>SDBV01000767.1_pt1 | contig 46644 bp, 95 predicted proteins | sample 2277081 | NCBI WGS metagenome assembly SDBV01 (sample SAMN10402039, study PRJNA504765) | marine sediment metagenome | isolation source: marine sediment core GS10_PC15, 223 cmbsf | place: Arctic Ocean: Southern Knipovich Ridge | collected 2010
TCTTCCAGACTAAATCATCATTACCTGAAGAAGAATTACCAAAAAACCCAGCTCTTCCACCACCTGAATCTCGCCACTCAATAAAACCAACTGAAGCAGCCCCTAAACTATTACTATCTTTAAAAACAAGAATAGGAGTAGAATCAAAAATTGTTATATCGCTTGAAGTAATCGTTCCTGTTGTTACTATATCCTGAGCACCTATATTAAAATCTATACTCTTTCTAAGAATTGTCCATTCTGTCAAAAATCTTTCAATATCTATATCAAGAATTGTCATACCCACGACCCTATATTTACTAAAACATTACCTGAATAAGTTAATCTCTTTACATAAGAATTTGCTCCAATAAAAGCAGTAATACTACCTACTACATCTCCTACATAAGTTAAACTACCTGCTACATTTGCACTAACTAAGGTAGGTGTTACTGGTATATTATAGAAACTTCCTGTGATATTATTACCAGATTGGATATAAATGCTGTCTACGTTAGCTGTAACACTACCTATGATTATATTTCCTGAGATAGTGACTGTTCCACTCATGAAACTTTCTACCTTTAACCTATTTGTTTCTGTTACTCCGACTAAATAGCCAGAGCCAACTCCGTCTATTAATTGTTCTGGCATTTTATTTATAGTGCGTCTCTAATTCCCCAAACAATAGTTCCAATTCCTAATGTACTTAATACATTAGTCACAGTTCCTGCGTCTACAATGCCAGTTATAGTACCTAGACTAACTAAAACTACTACAGCTGTACCAATTAGGGTTTTCGACTTGTATATCACTTTATCCATTTTTAACCTCCTCTTGATTTAATTTATTATTCTTTTTCCACTTCCAATGTTTTCCTAAATTATTTCCTTTCTTAAAAATATATAAATCTCCTTGTAACCTATGAACTATTGCATGTTCTCTTGGTGTTAATATCATTCTATTTTCCGGTCTGTTATCCTCATGATTACCATTAATGTGATGTACTACTGGACAATTTCTACAACTTTCTCTAATTTTATCTTTAACTTCTTGAGGTCTTTTATATCCTTTCTTTCTTCCACTATTTTTATTTCCTACCATTTAACCTCCAATATTTATTAAATGAGCTATGAACCAACCTGCTAAGGCAAGTGCTCCACCACCAATTCCATATATAAATTTAGTATTAGCTTTAACCTTACCATTAGTTTCTAATTGGTGTTGTTCTATATCTTCTAATTTATCATAAATATTCTTGTTGGTTATCCTTACGAAGGTATCACTATTTGCCATTATCTTTTAAGTATATCTCCTCCCATCCACATCGTTAAACTTCCTGTTGTTATATTTCTTTGTCCATCTGCACCAGCACATCTTTGCTGCATTTGAATATTAACACTTTCTGTATCTGTTCCTGAGATTGGAGTATCTAATACTGCATATCCATTTGGCATTGTGTTTGTAGTAATATTATTAGAACCATTATCTTCGTGTACTGTTAAATTTAATGTTAGGGGATAAGCTGCTATTCCGTGGTATCTACTTCCAACATCATTAGTAATAATCCAATCTTTTATTTCAGACCCATTTATAAATAATTTTGAGAGAGGGATAGTATCTGTATTAAAGTGACTATCAGAATAAAACAAACAAGCAACATTTCTTATTATATCAAACTGACTTCCTAAATCATGTATCTCATTATAAAAATCAGTGTAATTACTATCAGTAGTTAATGTAGAACCTCCTAAAAACATAGGTATTACTTCAACTATTGGTACTGTGCCAAGAACTTCCCTTGTATTTATTACATCTATCTCTGTTTCTACTGCAGTAAAATTACTATTCATAGAGCCTGCTTCAGCTACTGTTCCGTTTACAAAAGTAAATGGTACTGTGAATGCCATATTATTTATTAGTTCCTTTCATTTTTATATATTAACTAACCGAGTATATACTACAATACGTGCAATGTAGTAACAACCTGCAATTCATTTGTCCCGTCAAAAACAAGACTTCCAAATCTTTCAATTTGCCACATACTACCTGGAAAACCTGTTTGACTTCCTGTTTCAGATAATCCAAATTCTGTTAATGTAGTCCCACTTATTTCTACGGAATTAAAGTCTGCTTGAAATGTTACTTTTTGAGTTGTAGTAAAATTAGGTGAACCAGTAAATATATTTTTATCTCTTGGTGCTAATAATTCACTTTGTGCAACACTTACTGTTCCACTTCCTGAACCAATACCCATTGCTGCAATAAATAATCCTACATTACTACCTATTCCTAATGTAACTAGTTTTCTTCCTGCATCTGTAAAAACCATTAATATTGATAACCTCCGCTTGTTAATAATGAATAAGAAGTAAACGCATCAGCTACTGTACTCCAACTCCCTGTATTCCATACCCCATATCTCTCACTTCCCCATATAAGAGGACTTCCAACAATAGTTCTACTTAAGATTTCCCAATGAGAACCTACAATAAGTAAACTACCTGTTGCTTGTTTTAACCTAGTTATTACATCTGTATCTTGTCTATCTGCTGCCTCTATTGCACTTAATCTTCTTCTTAAATCTGTTAACTCATCTGTCAAATCTCTTATTTTTTTATCTAATTTAAACTTAATAACTTTTTCAGAATTAATAGTATTTTTATCAAATTTATATTCTACACTTAATATTCCTACTTTAACATCTGTTAATCCAAAATCATCTAATGTTACTAAAACTGTATTTCCAGGTATTATACTTGCCCAACCTTTATATGTTATTTCCATTCCTCTAAATGGGTCTGCATTTGTTAATACTGATTGTAATATATCCACTGCAGTATTTGGGTCTTTTATTGATTTATCATTAATTACTTTTACTTTTTTACCAAAAGCCGCAATACTATCATCATTGTCTCCTTGTTTGACTATTGGTGTATCTCTATCATAATTAATTAATACACTTCCACCAGAAGGAGGAATACTATCTGTTTGAATAGCTGTTCCTGATTGAAATATAATTTGTCTATCTTCAAAACTAACCCAATAATCTACACCAGAAGTTGAAGTAACCATTTGAAACACTCCTCCAATTTTAGTAGTTCCTAAAACTTCCACTTGTGTATTATGAGGTTTATATGTTAATTGAAATACACTTGCTGCTTGTCCTCCCCAAGCACTACCATCATTATTAAGAACTTCTGTAACTCCTGTTAGTGTTCTATCTCCATATACCCAAACAGAGTTAGCCATTCCTTCTCTTGTTTGATTACTTACCATGTTCGCTATGTTTGAATTATCTAAAGTTATTCCACTACTTACATTCTCTTTTTGTTGGAAATGTAAATCCTTATTTTCATCTACAAAAAATATAAATCCTGCTAATTTTGCTAATTCAGTTAATGCATCAAAAACACTCTCATGATTAAAAGCTATTCTTTTTAATTTAGTTCCAGTAACATCTACATTAGTGGTTGTTATATCAAAAACATAACTACTTATTATATTTGTCACAATAGTTGAAATTTCACTATTAGTAAATACACTTGGTTCAACAGTAACATCTTGCAATCTTGCTGAATAATCTCTTCCTCTTAATTCTACTTTTTGTTGTGCTCCTTTTCCAATAAACTTAATACGTTCAACTATTCCTGTAAATATATTTGTTGTAGCTGTTGCATCTTGGTTAGCAAACACCTTTATTTCTTCTCCTACTGTAAAATTATTATTATGTCTACCAAATGGACTATCATATCTTATTGTATAATCAGATGAACTATTGAAATCATTAGTTGAACGAGTAATTCTAGCATTTTGATAATCATTAAATGTTGTTCCTTGAACTGTTATTTTTGTGTTAATCATAGACTTGTTTTAGCACTTAGCTCCTCCGATAATGCTTTACTTATTTCTTCAGGGTCTGTCCCGAATATTTGGTCTATTTGAATATTATTAACAACACCGGATGGTTTAACTATATTTAATGGGTCTACTAATTTTCTTAAAGATAGTATATTTATTAATTTTTCAGCAGCTAATTGGTCTAATTTGTCTGCACTAACTAATCCTCCTAATGCTGATACATCTTGTACACCTACTGCCCTCCTTGCTATTCTTCCAAAACTAACATTTTTTATTTGTCCACTCAACCCAAGAAAACTAGTTACTGCATTTATTGCATTAATAAGTCCATTTATAAAACTCTCAATTACAGCAGTCATTGAGTTTACATTATCAATAAAGATATTTGCTATTGATGGTGCTGCTGCTGCAATAAAATCACCAAACTTTTTTAATATAAATATCCCTGCAATAATTGCTAATCCTATTGCTATGAATGGAAGTGTTGCTAACCATATAGCTCCAGCTAATAATAATGCTGCTACTACCCCTAGTAATATTAATGCAGTTGCTGCTGTTATTGACCTTCCGAAGTCAGTATCTAAGAAATTAGTAAGACTTTGTAGATTTTCACTTAAATCTTGTATTACTGGTGCTAATGTTTCCTTTAAACTACTACCAAAATCTTCTAAGATGATATTAATATTATTTACTGCGTTTGTCCAATCTGCTTGCATAGTATCAGTAGCAATCTTTAATTTGTCTGCTGCATCATCAGTACTCTCTGTAATTTTATTTAAATTTTCTTCATAAGTTTCTGCACTTTCACCAACTACCTGAAAGAATGCAGTTAATCCTTCTTTTCTCCCAATAATCTTACCAATAGATAATTCATTTTCTTTTGCTGCATCTGCAATTGCTTCAAGAGTTCCTAAAAATCCTAATTCTTTAATAGCAGCTTCACCTGTAGCAAAACCTAATAATCCTAATACTTTAGTCATTTCAGTAGTTGGTTTAACCATTGAACCCATAATACTTCTAAATTGAGTAGTTACTTCACTTGCATCTCCTGTTACTCCTGAAAGAGTTGTAACACCTGCTAATACTTCTTCTAATTCTATTCCTAATGTTTTGGCAAATGGAATTAAAGTACCAATATTACTTGCTAATTCTTCAAATGTTACCTGTCCTAAATCTACTGTTCTAAATAACTTACTTGAAACAACACTTGCTTGTGAGAACTCTGTACCCATACCTCTCATAATAGAAGTAAGTGCCTTTACACTAGTACTCATATCAATGTTTCCAGCTACTGCTTGCTCTGTTGCTGTTGTTAATAGATTTGTTGCATCTTCTGTATCTGTTATACCTGCTGAAATTACCTCATATAAACCATTAAGAACTGCTATTCTTCCGCCCTGTATTGGTAATTCTGAACTTAATCTCTTTACTTCCTTACCAAATTTAGCTTCTGCTGCACCTGTTTCACCTAATATTACATCAACTCCACGAAATGCTGTCTCTAAATTTGCTGCCTTTTTAACTAATCCTGCAATAGCAACTCCTCCTGCAACTCCTAATAATCCCAATCCTATACCAATTTTCTTAATAGATAAATTAGCTAATGCAAATGTCTTACTAAAGTTGTCTATCCCATTTATTAGAATATTCACTACTGCTGCTCCACTTGCTCCACCTATTACTGCTCCTAATATTCCCATTATCTTTTTCTCCTAGCTCTTTTTCTTTGTTGCTCTTCTCGTATCATTTTTTGATTAAATGCCGATATTAAATCGTTGGTTTCTCTATATGTTAATTTTGGAATATTGAAATAAGTATAACCACATTCCATATGTAACCATAGATTTAAGTCTCTATCACTTTCTAGTTTTTTTTTAGTGCTATTTCTTTACTTTCAGCCATCCTCATTGCACTAATAATGTCTTTTGCATCTATTCCTAAACTAATACTCAATATTGCTAAATTAATTGCTGTAGAGTACTTAGGTTGTAAATCGTTGATTTGTTCCAAATTTAACTCTGGTTCAACTAATCCATTTAAGATTATTTCATTGTCAGCTTGTATTACTTTAGCTTTATCTTCAGATTTAGCCATTTGGAATATTTCCTGTAACTTTCCTCTAGTTATTGGTTTAATCCTCACGGTAGGTTTGTCTGGCAAATCTAATATTACTTCTTGTGCAATAATATTGCCATCTTCTCCACGATTAAAAGTTATGTCTTTAATTTCTAACATATTACCTCCTTACAGTTATTTAACTAACTAAAAAGGATTGTAATTACCAGTCTGTTCGAAAGCACTTCCAGTAACACTTTGAGGTCTTATCTCTACAGTTGTTTCTGTTGCTCCTTCAACTACACTTGGATTGTCCATAGATGTGATTACACATCCACTCATAAAGAATAACGCATGTGCACTACCAGCTGCTGCCACTTGTCCATCTGCATTAAAGTCTAGAGTTGTATTAAATGAGCCATTGTTCTTATAAAATTCATTATAAAGAAAATCTGCTTCATTACCATCCAAATCCATAGTCAAAGTTAATGTATACATCTTATTTACTGGAAAAGGTGTTCCTATGTCTCTACTTCCATTAAGATAGTGTGGTGCTTCAATATTGTTATTAATCTCAAAATCGAAACTCTTAACAGTATCTAAACCACTTGTTGCTACAGTTATACTTGCATCACTCCAAAGATAAGGTCTTATTGCACTACCGTTTGTTTCTACTAATGTAGTTGTTGTTCCTGAACTAGTCTTTAATGTTTGTCCAATATAATCTACTGCAATCTTTACTTTCTCTCCTTGAGCTGCAGTTATTGTTACAACATTTGGTACACATCCATTAACTGTTCTGATAAAATTTCTACCTGTTCCTGGTGATTGTTTACTATCTTCAACAGTAAAGCTCATTGGTGCACTTAAAACACCTGTTCCACTAGTAAATGCACTTTGCATAACATCAGTTGCTATTTCAGTAACTACATGAAAATCATTACTATCTGCTCCAGTTCCACTACCTGTACTTACAACACTTCCAATTGCCCAAAAGGGTATTCTAAAGTCTTGAGCATTATAGGTTAATGTTCCTGTCACATCTCTTGGTCCTTGTACAAAATTATCAAAGTTTCGAGTTGCTGTTCCTAAAAATCTATCTTCTAACTTATTTTCAGCATCATCTATTGTATGCTCTGTAACTTCTCCAAACCAGAATACACTACCGGCTGCTCCATTAGCTCCTGCTTCTTGTACTGCATAAGTTCCACTCTCGTGAATACCTGCTACTTTGTTTTGGTCTCCTATATATCTCGCCATTTGCCCTCCTTTTTAATAATTTAGCATTGTTCGCTAAAATTAACAAGTTGTTAATAATAGAGAACATCAATTTACGTTCCAGAACGTATAACCTATCTGTAATATCCTCGATTTAATTCCTTGTTCACCTGGTTCATCTAATTCATTCATACTAAATAATGTAAAATCATGTAATTCGTTAGCTGTGCTCCCACTTCCTATAAATTGTATACTCCTTAATCTATTATATACTTTTGTTGCTAAATCATCTTTTTGTTTTTCATTTGTTGCCCATATTCTTATTTCTAGGGTTACTCTTACATCCATAGTAGTTGTTTGCATTCCTGCTCTTACTCCTTCTTGATTAGTTACTTTAAGTGTTATTAGTGGATATTGTACTTTACGTTGAGGATAAGAAGTCATTACAAATTTAGAAGTTGCATGCCTTTTAGAACTAATTGGGTCTGTGATATTTGCTAATAAGTCTGTTTTTATAAAACTTAATACATCTCTTATAAATGTGGCTATTTCTACTGTCATTTTACCTCGCTTGGTTTATGCTAACTCGCTTGTTAGATATTAATATATAATGCAAAATCTTTTAAATATATTAACAATAGTGTTATATACTATCCTACACTCAAATTTACTTCTCTTTGTAATATTTCTGCTATTCTTTGTTTGTTTCTATTTAATGAGTTAGTAAAATGTCTTCTTGGTCCACCTGTAATACTGGTAGCAAATTCAATAAAGTTAGCATAAGGTACAAATGTAAATATTGATACATTACTTGGACTTGCCGTAAATTCTATTGAATTAAGTAATCTTCCCGTATCAACACTTGTTGGTTCTGCTTGTCTTCCAGCAATAGAACTCTTAACTTCATTAGTCATAAGTAGTCCTACTCTAGTCATCCCCTCTGTAACCCCTAATTTTATATCCTTAAATCCTTTACCTAGAAATGCTAATGCAGCTGTTTTTCCAGTTACATTTATACTTACTACCATTAACTCTCCCCAATAAAACTTCCAGTCGGTAATAATCTAATAAAAGCTCTTTTGTATACGTTTATTCCTTCTACTTCAGGGGCATATGTTCCTCTATCTACTAAACTATAAGCTGGAACTGTTGCTAAAAGGGTCTTACTTCCAATAAATACCTTAGCCATATGGTCAGAACCAGTAAATAAGGTATTGCCTGATACATATATTTTTTTATCATTGTCTTGTAATTTCCCTTGTTCTAATAAGATACTATCCTCACTTCCTCTTTGGTTAGATAAAGGCATTACTACTGCTGAACCAAAAAAAGTGTTACCTGATATAACTAAATTTAACTCATCATCATATACACTATCTACTGCTCCAGAATAATACTTAATAATTATTTGTCTACCAGCTTGTTTGATAATCTTATCAAAGCCTTTTTGTAAGTTATTTGCAACTCCCATTAACTTATACTCCTATTTACGTGATATGTTCTGCCTAATGATTTTAATGCGCTTTCCCCCATTATCCTATATTGGGTTGCACTCATTGCATTTTGACTATCATCTATAGAAAGTTCTGCCAAGTGTATCTTTTCTCCACCTATCTGTGCGGTTTGCATATCTACTGCATCTGCGAACGCAAAGTTAACTATAGCTGGTTGAAATTTCTCATCAATAGAATTACTACCTATATCTGCACCAGTAAAATTAGCAACATGTTGTCGTGCCATATCTGCAATAGCAACCATATTACCACTAACATTGTTAGTAATATTTAGTACTTGGTCAATATGTATAGCAATACTTCCAATCGTACTTAAGGAAGTAACTACCATTATACTGCTCCAGAAGTATGTAGGTTGCCTTTTTCGTCACAAGTAACTGGGACATATATTCCATTATCTGTATCCCAAGCTACTAATACTGCTACTTGAGCGGCTCTACTTGCACTTTCTGTACCAACTAATCCAGATACTATTACGAAAACATCTGACGCTGTCATTATGTCGTCAAAACTGTCCAAGCACTTCCACTAGGTCCATTAGTAATATCACCTATGTAATAGTTTCCACCCACAATGTCATATGCTATATCGCTTCCTGTTACAGAAGTAAGTATACCATCTGGGTTACCCGTTACATAAACAATCTTTTCAGGTACTGCTAACTCTACTCTACTTGAACCACCTAGTCCTTTCCCAAGCCCAGCTACTAATCCTATTACTAAACCGCCTGTATTTGCTACTGTCATTATTTTGCTCCTTTATTTAATTGTTGATTTGTTAAATAAAAATAAAAAAAAAATAAAAAGGTAAATCAAACCTTAACTTGATGTTATTTTTGAAATTGCATTACTCCTTAGTACTTGTACGTCAAATCTCCAAGTAATTGCTGCTCCTTGCATATCATATAAAGGTAAATCGAAATTTTCTACTGTTAAGTCTCTCTTAATAGCTAACATATATGCTTCATTTCTATCAATGATATAAGCATCTGTTGCTGTAGCATTGCTACCTGCATTAGTACTAAATCTTGATACTGATAAACCATATATTGTTCCGATAAAACCTGTACTCATCATCTGTGTATTACCTGCCTTGTTTGCTTCTACGAAAGTATCAATATTCCTCAAATCGTTAGCTACTTCGTTTCCTACAATTAAATCAGTTGGTTCGAAGTCTGCATTTTCTATATCAAATATACTTTCTGTGATATTTGCAATAGTAACTGCTGCTCCTCCGCCTGTTGTTGCTCCTGTACCTGCAGTAATTGCTGCCAATATTAAATCGGTTTCTTTATCTGCAAATCTTTTTCCTATAGCTCTGATATTTCTTTGTAGTAATTCAAATTGGCTATCTTCCGTCATCTCTCTTGTAATTCTAACTGATACACCGTATTTCTTTGGTGTAACTGTCACAGTTTCAAAATCAAGACTTCTTAATGGAATTTCTGCTCCTTCTGCTACTAATTCGATTGGATTGATGCTATCTTTGGCTTCTAAGTTAATAGTAAAACTACTTCCTTGGATTTGTCCTGGACCAATAACCATAGCTGCTAATTCCCTTGGTAATAGTGCTTTATCTACTGCTTCTATTAACGTAGGAAAAATTAACTTTGGTATTAATAAAGTTCCTGGTGTTCCGTCTTCTGTACTAATAAACTCTGATATTTTTTCAAATGCCATTATACATTTAACATAGCTAGAACGTACAAATTAGTTCCACTTGCACTTGCTGTTAAAGCAGTTGCAATTTTAGTTCCACTCCAACTTGTAATAACTCCACATTCAGTATCAACATATTGTATTGTTCCACTTCCTGGGGTTAGTCCTTGTCCGCCTGAGATAACTCCGCCTGCTCTTAGGATATATGTTCCTCTTGTTGCTACTGGTACTACTGCATTTGTTCCTGATGCTACTGTTTTTGTAGCAATTCCGATACAATGGTTATTATCTTTAATCTGTGCAACTTCAATGTCATTTGGTATTACTGTACTCAAAATACTACCTACTTTTTGAGCAGTTGTACTCGCCAATGAAGTTACTAATTCACCTGCAATAATATCACCTGCTGCAACTCCTTGAATTATACGTGGGTTTGCCCCATCGCCATACATTTGTAATCCACTTGGGCTTACTGGTGCTGTTCCTGCCATTATCTAACTAACGTGAAAGAATTATGAGACGAACGTACAATATTGTACTTCTCTTCAGTTACTTCAGCTTCTTCAGCCTCATCTTCAACCTCAGCCTCATCTTCAACTTTTACCTCTTTAGCTGGTTCAATTGGTTTTGCTTCGTCTGCATCAGCTTCTTTAAGCTTTTTTTCAATAACTGCTAACTTTTTCTTTTTAAGAGTTATTCTTGCTTGCTTTAAAGCTTCATCAACTTTAGCTTCCTCATCTTCTACTTTAGCTTCAGGTTCTTTAGTTTCTGGTTCAGGCTCAGTTTTTGGCTCTTCTACTGGTTCTGTAACTGTCTCTGTTTCTTCACTCATTTTAACCTCCCTTGTAATCATTTTAGTATCACCTTTAGCATTATATGCTTCTTTTAAAGCGATTTGAAATGTAGCTCCTTCGTCTGCTGGTACTGCTACTAAACTTAATTCTTTGAATGTAATTCCTCTAGGTATAAACATACCATCTTCTTCCTCAATATCTTCTACTACTGCTCCAACACTTACTGTATTTAATCTTCCGTCTCTAATCATTTCTTTAGCACCATCATCTAATACTTTTGCTCTAAAATCTACTTTTTCTTCTGCTTCATTAAATGTTCCACTTAATACTCTTCCCATAATAGAACTAATAGTATTCTCGTGGTCCTTAAGTAATGGAACTCCTTTAAGAGTTACTGCTGATTTTTTTAATTCTTCTGCTAGAAATTTATGATTATTAGAAGTAACTACTGAATTTATGGCAGTACCTTGTATAATAAAGTCTCCATTTATAAATCCTTGTTCTTTTATATCTACTTGATAGTTCAAGTTTAATTTGCTCATGTTATTACTGTAAGTTTTTACTTAAACTATCTATGTAAAAATCTTTTATATATATTAACAATACTAGTATATAATTTTAATATCTTAGAATTAATCCTACATCTACACCTTTTGGACCTATTATTGTAATAATTAACCTTTCATTGAGATTAAATTTATCTTGATTTGGTCTATCTTGTATTCCTACATAATCATTTAGCATACTTACTGCTCTTGTTCTTGGTGCTAAATAACTTGTTGAAATATCATCTTCTTTTAGAATAAGATAACCTAATTCGCTTTGAATTATTAAACTTACCCTTTCTAATGAACCTAAATCTGCTTGTATTATTATTGCATCTAAAAGTCCTTTGATATTTTTAGTTGTAAAACTATTCTGTCCTTCTTTTGTGTTTAAACTAATCTTTTGTTCCAAAGTTCTTATTGATTTTTCTTAATCTCCTCCTTGTTGTTTGTGTATTTTCACCTACTATTCCTAAGTTAGGTAGTTTAGCATCATCTTCTATTCCTACATCTTCGTTTCTTAGTTCGTTTGATATTGGCGTTTGTGTTAAACCTTTAGTATCAATATCAAAGTTACTTCCTGTAAAATCTGTCCACTTGCCTATTAATGGGACTGTTTCCATAGCTACTGCTGAACCAATAACTACAATATCTGCATCATAATTTATATCACCAGTATAAGGCATACGAGTAACTCTTTGTCTAGTTTCTGGGTCAATAAACAAGGTTGTTCTTCCGTCCATTATCCCTCCATAATATGCTGTTGTTTAAGTTTGGTCTCTTTTTCCCAGTGTTTAGTAAAACATTCTGCACATAACCAAATACCTACATATAATGTAAACGCATGATTATCATTACATTTCTGACATATTGGTCTATTTTCTGTTGTTATTTGCATCATAATATACTCTCCCAAGTACATCTACACATTGTATGTACTGGTATTAAGTCTTCTGCTTCATTTAATAAAAATACTTGTCCGTTTAGTCCTTCACATTCAGGACATGTTCTTTCGCTTAATGCTGCCAAAAACCTTACCATTTCTATTTTATTATCTTTATATGTATCAAGTAATCCTAAGTTTGCTAGTCTTACTGTTTCTGTACGACTTATTGAGGTTGGTCTATTTTCTGCTTTACTTACTAACTTGCCTTCTTTTAGTCTATCCTTTAAGTTTAAACTTGTCTTTATTTCTGTTTCTATTTCAGCTATTGTTCTATTGTTTTTAAATCCTTCTTTAAGTATAAATCTTAGTTTATTTGTTTGTGATGTATTTAATAATCCGTCAGCTATATCTCCTTCTGTTACTGCTCTTAATTGGTCAAACTTATCTATTCTTAATCTTTTTAAGATTCTTATTAAGTAATCTGAATAATTAAATCCTGCTAACTCTTTTAGACTAACCCATTCCTTAATAGTCATTAAACTACTTTCTTTTTCAGTTAATTGTTGTCCACATCCACATCCAGGCATATGTTTATTATGTATTAGTTTAGCTTTAACAGTCTTTTTTATTTTATGAGTATGTCCTTCAAATAATTGAACTATCTTATTTTTTATTTTATGTTCATGATAAGGATAATCTAAAGGAACCCAAAAAATATCCTTTGTCCTTCCAGTTCCTAGTTCATCTATTTCAAATCCGTGTTGATGTTTAACTCCTTTAAAGATACTTTCTTCAGTATCTCCTTCGTTAGTTTTAGATTTTAAGTCTAAACTCTTACCTTCTTTTTTTATTAGTTTAGAATTAGCAGAGGGTTTTGCTCCTGGTACTTCTGGTTGTTTAATCTTCTTTTCTTTCTTAGCTTCAGGACTATTTGGTCCTTTTAATTTATCTACATCTGTTTCTCTTGCAGTATCTAAGCTTGCCTTTCTAAATTCATCATCCATTTGTTTGTCTATTTGGTCTATTCCTGCTTCTGGTTCAAGTAAGAAGTTTTCAGCATCTTTAAAATCTAATAATTTAGCTAATTCTAATTGTATCATTCTTTTCATGTTCTCTGATATATTAAAATTAGCAAGTAATCCTGTTAACTTCTCTATACGCATATTAATTTCTTCTTCTCCAGGAAGATTCCATATAAACTCTACCTTTATTGAACTACCTACTGCTTTCTTTGATTGTTCAGATTTATCTGTTTCAGTACTAGGAAACTTATTGGCTAATAATAATGGCTTAAAGATTTTATCTTCAATGATTGTTTCTATTTCTTCTCTAACTGATTTAATAAACCTTTGAAAGTTCTCTCCTTGTACCTTTGCTAGTCCTTCTGGTACATTAGCTTTACCTAGTAACACTCTTGGTACATTAACTGAAGTAGCTAGTAATTGTAAATCATATTCTAATGTATCTGTTAAGTTTGCTGTTAGGTTAGCAAAGTCTAATACTTTCATCTCTGTGTTAGCATCTGTTACCCATTCTGTTCGTGTATTCATAAACTTAAGTTTGTTAGCATAGTCATCAATATCTTGAACATTAACGCTTTCACCAGGTACTCCTACTTTAACATGTATTGGTGCACCTGCCTTTCTTTTAGTTAGCTTATGTAAGTCTTGCTCCATTTGAACCATATTTTCGATTACTCTCTCATTAGGCCATATAATTCCGTATGCATATGGGTCATTAGAAATCTTATTTACTTTTAGATGTGCTATTTGATTTGGTTTAAATGGTGTTATTAATTTACTTTCTTTAGAAAAATTTCTAAATGTTTGTCCTAACCATTGATTGTATCCTAGTACTTTACCTTTCCTTGTTCTTCTTACATACATGTTGTTTGCATTAAGAACTCTTAAATTATTGTTATCTAAATCTAATTCAATAAAACCATTTCCCTTAAGTAATCCCTCTTTAATCCACTCTCTTAATACACTTGCAAAGTTTGTATCATCTATGAAATCATTAAGAAATGCTTGTATGTTCTCGTCTTCTACCTTAACAGAGAAATCTCCTACAATAGAATTTTTAATTTTGTTTACTATCCCATTAACTAATCCAATCTTTTTCCATGCTTTTTCAAGTGAATGAAAATCGAATGGATGCATTGCTCCTAGTTCTTTAGGAAATCTAATCTCTTTGTCTATTACTACTCCTTTAAACTCTTCTTGAACATATTGAGGAGGATTAGCAATATATCCAGTATACTTTCTATCTACCATTAATTATCTAAGTAGAAATCTTTTAAATATATTGACAAGAGAAGTATATACTTAACCGTTTATCCTCTTTTTTAGCTCTTCTTCATATTCATCTATTTTTCTACATACCCAGTTCCAATCTGGAAAGTTTAAAACTGAATGTTTATTATTGTATTTTAACTCTTCTTTCAACTTCTTGAAATCAAGCAACCCCAATACATCTTCATAAGTTAATTCTTCATGTTCCATTTTGAGTATGATTTATTCTGCGAACTTCTCCCCTGCTAGTTTATCTATTCTTTTATTTAATAAAAACTTAGCTCTATCTTCTCCATCATATTCAATGCTTTCTGAAAACTCTTTGTCTAATATCAATTCTTTCAAGCTCTTAATAAACTCTTTGATGTCTGCTTCTGACACAGCTTCATCGCCATCCCAAATACCATCATTATTTGGTATTTCAATTAATTTCTCACTTAAATTAAATTCTTTTTCCATTTTGATTATGATTGATGTGGGGCTGTATCAAACGAAGTAGAACTCCATCTACCCCACACCATGTATAACACAGAACGTCTTATACATTCCCAGTCTTTTTCTGGTTATCTCTTACGAGGCCCTAATGGACCAGTTCTGGGCTCTGGACAATGGCAGAGGCAGGATTCGAACCCGCGAAAAGCCACCTTGTATTATAATACCTATTCTCTGCCTTACTACCCCCAAATTGAGGGTTTAAGAAAACACAAAGGATTAGAATTAATCAAAAGAGGTGAAAACAATAGTCCTTTGTATCTTCCAATATAACTAGTTATAAGTAGTTTATAAATGTTTATTTAATAATGCATTTGCTTTATCTAATTCATCTATAGATAAATATACCATATCAGTTGCTTGGTTTATATAATTAATATTTCCACAATCTTTTGATAAAAGACTTGTTGCATCAGTCATATAACCAGCTGCTTTTAACATGTGTTGATGTACATTATTATATTTAACTGGTACATTCATATTTCTTAATCCTTGTTCTAATAATTTATAATTATCATTACTTAATCCTATAAGCATAGAGCAATCAGATATACTAATCTCTCCAGTACTTGTTGCAATTAGTGTTTCTGAAATTAATTCTGAATTAACAATAAATAAAGAAGTATATTTTTGCATTGTTTCTAAATATATTAACTCATTATTAAGATTAGTTGGATTACTATTATCTTTAATAATTTCGGTATTTACTTCTTTAGTATCTGGTAAGATACTAACCAAAACAATTAATCCAATAAAGACATATAAACAAATCATATACCATCGTTTCCAAATAGTTTTTTTATTTTCCATTTTTAACCTCCTTTTCATAATTTAAATGTAATAGTCTTTGAACCACATCATTATAAGTCTCTCTAGGATGTGTTTTAATTGTATCTAATTCTTCTTTAACTTCTTGAGTAACAGGTATTTTTGGGTTTGGATTAGCTTGTATAACATGTATATCTATTGCAAGATTATCTTTATTTTTCCATTTAAATTTAATTATAAACTTATCTCTATCAAATACTAAAACTTCATCTTCTGCTTTCATTTTAACAATTTGAGTTGAATTAAATATGATTCGTTTTCCATATAAAAACTTGACTTCATATCTTTTCTTATCCGAACATAAAAAATCAGGAGTATCTTTTTCTCTAAAGATTATCTCATTAGCTTTATATCCTTGTTTTTTTAACCATTTAAATGCTTTTTGTTCTGTTTTATTCATTGTAATACCTACATACTATCTAACTATTATCAGTATATAAACCTTTCTATATTGCTATTTAACAAGAAATGTGGGGGATATAGCCAGAAGACAATTCAAACAGCATCTTCATCATTATTGCATCACCATAATCTGTACTTCTTCCTAGATTCTCTTTCATCTCTTCTTTAGGTACTAATGTTATCTTACCATCCTTGTCTATATCCTTTTGAGCTATTTGCTCTAGGTCTTCTATTATCTTTTCTCTTATCTCTACTGGTAAATCATAACACTTTATTATATTTGCATTAACCATTTCTGCTAGTTTGAAATAACATTGTGCTTTGAGGTTTCTATAATTATGTAGTTTCTTGCTTGCAATACTTTCCTTTGGTGATGAGTTATTAACAAATCCTCTTACATTCTTCATCATGTCTACAACTCCTCCTCCTACTCCATCTTCATCTATTACTATGTTTCTATGTGGTATACCCTCTCTTTGAGCAAATTCTTCTACTTTTTCTATTACTTGCTTAACCGAAGACTTATCCATTGTGTAAATATGTTTAATATAATCTCCTTGCCAGATTACTATGACTGTTTTGTCTAGTCCATATCTTGCTACATCACACGAAATATAACGTTGTTCGTGTACCTTGTTAATGTAGTTATCATCAAATATTTCTATTATCTTTTCATAATCAAAGATTTTACTTGGGTCATCATCATAATCAAAGTTACCATATAATAGTCTTTCTCTTGTTATCTTGTCAGCATTTCTTAATTGTTCAATATAACTTGGGTCAAGATATGGATTATCTGTTGCTAGTGCTGTTATAAATAACCTATAAACTGGTAACTTACCATCTTTAGCTGCTTTGTAATAACGATGATATACATGATTTTTACTAGGATTAAATGTTTCTAGTATTTTAGGAATTAACTTGTATTCTTTGTTCTTGCATCTACCCATCCTAGTTTTAAGTATCTCTATTGCTTGTAATTGGTTCTCATTTGACTCATCTACGAATGCTCCTGTTAGTTCTAGTCCACCAAATCTTGTATATAATGGGTCACTTGGCTGATAACTCATGTCCATTAAGAAAATTCTACTACCATTATGCCAATTAATTATGTTAGTTTGGCTATTCATCGATAGAACACTAGGCGCGTCTAAACCTAATAGTTGTAATGTCTGAAAGAATGTTAATAAAGTTGTTTTCTTAAGGTTAGTGAGCTCCCTACGCCCTATAACCCACGCTGTACCAGGATACCTGAGACTTTGTTCTATTATCCAGAAGCATCCTAGTATACTCTTACCTCCTCCTGCTCCTCCACCATATCCTACCTCTTTTGTCTTTTTATCTGTTAATTTAAGATATGCGTAGGCTTGCTTAGGAGTAAGGTTGAATTCAGTCATAATTACTCCTCCATACACTTAATCTCAAATTCTCTTACATCTAAATCTTGTTCTTTAATCTTTTTAATTGTTTCTTCTAAAATATGAGTTATATCTATTAGTTTATGGTCTCCACAATATTCTTTAAAAATTATCATTTTTCACCTCCGTTAGCGTTTTCCTCTGAAAATTTTGCAGGATAACCTATCTTATCAGCTTCATCCAATAACTTATGAAACTCTTTGTCTGATATTTCATGTCTATATATTATTTTATTTTTCTTCATTGTTCTCCTTCTCAATAAGAGCTATCACCTCTTTAGGTATGTTTACTTGTATAGTTTGAGCTTTAGCATTAATATTTAAATTACTTACTGTCTCTTTTGGTCTTACTACTTGTAATCCATGCTTCATTACACTGATTAAGTCTTTTACTTCTAATAATTGTTTAACTAATACATTCATCATAGAGTATAATTCTAGTCTATCTTCCTTGTCTTCCTTAGCATCAAGAGCTTTAATCTGAGTATTTAGTTCATTAATCTGACTTTTAATTTCTTCTTGTTTTTTTAATGTGTTATCTAATTGTGCTTGTGCCATATCTACAATCTCTATTTGTTTCTGAATTATCCTTTCTGTAACCTTATCTCCTGCTTTTTCGATTGCTTCTTCTTTCTTTTCTTTCCAGTTCCCTTCATCCATCCATTGATATACTGTCTTATGTGCTATATGTAATTGCTTTGCTATCCTGTATATTGCAATTCCTTCTAAGAATAATTTCAATGCCTTTGTTTTTACTGCTTGTGGTTTCATGTTATACCGAAGTTGTCCACAGGCTCTGCCATATGAGTTAAGTAAACTTAACAGCGCAGAGTTACCCAATTTGACCTGTGGCTATTGGGCTAATTAGACCCGCACTCAATGAGTATTATTTGTTAGCTCTTTGTATTGCTTTCTCTGGAGTTTCCATTACTGTGTACTTATACTTATAACCTTTAAATTTATATTTTATTAACTTGAGACTAACATTTACTTTATACAATCTTGATAAATGCTCATCGTATCTATCTCTTTCTTCTAAAATCTCAAAATTAGTTAAATCACTGTACTTTGCCCAATTAATTTTCATTGGTTTAATATCTGAAGTTTTTACATATCCATGTTCTCTCATAGATATTCTTGCTTGATTATCAAAGTATTCTTTAAATTCTTCAATCACTACTTGCATTGCAAAAGGTTTTCCTGCCTTACTAGCAATCCTTTCGTGTTTCTTTGCTTCAACAATAAATGTTTCTTCAACTCCAATTTTCTTGTCTGGTCCCATTATTGGTATAAAACCTGTACTTTCTCCTTCTGAACCTATTGGTGTTAAATCTCTTTCTGCTGGTGTTTGTGCTCTTACTATCCCTGCCATTATTCCTCCTTTTTGATATTTTTAATAAATAATTTTAATGTTCTTCCTTCATCTTGGATGTCTTCATTTATCTCTACATTCCATAATTCCATTGCTCTTCCATCTTCTGTTACTACTGTTATTCTATTTTCTTTTCTTCTAATCATTCTACACTACTTGGTTTTTCCACTCCATCTTTTATTTGTTTTAATAGTTCTTCTATTACTTTTCTTTTTTGGTCAATTAATATTTGCATCTTATCTAATATTTCCAAATCATCTTTATCTTTTTGTTTTCTTAAAAAGTATCTCCAAGTATTATCAAAAGCTCTTAAGTATTCTTGTTTATCAATTAGTGCTTTGTTATACAATAAGTTGTCTGCTAATTCATTTACTTCTTTTGTTATTCTGTCAACTGAACTTTGACTTAACTTCTTTTCGTCTGTTGATAATTGTCTTTTCATATATTCTCCTCCATAATTATTTTACTAGTATATCTTGGTAATTTTAAGGCTTTTAATCTCCTTTTAGCAAAAAATAATGTCATAAATGCTCTATCAATAATTCCATCCCTTATTGTAAAATATCTAATAGGAAAATAATTTAGGTCTTTTTCAATTTGTATTTTCATTTGAATTTGTCACCTGCTAATTCATCTATTTTTAACTCTAAACAAAATAATTCTTTTGGAGTAAGTAATTCTTTCAACAACCTAATAAATTCTTTGACACTTCCCTTTAATAAAACATCAACATTTTCACTATCCCTAATTATTTCTTTGCTTAAATTAAATTCTACCATCCAAATATACTCCTTATCATTAATGTAATTAACCATATTGGGAATAATAACACAAGTAATGCCCATATAAATCCCCATATTACTACTATAAATTTAATCATTTGTTCTGTCTATTAATTTAATTTGTTCATCAACTGCTATCCTACAGAATATATCTGGCTTAAATTCAGGATGTTCTGCAAACCATAAAATTTGTCTTAAACTAAACCCTATGCTTCTTTGAACTATTTTATCCATTGGTTTTGTTAATATTTTTCCCATTATAAGTTAATTGTTTAATTGTTTATATATCTATCTTTAATTCATCTGATTTAAATGAATGTTCTGTGTACTCTTTTATTATATTATCCATCATTTCATAGTGCTTTTCATAAGTATGAAGACTTCCTGCAGTATGAACGTTTACTCCTAATTGCAAGAATGGATAAGTCTTCTTTAATTCTTTATGTAGTTTTTGTTGAAGAAAACTAAAGAAAGGAAAGTCATAACCAAATCCATATACTAAATCATTACTTCTCATGTTTGTTATACTTACTAATGAATCATCTCTAATTAAATATTGAATTGATAGTGTACATGGAAAGTCTTTTACTCCTGGATATTTATGTTTAGGTTGATTAATATTTATTAGTGCTTGTCTACTATCTTTATCATTTGTTAAAGATTCTATTACCCAATCCCATTGTGAACCATTATATCCATCTAATTCTTGCTTAAATATAATCTCGCCATAATTTGAATTTACATTACCATCTTTGTCTGCAATTTTCTTCCATAGTGATGCATGTTCTCCAATGTTTTTTATTGATTTATCTCCTGACATGTACCACTTTAATTCTTCTTCTAGATATTTTAAACTAAATTTTCTAGCTGGATTAGTAATAACACATTTCTTTGGATTTTCAATAACTAATGTTTCTTGTATAAGTTCTTTTGTTTTAAATCCTCTTGGAGATGTTTCTCTTGCATGCTTTAGTTTAATACATGCTCTATATAATACTTCATCTATGTCTTGTCCAAATATCATTTTAATCTCTTCTCGTGATGTAATAAGAACATTGCATTTGTTAGAACATGTTTCATATGTGATAGTCCTGATTCTTCATCATTTATTTCTCCCATTCTCCATGCAAGTAAGTGTCTTAGTAATGCTGCATAATGTACATCTTCTCCATTTGTTACATTCTGCCAAGAGTTTGCATCGTATTTGTTTAGTGCTAGTGTTAGTACTTCTGACATTCCAATGATTGCTTCTGGACTTACTAACTCTACTCTTAGTTTTCCTTCATCTATTTTTTGTCCTACTTTTTCAATTTTCATTTTGTGTTTCCTTAATTATCTTAAGTATGCTTTCTTTATAAATATTCTTATCCTTTCCAAATCGAATTATATAGGAAGGATGAAGTATAAAATGTATTCTAATATTTACAATGTTCATCTTGTCTACATATTTCTGTGCAAATCTACCAAGACAAATTATTACTTCTGGTTTATGATTTTCAATATCTCTTTCTAATTTAAACAATCCATTCTGAATTATAAGGTCATCTATTTTATCTACATATTCATTAAAAATATTAGTTAAGAATATATTTTCTTGGTCTTTTAGAATTTCTTCTACAAAGTCTCCTGTTTTATTTCCATGAAAAACAATAACTTTCTTTACTCTCTTTCTTTGTCTACCTGGACACATACCAACTATCATTACTTTCTTCTTCTTGCTTGGTTTTAATAGTCTAGTTTGAAATTTCATTTTTTCTTTAAAACCCATAAACAATTACGAGACTCTGCCGGAAACATTGGAGCCATCATAACACTCAATAGATTTGTGTCATAGTATTTACTTAACTCATCAAACATCTTTGTCTGCCATTCGTTCATGTATTCTTTATAATCCTTTTGACTAGCAAATGTTCCATATTTCTCTTCTACTGTAAAGTATTTAGTTATTAATTCATGTAGTTCTAAGTGTGTAAACTCTCCTATCTCTCCATCTATTATATGATTATCAGCTGCTCCAACTCTTTCATCATAATTAGGTGTAGAAATTAAAATAGTAGTATTCTCATTTGCTGCATCTTGTATATTCTTTAAAAACTTATCTGCATTTTGTTTACCTATGTGTTCTAATACTTCAAAGCTACATATCATATCCCAATCATCTTCTAGAATAGAATTAGGATTTACTAAGTCATCACATATCCAATCGGCCCATTCTACATTTTCAAACTTCTGTGCATTCTTTTCTATTGTTCTTTGTCTAATATCTATTCCAACATAATGAGTTCCTTTAAATCGATTTCTCCATAATACTTCTAAAAGGTTACCATTACCACATCCGAAATCTAGGATTTTCATTCCTATCTTTGCTCGTTTTAATACATGTGACCATCTGAGATAGTGTGCAAACATATCACGATGAAATACATGCTTTTCAAATGCTGTCTCTGGATGTAACTGAGTAGTATTATACATTTTTTAATCCTGGCCAAAATCTTCTTGCTCTACCTTTATTTCCTGATAGTTTCTCTTCATTACTTATATATTTATGTGCTTTTGTTTTAGATGTTGCTACTTTATGATATTTCTTTCTTTGTTCTAGTTTTTTTTCTGAAACATCTTCTCCATTTAAACTTTTTTGTTTACTCATAGTAACCTCTATCATGATTTTTTTGAGTAACTGCTATGATTGCATCGTCTACTTTTTGATTTGTATATCCTGGTATCATTCTCATTGCTGTACTTGCTGCTTGCATTACATCTACTAATTCTGCTATTGCTTTATCATATTTTTCTTGAGAAAAATCCTTTTGTGCTTCAAATAGTTCTTCTGTTACTATTGATAACTGTTTAGTAAAAGCTCTTTCTTGTCCAAACTCTTTTTTCCATTTTTCTACAAAGATTGTTTTAGGAAATATATTTTCTAGCATTAGTAATTATCCTCCTGACATTTAAAGTTTTCTTTATTCTTACCTATATATCTTTTATAAAATTCAGTATAATTCATTCCGCTTATTAATGCAAGGTTTATTACAAAATGCATTAAATCAATTATCTCTTCTTTGAATTTTTCTTCATCAAATCCTTGTCCTTTCTTCCAACCAAAAGGTACAAATTTAGGATTTTTATAAGCAGTTTCTCTCATTATTTCTACTGCTTCTTCATGTAAAGCTAATATCATTTGATTAATATATTGTTGCTTCATTTCATCACACTTATCAGTCTTCTCATATATTCCTAATCTTTTTTGTAATTCAAATTGATGTTTGAATATATCTTTTAATTTGTCTTCCATAAACTAGTTAATTGTTTATAGTTTATAAAGGTTATTACTCTTCATTTATTACTTTAGAGTTAATATAAGTTTTGCTGTGTTTTCCCAAGTAAGTTTTTTAGCAATTATAAGAGCATTGTTACTAAATGTATTTAACAAGTCTTTTTCTTTTGTGTATGCCTCTCTAAGTGCCTTTCTGAGTTGTTTTAAATCAGGTGTAAGCCATTTAATTCCTTCATATTGTACATCAAACATCACTTCTTCCATTTGTCCTCCAATAATCCAACCAGTTTCTTTAGTACAATAATCTGTTTGTCCTCCAAAGTCTGTTGTTATTACTGGTTTACCACATGCCATTGCTTCTAAACAAGGTATGTTAAATGCTTCTGCTCTTGTTGGACTTACAAATACATCACACTGATTGTATAAATCTACTAATTTATTATATTCTATATTTTCTGCATTTACACTGATTATCGGACTTTCTTTACTTTTTGCATTAGAATTTTCCATACATTGTTTAACTAACTCTGGATTAAAACCATAAGCGGGATTAATCTTTAAGATTAGTTTTACATTATCTTCTTTAGTAAACTCTTCTAAGTATGCTTGTATTAAATATTGTATTCCTCCTCTATCTTGCATGTTTCTAAATCCTTTATTTGCTAAGAATGTAAATGGACGCCTGGGAGAGCCCTCCACGGGTTCACCAGACTTTCCTGCAGGACTATGAGGATAAAACTTCTTTAAATCTACTCCATGTTGTATTACTTTAATCTTATCTACTATTAATTGTAATATACTTACTCCACTTACCTTAGTATCTTTCATTGTTTCTAAAGTATTTTTTATAGCAGTTGAAGTATGATAACTTGGTACAAAGATATATTCAATATCAGGATTAAGACATTCTTCTATCCAACTCTTTGGTATTTTGTCTCCTTCCCATACAAGATAAACCCAATTTCTTTTAGCATTAGTATGCAACTTCCAATAATTAGGAGTAGTTATTATTATTTTTATACGTTCTTCTTCATCATCTTTTTTAATTGCTTCTAACTCTTTGTCATTGACAAATCTATACCAATCAGGAATTACCGCTGTTGTTAATTTAACATCTGCTATTTTTGCAAGAGCATTAAATAATTCACGAGTATGAATGGAATATCCTGATGTATCAAATATATTACCTACAATTTCATATTTCATTTTTTGTTTTTCCTCCATATGTTTCTGTTTTTCTATGACAATCAATACATAAGGTTCTTCCATTGTCCCTTGCTTTAGAACCTTTTACAAATCTTCCTAATTCATCTCTTTTTATGTTAAGCATTTTTTAAGTCCCTCTGTTGTTCTTATCTTACAGATTATATCACTCTTTAACTTTACTTTTTGTGGTTGTGCTATTTCAGGTTTAGTAAAATATATGTCACTCTTAGATTTAAGCATTCTCTTAATTTTCTTTGCTACATTGATTAACTTTTCTTCTTTGCCAGATATATTATATTCTTTATTCCAACCATTCTTTAATACAGTCATAACTCCATCAATAAAATCATCAATATAAGTAAAAGCAAGTGTTTTGTTTTTATCTCCATATATTCCAATATCTCTGTTCTCTTTTGCATCCCATATCCATTTGTTTATCAGTCTATTTGATTTATCTATTCCTGGAGCATATACAGTACTTGGTCTAATTATAATATATTTAATTCCATAACATTGTGAATATGCTTTACATAATTCTTCTGCATATATTTTACCTGCTACGTAGGGATTTCTTTCCTTACTTAATACACGACTACTTGAAAAGAAAACTATCTTGGGTATTTTGTTTTGTCTACAAAACTCTAACACTTGAAATGTTCCATTAGCAATATCATTATGTGCAAGTCCTGGATATTTTATGCATCTATTAATTTTTACTGGACTAGCTAAGTGAAATAACATATCTATCTTTTCTGTTCTTGGAAATATATGTAATTTATTAATATCATTTATTGCTCTATTATTTCTTAAATCAATATTGAACATACCTACATGTCCTTCTTCAAACAATCTTTTACACAAAGCTTTTCCTATTAATCCACTACCACCTGTTATGCAATATTTCATTATACCCACTCACCTTCCTTATTACATTCTTTGCATATTGCTAACATTTCCTCATTTCCTCCACCTTTATCTCTTACTATTACATCTATTGCTTCATCATGACTTATTGCAATACCACATATACAACACGTTCTCATTTCATTAACAGATTTGAACTCTTCATCAATTCAAGTTCCTCTAAATCTCCTTCTTTACTAAATGATAATTTGTCATTGTTTTCCTTTGTCCATTTTAAAAATTGTTTTTGATTAAATTCTGTCATGTTTGTTGTTGGTCTTTCTCCACCACTAGGTGTCATTTGATGATAATTTATTGCTCCTGTGTCCACACCAATTGTATACCCTGCCATTTGCGCTTTATAGCTAAAGATTTGTTCCTCTCTGAAACCATGTGTTGATAAGCATGTTGGATAGTATTTAACTTTCTCATGAATTTCTCTTTTAATGAGTGCACAACTCCTGAAATGATGTGCAGGCAAAATGACACTTTCTGTATACTCCATCCCACAATCGTCACCATTAAAGATATAGTTTCCATCTTTATCTAATATAATTCTATTAATTATTCCCTTTAAATACTTTACCTCTCTTTTAAATGCAGGTACTTGCATTGCTACTGTTACACCAGAAGCAATATCATACCCTTTACTTAATACCTGTAACAGTTTGTCAATATAATCTGTTTCCAGTATAACATCATCATCTACTCTTAGAAAATATTTGTAATCTCCTTCCATTGCCCAATCAACAACAACTTGTCTTGCTCGACTAACTCCATGTGTAAACTCTGTTCTCTTGATAAATACCTTATGATTTTCTAATTGAAGTCTGGTTAAAATACAATTAAAAAAATGGTAATTAGTTAATGGTGTTCCACTGCAATCATCTAAAATATAAATATCAAAATCTTGATATGTTTGAGTTCTTAGACTTTGCATTAATAATGCTATTTCTGTTGGGCGGTCACGAACGTTGATTAATACTGCTGTTTCTTTCATTTTAATCATCCATACATTCTATAGTAAATTCTATCACTGATAGTTTTTCTTTTTTAATTTCTTCAATTGCTTCTTCTAAAATGTATTGTATATCCATACATTTATGTCTACCACAATCATCTTGAAATGTTTTTATCATTTCAATCCTCCTTGCATTGTTGCAAACTCTCCTAACTTATGTTTCCTTCTGAATATCTCTGCGTGAGCATCTTTCATTTCTTCACCTTCAGCATAATGTTCACCAGTTCTGTGATGCTCTACCCAAAAATCAGTTTCAAGTAATATTAATCCTGCTAAATGCACTCTGTATGTATAATCAATATCATCACCTGCTCCTGGCGAGAATGCTTCATCAAACACTCCTATTTCGTTTATTACTCTTCTTGGTATAAACAAACTCCAAGTTCCAAACCATCTAAAATTGTTTAGATATTTTGGGCCACTTACTCCTGTTCCACCTAATGTAGTAACCAACCCAACCTTTTGTCCATTGTATTCGAGATTTGATATTTCTACTAAAGCCTCTAACCAGTCTCTTTTATATAACTTATGTATTATTACATCTGCTTGTGTGATATACACATCCAAATCTCCTGCTGCTTTAATTCCATAGTTCATTGCTTTTACATATCCTTCTTTCTTTGTATGGTGTACTTCTATCTGTTTGTATTGCTTTGCCCAAATATCACATACTTCAGCTGTTCCATCCGTACTTTCACTCTCTACTATAATTAATCTATATGGGTGAGTTGTAATATTTACTATACTTCTGATTGCGTGCTTTATACTTTCACCAGCATTACAAACACACATTATAATTGCTACTGGTATTCTTTCACCCATTGGTTTTATTATTCCGTCTGTTCCTTCACCTGTTGCCATCCGAAATAATCTCCTTGTTTTATATGTAATTTTACATGTTCCCTTAATGTTAATTCTGTTCTATTTTCAGGTCTATCATCATTATGATTTCCATTAATATGGTGTATAACCTTTGAATTTGCATTTTGTTTTTTAATTCTACCACTTGCATATCCTTCTTTTAATGTTTTACTTGTTTTCCTATTGTGTTCTTCACTACATTTCCAATGCTTTCCTAAGGCAGTTTTCATACCTTTATGTGCTTCTGACATTTTTCTTCTTGTTTCTTCTGTTCTAATATATTTTCCTTTAGTCATTTTAGATAAGATTTCTCTCCATTTCATCATTGATAAATACCTTTTCAAACATCTCGTTTTGAGGACCAAGAGTGCATCTGTCACAGTTATGTTTGAAATCTATCTTTCCTACTTTATCCCAATGTTCTTTACTTCCCCAAAATTCTTTTACTTTTTCTGGATTAGGATAGTGGTTTGTTAACTTAGCCCAAGGATTTCCTCTTGTATCTGTGCACATATAGATATTACCATCTGCACACCAAGTACTTGTTAGCATTGTTGCTCTACACTTGTCAAAGTTATGTTTCTTTTCCATATTCTTTTTGAATTTATGTTGTATACCCATTACTTGATAATCTTTTCTTTCAAAATCTCTTCTGCCTCTTTCTACTTGGTCCCATATATCATCTCCGTGTACTTCAAATAGCTTAATCTGTCCAGGATTTATAGCTGGTCTAACTTGTATTGTATTACAACCAATCTTACTTGCTATTTTGATTGCCTCGTATATTGATTTATAATTTTTCTCATCTATTAAAAATTTCATACCTATTGAACACTTACTTTTTAGTTCTTTTTTTGTTTTTGCTATGTTTGATAAATTGGATATTACTTTTTCGAACCATTCTTCCGGTACACCTTTTATTTTTGCATAATCTTCTTTGTTTCCAGCATCAATACTAAATCCCACAAACATACAGTTCTTTACTACTGTTTGCCACCAATCTTTATTATTTATAAGATAACCATTACTTACAAATCCTAAGTCTAATCCTTGTTTGTGTATCTCTTTAATCATTTCTTTTACATCCTTGTGCATAGTGCCATCACCTCCTCCTCCCAGACATACTGCCTTTACACCCCATTCTTTCCAGATTTTAGGTAATGTTAATGCATAACCTTCTGGCAAGTGAGCATTGTTTCCTCTAAAATCTTTTCCAGTACTATCTGCTCGTTCTCTATTTGCAAACATGCAAAAACTACAATTATAATTACAACGATTTGTCAAATCAAAATTTACAACTAATGGTGACATTAGTTTTCCAGCTAAGATTGCTTCAAATCTATCTGCGTGTACAAGAGCCTTCCACGTATTAAAAGGATTATATTTATTAGTCCATTCTTTAGTCATCTTTCTTCGCTCCCATGCTTTACTTTAAAATCTTTAAATCCATCATTGAATATATCTTTTAGTGCATTCTTTAGTGCTACTCTTTCTCTGTTAATATCTCTTATTTTTAATGCTCTTCTGCCTACTTCTTCTAAGCCAAGTTCTACTTCCTTGCCTTGTCTTATATCTGCCTCTAAGATTGATATTTTTATATTTGCTATACACAGTCTATCTATTAAGTCAGCTATTGCTTCTCGCATACTTCCTCCTCATCTTTCTTTTCTTTTACTACTTCCAATTGAAAATTCAACTCTCTACCTTCATTGAACACTGTTGTTTTTAGTATATTGAAATATGCTCCTCTTGTTTGTTTCAACTCGTTTTGTACTGAACTCCAATCCGGTCTCCATCTATCAAAGAAACCATAATTAATAAATCTGACATGGTCTGGTTGAACAGCTAATTCTAAATACTGACAATATGGACAAATCACAGTTACTATTGTTCCTGGTTTGCTTACTCTCCAAATTTCATACATAAAAAAGAATACGTTTTTAATGTGTTCAATTACGTGAGATGTATAAACCTCTGAAAACTTGTTTGTATCAAATGGCAATCCTTCATCTAAATCTCTTACAATATCTGGGTAAACGTCTTTGTCATAATCTACATTAATAAATCCTTTAAATGGTCTAAATCCACTACCAAGATTAAGTTTCAAATTATTTGGGTCAATTTTATCATCATCCCTTATTGCTTTATTTAATTTGGCTACAATCCTATTCGATTTTGCATGTCCTCTATCCTCATTTAAATCCTTTCCATCTATTTTCAATATATTTGTCTCAGTATCAAAAGTTACTTTTTGTCCTTCAAATTCTATTTCTTTTATCATTTTACACCTCCCATTAATAATTGATGTTCATATACCCAGCCTTTCTTTTCTAAATCTAAATCAAAATACTTAGACAACTTTTCAATCCACCAGTCTTTTGTTTCCTTAATCTTATGTGTTGGGTCAGCATTAAGATTAGGGTCTCCTAAATATGGGATACTAAAAATATAATTATAACCATAATGAACCATATTCTTAAGAGTTTTATCTAAATCTTCATAACTTATATGTTCAAGTACATCTAATACTAAAACTAAATCTTGTTTTTCTATTCCATGTATTTGTTTAGTTATATCTCCTTGTTTTATGTTTACTTGAAACATATTTTTTTTAACTGCATATTCACTTAATTCTATTCCTTGATAAGGTATTCTCATAATCTTTGCTACAAAACCATAAATCCCCATGCCACAACCTAAATCTAAAATACTTTTTGGTTTATATTTCTCATACCATTGTTGCATCATAAGAAAATGTTTTACTTCTATTTGTCTGTGAGTTAAAAAGTAAACTTCGTCTCTATCTATTCCAAAATAATCAAGCAATGAACCTGGTAAATCTATGGAATTAACATTCTTTATTGGATAACTCCCAAATAAATGTTTAAAATACCAGTCTTTTAGATATTCTTTACTATGTATTTGGCTTTTCTTCATATGATTATCATAACGTTTCTTTATATCAAATACTCCTGGACAATAAGCCAAATGCCATATGGTTGTACAATCTGTTCCACCATAAGCACTTCCTTCTGTTGGTATTAATACTGGATGCTCCATTTCTGGATACTTGTCTGCATTACTTATCTTAAATAATCTATGCAAAACAAAATGTTCATCTTTAGTTGCATCTTCCTTTGAGAAATCTCCTATTAAATGTCTCATCTTTGGAGAATATACTCCTGGTTTTGCTTGTTGTATAAATTTCTTAATCTCATTTAAATCATATACTATTTCATCTGCATCTAACGCAAGACACCAATAATCAGGATAATTCTTTTTAACATAGTCAAGATAGAAGTTTCTTTGTTTACCATTCATTCCTTTATCTTCTTGGTTATATTTATTAGAAATTGCAGTTGGTGCTATTCTATTTATATTTTCAAATTTATTTACTATATGTAAAGTATTATCAGTACTACCTCCATCACAATAAACAATAGCATCTGCCTCCCTGACACTTGAAAGACACATTCCTATAAACTTTTCACAGTTCTGTCCCATTATTACTACTACTAATTTTTGTTTTACCACCATTTTATTTTAGTTCTTCCTATTTTTTTCTTTCTAATAAAGTCAATATAAGTTACACTACCTCCACATATTTTTCCACAATTAGGGCATCCATCTGCTTTTTCTCCTAATAAATTTTTTCCATTACCGATATCTCCACAAGGAGCATCATCTTGAACCCACTGATGTTTACATTCTGCACAAGTTATCAAGAAATATTTTATTTTTTCCATCTGTCTCCTTCTAACATATACTCTTGTGGCATAATGTTTTGTTGTTTAAATGCTGTAACATAAAAGTCTGTTCCTATTTCTTCTATTGCAAAGTTCATTTTTAACATTTCAAATATATATTCTAATTCTTTTCTTGTGTAAAATTCCATTCTTGGTTCAAGAGCACCAAATGAATACTTACTTAACATATAATTACTGTACATATCTTTTAGTTTTTCTAAGTTTGGAAATTGTATTAACATACTTCCTCCTGGCTTTAAACAATTATTCAATCTAACTAATGCTCTTACTACTTTTGGTTTTTCAATATGTTGCATTACAATTATACTAAATATTTTATCTGCAAATTCTATTGGTAGTCCTTGTCCTACTTCATCCTTTAAACTTTTAAAATTTGCTCCATAATCTACAAAACTCATTGCATAAGATAATACTTTATCACTTATATCTGTTCCAACCATTAGTTTGCATTTATCTTTTAGTGGTTTCATTAATCTTCCTACACCACAACCAAACTCTAATACAACATCTGTTGATTGAATATCTAGTTTCTTTAAGATTTCTAAGTGTTGCTTGGTTGTCTTTTTCCAATCTCCAGTCATTACTTTGTCTCTTGCTTCCTCATAAGAGTTTAAGTTTAACCAGTATTCTGTTTCTTTACTTATTTCCATATTGCTTTTGCCTCCTTCACAATTTCTTCTATTCTTTCTGCCTTTAGTTCTTTAGTATTAACATAACATTTTGCTCCCTTGCCTGCCTCTAGGTATTTTGTATAATCTCTATCTGTTATTTCAATATCAAAACTTTCTGGATTATTCCAAATTGGAGTTCCTGGAAATGGTGTCAGAAAATAAAAGTCTGCTTGTGCCATTCCCATATTTTTTAAATTCTTTGAAAATGATATAGTCTTTTGGGCAGTAAACTCTGTTTCTCCTGGCAATCCTATAATAAAAAAACCTTTAGTTTTTATTCCATATTGTGTAGCTAATTGTACTGCATATTGATTTTCTTCCCAAGTCATTCCTTTATTTGATTTTTTTAATATTTCATTATCACCACTTTCTATGCCTATACTTAACCATTCACATCCATTTTTGGCTAATATTTGCATCTTTTTATCATCAAGTAAATCTGCTCTTGTTGTTACTCTAAAAGGCATACCTTCTTTTTTAGCATAATCTGTAATCTTTTCCATTCTATCTTTATTTGCAGTAAAAACATCATCCAGAAAATATACACTTTCAAATCCCTTAGCTTTTAAACTACTTATTTGATTAAATACTTTATCCAATGGTTCAAATCTTATCTTTCTTTCTAACTTGCCACAAAAAGCACAATTACCAAAACAACCCCTAGAAGTAATCATAGTTCCGGTTCTCTTTCCATTTTGGTCTATTCCATAATTACTCATATCTAATAAATTATAATCTATATTTGCTGTTTTATTTAAATCTGGAGAAGGTAATGTTACTATTCCTGTTTGGTTTTTCATTGCTTCTAAACCGTTTTCACCTTCTCCTCTTATTACTAAATCAAATTCATCAGTCAAACTTTCAGGCATATGTGTTGCATGTATTCCTCCAGCAACTAACTTTGGTTTATGTGTTGCATTGCCTTTCATTGCATGAGCTAAGTCTTTTGCATCTTGGACTATTGGACTTGTATAAACAGAAATACCTACTATATCTGGTTTCTCATCATGAAACTCTTTCCAAAATTCTACTGGGTCTTTATGGTTTAAATCAAATACCTTTACTTCTTCTCCTTGTGCTTGAAATTGAGACGCTATACTTAACAATCCAATAGGTATTCTGTCTCCATAATTCTGAAGTATCCCTTTCTCTGATGGGTTAATAAGGTATATTATTTTCTTTCACCTCTTAATTTATTAAAAACATCGTGGGTTTTTTTATGACAACTCCTACATATACATATTAAATTTTTAATATTATTATTAAGTCTATTGAAATCTTTATGATGAACTAATAAGTTATTTTTTGATTTGCATAATTGACAGTTATCTTTCTTTCCCCATTTTCTATACATGGTATTTCCATTTGTTATTTTTGCTTTGCTCATTTTTCTTTTTTGTACATCCGTTTTACTAAAATCTACCCCAATATATTTTCCCTCTGTCCATGCCTTTTTTACTCCCATTCTTATATTTTCTTTAGTTTGTTCTGGATTTTTTATATTTAATTTATAACCCTTTACTCCCTTATTCCAAGGGATTGTTGATATTCCTTTGTTCCAAGGAATATTTCCTGGTTTAAATCCCATTTAACTCCTCCATTAGTTTCTCCCAAGCAGGAGCAACTATATTTTCAAAGTCGTAACAAGAAAGCACTGCTTCTCTTCCGTGTGTTCCCATTTTCTTAGCTTCTTCTGAATTATTATAAAGATATTCTATTTGTTTTGCTGCATCATCAATACTACAAAATCCTCTTTCTACTTCCCAAGACCCTGTCATTGTACCATCCATCTTTTTAAAATCATATTCTTTACTATCAATTTTAAACATGTCTATTTGTTCTGTTCCAGATAATTGTATACCTAATCCTGCTTTATTATTTATTACTAATTCTGGTGTTGTAGTATAATCTGTTGCAACTACTGGTACTTCACAAGACATTGCTTCAATTAAAGGTATACCAAATCCTTCTCCACTTGTAGACAAAAAGAAACAATCCATTAAATTGTATACATCATTCATCTTATCCCAATCAAATCCATCATGAGCATTCATTCCGGTAAACACTACTCTATTTTCTATTCCAAATTTTTTAATTAATTCAGCCATAACAAATGCCTGTGGTGCTGGGTCTTTTGGGTCTAAATGTAATAAAAGCACAGCATTAGGTAAATGTTTTAATTTTGCCATTGTTTTTATTGTTCTATCCAAATTCTTTCTTGGTTGATTTCTTGCTACAACACCAATAACAAACTTCCCATCTAATCCCCATTTCTTTCTCAATTCTTTTCTTTGTTCATCTGGTAATTTATAAAATCTGTCTTTGTCAACTCCATGTGGGATATGTTTCACATCTAATCCATGATAATCTTTTACTTGTTTTTGTCCAAACTTACTCATTGCTACTGGACAATCTACTTTTTGTAATATTCTTTCACAACCTTTAGGCATTCCACCTCCACCATCTGACGGAAACCAGAATATGGTTTTAGCAGGAGAAGTATCAATATTTAGAAACCATGCATCAGGACCATATAACATAAAAGTATCAAGTAAAACAAAGAATATATCAGTATTATTTTTCTTTAAATGACTAGAAATAACTTGTCTAAAGTAATCTTGAACAAGATGCCCTCTTATTTCAAAATCAAATTCTGTTCCGTCTGTTAGTTTTGCATACTTAATTGTTGCTCCGGAATAACCATTAGCTAACCAGTCTATCTCATGTCCTTTAGATTTTAGATATATTGCTAATTGTTTTGCTTGATTAGAATATCCTGTTGGTAAAAAAGGTGAATCACTTAGTATTGTTATCCTCATATACTGCACCCACTTACAACAAAATCTCCTTTAATAAATACAGGAACAATATCACCAGCTTTTGCATCCTGTGTTGCTATTCCCATATATTTTCCATTATTATCCCAAATATGTTCTTCTATGTCATCAACTTCTTCATCTTCTAGTTCTTCAATTTCTTTAGGTTCTGATATATCTAAAAATTGAAGTTCTACTTCTTCAAATTGTCTTTTCACCATTTTTATGAATATGAATCCCCTCCTTTAAAGTTTGTTTCTACACATTGGAGCCCGTGTAAGGGCAGTTATTTAAACTCTTATCAGGAGTCTGCATTGCCAGTATGCTACAAAGCGTGAAGCTTCGGTGGGAATCGAACCCACATTTAAACATCTCACAGGGAGGGGACAAATTTCGTTTTATTTTTTCTGCGAGTATTACTTTGTTCCTAATTTGTTAAATCTATCTAAACTGTCGTCTACACTTTTAATTAATTCTGCAACAGTAGTCTTTCTTTCATCCATTCTTTCAACAAATTTTGTATGGTCTGTTTCAGCATCTAATATTCTTCTATCTAAGATAATAATAGTATCTTCTTTTGTTCTTTTTAAATCTCTAACTTCATCATCTTTCTTTCTTGCTTCTTCATCCAAACCATCTCTCTCAGTAATTAAGTCTCTCTTTTGTCCTTCTAATTCTGCAATTACTTCGTATCTACTTTTAGTTTCCATTTGAACCTCCTTCTAATAGTCATAATCTACAATTTTGAAAAGTAAACTTTTCAACCTCACGTTTAGTTGGAATAAGATTGTTGCCACTAGTAAGTATAATAGAAGTGCCACTTTTTTGTACAGAGAAGTAGCACCCCTCAAAGAACACAGCAACTTCGTCAGGTATAGTAATACCTTGAACGGTTTTTCCGTTAAATTTTGATTTTACTATGTAACGTAATCTGTATTGCATAATTAGTATATACTATTTTAGTTTATAAATATTTCTATAAACTATTTATAGAACATTTCAGAAATATTATTAATAGATTGTTTTAAAATTCTTTTAGTATAAACTAATTGATTAATTTCTTTTTGTTTTTTCTTGTTTCTTGGTTTACTAATACTCTTTATTTCTCCATTCTCTTTCATAACATTAATCATATTAATAATCTTCTTATGTTCTAATTCTAATTTCTTTCTAACAATCTTATAATTATTATAATCTACTTTAATATCAAACATTTCTATATCTGTTGTACTATGTACAAGTGCTGCTTTAGTTATTATTTCCATTCTGTCTACCTACCCTCCTCATAATTACTTTTCCTCTTTTAAGAATTGTCTCAATTACTTGTTCATTAACCCCATATTTTGCTGATAAATCTCTTCTTGATAACATATTTTCTACATAATCATCACAAATTAATTTTTCTTCTTTATCTGAAAATGGTACAAATCTACTTTTTTTCATTGTTTCTGGTGATAAAATTTCAAATTCATTTAAAAGATTTTTTAGAATATCTCGATAATATTTTATACTGGTTTTAGTTCCTTCATAATCGACCATTTTATATCTATTTTCTAAAAACCATCGATATTGTTTTTTCCTATTATCTTTTAGCCATTTGTCAAATATCCATTGAGAATGATGAATAGAAACTAACCCAAGAGTATGGCATTTACAACATAATGATAATCCATTATTTGAATTAAATGCTGTTGGTAAAAATTTTCTTGATATTAGGTGATGAGCTTGAACATATGTCTCCTTGCCACAAAATACACACCTATGGTTATCTCTTGTTCTGACTAATTCAGACCATATCTCAAAACAATATCTTTTAAGACTTGTTACTCCTGCTCTTTTTCCTAATTGATGTTTGTTTCTTATAAATTGTTTACGTCTCATTTTCCTTGTACATTACTAAATTCATTTCCGTGTAATAATTTATGACATTTCTTACAAACTACCTTACAGTTTCTGTATTCATATGTTCCTCCTTGATTTCCTCTTCTTATCCTATGTATCTCAAGGACTTCAAGTTTAAATACTTTTTTACAAGCCTCGCATTTGAAGTCCTGAAATTCACATAGCAACCTCTTTTTCCTTTGGTTCATTATTCAGTTATTACTGTTGTAATTTCCAATACAATCATCTCTACTAATGCAAGTAATAAAATTCCAATAATAATTGTACCAATCCAAAATGATATATATTTCCCTTTAATATAATGGTTTGGTTGGTCTATGATTTTTCTACACCTTTCTAATTCATAATCATTATCAAATGCATTGTTATCTGTATTTGTTCTTTCATAGTTAATTAAATCAGGTAGTTTATCATTATAATTTTCTATTGCACTTTCGCATTGGTCTATTTCAGCTTGATATGCATAAGGAACTCCTTTATATTCATACATTGATATTGGAACCCATGCTGCTAAAAATAATACTAATATAATAAGACCCATTACTAATAATATATTATCTCTACTCATTTTTCTTTACCTCCTTATCATAATATAAATCATTAAAGTATTCTTCTTTTTTATCTTCATATTTAGTATTACAATTACAACAATAACCTAATTTAGTCTTGCATTGTTTATTACACTTTGGGTTTTTGCATAACATTTTTTTTTAATCTACTATGTTTTAATCTAGTAGCATGACATTTATTACATAACTTGCATGCTTTACCTGTTGGTCTAAACATCTTACTGCATCTTATACACTCTCTTTTAAACATTATCTTGTAACATATCCTCCCCTTGCTTGTCTTAATTTAATATATGTAAGATTACATTTATCACAAACCCAGTGTCCCATACTTGTTGGTTGAAATCTTTCTCCACATCTTTTACAAGGTCTTGGAAATGACCTAACTGGTGGCATTGGTTTATCTATCATATGTTGTTTTCTTTCTTTTAATCTTTTTTTAATCCATTCTGGAGGTTCATTATGTAATAGTTTATCTGCTATTATTTTAATCCTTCTTGCTTTTTCATCATTATCTAATTGTTTCCATGCTTCATGAAACTCTCTTTCTTTTTGTTTTGCTTTTTCTCTTGGAAATAATACTTTACATATTTTACAATATCTTGTAGCTGAATGTACATCTTTTAATAAATCACCACACCCCTCACATTTCTTATCATTAATTTTGTTTAGAGTTTCTATTAAACATTTGTCGCAATGTCTTTGGTATACTGTTCCTTCATATTCCTTATGACATTTTTGACAGATTTTTATATTTAACATTATTTTAATCCTCTTCCAAATTTATTTGTTTTATTAGTTTTTTTATGTGTTTGCATATTCGTTCTCCTTTTTTGTAGTTTTTTATGAATAATGAACCATGACAGCAAGTACAAGTTATGTTATCTTCTGTAACACGTTGTTTGTACTTGCCGATATGGTACCATTTAGACATTAAAAGTCCTCAGGTTTTATTGGTTCTGCTGACTTTTCCTTTTCAGGTTTTTCAGTCTTTCCAGATATAATGTCCTTTATCTGGTTATATGCTTCAGCAACAGCTTTCGCTGCTTCTGGCATCAATTCATCTACACCTAACTTAGGCATTTGACTGTTGTTAATTACAGCTACTACTAAATCCTTAGCATATGCTGTCAACTGGCTTGCATCTTTACTTTCCCTTGCTTTCGCAAAGGTATCTGTTCCTTGAGGAGCACTTTCAATAACTTCAATCTTATCAAAGTTATGATATGTTCTTCCATTGCTTGTATTATCAGTGTAGGTTATCTTAACCTTATCACCTTTATTACAATTTACTTTGTCGTTAAATGAAGAATACCATTCTCCAGTTTCCAACTTCACTCCAGTGTTGTCATGTTTAACAACCTCTACTGTTCCTTGTGTTTCCATTTGTTTCTCCTGTAAGTTTCTTATGTTTACTTACTATTTAGTTATATATATCACCCCTTTACGGTATTTAAATATTTATATTTAAAATACCGCGTTTGGGTCTTGTTCCTCTATCAATTCTTTTACAAGATTTGAAAAGGTATCAACTTTATATCTTTTATAAAGTCTTTCTAATGAAGCTTTATGAATAATTAACTTCATTCCTAATAATCTAAAAGATTTTACTTCTTCTAAAGCTTCTATAACAGTCATTTCTCTTAAAACTAATCTTGCAACTATCTCTATTTGGGATGGTTGTAAATTATTTTTAACTGTTGCTTCTACTAATATATCAAAATCATCATTTTTTAAACTTGCTTGATTTTGAGCATAGATTAAAGCTCTAACTGTACTTTCTGGTAACTTACCATCAGTTCTTTTCTTACCTCCAAAATATGCAATATGTTTATGATATTTCTTTGGTAATTTACTAAAGATTGCTATACAAGTTCTAATTCGATTATCAGTTTCTCCAAGTCTTATTGCGATTTCACCAAGTGATAATTTTTCACCACATAGTGAACCATCAATTAATCCTGCACACATACGTCCAATCTCAATACTAGAGATTTCTTTTCTTTGTATGTTTTCTGTTAAGTTCATTAAAAACATATCCTTGTCATCTACATCATTCATAAAGATAACTGGAACTGTTTTCCAACCTAACTTTTTAGCAGCAATCAATCTTCGGTTTCCACAAACAACAGCATTATCTTTTGTTCTAGCAGTTATTGGTTGTATCATACCCACTTGTTTTAAACTCTTCATAAGTTCTTCAACTTGTGCGTCTGCTGATAAACCTGCTCTAATTCTGCTGTTATCTAAGACTCTTAAATTGTCTACGCTTACTTGTTGTATTTCCATTTTGTGTTTTCCTCCATTGTAATAATGATTATGACCTCTTGTTTTCCTTAATAATAAAAATAATAATAAGTATTTAAATGTTTCTTCTTTTTGAAACTACTTTATAGTTTCGATTATAACTCTAGTTTCACTAACTGCCTCAGCAACTAACTTATAGATTTTATTAGTATCATCTTGTGGTGGCATTTGTTTCTTAGCTTCTTCTAAAGTTTCATAAGCTCCTACAAAGTTGTTACAGCTTTTTTGCATTACTAAAAAGTGTTTAGGTTTTATTTTTTTACCTTTATATCCTTTAACAAAATCTAGTTCAGATTTATCTAAAGACCAATCCTTTCCATTCTCAAAATCTACATGAATATCATTATCTATATCAATTCTTGTAACTTTCCCTAATGTTCCAATAGGGACTTCATCTTCATCTCCTCCACATTTACAATATTCATTATTATTATAGGGTCTTGCTTTTACAACTCCATCTCCTTCCTTAAATATTTTTTTCATTTTTTCACCTCCTTTGTATTAATTTTATCTTGAATCTTCTGTCTTAATTCATCTTCACAGTTCTGATTACAAGTTAATCCTATTACTTTCTTTACCTTTCTTTCTGGTAATTTCTTTCCACAGTTTATGCAATTAGTCATTTTTGTAACTCTCCTGTCCATCTATCCCATCTTGCTTCGCAAAAAGGACATTCCCAATATGATATTCCGTCATATTTTTCTCGAACTTCTATCCCAATTAAATGGCTCCATTTATAAGGTTTTGAATAATGCTTTCTATCTTTTATTGGTATATCTCCAGCATCCCATGATTTCCCACATTCTGGACAATTCCCATACATATCTATTTGTTTAGTCATATTCCGTACCTCTCATAAAAAGCATTTCTAACTCTTATTATTTTAGCTTTTTGTTTGGCAAATATCATTTCTGCATTCTTTATTCTATATCTGGCTTTAGAATTAATTATTAATTGTTTATTATTAATTTCATAAAATTCATTATAACATTTATGACATCTTGTTTTAGCATGATTTATTCTTCTTTGTTTACAATCACTACAAATTATATATCTACTTTTATTTTTTTCTTTGTTTTTATAATAACGTTTTTTTGCGGATACTTTTTCATATTCACGATATTTAGGATTATTAGCATATCGCAGTTTCTTATAACATTTGTTACATAATCCTTTAGCTCGATGTTCTCTAAATTCACAACACTCAATACATTTTTTAATCATTTTTTCTCTCCTTACATTTTTCTCTTTGTCTTTTGTAAACTTTTTCTTTATCTATGCTAATATGCCATAACATTCCTTTTTGAAATTTTGCATCTCTCATTTGTATTTTTACTTCATTTATTGTTGGTTCTTTATTTTTTACTAATTTATGACATTCAGGACAACGTAATTTACATTCATGTTCAATTAAATCTATTCTTGGAAATACCTTTCTACATAGAAAACATTTTTTATTTCTAGGATATTTTAAATCTTTATATTTTTTTACAATTCCCATTATTCTAACTCCTGTTTTAATTTTTTAAATTTATTTTTATAATAATTAGACTTTGCAATTATTGTTCTAAGATAATCTGCACATTCACCACAGAATTTTCTGTTATTCATAACATCTTTAAACCTTCTTCTGCAACAAGGACATTTAGTATATATTACTTTTCTTGCTTGTTCTAATCTAGTAGGTATTACTATTGACAAATTACACTTATTACAACATCTTCCATCTTTTGCTGGCATTGCATTATTTCCTGGGCCAGTTACAGTCTTTTTACAAAAGCAACAAAGAAATCTTTTAGGTAATCCTTTTATTCCTCTCATAGTACTACTCCAACAACAATTAAAAATATAAATAATAACATACAAAATGCAGACATTGCTAAACATGAAATTCCAATCTTCATACGAGTTTTAGATGAAGTTGGTTTAAGTTCCTGCAAATTTCTAACTAACTTATCTTTCTTTAAATCATCTTTTATGAATTTAATTATTTCCATTTTATTTATCCTCCTGTTTTTTCTTCCAAGCTTTATATCTATCTGTTTCCTTTATTGCTTGGTTGTTTAATTCTCTGTCTTGTTCAGATATACTAAACCAATTTGTTTTATTTGTGTTTTCCATTTTAATTCACCGCCCAGTGTTCACTAATTGTCTCAAGACCGATTAGTGTATTTAATTTCTTTGCTAATTCTTTCTTGGTGTTTCCATCTATTATCTCTTGTATTCTTTCTCTTTCTTCTCTTGCAACATCATCTGTAACTTGTTGTGCAATAGTTCCTTCAGTTTTTTGTTCTGTGTTTTCCATTTTATTTATCCATCATATTTATTTTAAATTCTATTCTTTTATATTCATGCCCATTTTTATCAATACCCATATAAGTATCCCAAACTTCAACATTCTCAGTATTATATTTTTTCTTTAATTTCTCAATAGTCTTATTTATACTTTCTTCTACATTAAGTTCTTTGTCTTCATTATACATTAAAAACTTTTTTCTAGTAAATTTTAATTTGTTTTCCATTTTATTTCACCATCCTAAGCACTCTTAATGCTTGCTTTATATTTTCTCTTATTTCATCAGTAGTCATTACTGATAAACTGCTGTCATACAATTCTCTAAGAATTGTCATAGCAAAATTTACTCTTTCTCGATTTGTTTGTGTGTTTTCCATTTTGTTTTGTTTGTGTAGGTGTCTTTGTTTGCCTACATTTAGTTAATTATATTAGAAATAGATAGTATATAAACGTTTCTATTTTAGAAAGCATATAATACAGTATATACTTTAACCCTTTTGCATCCACATATTATCTTTCTTACCTCGAGACTTAATCTCTATTCCAGGTGTGTTTTCATTAGCATGTCTTGTTACTTCTGTTCCTTTAATTTTTATAACTTCTTTACCACAATCTAAACAATAAATTCTTCCTTCTCTTTCAAATCGTTCTATATGTTTACATACCATTATTAAATCCTAATGTTTTTGAAATTTCTAACCATCTTATATCTTTTTTTACTATTTCTGAAGCTTTTTCCTGTTTAGCCATCCATGCTGCTCTATTTCTATTATGTCTTGGATGTAAACCTACCCATTTTTTATGTATACATTGATGACACCACCAACATAAAACAGTTATATCTTCTCTTGTTTCATTACCTATATTTTCATAGGATTTATGATGACAAGTAAAATGTCCTGTTATTGTATTCTTATTTGGTTTTCCACACTTTTCACATTCTTCTGTTTCATCAATCCACTTCTTAGATTTTCTTCTCCATATTGTTGTTTGTATATACTCACTATATTTCATCTTCTAATTTAGCCTCACCTCCAAACTACCAAAAACCACCCTACCAAACAGACCACAAACTACACCTTTAGGTTTAGGTAGTACAAAACACCCCAGACCATGATAGTAGTCATCAGTTGCTTAGACAGATTATAATAATTTCTTACCCGTTCCTGTGCACTTATGCTCATTCTATTGAGTGGCTTGTTGTAGTCGTATAGTCTTTATATTAAATTAACCTGTGGTGGAGCCTTCCAATCTATCGCGTGCAAGCAGAGGCACTCCTTTTGATTTTACTAAATGTTTCCATTAGAATCATAGCGTCGTTTCGTTTATAAATATTTATATAAAAGTGTGGAGGTTGGAAAACACTATCAGAAATATTGTATCCTCCACAAACTAGCTTAAGGTGTTTAGGTTTATAAATATTATCTATTTAGACTTTTTTTTAGGTTTAGTCTTGACTATGCATATGTGATTATTTATTATGCTTGGTACTTGCTTATTGCATTTTTTACAGTATATTACCATGATATGGTGGCAGGGGTATGAACGGAAAAAGTTTGTTTAAACCGTCTCTAAGCCCCAAGAATGCCACCAGTTCTTAGAGTATGAAAGGGGAGGGTTGAAATTTCAGGTAATCACCCTGCTCTAACACCCTTTATCCCCAAAAGTTAGAGTATGAAATGTGGGCGTGGTCTCAAAGCAATTTGACAAGCCATTCCCACATTCTCATTATAGCACTAAGCTACCTATGAGTATGATTGCAGGCAAGGTTATGAAAGGCAAAGCTTTCAGGGTAAACCTTCTCTAACCCTTGTTATCCTGCGTTGTTAGAGTATGAATGTGGTGAGGGCAACGACCCCTCGAGTCTCACAAACAAGTGTCACTTGCTCCTTCTGGACCCCACAACGGCTTAACTGAGAATTGAACTCAGGTCTCCCACTCGACAAGCGGAAATAATAACCACTATACGATTAAGCCAAAATAAATAAAAAAATTAAATTAAGTCTATTTATTCTTCTGCTTTTGTTTCTTCCTTATCCTCTGCATCTTCAGTAGGTTCTACTGGTGTTGGTTCTGTAGTTTCAGATGTATCAGCAGGTTCTGCTTGTGTTTCTGTATTTGTTTCGTCTGTCATTTTTAATCCTCCTATAATTTAATTAATCATCCCAAGAATAGGTATGACCATCTTCTTCTTTGATTTCATTAATATCCTTTTCTAGGAACTCAGCTAATTTTGCTTCTGCAAATTTAAGCTTTTCTTTTCTATCTTCAATCTCTTCCATAGTTACTTCAATTACCTTCCTAGCAATTTCTTCTTGAGATTTTTTCTTGTATTCTATATTAAGTTCTTTTGCTATCATTTTGTTTGTCCTCCTTGTCGTATTATAAAAATAAAAAAAATAAAAATAATAATTTAAAATCTTAAACGTTATTTATGCGCTATTAAAGATTGCTCTATTGATTTCATTAAGTTTGTTAGCTTCACCGTCCTCAATTTCTACTGAGACGTAAACTGTTGCTCGTCTGTCCCAATTTCTATCAGAACCATCATCATAATGAACATATAACTTGAAATATATTAAAGCATCTCCATCATCAACCTCAGCACTTACAACTTCAGTTTCTTTGATAACAACTTCATAAATATTATCTTTGTTAATTCTAATCTCTGTGTATGGGTTATTACGCATTTGATTTGCTAATCTGCCATAATCATTGTCTCCCAACTCGTCAGTTGCAATTGCGATTGCTGCAGTTTCCCAATTATCATCTTCGTTTAAGATAGCTAAGATTTCATCGTTAGTACCTATGGCACTGGTGATTTCCTCTGCTGTAGGAATGTTTGCTGCATCAACGATTTCTTGAGCTGTTGGTATTGTTGGTACTTCAGGTGTGAAATTACCATTAATAGCCATAAGTCCAAGAACTACTACTATAATCAATGTGATTGCTGAAAATATACTTGCATAGTTTGTTTCTTTTTGCATTTTAATTTGTCCTCCCTTGTAGCAATAATAAAGCGTGATGCTTCTTATGACAACTTCTGCAAAAAGCATAAGTTATCTCTGGTAAATCATAATTTGGATGATGCCATAATACAGCCTTTTTAACTTCACACATATAACATTTTGTTTTTAATTTTCTTAAAGGTATCTTAGTATGTGAGGTATATCTTCTTGCAGTTCTTTTTTTATTATCTTTCTCTCTTAATTCATCATTAATTGTATTTTCCTTTCCAAATTTATTCCTGTTATAATAACCATTACAACTATCTGAACAAAACTTTCTTTGACTACCTATTAATTGATTCCCACAGTATAAACAATGTGTATATCTTCCTTCTTTTACTTTAAAAAAGTATTTTTCGATTAAAGAAAATATTTTATTTTCCATAAATAAGTTACTCAAAGTTAGTATTTAAATGTTTTTATCATCTAGTTTTAACAATCTTTCTAGGTTTTTTAGTGTTTTATCGTCTATAAGTCCTTTTAATTCTATTTGTCTATAACAATTCTGTTTAAAACACTCTTCTCCCATAATGTTATACCTTCATACCATTTACAAATACTTTGATAATCACACTTTTTTAGTTTCGGGTTTGTCATTAGAAGTTGCTTCTATTTTCTTTACTTCTATTTGCTGATTAATTTGGTTTAACATTGCTCTTGCTTGTTCTATTGTTACTAACATATCATAAGCTTTTGCTTTTAGTTTTTCTATTTCCATATTTCCTCCTTACAAGATTTAATCAAATTTCTTTAATAAATCTTCACACCTGATAACACTATCCTTAGCTAATTGTAGTCTCTTTTCAATATGTTCTTTAGTTAGAACATACTTATTAGACTCTTCTTCAACTTCAAGTTCTGTGTCATTAAGTTTAGTTATTTTATTTGCCATTATAAAAAGTGTAGTACAACAGCTCCTGTTTGGTTTTCTCCTGTTTCTAAACAATGCCCTATTTCTTGAAAGTGTGTTGGACCATCAGGATTATTATTCACTTCAGCGTGACCTACATTTGATGAGCTTGTAATTAATCTATCTCCAGGGGCAAACTCTCCGTCAATCATAACATTATGTTTTCCTGTAGTAACAACCCATCCAACCGTTTCATTATCTGTTGTATCAATCAAAACCCCAATAGCACTTAAACTATTTTGTGGTGCTTCATCGAAGGCATCGATTTCATTAATAGAAGCTATAACTAGATGAGAGGCATCAACAGAGCTTCCATCACCATTAGTTAATCTAGTTGCAAACCCTCCTAATGCAGTCATTTTACAATTTATTTGTCTTACTTCTTTTGTTGGGTCTGTTACATTAATATTTCCAGTAGTTACTTGTAAATCTCCTACATTTACAAAAACAGCCCCTGTATTAAATGTCACAGTCCCATTAGTGTTTAATAATATTTGGTCTACATGTCCAACATTTTGAAGTGCTAAAGGTATTGTTCCTCCTCCACCTTGAACAATATATTTACCTGTTCCTGCATTCCATCCTATAGTCATTCTATTGATACCATGAGTTACAAAATCATTAGGTAATCCAAATCCATAAATATCTAAAAGTATATTAGCAGTTCCATCACCATCTTTTGAAAATATTCCAAATCTTGCCTGTGTTGCTGAGCTTTGTGATTGTAATGATAAACTTCCTCCAATTATATTATCTGTAAACTTCCAGTCTTGTGAGGGTGCAGTTATAGATACTTCATCACAAGTAATATCTCCTGTTGTTATTATAGGAGTTGCATTAAATTGTGCAAGGGTAGCAATTATATCCAGATTACCTGCTCCAGTTGTTTGTATTCCTATATTTCCTCCTTGTTCATTCTTCCAGACTAAATCATCATTACCTGAAGAAGAATTACCAAAAAACCCAGCTCTTCCACCACCTGAATCTCGCCACTCAATAAAACCAACTGAAGCAGCCCCTAAACTATTACTATCTTTAA
>SDBV01000768.1_pt1 | contig 46577 bp, 42 predicted proteins | sample 2277081 | NCBI WGS metagenome assembly SDBV01 (sample SAMN10402039, study PRJNA504765) | marine sediment metagenome | isolation source: marine sediment core GS10_PC15, 223 cmbsf | place: Arctic Ocean: Southern Knipovich Ridge | collected 2010
CACGTCTTCTGCCTCGGGCAAACGCAGAACGTGCCCTTCCAGGTCGGGGCCGTCCGCCAGCGAAAGGAAGTCGGGCAGGGCGCGTGAGCTCTGCTCTAGATTGGCACTGACCAAGGCCTTGGCCTTGGGGCGATCCTTCACGCGAACCACATCACCCGGCCGGGTCAAATAACTGGAAATGTCGATGCGCCGCCCGTTGACGGTCACATGTCCGTGGCTGACCAGCAGCCGTGCCTGGGATCGCGAGAGGCCGAAGCCAAGCCGATGCACCACGTTATCCAAGCGGCGTTCCAGCAGGCTCATCAGCACTTCTCCCGTGTTCCCCTTCGAGCGTTCCGCCTGACCGTAGTACCTGCGAAACTGTCGCTCCAACACGCCGTAGTATCGCTTCACCTTCTGTTTCTCGCGAAGATGGATCGCGTAGTCGGTCGGCTTGCCGCGCCGGAATGTGCTCATCCCCGGCGGCGACTCTCGACGTTCGAACGCACATTTGGGTGTGTCGCAACGGATCCCCTTGAGGAACAACTTCATTCCCTCGCGGCGACACATTCGACAGACCGGTCCAGTTTGACGAGCCATATTCTGTTTCACTCCAAGCCAAGTTAGGCGGTTGGTTGATTTCTTCTGGTAGGCGGGATCGTACTCTCGGCGGTGTAGTATTCTCGACAGTGCAGTATTCTCGGCGGGCAGTCCGCCCGAAAGGGGTTCAGACGCGGCGGCGCTTCTTGGGACGACAGCCGTTATGGGGTAGCGGTGTGACGTCTTCGATCGACTTGATTTTCAACCCGGCCGCCTGCAACTGGGTAATCGCGCTTTCCCGGCCGCTACCCGGTCCTTTGACCTTCACATCCACCTCTTTCATACCGAACTTGACCGCCTTTTCGGCCGCCTGCTGCGCGGCCAATTGGCCGGCAAAGGGCGTACTCTTTCGGCTTCCCTTGAATCCACTCGTGCCGGCGCTGGCCCAGCAGAGCGTATCCCCTTTGGTGTCGGTGATCGTGATCGTGGTGTTGTTAAAGGTCGCTCTAACGTGAGCAACTCCCACGGTCACGTTCCGGCGCGCCTTGCGTCGCTTCGATTTCGCCACAGGTACTTATCTCCAACGAACAAAAAATGATGAACGAATCTATCTTCTCGAAATACTACCGCAGGTCCTTGACGCCCTTCTTGCCGGCGACCGTTTTCTTGGGACCCTTGCGGGTTCTGGCATTGGTTCGGGTCCGCTGGCCGCGTACCGGCAGCCCGCGCCGATGGCGCAAACCCCGGTAGCAACTGATGTCGCGCAGCCGAACGATATTCTGGTTGATCTGACGCCGTAATTGCCCTTCGACCACGTAGTCCTTGTCCAACAAGGCGGCCAGCCGGGCCAACTCGTCCTCGCGAAGTTCCCGTGCCCGGCTGTTCGGGTCGATCCCCGCATTGTGACACAACGTGCGTGCCGTCTTGTTACCTACGCCGTACAAGTAGGTCAAGGCGATCGCCGCTGGACGATCGTTCGGGATATCAACACCCAGTAAACGAGGCATAATCGAACACTCCTACTGCAAAACCGTCAACTCGGACCAGCGATCACTCAGCGATTACTCAGGCCCAGCGCCCTCACATACACGGGGTGGCGCGAAAAATCGGGATGGTTGCCCCCGAGGCTATCCTTGGCGCTGTTTGTGGCGTGGATTGCTGCAAACGACATACACCACCCCCCGCCGACGAACAACCTTGCAGTTCTCGCAAATCCGCTTAACGCTGGCACGAACTTTCATTTCTGGCTACCAACCGTAATCATCTGGGGCAAAGCACCTCAGTATACGCGTTACTGTCCCGGCCCTACAACCCCCTCCGGAACAATTTTTTTTCCGGGCAGGGCTTTCGGCCTGATTTTTGCTGCACTGGGCCAGTACGGGCAGCCGTTAAGCAGCCCATACCCCCTGGCTTCACTATTTTTCCTCGCTGAAAGGCCTTCGGTGGCCTCTGGGGCACGTATTATTACCATCCTTCCCCGTTGGGACCGGCCGTCAAAACGTACGGGCCCGACTCGGTGATGGCGATGGTGTGCTCGAAATGGGCACTCGGGCGACGGTCGGCCGTCACCTGCGTCCAACGATCCGGCAGGCTGCGGACCTGCTTCGTGCCCAGGTTGACCATCGGCTCCACCGCAATGACCAGCCCGGGAACCAGCCGAAAATCGCTGCTTCGTCGGAACCGCTTGCCCACGAAATTCGGGACCTGGGGGTCTTCGTGCATTTCACGGCCGATGCCGTGCCCGACGAAGGCCTCCACCACCGAGAGCCGGTTGTCTCTGGCCAAGGCCTCCATTTCGGATGCGACTTCGCTCCACCACGACCTCTTGCCCAGCAACTCAATGGCCAGTTCGAGGACCTCCCGGGTCACGTCGAGCAAGCGTTGCACGTCGGAGATGACTCGGCCCACCGGGTGCGTGACGGCCGCGTCACCGCACCAACCGTTGATCTTGCAGCCGGTATCAATGCTCACAATGTCGCCTTCAACCAATACTCGATCGCCGGGAATTCCGTGGACAACCTCTTCGTTGACCGAGATACACGTGACGGCCGGAAAAGGTGGTCCGCTGGGCGTGGCGTGCGGGAAGTTCTTAAACAGCGGAAGAGCGTTGTGCTCTTGGAAATAGTTCTCCACGACCTCGTCAATCTGGCGGGTAGTCGCGCCGGGGCGGACTATCGGGGCGGCCAACTGGTGCGCTTCCCAGACGAGCAAACCGGCCTTGCGCATCTGTTCGAGTTCTCTCGGTGACCGCAATACTTCCACGCCTCTGATCCCTTGTTTCCCTTGGGGCCGATCTGAACGTCGGCAAGTTGCTTGGGACTCGCTCAAGCGATCTGGTCCAAGACGGCCTTGGCTCGATCGAAAATATCCTCCACGGTGCCCAACCCGTCGACGGTCTGCAATAAACTGCGCTGGCCGTAATACTCCAACAGCGGTTCGGTCTGCTGGCGGTAGGCGACCAGGCGCTGCCGGATCACGTCGGGGGTATCGTCGGCCCGACCGCGACCGGCCAGCCGAGTGAACAGCTCTTCTTCCGGCACCCGCAGTTCCAGAACCACGTCCAAGGGGGTTCCTTTCTCGGCCAGCAACAGATCGAGGGCTTCGGCCTGGGCGATGGTCCGCGGGAATCCGTCCAGCAGGTAGCCACCTTGGCAATCGGGCTCTTGAAGGCGATCGGCGATCACGCCGACGATGATTTCGTCGGGAACAAGTTGGCCGGCCGACATGTACTCGTCGGCTTTCTTCCCCACGTCGGTTTGTGCGTCTCGGGCCGCACGCAGCATATCCCCGGTCGAGAGATGCGCCATGTGGTAGGTCTCGATGAGCCGTTCGGCCTGGGTTCCCTTGCCGGCGCCCGGGGGGCCAATAAACACGATCCGCATGATAGATATCCTCGGGTATTCATCCACCGCGCGATGAATGGGAAACTAGTTGCAAGCCGATAAGCAGCCTGGAGTGCGTCAGTTCTTCTCCAACAGACCGCGGTAGTTGCGCATAACCAGATGGCTGTCGATCTTTTGGACCAGATCGAAGGCCACGCTCACCGCGATCAGAAGTCCTGTCCCGCCGTAGAAGCTAGCCACCATAAAGTCGATACCCATCGCCCCGCTCACAATGGTCGGAATGATGGCGACCAGTGCCAGGAACCCGGCGCCCACGTAGGTGATCCGCACCATGACCTTTTCGAGGTAATCGGCGGTTCGTTTTCCGGGTCGGTAACCGGGGATGAAGCTTCCGTAGTTCTTGAGGTTGTCGGCCATGTCCTTGGGGTTGAAGGTAATGGCCGTCCAGAAGTAGCAGAAGAAGTAGATCAGCGCCACATACGAGAGGTTGTAAACGAACCCGTCACCCCGCTGGAACATGTTGGTTAGGTCCGCCCACATCGAAGCGAAGAATCTACTCACCCCCGAGACTTCGTCTTTGGGGAGGACAGGATAGGCTTTCGAGAGGAACGCGAAGACCACCGACGGGAACAGCAACAGGCTGCTGGCGAAGATGATGGGCATCACGCCGGCCTGATTGATCCGCAAGGGGAGGTACTGCCGGGTTCCGCCGTAGACGCGACGCCCGCGCACGTGTTTGGCGCTTTGGGTGGGGATCCGGCGCTGGCCTTGGGTGATAAACACCACGCCGGCCACCACGCCGACAAATAACACCGCCAGCACCATGAGCGTATCTATGCCGACCTGTCCTCGGCCGCTGCCGAGTTCGATGCCGCCTTGCTCGATCATGGGCCGCAAGAGTTGGTATCCGGCGCCGGGCATTCGGGCCAGGATGCCGGCCATGATCAACAGGCTGATGCCGTTGCCGATGCCGTACTCGTCGATCTGTTCGCCGAGCCACATCAGGAAGACGGTGCCGGCAGTCATGGTCATCACGGCCGTCAGTTGCCAGCCGAAGCCTAGCGTTCCGTCGGCATTGAGCACGGCATCTCGAATCATGGAGCCGCCGCTCATACCGGCAATCCACTTGATATAAAACCAGCTTTGCCCGAGACACAACACGACGGTGGCATATCGGGTGTATTCGTTGATTTTTTTCCGCCCGCTTTCACCCTCCTTCTGTAGCCGCTCCAGCGGCGGATAGACGCTGCCGAGCAGTTGGAAGATAATCGAGGCGGAGATGTAGGGCATGATCCCCAGGCCGAAGATGGTGGCCTGGCCGAGGTTACTGGCACTGAACATGGCCACTTGCTGCAGGATTTGCGACATCCCGCCTTGGCCGCTGCCGAAGACGGCCGTCATTTCCTTGTGGTCGACAATCGGCAAGGGGATTTGCCAGCCGATCCGATAGATGGCCAGGAACATCAGCGTCAGCAGAATCTTCTGTCGCAGTTCCGGAATCGTGAAGATGACACGAATTTTTTCCCACATGGCTGGATCCGCCCTTGATGGTTACCACGCGATCGCCACGAAGACACGGAAGGCACACAGATCAGCGAGCCCTCGTAGAATCAGACGGCCGTCGGCAAGTTGCCTCGGAAAGCCCTCTGGCTCCTCATCCTTGAATGACTCAGACTCCTGTTCGCATTCTCGGCATCTCGGTCGTGGGTCGATCCGTTACTTTTTCTTTTGCTTGTTTTTTACGACGGGGGCTTTGCCGGGTAGCACGACGACTTCGCCACCCGCTTTTTCAATCTTTTCGACGGCCTGACGACTGAACTTGTGGGCCGAAACTTTCAGCTTCTTGGTCAACTCGCCGTCGGCCAGCACCTTCAACACGTCATAGCGGCCTTTGGCCAGGTTCTTGGTCTTCAGCGATTCGGGAGTGACTTCCTCACCGTCGTCGAACCGTTGTTCGAGATCACCCAGGTTGACGATCACCACGCTGTCGGCCCAGCGGTTATTGAAACCGCGTTTGGGGATCCTTCGAACCAGCGGCATCTGGCCGCCTTCGAACGTCGGATGGACCGAGTATCCGGCCCGGGAGCGTTGGCCCTTGTGTCCACGGCCACACGTTTTGCCGTGTCCGGACCCGATCCCGCGACCTATCCGTTTACGCTTCTTGTTCTTTTGGATTCCAATATGGACGTCGCTGAGATTCATGAGAGGGACACTCCCCGCAGACGCTCGACCTCGCTTTGGGCTCGAAGCTCTTGCAATGCGCCGATGGTGGCTTTGACCAGGTTGAGTGGATTGTTGGTGCCGAAACTCTTGGTGAGGATATCGCGGATTCCACAGGCCTCGCAGACGGCCCGAACGGCGGCCCCGGCGATCACTCCCGTTCCCGGACCGGCCGGGACCAAGGTGACCTTGGCGGCCCCGTAGTGTCCGTTGACGGCGTGCGGGATCGTGGTGCCGTTGAGCGAGATCTCGGTCATGTTTCGGGTCCCGTCCTTAACGGCCTTCTCGACCGCCGGGGGTACTTCGTTGGCCTTGCCGTATCCGAAGCCAACTTTACCATGGCCGTTGCCGACGACCACCAGAGCTGCAAAGCTGAACCGTCGACCGCCCTTGACCACGGCGGCACAGCGCCGGATCTTGACGACCTTATCGACCAACTCACCATGGGTGGATTCACTAGCCATGAGTCTGTTGCCAGTATCTGTTATCAGTTGTGAATGTGGTTTGTTTACTAAAAGACTTTGTTTACTAAGAAGACTTTGTTTCCTAGAAGATCAGGCCGGCTTCCCGGGCGGCATCGGCCAAGGCGGCCACACGACCATGGTACTTGTACTCGCGTCGATCGAAAGCGACTTCCTTGATTCCGGCCTCCAGTGCCCGTTGTGCGATCGTCCGACCGACCAGGGCCGCCGCGTCCTTGTTTCCGCCGTAGCCGGTCTCGCCACGGAGCTGTTTGTCGACCGTGCTGGCCGCCACGAGCGTTTTACCGGCCTCGTCGTCGATCAGTTGGGCGTACATGTGCTTGTGGCTGCGGAAGACGTTCAGCCGAGGGCGAATCGAGTCTCGCTTCACCCGGTTGCTGACGCTGTGATGTCGTCGCCGGCGTTGTTTTGAGATGCTTTTTTCGTGTCTCATGGTTCCGTACAATCTGGAACTGGAAATAATGTATCCGCTTACTGCCTACTGCTTACTACCTACTGCCTATTGTCCACTACTTCACCATAGCCTTGCCTTGCTTGCGGCGAACTTGCTCGCCGAAGTAGCGGATTCCCTTGCCCTTGTAGGGCTCCGGCTTCCGCAAGGCCCGGACCTCCGCGGCAAACTGGCCGACCCGCTGCTTATCGATTCCGCGGACGACGATGTGCTGTTGGTCCGGTACGGTCACGTCAAGTTCCTGGGGGATCGGTACTTGCAGCTCGTTGGCCAACCCCACGCGCAACTGCAAGACCTGATTCTGGATCGCCGCGAGGTATCCCACGCCGTGGATCTCCAGGCGTCGCTCGTAACCTTGGGTCACTCCGACGACCATGTTTTGAATCAGTGCCCTGGTCAGGCCGTGCAAGGCCCGGCTCTGCCGCTGGTCGTCTTGCCTCTCGACGCTGATCACCTTGGCTTTGTCGTCGTAACTAACCGTAAGCTCCGGACGGTGCTCCCATTGGAGTTTTCCTAGGGGGCCTTCGATGGTGATATTGCGATCGGCGAGGTTCACTTTGACCTTATCGGGGACCTCGACGGGTTTCTTTCCGATCCGGGACATCTCGATTCGCCTTTGATATTCTCTTACGTATTCTTATGTAATCTGGGGTACTGGTTCTGCCAGACCACATTTACCAAACTTCGCAGTTACCAAACTTCGCAGAGCACTTCGCCGCCGAGCTTACGCTGGCGAGCCTCACGGTCGCTAATCACGCCACGGCTGGTGCTGACAATACTAATACCCAGGCCACCGAGGATGGGTCTCATCTCGGCAGCTCCGCTGTAAACGCGGCGTCCCGGCTTGCTGATACGCCGGATCCGACGGATCACCTGCTCGCCGTTGGGGCCATATTTCAGGTGAATGCGGATCTGGTTGGCGGGACGACTGTCAACTTCTTCCCAGTCCCAGATGTAGCCTTCTCGCTTGAGCACTTCGGCCAATCCGCGTTTGACCTTCGACATGGGCATTTCAACTTGGGGCCGCTCGACGCGCACCGCGTTCCGGATGCGGGTCAACATGTCGGCAATGGGGTCGGTCATCATGGCTTTTTGGGGTCCTTTACCAGCTCGCTTTCTTCACACCGGGGATCAATCCTGCATCCGCCAAATTGCGGAAACAGATCCGACAGATTCCAAATTTCCGGTACACACTTCGCGGTCGCCCGCAAATTCGACACCGCCGCTCACGACGCGAACTGAACTTGGGGGTGCGTAACGCCTTGGCGATCTTCGATTTGCTTGCCATGCGGTCTAGCCCTTCGATTTCTCTCTGGCTCTAAGGTTCTCGTTGGCTCTAATTGGTCTCGTCTTCGTCTTCGCGTTGCAAGGGCATACCCAGTTTCTGCAACAAGGCGCGGGCTTCGTCGTCGCTGTCCGTGTTGGTGACCAGGGTGATGTTCATTCCCTGCGTGTGCGAGTATTTATCCGGGTTGAGCTCCGGGAAGACCAATTGCTCGGTCAGCCCCAGGCTGTAATTGCCATGTCCGTCGAAGGCCTTGCGGTTGAGTCCCCGAAAGTCACGCACTCGCGGCAACGCCAACGAAATGAGCCGGTCGAGGAATTCGTACATCCGCCGGCCTCGCAAGGTGACCTTGCAGCCGATGGGCATGTCCTCGCGGAGCCGAAACCCGGCGATCGACTTGCGACTGATCGTGACGATCGGTTTCTGCCCGGCCAGTTGGGTCATGGCATCCAGCGCCTCTTCAAGATGCTTTTTCTCGCTGATCGCGCTACCCACGCCCATGTTGATCACGATCTTCTCGATCTTGGGCAAGGAGAGCCGGTTACTGCGGCCAAACTCCTCGGCCATGGCCGGGATGATTTCGCTTTCGTATCGTTCTAACAATCGGGGGGACATTTTCAGTTTCGCTTATTCAGTTCCGCTTATTTTTGGGCATGTTGGGCCCTGGCCGGGGCGATCTGACCGTTGCCGGCGCCGCACTTCTTGCAGAACCGCTCCTTGCTGCCGTCGTCGAGAAACCTCGCACCGACGCGTGCGGCGGCCTTGCACGACTCGCAAACCAACTTCACGTTGGACATGGGCACCGGCATCTCCATCGAGAGCCGGCCGCCTTGGGGGTTCCGCTGGCTGCGACGCACGTGCTTGTACACCCGATTGACATGCTCGACTACCAACTTCTTCGCCGCCCGGTCGACCCGCAGCACCTTGCCGCGCGTACCCCGGTCGTCGCCGGTCATGACTTCTACGGTGTCGTTTATCTTAATCCACATCAGATCACCTCGTTGGCGAGGCTAACAATTTTCATAAAACTCTGCTCTCGCAATTCGCGGGCCACCGCGCCGAAAATTCGTGTGCCGCGAGGGTTCTTTTCCGTGTCGATAATCACTGCCGCGTTGGAGTCGAACCGCACATAGCTTCCGTCGGCACGTCGGGTGGGCTGCTTGCAGCGGACGATCACCGCCCGCAACACGGTCCCCTTCTTCAACTCCGCGCCCGGAATCACGCTCTTCACACTACAGACGACGATATCACCCAGCCCGGCCGACCGCCGGCGGGACCCGCCGAGGACCTTGATGCACATCAACTCCTTGGCGCCCGTGTTATCGGCCACGACAAGTCGGGTTTGCATCTGGATCATGGTTCACATCCGAATCGCGGTGCGTTGTTTCTTATCCGGGTTGTTCTTTCCCGGGTTTTCTATCCTCGCCGCTCTTCTTGCGGCAGGCCCTACGTTTCGTCCTGTTCGGCCTTGGCCGCGGCACGCATGGCCGCTAAGTCGATCAGCCGGCTCTTTTCGACTACCCGGGTCAACTCCCAGCGCTTCATTTTCGAGCGCGGGCGACTCTCGATAATCTCGACCGTATCACCCGTTTGCGATTGATTCTCCTCGTCGTGGACCGTGCAGACGGTCCTGCGGCGGATGTACTTCCCATACTTGGGATGTTTGACCAAACGCGGGATTTCCACGCGGCGGGTCTTGGCCGCCTTGTCGCTGGTCACTACGCCTGTGGCCACTCGTTTAGGCATCGCTGGACTCCTGTTTCGCGGCCGCTCGATCACGTTCGTTCTGAATGGTTTTGATCCGGGCAATCGTTCGGCGACTCTTGCGCAACTCGCTCGGCGCGTCAAGCCTTTCGGTCTGGGCTTGAAGCCGCAAGCGAAAGAAGTGCTCGGTGATCTCCTTCAAGGTGACCCCCAATTGCTCGTCGCTCATATCTCGAAGTTCGGTTGCCTTGGTCATGGTTCGGTTCTCGGTTCACTCCTACATGGGCCGGCGTCGGACGAAGCGGACCTTCACGGGCATTTTGTGGGCCAGCCGCGTGAAACACATTCGGGCGGCCTCTTCGGTTACCCCGCCGATCTCGAACATGACGGTCCCCGGCTTGACCACCGCGGCCCAATAGTCCGGTTCACCCTTTCCCTTACCCATTCGCGTTTCCAAGGGGATGGAGGTCACGGACTTGTGCGGGAAAATGCGGATATACAGCCGGCCCTCGTTGCGCAGATATTGCTGCGCCGCGATACGCCCGGCTTCAATTGTGGCCGCACTAATCCAGCCACCCTGGATGGTCTGTAGCCCGAAATCGCCGAACACTACCCGGTTACCCCGAGTGGCGTTACCTTTTATACGCCCTCTTTGGTTTTTTCGGTGCTTGACTCGTTTTGGCATCAAGGCCATCGATCTCTTCCTCGCTATACATGCCCTGGTTAATCCACACCTGAATCCCGATGTGGCCTTGGGCTATCTTGGCTTCGGTGAAGCCGTAATCAATCTTCGCACGCAGTGTGGAAAGTGGAATGGAGCCGGAGATTTGCTTTTCCCGCCGCGCCATTTCCGCCCCGCCAAGCCGACCGGCCAATTGGATCTTGATCCCCTTGGCTCCGGCTTCCATCGTCTGTTCCATCGACCGTTTCATCGTGCGGCGGAATCCCGACCGCTTCTCGAGCTGTTCGGCAATATCATCGGCTACCAATTGGGCAACCACCTCCGGACGGTTGATTTCTTCGATCTTGATATTGATTCGTCGACCGGTTCGGTCCTGTAGTTCCTTTTGCAACTCTTCGACCCGTTCGCCCTTGCGACCGATCAGCACTCCCGGCCGGGCCGAGAAGAGGATCACTTTGACTTCGTCTCGGGTTCGCTCGATCTCGACCTTGGCGACCGCGGGATACATCGCCTTGCCGCCCCGATCCTTGCGATCGCGGATAAACCGGCGGATCCGGTGGTCTTCGACCAACAGGTCGGCGAATTCCTTCTTCGACGCGTACCACCGGCTCTTCCAGCCGATCATGATGCCGGTGCGAAATCCTATCGGATTGACTTTCTGACCCATGTTCCTACTCCAAAGCCAGTCGAATATGTGACATTCGTTTCCTAATAATGTTAGCCATACCACGCGAGCGGGGACGCATCCGCTTGAACATCGGACCCTGGTCGACCTGCACGTCGGTGATGATCAAGTGACGCAGGTTCGGCGCCCGGCGGTCCTCGGCGTTGGCCATGGCGCTTTTGAGCACCTTCTCCAGCATCCGAGCCCCGCGCTGGGGTTGATATCGTAAAATGTCCAACGCCTCGTCGGCAAGCTTGCCGCGAATCATATCCGCAATCAGACGCACCTTGCGGGGACTGATCCGTGCGTATCGATGGGCCGCTTTGTAAGCCATCTTATCGCTTACCCTTTCCGCCATGCCCGCGGAACGTCCGCGTCGGTGCGAACTCTCCCAACTTGTGGCCTACCATCTCTTCGGTCACAAACACCTTGATGTGATTTTTTCCGTTGTGGACCATGAACGTATGGCCGACAAACTCCGGGACCACCGTACACGCTCGGGCCCACGTCTTAATTGGATCTTTGCGGCCCGTGTCGTTGAGCTTCTCCACCTTCAGGTAAAGCTTCGGATCGACAAAGGGGCCTTTTTTAAGTGATCGGCTCATGGTTTCTTGGTCGCGTTTTCAGTTGCTCGTAGGCAATATGCGGCAGACAGTTTCCAGTCGCGGGTTCTGCCTGCTCTCCTAAATTTTCAACAACCCATATCGTTTCGAGCGCCGACGTCGGACGATCGATTTGTTCGACGGTTTGCGTTTCTTTCGCGTTCCCCCGCCTTTGGTCGGCTTGCCGGTGGGGCTGACCGGGTGACGGCCGCCCTTGGTGCGACCTTCGCCGCCGCCGTGCGGATGGTCGACCGGGTTCATGGCCGTGCCACGAACATGCGGCCGACGTCCCATCCATCGTTTCCGGCCCGCTTTACCCAACACGATTCCCATGTGGTCGGAATTCCCCACCGTACCGATCGTTGCCCGACAGGCCGCCGGCACACGCCGAATCTCGCCGCTGGGTAGGTTGATCTGGGCCCAACCGGCGTCGCGAGCGCCCAAAGTCGCCCGGATCCCGGCCGAACGGCACAACACGCCGCCGCGCCCGGGTTGCAACTCGATACTGTGAATATCCATCCCCACGGGGATCTTCGCCAACGGCAAGCAATTACCCACGGTCACCGGGGCTTCCGCGCCGCTGACCAACGTGTCGCCCGCCGTCAGCCCGTCGGGGGCCAATATGAATCGCTTCTCCCCGTCCACATAGTGCAACAGGGCGATTCGGGCAGTGCGGTTCGGATCGTACTGGATCGAGTTGACCACGGCCGGAACGCCGTCCTTGTTGCGTCGGAAATCGATCTTGCGATACTGTCGCTTGTGCCCGCCGCCGCGGTGTCGCACGGTGATCTTGCCTTGGTTGTTTCGCCCGTTGGTACGACGCTTCGGCCGCACCAACTTCTTCGGCGCCTTGGCGCCCGGCGTCAAGTCCGCAAAGTCGCTGACCGTCGCCCCGCGACGTCCTGGCGTGATCGGTTTATATCGACGAATACCCATGATCGGTTCTCAGTCTTTAGTTTTTCAGGTTGTCAAACTCGATCTGACAACTGATAACTAACAACTCTCGCTAAAAGAAATCGATTCTATGTTCCGAATCCAAGGTCACGATGGCCTTCTTCCAGGCCTTGGTGGTTCCCCAGCGGAACTTGGTGCGCCGCGGTTTGCCCTTGCGGTTCTGTGTGTTCACGCTAACCACTTTCACGTCGAACAACTCCTCCACGGCGCGGCGGATGTCGTCCTTATTGGCCAGTCGGTTCACCTCGAACGCATACGCGTTATACCGGCTCGCCTTGTGTACGCCTTTTTCCGTCACCAGCGGCCGCAGCACGATCTGGTGGGGTTCCAACGTCAGTTTCGTTTTGGTAATGTCTCGGGCCATCGGCTGCGGAGATCCTTATCTTACGAGTCCTGATTCCCGGCAACTTTGTCTCGGAACGCATCCAACGCCGACGTGGTCATCAGCAGCCGACGCGGTCGAAGTACGTTCAGTGCGTTTAGCTCGGCCACCGGAAGCACCGACACGTCGGCCAGGTTCCGGATGCTCTTGTAGACGTTCACGTCATACTCCGCCACGGCCACCAGGAGCGTAGTACCCTTCTCGACCCGCAAAGCCTTCAAAATGCCCGCCATCTGGCTCGTCTTCGGCTCATCGAAGCTCAAACCGTCGATCAAGGTGATCTCGTCGTCTACGATCTTCGACGCCATGGCCATGCGGGCTGCCAGTCGCAACGCCTTCTTGGGCATCCGGTACGACCAATCGCGGGGCTGCTTGGCAAAAATGTGCCCGCCGCCGGTCCGAATACCGCTACGGCGCGAGCCGGCCCGCGCGTTGCCGGTTCCCTTTTGGCGATACATCTTCTTCGTGCTACCCTTGACCTCCGCCCGACTCTTCGTCTTGGCCGATCCTTGACGCTTGTTGGCCTGGTACATCACCACCGCGTCGTGCAACAGTTGCTTGTTGATCCGAGGCGCCAGTTGCGCGGGATCGACCTCGTACTTGCCGACCTGGGCGCCGGTTCGATCGTAAATTGGCAAGCTTACCATATCTCTCATCCTCAATCGCAATCCCAGTATCTCTCGGTTCGCGACTGCTACAACTTATTGGTTTCCTGAATCATCACGTATCCGCCGTTGGGGCCGGGAACGGCGCCGCGAACGATCAACAAATGGTTTTCCTGGTCGATCTGAACGACCTTGAGGTTGCGGGCCGTGCATCGGGCATTGCCGTAATGGCCGGCCATTCGACGCCCCTTGAACAATCGCGACGGCGAGGCACTGCAGCCGGTACCGCCGAGGTGGCGATGACATTTCTTCACGCCATGTGACGCCCGTTGACCGTGGAAATTGTGCCGCTTCATCGCGCCGGCCGTCCCGCGACCCTTGCTGGTGCCGACGACGTCGACCGACTTGATCTCGGTGAAGAGGTCCACGGTGAATTCCTGACCGACTTCACAGCCTTCGACGGAACCGCGGATCTCGCGGACGAAGCGCTTCGGCTCACAGCCGGCCTTCGTAAGAGGTTCGACGCCGGCAGCCACGCGATTTCGCTGCCGCTTGCTGTCGAGCTTGGCCACATGGCCGCGGACGCTGCGACTGGCAAGACGACGTGGTTTATCCAAATACCCCAGTTGAACTGCCTCGTAGCCGTCCCGGTCCTCCGTTTTGACCTGGAGCACGTGACATGGGCCCGCTTGAATCACGGTCACCGGGATCACTTTCCCGGTTTCGTCGTAGATCTGCGTCATCCCGACCTTGCGGCCGAGTAGTCCAACGGTCATCGTTCTTGCCTTTGCATGCGTCGCCGACGGGAACGACCGGTTCGTCGACCGGGTTTACCCGCCAAGCTTCCGTTCCATAGAATAGGATCAGAAAACCGGGGCGTTTATGTATGTAACTTCTTTTATGGTAACAGTTTACTGCGAACTAGTCGCCTTTATTTTAATGTCCACACCGGCGGGAAGGCTCAACTTGTTCAGCGACTCGATCGTCTTGCCCGTTGCCTGAATGATGTCGATCAGGCGCTTGTGCGTGCGAATTTCGAACTGCTGACGCGCCTTCTTATCCACATGCGGCCCGCTGAGGACCGTGTAACGCTCAATGCGGGTAGGCAGCGGAACTGGACCGTGGACTTCCGAACCGGTCCGTTTCGCCGTATCCACAATCTCCAGCGCGCTTTGATCCAAGATCGCATGATCGTAAGCTTCCATCCGGATACGGATAACCTCTTTCTGACCAGCCACGGAAGTCCTCCGGGTAACACCAATTCCAATTTGTCAAAGACGCGTCCACCCGCAGGGTGGGAAAACCTCAGAGGATACCAGCTTCCGCTAGCACCGTCAACGGGCCTGCGAGGAAAAAGTCAAGAATCCAAAGATTTTCCATCCAAATCGGCCCAAACGATATCTATCGACACATTTTGCGCGCCGAATGAACGGCCTGACTGGGGGGTGCACATACCTGCGGGATATGGACTTCAAGATTCACGTACAACCATTCCATGGAAGTTTAGCGGTCGGGCTTGCCCGACGTTTCGTTACCGCTTAGTCCGGGCTGGTGCGGCAAAACCGCAACGGAAGAAGAAGGTGGAACCACAGAGCGGCTGTGTTTTATCCATTGCGAAAGATGCGTGAACGGTTACAGTAACGCATTTGATTCAATCGAAACACGTGTCAGTGTCGAATCAGGCGGGTGGTCGGCCTGCGCCCAGCAACTCGGAGAGGTGGCAAACTCGCACCGGCAGGCCGCGCTGGCGGATGCCGTAGGTTAGATGGATGATGCAGGCCGGGCAAGAGGTGACCAGTAGATTGGCGCCAGTGCTCTGCAGGTTGTCGATCTTTCGGTCGAGGACCTTGCGCGAAAGGTCGTAGTGCGTCAACGCATAGGAGCCTGCACCGCCGCAGCACCAGTCGGCCTCGGGCAATTCGCGATATTCTAGCCCGGCAATCGAACGCAGGATTTCGCGTGGTTGTTCGACCAGCCCTTGGCCGCGCGAGGCGTGGCACGGATCGTGATACGTGACGATGAGCTTCTCGTCCGCAGCAGGAAGCGGCACGTCGGTTGTCGAGCCGACCACTTCCGATAGATCGCGCACCGTCGCGGCAAACGTCGTGGCGGTCGCATGGCGGGGATCGTTCTCATCAAACAGCGTGGGATACTTCTTCAAAAAGGAGGCACAACTGGAACAGTCGGTGACGATCCGGTCGAACTTGTCTTCGGCGATCAGTTCGAGGTTCTTTTCGGCCAAAGCTTGGGCGGCCGGGCGGTCGCCGTAGGTCAGCGGCGGCAGCCCGCAGCAGCAGTTCTCCAACACTTCGACCGTACGGCCCACGCGCCGCAACACGCCAAGGGTCGCATTGGCCGCCTCGGGACACATGATGTCGGTACCGCAGCCGATGAAATAGCCGATCCGCAAATCGCCCTCGCCTTCGAACACGCGACGGTCGAGTTTCTCGCGAAATGCTTCCCGAGGGATGCGCTGGACGATCTCTTCGGCACGGGGAAAGTCGCGGCCGAAGATCCGCAACAATCCCAAGGCGCGGGCGACCTTCGAGATCCCGGCCTTCTTGCCAAACGCCACAGCTCGGGCGGCCAGGCGAAGGCGTTTGGGATAGGGTAGCAGATGTTTGAACAGCAAGCGGTGCAGCGAACTGCGGCCGAGGCGGTCGAGATATTCCGATCTCGCATCCAAGACCAGATCGGCGGTGGCTACGGCCGGGAAGCAGTTGGCCGTACATGCTCCGCACAACAGACAGGCAAACAGCGGTTCCTCGAGCTCTTGATCCCAATCAATCCGCCCTTCGATCAATGCCCGCAACAGCGCGACCCGACCCCGAGCCACACCCGCCTCGTGGCCGGTGGCACGGAAGATGGGGCAAGCCACCTGGCAGAACCCGCAGCGGTTGCAGCGGGCGATCTCGTCGTATTGCTGTTCGATTCCCATCTATGACTTCTTACCCGGTAAACGACCCGGGGCGAAAACTCGGTGTGGATCCAGCGCGGCCTTGATCCGTTGCATCAACGGCCAAGCGTCCCTTGGCGATCCGAAGAGGTCGTGACGGCCGGCAGCTTTCTCCAGGATGACGTGGCCTTGGCTCTCCTCGGCGAGCGTGGTCCAATGTTCCCACACCCGGTCGTCCAGTTCGGGTGTGGCCGCAGTAATCCGCCCGCAACCGAAGTCGACCAGCTCGTCCGCGTCCGGCAAGGTTCCTCGCATAGTCGATATGAAAGCCAGCATCTCGTCCAAAGGCAAATCGGCCCGAAGCAAGAACGGCTGGTTCTCCATGATCTCAAAAAACTGACCGCAAATCCCTTGCCGGGCCGGATACTCGCAGCGTTTCGGGTCGGAAAGGCCCGCTTCGGTGAAGATCGCTTGGGCGCCGTCCCCTTGGAACTCGACCGTCTGCTGAAAACCCTCGAAGCCGGCCATCAGTTGCCACGGCCGGTCGGTTCCGTCGCCCAGGGCAAGGTGCTCCGGTACGGCCACGACGAAGTTGGGTTCCAGCACAGAACCAAGCAGTTTCGCGGCGGCCGCTGCACACTGCCTGAGCGATCCGCCCGCCATCAGGGCGCTGCAACGCGGCGGCAGAGGGTAGACCCGGAACGTCAGCTCTGTGATCATCCCCAACGTACCTGCCGAGCCGACCATCAACCGCGTGAGATCGTAGCCGGCCACATTCTTCACAACCCGGCCACCGGCGGTAATCAACTCACCGGTTCCCGAGACGAACTTCAACCCCAACAACAGATCTCGCGGCCCACCGTAACGCAGCCGTTCGGGCCCGCAAAGCCCCAAGGCCGCCAGCCCACCCAGCGAGTGCTTCCCGCCCAGCGGCGGACGCAACGGCAGCCATTGATCGTGCTCGGCCAGCGTATCTTGCAGCGCATGAAGCGAGATGCCGGCTCCAGCCACAACGACCTGATTGGCCGGATCGTAATCGATGATTGCAGCGAGCTTGGCGGTACGCAAAGGAACCGGTTCGGTATCGGGACGGTTGCCAAAGTCGCGCCGTGTGCCGTTGCCGATCGGCAGCAGGGCGACGTGGTCGGCATACGCCCGACGCACCATGGCACACGCCTCGTCGGTGTCCGAGGGGACCAGTTCCGATCGGTCGATTTCAGGCGGGGCGGGACGGTCCAACGGTTGGTCTTCAATCGCCGGTGGGAGAATCTTGCCCGGATTGAGCAGATCCTGCGGATCGAATGCCTCGCGAAGCCGACGCTGAAAGGCCAGATCGTGCTCGGAAAAGATCAGCCGCATGGCCTCGGTCTTCTCCATGCCCACGCCGTGCTCGCCCGTGATCGTGCCGTCCAACTCGACGCAGGCCCGCATGATTTCATCGCCCGCTTGATGGACGCGCTGGAGTTGCTCCGGGTCGCGCGAGTCGAACAGCAGCAACGGATGAAGGTTTCCATCGCCCGCATGGAAGACGTTACCATGCCGCAACTCGTATCGCTCGGCGATCGCAGCCACCCGGGCCAAGGCGTCGGGCAGCCGGGTCCGCGGCACGGTACAGTCGGCCACCAGATAGTTCGGCGCCAACCGCGCAATCGCGCCGAACGCCCCACGACGTCCGGCCCAAAGCCGGTCCCGCTCCGCCGCGTCTTTCGCTTGACGAACTTCGCGGCAGCCATGGGCCGTGCAAATCTCGCGGATCCTCTGGGCCTGCGGTTGCAGACCGACGGCCGGGCCGTCCACTTCGATGATCAACACGGCGGCCGCGTCCCGCGGATAGCCACACGGCTTGCTGTCCTCGACCGCTTGAATGATCGTCGAGTCCATCATCTCCAGCGTGGCCGGAAGGATGCCCGCGGCGATTACGGCCGAGACCGACTGCGCCGCCTCGGCATGGCTGTCGTAAACGGCCAACAGCGTGACCACCGACTCGGGCGACGGCAGAATGCGAACGATCAATTCCGTGACGATCCCCAGTGTGCCTTCGCTACCGATCATCACGCCGCGGAGATCGTAGCCGGGCGGGTCCAAGGCAGGACCTCCTAGTTGCACCGTCCGGCCGTCGGCGAGTACCACGGTCATACCCAGCACATGGTTGCTGGTTACGCCGTACTTCAGGCAGTGGGGGCCGCCCGAGTTCTCGCCCACGTTTCCACCCAGCGTAGACACCTTCTGACTGGCCGGATCGGGTGCGTAGGTGAAATCCAAAGGGGCCAGGGCTTCTTGCAACTCGAGGTTCGTCACGCCCGGCTGCACCACGGCATATCGGCCTTCCGGCTTGATCTCGAGGATACGGTTCAGCCGCGAGAGTTCCAGGATCAACCCCTGCCGGGCGGCCACGCTGCCGCCGGAGAGATTCGTGCCTAAGCCACGAGGTACGCAAGGAACGCCCGCTTCGGCGGCCGCGCGAACGACCGCCGCCGTCTCTTGCGTGTCGGCCGGCAAGACGACCGCGTCGGGAGCGGCCACGGCCAAGGAAGCATCGTAACTGTAGACCTCCGCGTCGGCTCGTCCGGTAGCGACACGCTCCGCGCCGACGATCCGATTGAGTTGCTGCAGCAGTCCGGAGTTGATCATGATAGGATCTTTCGCGTGGGTCTTCGTGCCTCGACCCACCCTACGATTTCCTAGTATACGGCAGCCGCGGCCTGTAAGCTGCCTGCGTTGATCGCTACTCCTTCGGCTTTCAGGATGGTCTCTAAGGCCGACAGGAACAGCGTCACGTTGCGACGACAGCAGGCTTCTCCCATCAGCCCTACGCGCCAGGCCTTGCCGGCGAAGTCACCCAGTCCGCCGCCGATCTCGATACCGAAATCCTTCAGCAGCGCCCCGCGGACTACCTTGTCGTCGGCCCCGTCGGGAATGTTGATCGTGTTGAGCATCGGCAGACGGTCTTCTGGGGCAACGACCATCGACAGTCCCATGGCCTCGATGCCGGCCACCAAGGCACGGTGGTTGAGCTGATGTCGCGCGAATCGGGCCTGCAATCCTTCCTCGGCAATCATGCGAACCGCTTCCCGCAAACCGAAGATCATGTTGATCGGGGCCGTGTGGTGGTACGCGCGATTACCGCCCCAGTAATTGGCGACCATATTCATATCAAGATACCAACTCACGCACGGCGTCTTGCGGTTTTGCAGCATATCGAGGGCCCGCGAGCTGAACGACACGGGCGCCAACCCCGGTGGACAGGAAAGACACTTCTGGGTCCCGCTGTAAACGGCGTCGATGCCGATCTGATCGATCGCCACCTCCATGCCGCCTAGGGAAGTGACCGCGTCGACTAGAAACAGAGCTCCGGATTCGCGGGCAATGGCGGCCAAATCTTCCAGCGGCTGGCACACGCCGGTGGAGGTCTCCGCATGAACGACCGCCAACACTTTGGGATTGCGACCCTGGACGGCCTTTCGAACGTCCTCCGGATCGATCGTCTTTCCCCATGGAGCGTCGACCCGGATGAGTTCTCCGCCGATGCGGCCGACGATATCCGACATGCGGTTTCCAAACACGCCGTTGACACAAACCACGACCTCGTCACCCGGCTCGATCAGATTGACGAAACAGGTCTCCATGCCGGCGCTGCCGGTACCGGAGACGGGGATGGTCAATTGGTTCTCGGTCTGGAAGAGGTATCGCAGCAGCTCCTGCGTTTCGTCCATCGCCGCTAGGAAGTAGGGATCCAAATGGCCGATACACGGGGCCGACATAGCCTGCAGCACCCGAGCCGACACGTCACTGGGCCCCGGCCCCATCAGCACCCGACGTCCCGGATCAATGTCCCGAAAACGATTCGCATCAAACGTCATGTCAACAGTCTCCTGAAGTGATTATAGGCAGCGAGAGGCCCTCAGTTTACCAATCGCGTGCCGGGGCGACAAGCGGCGGGAAAGCCCGGACGGCAAAGCTCACAAAGGAACAGCGGTGGGAGATCGCGCGGAAGGCCGCGAAACCGCGATGGATCAAGAGCGACTAGCGGGGCTGGGAGGGCGTCCCGCTTTCTTGGATTTCCTCGACAACTTGCACTTCGAACTCTTCAGTCATGAAGTCGAATTCGAATTGCGATTCGTGTCCTGCTACATTGGGGTTGTTTTCCAGGTAACTCCTCGTTAATCAAGTGAAGGTGGTGTCGCAGCGCCCGCACAATCCCAGTCGCATGCGTTGTCATTTCCACGTATACTTCTTCTTCAGATCGTTGCAGTGCGTCCGTGGCACGAGGTCTGGGAAATCGTGCTGAAGCCTTCCCACGACGATGCCCGGGGATACCCCAATCGATGAGGCAAATCGGCGGATGAGCGCTTTGCTTCGCAAGTAAGGCAACTGTGCGATGTGCTCCGGCGGAATCAATAGGTCGCGAGCAAATGCGTTGGCTTCCCGCTCTTCTTCGGTCTCATTGTCCGGGCCACAATCTATATATACATCTCGCCTTCCATGCAACAGCACGTGACCCGCTTCATGGTAGAAGCTGAACCAGAAGTGGTCGTCGGTCTTAAACTTTAGGCTAAGCTGAATGAGAGGCAGATCCTTCTTAGACAACCAGCGTGTAGCGCCACTGACAGCCGCCTTGGGGATTTCCTTTGTCAAAACGACTGCGACTCCGGCTTGCGCACATAATTCGGGGAGTCTCTTACACCACACGCGGGCGCTTGCCATTGTGAGTTCTCGCACTTCTTGCTGCAGAAGCCGCCGAAACTCTTGCCCATTGAAGCTTTCGCAGGGAATCGCTTCTGCCTGCAATTCTCCCATACGCTCCCACGCGGCCACAAATCCAGGATACTTGGCTCTTGCCTTATTGCTCCGGTATTGGACGGATGGTGCAAGTATCGCATTTCGCCATGCGTCAACGCTACTCACACCGAAAAATCGCAGCGCACGATGCACTAAGGTTCCTACGTCTTCGGATCGCTCTACAAATCCTCGCTCTACAAGTTCCTTAAGCGGAATCTCTTTCAGCCAAGCCTCACTCCCCGCCAAGGCCGCGAGTTCCTTGCGTCGCGACAAAGCTTCGCGATAGCCCAATTCACGTCGGTTCCAAAACTTGGCGGGCACGCCAGTTACCAATTCCAGTTTTTCGGCAGTGTCATAACTGATCGGAGCGATCCCATTAACGATTTGGCTAATCGTCTTCTCTGTTAGGCCGGTGCGTTGCGCCAATTGGGTTTGCGAGATGCCCTTCCCGTCAATCGACTCCTTGAGTGTCGCGCCGGGAGCCACAACGTAATCAGGATCAAATCTGTATTTCGACATCGGTTGCACCCTTCGTTCAGTGGTAGTTGCCGATCCCAACGACTTCAATCTTAGTAACCTTTGACCAGTCCACTCCTCCACTACTTAGCTGAGGCACCGGATCGTGGTCCGGCGCAAAGACAAGTCGATCAGGATGAACAAGATCAACGGCAAATAAGCCATCCAAGTTCTCCCTGAGTTGGTGACATCTACCTGGAACATTCTTCATTGACTCCAGCGTTTCGGCAGCGTCCAGGTCCATAAGACGCTGCTGGATCAAGCCTGCCATGCGTGGTCCATAGTCACCCTTTAGCTTCTTCTCTGAGTTGCAGAGCTTGGCAAGCTTGGATGTGGCGAAACTGATGTCCATACCCTAAACCTATGCCCTTGACTCGGCGTCCTTTCTCTGGAAGTTTACCATATACGTAAAGACGCCACAAGGCCAATTTCAAGAAAACCTTTACCAAACAGGTAAATATGCCTTGATATGCTAGACCGAGCAAAGACGGTGGCCAGCAGGAAACAAGCCCCGTACCGAGAAACGACGCGAGGCCGCCCCCCAGCGGGCGGGTGCGGCGTGCTCAGCGCCGCCAGAACGGCCAGGGTGCCGAGTAACACGGACACCATATTATTTGGTCGATAGCCGGCGACACCATTTTCCCGGGCCCCCAGAACAGCGGAACATGGAATAGACCGTAATTGTGTCTTCCGCGCAGTCGCAGAATGTGGCACTAGGAAACCGCCGCGTCGCCATATCCTGCAGGGCATCGGGCAGCAGAAGCAGCCTCTTATCCATCTGATGTTAGTCTCCTTGGAGCGAGAGTCAATATGGCCCGGGGGGGATGGCCCCATTATTCTTGACAGCCCCGCGTCGAGCCCCTAGATTCAAGTACGAGGAGAACCTATCGCCACCGGAATGCCGGCGATCCATGCAATTCATCTCCCGGCAGAGTCGGGGCTGAGGAAAGGGTGAACATGAAAGCGGTTGCATTCGGAGTCATTTGTTTCACGGCAATTGTCGCCGACATGTCGGCCAGTGCAACGCGGGCGGTTGCCAAGCGGCTCGAGGGGGAGGCCCTGGCCGTTCTCTCGCACACCGGTGGGCAAGCACGACCGCAGATCACGCCGATCTTCGGTTGGAGCGGCGGCGCGCAGATGTGGTGGACGGACGCCAAGCCCGGCGATCGGCTGAAGATGCAATTTTCCACCGAAACCAGCGGCGTCTACTCTCTGGCAGGACAGTTCTCCTGGGCGTACTGCTACGGCATCCAGCAACTCTATCTGGACGGGCACAAGTTGGGCACACCCATCGACTTCTACTCCAAGGAAGTTGTCGTAAAGAGGCAAGTCCTGGGCGCGGTCCAGTTGTCGGCGGGCCAACACGAGTTAGAGGTCGAGATCACCGGCGCGGCCCCGGAGTCCCAAGGCCACATGTTCGGGCTGGATTATCTGGAGATAGAGACAGCCCAGGCGGCGCTGCGCCAGATCGGCATTGAGCCTCTTAAGGCAGCCATCGAGGATCTCTCGGAAACATTTCCTGATCAATATGTCGGATATCGCGAGCGGCTTGCACAATACGAGACTCGCGTGAAACAGCTCGAAGAGGGTGTCGGCGATGAAGCGGCCTTGAAGCAATTGCCCGAGTTGGTCGATCAATTCGAGGCCTTTCGCCGCGAGGCGTTGATCGCCAACCCATTGGTCAGCGGTCGGCCGATCCTGTATGTGGTGCGTCGCCAGTATAGCAGCCACTACCACGCGATCGACACGCTGTTCCACACCGACGAGTTCAACCCCGATCGCGAGATCATGCATAGCCAACTGTTCGAAGGCGGCGGGGCGATGAAAGTGATCGACTTTGCCCAAGGCGGCCAGGTCACCACGCTGATCGACGTGCCCGAGGGGATTGCCCGCGACCCGGACGTCTACTTCGACGGCACGAAGATCGTCTTCGCCATGCGCCGCAACGTCGAAGAGGATTACCACATTTGGGAAATCAACGTCGACGGCAGCGACTTAAGGCAACTGACTTCGGCCGCGGGTGTGAGCGACTTCGACCCGATCTATATGCCGGACGACTCGATCGTCTTCTCCTCGACCCGGGAACCGAAATACAACATGTGCAGCCGCGACATCGCGGCCAACCTGTTCCGCATGGAGGGCGACGGGGCCAACATTCATCAGATCACCAAGAATACGCTGTTCGAGAACCACAGCGAGCTGATGCCCGACGGGCGGATTCTCTACGCCCGCTGGGAATACGTCGACCGCAATTTCGGCGACGCCCACGGCCTATGGACCGTCAATCCCGACGGCACCAACCAGGCCGTCTATTGGGGCAATAACACGGCCGTGCCGGGCGCCGTGTTCAACGCCCATGTGATCCCCGACACGCAGCGGATTGTTTGCGTGCTGGGTCCGCATCACGATCGGCTTTGGGGGGCCATGGGAATCATCGATCGGCGGCTGGGGATCGACGGACGGCGACCGATGCTACAAACCTGGCCGCCGGAGGCCATCGAGTCGGTGCGGACCGGCGGCCCGTTCGATTGCGACTTCCATGCCCGCTCGGTCAAGATCAAGTACGAGGATCCTTGGCCGTTGTCCGAGAAGTATTTTCTCGTTTCGCGGATGATCGGCGACGGCGAGAAGATGGGCATCTACCTGATCGATCTGTTCGGCAACGAGATCCTGCTACATACGGAAGGGCCCGGCTGTTACGATGCGATGCCCATCAAACCGCGACCGCGGCCGCCGGTGATCCCCTCGCGACGCGACTTCGAAGATCATGAAGGCGTGTTCTTCGTAGCCGACGTCTACCAAGGCACGCACATGCAGGGCGTCCAGCGCGGCACGGTCAAGCAGTTGCGCGTGGTCGAATCACCCGAGAAACGACACTGGGCCCGAGGGGCCTGGGGCGGCCAAGGCTATACGGCCCCGGGCATGAACTGGCACAGCTTGGAGAACAAGCGGATTTTGGGCAGCGTGCCGGTCGAGGCGGACGGGTCGGCCCACTTCGCCGTGCCGGCCGATACGTTCGTCTATTTCCAACTGCTCGATGAGAACGGGCAGATGGTCCAGTCGATGCGCAGCGGCACGGTCGTCCAGTCGGGCGAGCGGACCGGCTGCGTCGGCTGCCACGACGAGCGCCGCACGGCCCCGGTGCCCATCGGCGAAAAGACCCCGCTGGCCCTGAAGCGGCCGCCGAGTCGATTGCAAGGCTGGTACGGTCCGCCACGGTTGTTCGGCTACACGGCCGAGGTGCAGCCGATCTTCAACAAGCATTGCGTCAGTTGCCACGATTACGGTCAAGAGGCGGGCGAAAAACTGAACTTGGCCGCGGATCGGACGATCACGTTCAACACGGCCTACAACGAGTTGTGGCGGAAAGGCTATGTCGGCGGCGTCGGCGCCGGACCGGCCGAGGTCCAGCCGGCTCGCTCCTGGGGATCGCACGCCAGCAAGTTGATGCGGGTGCTCCGCACGCCCGACTTCCCGGGCCATGAGGATGTCAAGCTTAACAAGGAAGAATTCGACCGGATCGCCACTTGGCTCGATCTCAACGGAGTCTACTATCCGACCTACGCTTGTGCTTATCCGGAAAGCCTCTCCGGCCGCTCTCCGCTGGACGGCAAACAACTGGCACGGCTGGCGGAACTAACCGGTGTGCCGTTCGGCCAATTGCGAAGCTACAACGCCAACCAGGGCCCCCAGGTCAGCTTCGCGCGTCCCGAGCTAAGCCCCAGTCTGGCGAAGTTCACCGACCGCAACGACCCGAAGTATCAAGAGGCCTTGGCAATCATCCGGGCCGGCAAGGAGATGTTGGCCACTCGACCCCGGGCCGACATGCCTGGCTTCACGCCTTGCGAGAAGGACCGTCTTCGCGAGGAGAAATACGCCCAACGCCGCCAGATCGAATCCCGCAACCGCCAAGCCATCCGCCGCGGCGAAAAAGTCTACGACCGGCCGTGAACTGGTGGTTTGTAGGGTGGGTCGAGGCACGAAGACCCACGCATAATCTGTGGCAAGGACAGCAGTGGAATTGACTCACGCAAAGGCGCCAAGACGCAAAGACATGAAACGGCAACGCTTCTTCCAACTCTGCTTTGCGTCTTGGCGCCTTTGCGTGAGACCTTCTTCAAGTCGTCGTGTATCGATTGTTGGCGCGTGGGTCTTCGTGCCTCGACCCACCCTACGAGGATTATCCCAGTCACGAAACCCTATTTAGAGAGTCAATTCAATGAGTAAGCGAATTCTGTTGTTGGCGGTTGTTCTGTTCCTCTTCGTGCAATGTGCGCATCACGTGGAAGGAAGCGAGTCGATCGATCCGAGTTCAATTCCCGAAACGGTTCAACAGATCGAGGCCTGGTGGAAGGCCGGCAAGACGCTGCCGCTCGAGACGACGGCCAAGTATCCGCTGCGCGAACTGCGTGTGAAGGACGACACGGGCATCAACGTGCTGATCGATATGGCACACAAGTGCGACTTCTTTACGCTGTGGACACTCGGAGGTCACCTAAACGCTCGGGGCCTGCGGACCATCGGCAGCCATGCGACGTTGGATTCGGTGCTCACACCCGGCTCGCCATGCCGCGTGCGAATTCCGGTGGCCCATGGCGTGCTTCCCTTCGCGTGGTGGAAGGCGCCGAAGTTCAACGTGGTGCTGACCGAAGGCGGCCGACACGATCCGGGATACATTGCCGAGGAACAGCAGGCCCTGAAACAATTCATTACCGAGGGCGGCGGATTGATCGTCTCCGGATCGTGGGTACGCGACGACGCCAGCGGGAAAGAGTGGTCGTTGAACATCATGCTGGGTGAGTATGGGGCAGCGATCCTGGCCGGGGCCGAAGTGTACGAAGGCGGAAAATGGCCCGTGCTGAAGGTCAGCCAGGATTGGCAGATCGTGCTCAAAGGGGATACTGATAAGCCGATCTATGCGCGGCGTACGTACGGCAAAGGCCGGATCGTGCTGTTCGCCTCCTCGGGCATGTACCGGTTTGATCGGGGAAACCAGGAGGATGTCGAGAAGAAGTGCACGGCCCTGGCCGATGCGGTCAAGTGGGCCGCCGCCGGTTCGCCGCCGGTCGACTCAGACAAGCATTTCCCCATGGCGATGGGTGGCGGTGGCGGGATCTATCCGGAATCCGAAAAACGGCTCGAAGGAATCGTCTGTTTCTATAGCAAGAACCAGATCCCCAAGCTTGTGGAAACGGTCCAGAACGATTTCACGGCCATCACCGCAGACCTCTATGCATGGCTCCCCTCACCGAAGCCCGATCAGCCGATGTACATGATCCTTTGCAGCGGCGGAGGCGGCGGTTGGGCCGTGAATGCCTATCTGCCGAAAGAGGCCTCGACCATCTCGACCAGTGCCGACGGGATCCGCAGCATCTTCGGCCACGAACAGGCCCATACCATGTCCGGACCCTGCCAAGCGGCAAACCATCCCTTCGGCGGCAACCAGGGCGAGGAACATGCCGGATGGTTCCAAGGCAAAATCATCGCCAAGTACAACGGCGCCAAGGGACCGAATCGCGGGTGCAACGGCGTGTTCAGGAAGCAGTACGACGGCAATCAGACCGCCGCGGCCGAGATCTTCAAGAAAGCGCATCTGGATAAATGGAGCACGGGCCACGACCGGTTGACGATCTGGTACGTGTGGCAGAAACTCGACGACCGCTACGGCCCGACCTGGTATCCGCGCTGGCGCTGGGTCCAAGGCCAACGCTTCAAGGACGACGCCGGGCGGAAGCTCACCTGGGAAGAAAGCATCGAAGACATGAGCATAGCCGTAGGCGAAGATCTGTTTCCCTTCTTCGCCAAGACGGGCAAGAAGCTCAACCGCGAGCGGTTCGAGCAGGCCCAGTTCATGGGCAATACACTACAGCTTCCCATCGCACCAATCGAACCCACACCCGCCGGCGACGTTTGCCTCGATCCGATCGGCGACTACACCAAACCGATCGCAGTCAAGGAGTGAGGCTTCTTGTAGGGTGGGTCGAGGCACGAAGACCCACGCGTTAAGAATCCCCTAGATCACTACTCGTCGGCCAATTGCTTGATCATCGGCAAGAGCTTCGTGTAGAGGTTGTCGCGCGGCGTGTGCCCCGTGCTGTCGGCGCGAAGGATGAAGTTCTTATCGATCAGTTGGAAGCCGGGAATCATCTGGCGACTGGCCGGTCGAACCAGCGTGGAATCGCCGACCAACACCACTTGGTTCTCCGACCTTTGCATCTTGAAGTGCTGGGCCCAGGCGCGGCCTTCCGCGGGGGTCGGGGCCTGCAGATCGTTGTTCAGCAGAAGTAGTTGAACGAAAACCACCCGGGGATCGTCCAGCTCGATTCCACCGAACCGGGCCGTATACGTTTCGATCGATTCGAGATCCTCCTGCGGTCTTGTGCCGTCAAAGGCGCCATACTCCCGACCACCGGCCAACGCCACACAAGCACGGCACGCGGTACCGACCGGCTCGAGGAGAATCACCTTACCCCGGAATTCCGACAACGCGGTCACATTGCCGTCCTGATCGACCAGCTCCAGATCCGGATATTCTTGGCCAACCTGCGGAGGCCAGGGGAACTCGAGCGCACTGATCGTTTGCATGTTCGCCTTGGTCCACGCCTTCCCGCCGGGATGGAACCCGACGAGAAAAATGACCCCGGCAAGTAATGAGACCGCTGAGAGCGATCGGGTAACCGGGTTCGGATAGCAAAACCGCAAGGCCACGCAAAGCACCATGGCCGCCGCAATAATGAGTGTCACAGTTGACCGTTCCTTTCCTGCAGAGAGGGCTGCGCAAGCCTAGGTCACAAATGCGGCCCGAGCAAGCTGTCGGGAGTCCTTCCGGAAAAACGTCCGGCCCATCCGCATTAAACTCCCGGGGACATCGGCTGCTACTCCACCACGACCTCTGTGGCGTCGGCCAGACCGTACGATGCGTCGAACAGGAGTCCAACGGGCCGCTCACCACTGGAAAAGAAGTTGCTTAGTGCCCAACACCGCCCGGCCCAGAATACCTCATCGTGCTCGCTGATCTGCTGTGTTTCGGTGGCCCGCCATCACGCGCGTCAAAAGGATCGTTTGGCAACAACACACGGCTTCAGGTGATTGTGATTGAGCTCTTTCCTTAGCTCCACACCGCTACCATCATTTGAGTAGTTGAGCATGCCAGCGTGTTTTTCCAAGAGATTCTCGCAGTTTTCTCTGGTCTCTTTTGCAATCTGACCCTCCGGAAGACGAGCAAGAACGGCCAACTCGCCCAGGATCTGCCATGCCGGGAACACTCGCAAGCGATTCTGGCCTTCCCAGAACCTTGCCAGGATTTGGGCTATCATTTCCGAAAACTGTTTTTGCGAACCTGTCAGATTGGCGTGTCTCTGATCGACGTCCTTGATCCCGGTATCACCGACCGCGTCTGCATCAATCCCAATGCCTGCCCGGTCGCAGTCATCTTGCGTGAGACACACTCCAAACCGCTTCTCGACTTTCTTGGGCTCTTTTTGAAAAAAGGCGGCGACACTCCGCAGTTCCTCGGCTTCGGTATCCACGTCGAACACGCTCACCGAAAGGCCACTCTTGTTGACCGCCGCATCAAAGTGTTTCAGCAGCATTCCGAGCGATGGTTCGTTTCCGTACCAATTTCCAGGGTTCCTTGGAAATATGCGCAGGTACATGGAGCCAATACCCCGGGCCGAAGATTCTACTGCGTGTCGAGGAGCCGTTGACGGGCTTCTTCGCGAACGTCGTCGTCAGAGTCATCTATAAGTGACTCAAGGAGAGATCGGCTGTCGTCAACGGACAGATCGCTCAAGTTGTCGAGAATCGTAAGTCGCACAACGGGATCGGGGTGGGTAGCCAGCTCACACAAGGCATTGGCCCGCTCGTTTGAAGAAACGTCGTCGCAATGCGCGATCAGCCCGACAAACAACTCACACTCCGGTAGCTTCGACGCGGCCAGTTCCTTCAGTACGGACCAGGCCTCCTCGCCAAAGTCCTCCAATAGCGATGCGGTCAGCAATAGGCATCTTTCTTGGCCTGTTGCCTCGTATTCACGAAACCCGACTTTGCAAACGGCTTCCGGTGTTGAATCACGTCTGATTAGATCGAAGAGGAAGTTTCGGTCGGCCACCCCAGCGTTAACAAGTTTCTTAAAGAACGCCTCGGTGGAGCTGTGCTTTGTTGCGGGCAACGTCACAGCAACTTGCTCACCTCCCCAAGGGCAAGGAGCGGTCGAAGACAAAATGGATTCCCACACAGCGGTATACATGTCGTTGTTGCTGTCCAAAAACTCTCTGTTTTCCCGGGAACTCCCGTACATGGCCGGGTGCGCCGTCTCGCTTGGACTAGACGACGTGTAGTAGTCCACACGCTCGTCCTCAACGAAAGGCCTCTTACCACGTTGGTCGATTTCTCCGACGCTCATGCTTTGTCCTCACTTCTTCGCAACGTAGCTTTTGCAGCTTCCAGGTCTTTCAGGGCCCCTTCCAGTGCGTCTATCATCATGCGAAGTTCGGATTCCTCACACTGGAAGTCGAAGGACTGGGGGTGCCCCGAATCACGGCTTACCTTGACTAAAATGACCGGTACGAACGACAAGCACTCCGGTTCATAGCCCTCAATCTGGTCGTTCAACCCAGTGCCAAACGGTTTCTTGATGACGGCTCGCAAATCGACAAGAGTCGCACACCCCGCATAGCTAGGCAGCAACGAAGATGCATGAAACTTCTCAAGTCTTCGTGTGTTGTCTTGCTGGACGATCTCCAGAAACTTGGCGAAAAAATCGCTTGCCGATTCCTCGTCCTCCGGCAGCAGCCCAAGTTCCTTCAGGTCTTTGAGAAAACCATTCGCTGTGTCACAAGCCGGATTCCACTGACGATAGACAAACAGAAGGACCTTAATGACTCTCAAGATGTTTGCCGCGTCACCGCCCAATTCACTAATACGACTGACGGTTTCGTCGGTAGCGATCTTCTGCTCTCCGACCGTCCGCGTCTTGTAGATGCCAGATATGTCGGAAAGAAGGGCCGTCCTTTGCTTTTCGGTTACTTCCTCATGCCACAGGAGTCGAAAGTCGTCGCGAAACTCCTTCGGAAGATCCGCAAACTGATTGAAAATGGCGGTTCTCATAGACCTATCCGTGAATCGTCCAGAATAGTACAGTACCAATCTTCAAATCGGCCGTGAAGCGACGCACAATTGCGGCCAATCACAAAATAATACCCGAAAGGCTGCCATACATCTACCTCCCCGCCTCCAGACACAGGACGCAGCTAGCATCCACCGTCGAGTAAGCGGGATGATCTCGACAGGAACATCCAACGTCTCTATTCTATCATCCCCTCGCTTGTGGGGCAACCGAGACACTGGGGCCACTTCTGATAGAACGATCGTTTGCCGGCTTGGCGCATTGCCGAGGCGGCTCGATCCGCAATCAGACCCCCCCGATGGTATGTGTGCCTGGCGGATTCGCCACCTCGGCGATGTATGATGGGCGTGTACTATGACAAATCGGATGCCAAACGCTGACGAGCTTTGGACGAATCCTTCGTTGCAGTCCACTGCCTGGCCGATAGAATGGCGGCATGGTGTGGACCCTGAACGGTTGAGCGAGACGAAAGGACGGTGTTAGCATGTTCCCGAGACTTCTTCGCTGGGCGGTGGTTCTGTCGATCGTGCTTTCATGTTGGGCCTTGCAGGCCGAAATGGTTCCGCGCCGGGATGTGGGGGACGTTTGGAACGAGGAGTTTCAGGAGCTGGCCGGGCAGATCGGGCGGCTGAAGAACTGGAACGGCGTATCTCGCGAGCGGTTGCGGGCCGAAGTCTTGGACCGGCAGGCGCTGACCTGGCCGGAGGATAAGGATCCGCTCGATATTGTGCTGAGAAGAACGGGCTCGCTCCTGCAATACTTCCAGAAGGATGGCCGACTTGCGGCCTCTTTGCTCGGCGGGTTCGAGGGGGAACTGGCTCAATTGTCCGCTTCGGCGGAAACGGCGTCGGATGCCGAGGCGCGCAAGACGCTTTTCATGCAGGTGTGCCAATTGCGGCGCAAGATCGCGATGGCGAATCCGCTGCTCGACTTCGAGCACATCGTCTGTATGCTCGAGCAGCCGGGAAACGCTCGGATTGTCGAGCAGGCCCGGGCCTGTTATCCGGGACATAGTAAAGGCGGCGGGCCGATCGTCATCCGCGACTTCAAGTCGCAAGCCACGATCGAGAAGCCGCTGGCCGGTGTGCAGGTGACTTCCGGTGCATGGCAGGGCAAGGAACTGACCGGACTGTTCTCGGGCCTGGAACTCAGTTACGATGCCAAGGAGCTGCTGCTGGCCGCCACGACCGACGCGGACGTCTGGCACGTCTTCCGACTGAATCTGGCCACCGGGCGGCTCGAGCAACTGACCGACGGGCCGCACGACGATTTCGATCCGCACGAGCTTCCCTCGGGCAGGATCGTTTTCACCTCGACGCGGCGTGGCGGCGTCGGTCGTTGCATCCTGGTGCCGCAAGCGCTGACCTACACGCTGCACTCGATGGAGCCGGACGGTTCGGATGTGGTCTGCCTCAGTTTTCACGAAACCAACGAATGGCAGCCCACGGTGAGCCATGCCGGAAAGATCATCTATACACGCTGGGACTACGTGGACCGGCACTGGGGTTCGGCCCATCACTTCTGGCAGTGTTTTCCGGACGGGCGCGATCCGCGAAACTACCACGGCAACTATCCCTTGCCCTGGTCGGCGATGCCCGTGGACACTCCGCCTCAAGAAGTTCCGCCTGAACAATACGGAAAGAAGGCCCTGATTTATGGGCGAGTGTTGCGACCGGACGTGGAGATCTCCTTCCGCCCGGTGCCCGATTCGCCCAAGTATACGGCCAGCGCGGTTGGGCACCACGAGGGTTTTTCGGGCAGTCTTGTGCTGTTGGATCCGCGGATCCCCGACGACGGCAAGATGGCCCAACTGAAGCGGATTACGCCAGAGTATTTCTTCCCCGAGGTGGAACCCCGGGCCACCTATGCCTATGGCACGGCCTGGCCGCTGAGCGAGGATTTCTACCTCTGCAATTTCAACTTCGGGCTCTACCTGCTGGACCGTTTCGGCAATCGGACGCTGATCTACGATCCGGGCCCGGGCGCCTATCGCGTGCGGGACCCGTTCCCGATGCGGCCGCGGCGGATGCCACCGGCGCTGCCGGCAAAGACGTGGCAGGGTGAACGTGCGGGCTTGGCCGACCATCGTCGGGCGGTGATCAGCGTGGTCAATGTGTACGACACGGACGCAGCGGGCAGGCTGCCCGAGGGCGTCAAGGTGAAGTGGATGCGGATCGTCCAGGTCATCCCCCAGATGCTCGACAACTGGTTCAGCCGGGAATCGGTCTCCCAGATCTCGTTTGCCACCGACTCGATCGGCCGCATCCCGCTGGGGGTCGTGCCGGTGGAAGAGGACGGCAGTGTGTATTGCGAAGCGCCGGTCGGGAAAGCCATTTACTTCCAACTGCTGGACGAGCGGGGCATGGCCGTCCACTCCATGAGGTCGGCCACCTGTGTGCATCCCGGCGAGCACTTGTCCTGCCAGGGATGTCACGAAGACAAGTGGACGGGAGTTCCGCAGCCGCGGTCACGGCCCATGGCACTTAGGCGCCCGCCGTCGAAGATTGTCCCGGAAGTCTCCAGCGGCGCGATCCCGTTCAACTTCATTCAACTGGTCAAAGCACCCGTGTTCGACAAGAAGTGCGTGCCGTGCCACCTGGAACACCCCAACGCGCCCGACATGAGCTACGCCTCGCTGGCCCGAAACGACCTGGCGTTCAGCTACCCGGGAGAAGATCGGTCCTTGGAGAAGCTGGGCGTCGGCGGTTCCCGGACCGCGCCGGGACGTTTTGGTGCTCGCGCCTCGGGCATCATGAAATCGCTCACCACCAAGGATTACCACCGAGACCTGAAGATGTCGGACGACGATTGGCGGCGGCTGACGCTGTGGCTCGACCTGAATTCCAACGAGATCGGCTGGATCGGCAACGACCGCAGCCAGATCGCCGCCCAAAAGGCCGGCCAGGCAATCTGGCCGCCAATCGACGTCGATCGATCCAATCCCAGCGGCGTGGAAAACGACTACCCGATCGGTCCCGTCCGCGGCAAGTGATTCCCCAAGTCGCGTTCGAGCGGTTATACTGTAAGCTCGTGCCCGTTGATCGGGGCGGTTCCCTAGGAATCTACGTTCCTCGGATGTTAGCGTGAAACACAGGTATTGTCACAGAATCGGCCTGATGGTTTTCTGGCTTGCCGTCTCGGGTGGGTCGGTTTCGGCGGCGGGAAAGTACCTCGGACCCTCTGCCCTGGTGGTGTCGAAAGACGGCAAGACACTCTACGTGGCCTGCACCGACGCGTGCGAAGTGACGTGGGTCGACTTGCCCGGCGGCAACGTCACCCGCCGAGTGACCGTCCCGGCCGAACCGACCGGTATCGTGCTTACACCGGACGGCAAACGACTGATCGTTACGTGTGCGGCGCCGCAAGGCACGATCGCCGTACTCGAACCGGTCACGGGCGAACTGCTGACGACGATCCCGGCCGGGCATACGGCCACCGGGCCTGCGATCAGCCCGGACGGCAGCCGGCTTTACGTCTGCAATCGATTCGACAACGACGTTTCGGTGATCGATCTGGCGACCGGCAAGGAGACGGCTCGCATCAAGGTCGTTCGCGAACCGATCGATGCGGCCGTCACGCCTGACGGTCGCACGGTGTTGGTAGCCAATCATCTGCCCCTGGCGCGGATCGATTCGGCCTATAAGGGCCGTGTCTCGCCGGTGGTGACGGTGATCGACACGCAGACGCACGAGACCAGCGCGATCGAGCTACCCCACGGCTCCCATAGCTTGCGACGCCTCGACGTCTCACCCGACGGCAAGCACGCCCTGGTGACCCATCTGCTGTCGAACTTCGAGCGAATGCCCTTTCAGATAAACACCGGCTGGATCAGCGTGAACGTGATCAGCGTTATCGATACGCGAACGTGGGAAGTGCTCGGCACGATCGGCATCGACGAGTACTACTTGGGTGCGGGCAATCCGTTCGATGTGGCCTACTCGCCCGACGGGCAGTCCGTTTGCGTCAGCGTCACCGGCACGCACGAATTGTGCGTCATCGACCGCGACGACCTGCTGAGCGAGCGTGCCCATCGAACCATGCGGCCGATGATGGGCGTCTGGCCAATCTACGTGAGCCTGGGCGAAAGCCTCTGGCACCGACACAAGCTGTCGGGCAAGGGACCGCGAGGGCTGGCCGTGGCCGGGTCGAAGGTCTATGTGGCCCAATACTTCAGCGACACCGTGGCCGTGTTCGATCTGCAAGGTTCGCCGATCCAAACCATTCCCTTAGGCCCACCCGTTGAGCTGACCGAACAGCGACGCGGAGAGATCCTGTTTCACGACGCGACCATCTGCTACCAGCAATGGATCAGTTGCGCCAGTTGCCACCCGGACGGCCGCTCCGACAGTCTGAAATGGGACCTGATGAACGACGGGCCGGGTAATTCCAAGAACACCAAGAGCATGTTGCTGGCACACCGGACCCCGCCGGTCATGGCGGAAGGGGTTCGCGAGTCGGCCGAGTTGGCCGTGCGAGCGGGCATTGCGCATATCCTGTTCGCCAAACGACCCGAGCACGAGGCGGCCGCCATCGACGTGTATCTTCGATCGCTCGAGCCGGTACCCAGTCCCCATTTGGTCGACGGCCGACTCAGCGCGGCGGCCGAGCGAGGCCGGGAGTTGTTCCATAGCGAACGGGTCAGTTGCCACCGATGCCATTCGGGACCGCTGTTTACCGATTTGAAAATGCACAACGTCAAGACGCGGAGCCCGGACGAGTACAACACGGATTTCGACACGCCCACGCTGGTGGAAGTCTGGCGGACCGCACCGTATCTGCACGACGGGCGCTACGCCACGATCAAGGACCTGTTGGTCGAGGGCCGTCACGGCCTGCGACCCGGCCGCGGTGCCGACCTGAGTGAGCAGCAGATCAACGACCTGATCGAGTTCGTGCTGTCGTTGTAAGATGGCGACAGCCGGCGCCGCTAGGGGCCTGTTGCCGCGGCCTGAGTCTGGTATGATGGACCGTTTATGGTCGTCTGGCCGGACCCCGCCGGGAAACTTCAATGCCCCTGTTGACTCTTCAAAACATCGGTATCCACTTTGTCGGGCCGCCGCTCTTAGAACATGCGGAACTGCGGATCGAGCCCGGTCAGAGGATCTGCCTGCTGGGTCGCAACGGCGTGGGCAAGACGACCTTGCTGCGGCTGATCGACGGGCAACTGGAGCCCGACACGGGCGAAATCTTCCGCGAGCCGGGGCTTCGCATCGCGCGATTGAATCAACAAGTTCCTCGCGGGCTGGAAGGCTCGATCTTCGATCAGCTCCACGCCGAACTGACCGACGATTTTGTCGAGGAACCTTGGCGCCGGAAACAGGAGATCGAAACGGTCCTCTCGAAGGTGAACCTCGACGGAAGTCTGGTCTGCGAATCGCTTTCGGCCGGCATGAAACGACGCGTGTTGCTGGCCAACGCCCTGGTCCGTCGGCCCGACCTGCTGTTGTTGGATGAACCGACGAACCATCTCGACCTGGACGGCATCTGCTGGCTCGAGGAGTTTCTGTTGCGCTGGCCCGCGACCTTGATGTTCGTGACCCACGATCGGATGTTTCTGCGGAAACTGGCCACGCGAATCGTCGAGATCGACCGCGGGCAACTGATCGCTTGGGACTGCGACCATCAAACTTACCTGGATCGCAAGCAGGCCGTCCTGGAAACCGAAGCCAAGCAACGGGCCCTGTTCGACAAGCGGCTGGCCCAGGAGGAAACCTGGATCCGCGGGGGCATCCTCGCACGCCGAACGCGAAACGAGGGACGCGTTCGAGCACTCAAACAAATGCGCCAGCAGCGGCGCGAGCGACGCGAACTGCCCGGCCAGGCTCGCATGCAGCTTCAAGAGGCCGAACGTACCGGGCGACTGGTCATCAAGGCCCGGGGCGTGACTTTCGCTTACGACCCGGCTTCCAACTTGGAAATCACCGAGCCGATCGTTCGCGATCTGTCGACCAACATCATGCGCGGCGATAAGATCGGCATCATCGGCCCCAACGGCTCGGGCAAGACGACGCTGCTTCGCCTGCTGTTGGATGAACTGCAGCCCCAGCAAGGTTCGATCCGCCATGGCACCCGATTGCAGGTCGCCTACTTCGATCAACTCCACGGGGAGCTCGACGAAGAGCAGAGCGTGCAGGACAACGTCAGCGGAGGCAGCGAGTCGGTGATGGTTGGCGGCGCGAAGAAGCATATCCTGGGCTACTTGCAGGAGTTTCTCTTCACGCCCGAGGAGGCACGAAACCCGGTCAAGCGGCTCTCCGGCGGCGAGCGCAACCGGCTGCTGCTGGCCCGACTGTTCACCAAGCCGGCCAACGTGCTGGTGATGGACGAACCGACAAACGATCTCGACAGCGAAACGCTCGAACTGCTCGAAGAGATCCTGGTCGACTACCAGGGCACGCTGTTGATCGTCAGCCACGATCGCGATTTCCTCAACAACGTGGTCACCAGCACCCTGGTGCTCGAGGGCGAGGGCCGCGTCAAGGAATACGCCGGCGGCTACGACGATTGGCTGACCCAGCGCAAGCAGGAGACGTCAGAAACACCGAAGAAACCGGTACCGAAGGCCAAGGCACGCCAAGAAGATCAACCGCGTCGGCTGAAGTATGGCGAGAAGATCGAACTGGAGACTCTGCCCGCCAAGATCGAGGCATTGGAGGCGAAGATCGAACAGTTCCACACCACCATGTCCGCGCCGGAGTTCTACGAGCAAGATCACACCGAGGTTACCAAGGTGGCCGATGAGTTGAAGCAGGTGGAAGACGAACTGGTGATAATCTATGCCCGTTGGGAAGAGTTGGAATCGCTTCCGTGAGCCCAAGAACCCTCGTAGGGTGGGTCGAGGAACGAAGACCCACGCGGAGGTGTACTACGTGAATTCTTCACGCGTGGGTCTTCGCTGCTCGACCCACCCTACATATTCCCAAGTCATTCGTCGCCAGCCGAGTTCACGATGCGGATGTTGTCCAGGTAGAACACGGTCTGCTGGGTCGCCATGCTGCTGAACCCGAGCCAGTCGAGCTTCTTCCATTTCGCATGGCCGTTGGGCAAATCGGTGAAGACCCTCGGCGGCTGATCCGGCAAGGTGACCTTCAACTGCCATGTACCGGTCGATTGATCGCCCAGCCCGGCCGTCATGTCGACATGGATCCACCCCCCAACGGGAACGTCGAGCAACGCTTTGCCGCCCGCAAGGAGCTTCCCGTCGCGAATCCGCAGGCTCGGGCCGACGCGATACGGCTGGGCGTCGTCGCGCCACTCGCAGAACATGTAGACACCCGACTCGACGCGCAAGTCGAACGTGGCCTGCGACACGCCGGCGGCATGTCGCGGCAGGTAGAAGAAATGGGGGTTGAACGCAAATTGCAACCCGGGCGCGTCGGTTATCTTCAAGCTACGTCTTCCACCGGCTGCCGTCTCGTCGGTGATTCGCAACAAGTGGGCCTTGTTCTCGTGATACACGTGGGCCTTGATCGGCACGCTCCGATCGGTCGGCGCCTCGAAATCGTCGTCAACAGCCACCGGCGGCGGGGGCGGTGGATCGGGTGCGAACTGCACGTCCGGGTACTCGATCGCATCGGCCAAGGCGATCCAGTCCGCATCGCCATAGACGCCGGCCCGCGAGTAGTCGAACGGCTTGAAGCCGACCTTGGCCGCGGGTGAGTCGGGTTGCAGGTGATAATCGTCGCCGGCCGGATCGACGAACTTGGGGTCGGCCACGATCGAGCCGGCGTCATGCCCCTTGGCCTGCCATTGCTCGAGCGTCATGCCGTCGAACGTAACCGGGTCGCCGGACGCGTTGTAGTAGAGGTTACTTCGCAGCTTGAAGTTCTTGTCCTTCCACTGGCTTGCCAGCAGTTGGCCCTGGTCGAAGTAGATCAGATTGTTCTCCAACGTGAACGAGAGATGCTCTTCGACCCGCGAGCGTTGCAATTGGCCCTGCATACTGTAGGCCAGGATGTTGTTGCGGATGACGTTCTCGCGGCCGTAGTGCTGATGGTACGTTCCCGTCTTGACGTGGTGGACCAAATTGTTCTCCATCACGATGCCGGTGCTGCCTTCGTCGTTGTACAGTCCCCAGCCCCCATAGCTGTAGGAATAGACGTGGTGCATCCGGTTGTTGCTAACGGTCGTCCCCGGCGAGATACCCAAGGTATAGACGCCGCCCATGTCGCTCATCACACCCCAGCCCAGGTGATGAATGTGATTGAAGTCGATCGTGTTGTGATGGGCCAGACTCTTGGCATATCCCCAACTCCAACCGACCGAGATACCCGTGTAACGGAAATCGGCGATCTCGTTGTGCGTCACCTTGTTGTAGGGGCTGCGCCCGACCCACACGCCCACGCAGCCGCGGAACAGATGCCCGCCGGAGCGGATGATGTTGTTGTTCACCGTGATGTGGCTGGTCTGATTGACCGTTTGCGAGAGGTCACTGCTCCAGCCTTCGCCGATTCGCACACCGCCGGCGCCCATCTCGTGGACGTAACAGTGCTCGACACGACAATCACGGCATCCGCGGCGGAACCAGATGCCATAGCCGCCGAGCTGGGCCACCTCGCAGTCCTCGATCGCCACGTTTCGCGAACCGTCGGCCATCATGGCCCCTTCAATTCGCACGGCCGCCTGACCGTCGGCGTGTCCCTCGGGCGGAAGGACGTATCCGGCATGGCGAAACACCAGTCCCCGAAGGGTGATGTGCTCGACGAATTGGCCCTTGTCCGAATCGCCGGCAAAGCGGACCAACTCGGGCAATACCGGGGCGACCACCTCGACCTGCGTGATGTCCTCGTCAGGCAACGGTTTATAGAAAAGCGTGCCGTCGCGATCGAGAAACCATTCGCCGGGCGCGTCCAAGGCGGCCTTGAAGTTCTCGACATGGTAACGTTGCCTCGGTCCCCAACTCAAAAAGGGCCAAGGGGCCGGGCCGGAAAAGATCAGCCCGTTCTGCTGCCGATCGATGGCCGCCAACCGATGCACCGAGACGGCCCACGAATGATAGGCCACCACCGTCACTTCACTGAGCCGGTCCGCCGGAATCTCCAGCAACGGGGCCATGTCTTCCGGCTCGGCAACAAATGCCCGATTGGCCAGCCCGGTCACTTGCCCGCTGGCCGGGTCGATCCCGTGCTCGATCCGATCGCGCATGTAGTGATAGAACTCATTGGGCGATCGGGCACGCGTCGCGCGACGGCCGTTGACGTAGAGTTGCTCGAAGTACCATTTGCCCGATGCGACCTCGGGAATCTTTACGGTCCAAAAGCCGTTGTCACCTTTCTGAAAACCGCGAATCACGCGCCCGCCGGTGAACACGGGTTTCGCTCCCTCGGCCGCTTCGTAGGTGATTGGGCGGTCGACCGTGCCGCTGTCCTCGGGGCTGAAGACCACGGGTCCGGTCAATTGATACGTGCCGTCGGCCACGATGACGCGGACCGGCTCGGCCAGTGGTTTCAGTTTTCGCACCGCATCCCGAGCCGCCTGCAGCGACGGGACCAGACCGTTGGGTGAGACGTGGATTGTTTTCGGCAAGGCGGTTGTCGGGAAGAAGCACAGCAGAGTGAAGCACGCGAAGGATGGAATTCCTCGTTCCCACGCTCCGCGTGGGAACGTCATGCTTCGACGCTCCGCGTCGTGAGGTATTGCGGACGCGGAGCGTCCGGGCAGTGGGTTCCCACGCAGAGCATGGGAACCAGATTGAGCTTGAAAATGTCGCATGGCGGGGCTCCTGTGGAGTGTTGGTTGGGGGTGGGTTGCAAAGCCGCAAGCGGCTAGGGACGGTCGGTCATACGGCTCGGTAGCGGAACACCTGGTCCTGCTGCGATTCGATCTCATCCAGGTTGGCTACGGTCAGTTGTCCGCGTTGATGGAGATACTCCACGCGGGCGCCGACGTCGGTCAGGGCCAGCATCACGTGGAAGCCCTGCTTGTCGGCGTACATTCGGTTGGCGATCTCGGCGATCGACATGGGCCCGTCGGCCGCGCGGAGCACCTCGATCAGCCGATCCAAGCGGCGGAATTGGGCGTCGCGAATGGCATCGATCCGACGATACACATCGCGGATGACCGGTTCGTGCCCGGCCAAGGCCAGATCGAACCCGCCGGTGCGGCCGATCTTTTCCAACGATTCGAGATAATGGCCCAAGCCCGTGTAGGGGATCATGCTCTCGGGCCACTGTTGCGAAAGGGTTCGGGCCAGGAGGTGATCGCCGCTGAGCAACACGTCGCCGACGATCGTGCAGACGTGTCCCGGGGCATGACCGGGCGTATGCACGAACCGCAGGCCGTCGAACTCCAGCCCGTCTTCCAGCGCCACGCCGACCGGCACACTGGGCCGCCCGCCTCGGGCATAACGGTCGCCGACCAGTTCGGCCTGCTGCGACTCCTCGACCCCGGCCTGTCGAAGGAAGTTCAACAACCGGTACCTACCGACCACCGCCCGATCGTCCGGCGCGGTGATGGCCCGGGAGTCCAACGGGTGGATGGCCACTTCGGCCTGTTTCATTTCGGCCAGCATGTCCCACAGCCCGGCCGCATGGTCGAAATGGCCGTGGGTGATCACGATCCGCCGGATGTCGGCCGGTCGGACCGTTTCGCCGAACTCGGTTCGCACGGTCTCGATTCCCGCAAGGATCTGGCAGCTCGACTCGCCCTGCCCGCTGCCCGTGTCGACCAGCGTGGGTACGCCCGCCTCGAGCAGCAGATACACCCGGGCCGTCAGGTACGTAAAGACCTCGCACGCGATGCGATAGATTCGCACCCCGTTACCGGCATCGAAACGTTTGACCGACGGCAGGCTGGGCATGGGACCAGCTTAGCCGACAATTGACCTCTGGGCAAGGAAGGGCTCCTTGCGGCCAGGGCGGCCAAGGCGTTAAACTGCCCTTGCACAACATATCCCAGGGAGGTTCGCCGATGCCGAAATACATCCTTGCACTCGATCAGGGCACCACGTCCAGCCGGGCCATCGTCTTCGGCCATGAGGGCCAAATCGTCGCGTCGGCCCAGCAGGAGTTCGAGCAGATCCTGCCGGCACCCGGGCTGGTCGAGCACGATCCCGAGGCCATCTGGTCCTCGCAGTTGGACGTCGCCCGAGAGGCCCTGGCCAAGGCGTCGCTGACGGCCCAGGACATCGCCGCCTTGGGTGTGACCAATCAACGCGAGACGACCATCCTCTGGGACCGCAACACGGGCCGACCGGTGGCCAATGCCGTGGTCTGGCAAAGCCGAGCCAGTGCGCCCATTTGTGAAAGACTCAAGGCTGACGGCCTGGAAGAGACGTTTCGCGAGAAGACCGGCCTGCTGCTGGATCCCTATTTCTCCGGCACGAAGATCCGGCACCTGTTCGACACGCACGAAGGGTTGCAACAACGGGCCGAGCGGGGTGAGATTCTTTTCGGCACGGTCGACACGTGGCTGATCTGGCGGCTAACCGGCGGGCAGTGTCATCTGACCGACTACAGCAACGCCAGCCGGACGCTGCTGCTGAACATCCACACGCTCGACTGGGACGACGAGTTGCTCGATATTCTCGACGTCCCCCGGGCCATGCTGCCCGAAGTGCGGCAGTCCAGCGAAATCTACGGCCAGACGGACCCGCAGTGGTTCGGCAGCCCGATTCCCATCGCCGGCAACGCGGGCGATCAGCAGGCGGCCGCTTTTGGGCAAGCTTGTTTTGCCGGCGGAAGTGCGAAGAATACTTACGGCACCGGTTGCTTCATGCTGATGAACACGGGCGAGAAGCCGGTACGGTCGGAGAATCGATTGCTGAGTACGATCGGCTGGGGGCTCGACGGCCGCGTCACGTATTTCCTGGAGGGTTCGGTATTCATTGCCGGGGCGGTCGTGCAATGGCTGCGCGACGGATTGGGGATTATCAAGTCATCGGCCGACGTCGAGCGATTGGCCGCGACGGTCGAGGATTCCGGCGGCGTCTATTTCGTGCCGGCCCTGGTCGGACTCGGCGCGCCGCACTGGGATCCTTACGCCCGAGGAACCGTCTTCGGCCTGAGTCGCGGGACCACGGCCGGGCACCTTGCCCGGGCTGCGGTCGAGTCGATGGCCTATCAGTCGTACGACCTGGTCGACGCCATGCAAAAGGACGCCGGCGTGGCCCTGACCGAGCTGAAGGTCGACGGCGGGGCGTCGGTCAACGACCCGTTGATGCAGTTTCAGGCCGACCTGTTGGGTGTAAGCGTGCAACGTCCGGTGGTGGCCGAGACCACGGCCCTAGGCGCGGCCTACCTGGCCGGCTTGGCCGTCGGGTACTGGCAGGACACCGACGACGTGGCCCGCAATTGGGCCCTGGATCGCGAGTTTCAAGCGAGTATTCCCGACCAGAAGCGGGACGCCCTGATCCGCCGCTGGCACGAGGCCGTCCGCCGGTCGTTGGATTGGGAGGAACATTAGCGCCTGGTTCCCACGCTCTGCGTGGGAACCCACTGTCGGGACGCTCCGCGTCCGCTGAACCACAAAGTGCGTGGCATTCAGGGGCACGACGCAGAGCGTCGAAGCATTGCGTTCCCACGCAGAGCGTGGGAACGAGAAATGATGCAAACTATGGATTCACACCGCCGCAGCGTGATCGAACAACTCTCGGCCCGGCCGCTGGATGTGCTGGTGGTTGGCGGGGGGATTGTCGGGGCGGGAATTGCGCGGGATGCGGCCATGCGTGGGTTGCGGGTGGGTCTGGTCGAGCAGCATGATCTGGCGTTCGGTACCAGCAGCCGGTCGAGTCGCTTGCTGCACGGCGGGATCCGTTATTTGGCCCAAGGTCGCGTGGGCATGGTCCGCGAGGCCAGCCGCGAGAAAAGTGTCCTACATAGAATCGCGCCCCATCTGGCCGAACCGTTGGCCTTCGTCTTTCCGACGTACCGACGTTCGCCTTGGCCCTTGTGGAAGTTGGCCCCCGGCGTGAAACTCTATGATTTGCTTTGCGGGGGGGAGAACTTGGGCGCGTCGCGCTGCTTCGGTCGGCGCGAGCTGCTCGACCATGTGCCGGGCATCGCCTCGGGAAACTTGACCGGCGGCGTGCGCTACTTCGACGCCTTGACCAATGATGCTCGACTAGTGCTCGACACGCTCCGTTCGGCCGCGCGGCATGGGGCCATGATCTCGAACTACACGCGGCTGGAAGAGGCTTCGCCCGGTGCGGACGGATGGCGGTGCGAGCTTCGCGACGTGCGGGCCGATCATGGCCTCTCGCTGATGGCCCGATCGGTGGTCAACGCCGGCGGTCCTTGGGCCGAGAAGTTGGCCCATAGTCGAGTACAGTTGCGGTTGACCAAGGGCGTGCATCTGGTGATCGATCGACAGCGGCTGCCCGTGCCCGAGGCGGTCGTGATGACGCAAGGCCGGCGGATTCTGTTCGCCATCCCTTGGGGTCGACGCGTGATTCTCGGCACGACCGACACCGATTACGACAGGCCGCCCGAGCAGGTCTGCACCGAGCCGGACGACATACAGTATATCTTGGAGGTCATCAACGGCGCGTTTCCTTCGGCCGGGCTGAGTGCGTCCGACGTGCGCAGCACGTGGGCCGGGTTGCGACCGCTGCTGGCCTCGCGTCGGGGCGGGCCGTCGGATATTTCCCGGGCGCATCGGATCGACATGCCCGAGCCGGGTTGGCTCGACGTGGCCGGCGGGAAGCTGACCACCTACCGATTGATTGCCCAGCAGGCGGTCGACCGTTTATTGGGCCATCTCGACCGCAAGGCGTCGGCCTGCCGCACGGCCGAGGAACCGCTGCTACCGGCCGAAGACCCCGCAGGCATCAGCGGCATTCTTCCCCCGCCGGTCAGCCGCAAGTTGGTCGAGCACTTCTGCCGCAACGAATGGGCCGAGCACCTCGACGACGTGATGTTGCGCCGCACCGGTTGGCACTTCTACTTGGACAATGCGGATCAGGTGGCGACCGAGGTCGTCGCCTGGATGGCCCCGATTCTCGACTGGGACCCCGACCGCGAAGAATCCGAGTTGGCCCGGTACCAACAAGTCACGCCCTAGCAGGCGGTTTCGGGTGAGGATAAACGCCCTTGTGGGGGGATTGCCTCATTCTTTGCCCGGCAAACACTTCCCCTAGGGGACGGTCTTCTCCTTCGGAAAAGGATCTGCCGATGTTCTCGCCGACGTTTGTCGCGTTGTCCATGTTTGTCTTATTATTGCCGTTGGCCGTGACGTTCGGCTGTCAGCGGGTGGGCACGCTGCCCGAGGCGAAGGCTACGCCGAAGAAAGAGTCCAAGCCGGAATCGACACCTCACGAGCATCCAGCGAACCGGTTGGCCCAGGAGACCAGCCTGTATCTGTTGATGCACGCCCACAATCCGGTCGACTGGTATCCCTGGGGTGAGGAAGCGTTTGCCAAGGCTAAGGCCGAGGGCAAGCTGATCTTTCTGTCGATCGGCTATTCGAGTTGCTACTGGTGCCACGTGATGGAACGCGAGACGTTCATGGACCAGGAGGTGGCCGATCTGCTGAACGAGCACTTCGTCTGCATCAAGGTCGACCGGGAAGAACGGCCCGACATCGACGAAATCTACATGACGTCGTTGCAGATCTACTTCCACTTGATTCGTTCCCCGCGCGGCGGCGGCTGGCCGTTGACCATGTTTTTGACCCCCGAGGCACGTCCGGTCATGGGCGGAACGTACTTCCCGCCGCGCGACAAGAACGGGCTGCCGGGGCTGATGACGGTCTTGCAGAGAGTTCAAGAAGCTTGGGAAGAGAATCCCGCCCGGCTGGAAGAGAACGCCGAGTTGCTCAGTAAGTTTGCCAAGCAACAACTTCAGCAACAAGCGTCCGACGAGAAGGTCGAGCTAGAGCCGGGGTTGCTGGACCGTGTGGCCATCGCCTTGGCCGAGCAGTTCGACCCGCGGTTCGGCGGATTCGGTTACAACGAAATGAATCCGCAACTACCCAAGTTCCCGCAGCCGTCGAACCTGGAGTTCCTATTGCACCGCGCCCGAGAGCAGAGCGACGAGCGGGCCCGATCGATGCTGTTGACCACGCTGGAGAAGATGGCGGCCGGCGGGATTCGCGATCACGTCGGCGGCGGGTTCCACCGCTATAGCACGGATCGCTTTTGGGCTATCCCTCATTTCGAAAAGATGCTCTACGACAACGCCCAACTGGCCTCCGTCTATACGGAAGCGTATCAGTTCGGCGGGCATGAGGATTTTCGACGGATCGTCGACGAGATCTTGCAGTTCGTCTTGCTCGAGATGACCGGCCCGGACGGAGGCTTTTACTCGGCCATCGACGCCGAGACCGAGACCGAGGAAGGCCGCTTCTACGTTTGGCGGCGCGACGAACTGAACGATGTGCTCAGCGCCGACGAGTTTCAGTTGCTGGCCGAGGCCTACGGAATCGGCGAGAAGGGCAACTTCGAGGGTTTTTACACGCTTCTGCTGCCGCAACCGATCCCTCACACGGCCAACGCTCGGGAAATAAGCGAGCAGCAACTTCGAGAGGAACTGGATCCGGTCCTCGAGAAACTGTTTGCTGCCCGCAGCCAAAGAGAACGTCCCTTGACCGACACCAAGGTGTTGACGGCCTGGAACGGGCTGATGATTCGCGGCTTTGCCGACGCGGGCCGCGTGTTGGAGCATCCGGAATACACCGAAGTGGCCGAACGGGCGGCCCGGTTCATTCTCGACAACCTCCGCACGCCCGAGGGACGACTGCTGAGGACTTACGGTGATGGTCGAGCGAAACTCAACGCCTATCTGGACGACTACGCCTTTCTGGCCGACGGGCTGATCGCCTTGCACCGGGCCACCGGACGGCCCGGCTGGCTGCAAGAGGCCGATCGACTCACGGCCACTCAGCTCGAACTGTTCTGGGACGAGCAGAACGGCGGGTTCTTCTTCACCTCC
>SDBV01000769.1_pt1 | contig 46559 bp, 36 predicted proteins | sample 2277081 | NCBI WGS metagenome assembly SDBV01 (sample SAMN10402039, study PRJNA504765) | marine sediment metagenome | isolation source: marine sediment core GS10_PC15, 223 cmbsf | place: Arctic Ocean: Southern Knipovich Ridge | collected 2010
AGAGGCGATCTCCGCCGCCCCTGAGGAATCGATATCAACATCGATTATCCCGGCTGAACGACCGACGATCTCAGTCAGCTCTTCGGTCGAATAGTAGTCGAGCCTGCTATTAACGCCGAAGCGGTCGCGAAGTGGTGACGTGATCAGCCCGGTCCTGGTCGTCGCGCCGACAAGCGTGAACTTTGGCACACCTAAGCGAAGAGACCGGGCGCTCGGCCCCTTGCCAACGATAATATCCAACTCGAAATCCTCCATAGCCGGATAAAGTATCTCCTCGACTTGTCGATTGAGGCGATGGATCTCGTCGATGAAGAGGACATCGGTCTCCTCCAGATTTGTCAAGATGGCCGCCAGATCACCGGCGCGCTCGATAGCCGGGCCGGAGGTCGTTTTCAGATTGACGCCAAGCTCGGCGGCGATGATCCCGGCCAAAGTAGTCTTGCCCAGGCCCGGCGGACCGCAGAGAAGAACGTGATCGAGAACATCGCCCCGGGAGAGGGCGGCCTCGATGAAGAGGGACAGGTTCTCCTTTACCTGGGTCTGCCCGACATATTCGGCCAGCTTCTTGGGACGCAGACTGTGATCGAACTCCGAGTCTTCGACCTGCATGTGCGAAGTGATTATCCTATCTTCGGCATCCATCGGCCCGCCTCCCTTCAGATCCTCACAGCGTGGCTAAGTGCTTCAGGGCGTGTTTGATATATGAGTCGACAGTCTGTCCTGGTTCCACACCCGCCAAAGCGCGCGCCGCTTCATCGACCGCGTAACCAAGATTGACGAGCGCCTCGCGAGCTTCAACTACCGGGGTCGACAATCCTTCCATCCCGACAACGGCCTGCTTCCTGACTGACTCTTTTAACTCGAGCACCAGGCGCTGGGCTGTCTTCTTGCCAATGCCGGGGGCCTGACTGATAAGTGCGATATCCTCGCTGATTATTGCCCTCTCCAGCTCTTCCGGAGACATATGCGACAAGATTGCCAGAGCCGCCTTCGGCCCCACGTTATTGACGCCGATCAAGTCGATGAAGACATCCTTCTTGCGCCGGCTCTCAAAGCCATAGAGCTTCATGGCGTCATCCTTGACTTGCATGTAAGTAAAGACCCGGACTTCTTCGCCCACCGCCGGTAGCGAGGCGAGATCGGGGATGGGCATCTTCAGCGCGTAGCCTACTCCCGCAGCCTCGACGACCACGCCTTGGGCGGACTTGTCCACCAAAACGCCTCTAATTGTTGCAATCACGTCCGCTTCACCGCCTTACCCGGTGTGTCTGGCCAACCGCCGACTATGAGCGTGGCAGATCGCTATGGCCAGACCATCGGCCGCGTCGTCCGGACGCGGCTTCTCCTTGAGGCATAGCATTGCTTTGACCATATACTGCACTTGCGACTTGGTGGCCTTGCCGTACCCGACAACAGCCTGTTTGACTTGCAATGGAGTGTACTCTCCAAACTCTGCGGAAACGGAGGCTGCCGCCAACAGCACCACCCCGCGCGCCTCGCCAACAGAGATGGCTGTCCGAGCATTGTTGCTAAAAAAGAGTTGCTCGACGGCGATCTCGTCAGGCCGAAGGCGCTCAAAGAGGGTGATGAGGTCTTCGTAGAGCGTTTTCAGACGCAAGTGCGGAGCTTGGCCCGCCGGCGTCGAGACGACCCCGTAATCGACAACTTTCAGCTTGCTCCCCTCCGAGACAACAGCCCCATAGCCCGTGGAAGCCGTTCCGGGGTCGATGCCCAAGATGATCAACGAGTGTCCCCTTGTTTAGTCGAACATACGAACATATGTACTATATCAGAGTCAGCTTTCGGCCGCTACTTCTTCCATGATCTCATCGGGGATATCGAAATTGGAGTAAACTTCCTGGACATCGTCGCACTCCTCGAGAGCCTCGATGAAGCGCAGAACGCGCGTGGCTTCTTCTTTATTGAGGGCCTGCGTATTTTTCGGTAACATTGCCAGCTCCGCAGAGGAGACAGTCACTCCCTGTTCCTCGAGGCCCTTCTTCACTTGGGCCAACTCTGTCGGTTCCGTCTTGATCTCAAAACTGTCGCCCTCGACACTCATGTCTTCCGCGCCGGCCTCTAGCGCAGCGTTGAGAATATCATCCTCGCTACCGGCGGAAGCCCCGACGAGAATTATTCCTTTGCGATCGAACATCCAGGCCACGGATCCCAAGGTCCCTAGATTACCGTTGTATTTAGTGAAGATGTTGCGCATCTCCGCTGCCGCCCGGTTCCGATTGTCGGTCATGACATCGACAAGAACGGCGACACCATCAGGGCCATAACCCTCGTATTCGATCTGTTCGTATGTTACGCCCTCGATCTCGCCGGTACCGCGCTTGATGGCCCTCTCGATATTGTCGGCCGGCATATTGTAACTTTTGGCCTTGTCGACAGCAGTGCCCAGAGCCGCGTTCATCGCCGGATCGCCTCCGCCGTCACGGGCAGCTACAGTGATGACCCGGGATAACTTCGAAAAAAGCTTGCCGCGTTTCGCGTCTTCGCGGCCTTTCTTATGCTTGATACTTGACCACTTCGAATGGCCGGACAAATCAATGACCCCCTAGAAAAACCAAGTCCCTTATAACATTTTATCAGACCGCTTCTTCGCCCTCCACGATCCGCCCTTCGCCGGTTAGCTTAGTCAAGAAATATCGGTGGACCGCGTCCTCACCCGCAAGTTCCGGGTGGAATGACGAACCCAGGAAAGGGCCTTCCTCCACCAAGACCGGCGCCCCGGACACCTTCGCCAGAACCTTGACGCCCGGACCGACCGCCTCGATCAGCGGAGCACGAATGAAGACGCCGTCGAGCACCACTTCACCGTTGAGATCAGCTTTTAGTCCGGTCTCGAAGCTATCGAATTGACGTCCGTAAGCGTTTCTCTTGATCGATATATCCAACAACCCGAGACGGTACTCATCGCTCTCGCCGCCACGCTCAGCCATGAGTATAAGTCCGGCGCAAGTACCAAAGACCGGCAGACCGCCTCGGATCGCGGCGGATACGGCGCCCAACAACCCCGTTGCCGCCATGAGTTTACCGATAGTAGTGCTCTCTCCACCCGGGATGATGAGTCCGTTGACCGTGGCCAGCCTCTCAGGGTCCTTGATGGGAACAGGTTCGACGCCGAGCCGGGATAGTACACGCGCGTGCTCCCGAACCGCGCCCTGCAGAGCCAGAATACCGACTCTCGGGCGGTCGGCAACGACCCGCGGACGGTTTACCATCCGCGTTTCTGAATAAGATTCTCCTCGCCAATGGCCCCTATCTCGAGACCGGGCATCGCATCGCCCAATCCTTTTGAGACCTCGACAAGTACAGCCGGATCATCGAAGTGCGTGGTCGCGCGAACGATCGCCTTGGCCATGGCCGCCGGGTCTTCAGACTTGAAGATGCCGGAACCGACAAAGACACCATCAACGCCGAGCTGCATCATCAACGCTGCGTCCGCCGGCGTGGCGATACCACCGGCCGAAAAATTGACGACCGGCAGCTGCCCCTCGGCGGCCACGCTTTTGACGAGCTCGATTGGGGCGCTCAGGTCCTTCGCCGCCGCCGGCAGCTCTTCTTTGCGCATCCCATGGAGACGGGCGATCTCGCCCCGGATCGTACGCGCATGACGGACAGCCTCAACGACATTGCCAGTGCCGGCTTCGCCCTTGGTACGAATCATGGCCGCGCCCTCACCGATACGCCTCAAGGCTTCCCCTAGGTTCACTGCCCCGCAGATAAAGGGAGTGGTAAAGCCAGACTTATCGATATGATGGCTTTCATCGGCCGGTGTCAGCACTTCACTCTCATCAATATAATCGACACCGAGAGATTCGAGCACCTGGGCTTCGACGAAATGTCCGATGCGGGCCTTGGCCATCACCGGAATAGTCACTGTCTCCATTATTTTCTCTATGATCGTCGGGTCGGCCATCCTGGCCACACCGCCGGCGGCCCGAATGTCAGCCGGCACGCGCTCAAGCGCCATGACGGCTACCGCACCGGCTTCTTCGGCGATCTTGGCCTGATCCGGCGTGGTCACATCCATGATGACACCGCCTTTAAGCATTTCCGCCAGACCGGACTTAACCCGAAAGGTTCCTGTTTCAGTCAAACGTCCCCCAATGAACTGATTTGCATGACTACAAAAAGACAACGCAAGAGCTTGTTTGTAGCACTTAAAAGACAGTAAAATATACTACTAGATAGCCGATGGGGCCGCAAACTTCGACTGACAAGTGAGCCCGGCCGGTTTGCTTTGTCTTTACAGCGCTAAGGGGAGCGTAATGGAAGAAGAGCTAGCGTCGAAAATAGTCAGGCTGGCCATCGGGTGCGCCGTGATCGCCGTCATGCTCGTGATTAGCGGATTAACCGCGCTATCGATCCAAAGAGACGCCGCCGAAACCGCCGCCGCGCTGGTCGAGCGCAACGAGACAGATCAGACCATGCTCGCCATCAAAGCCGATATCTCACAATCCTTGTTCCCATCCCACGACTATCTGATCGAAAAAGATTTAATCGACAAGGGGCCCCGGTTCTCTGTAATCGTCAAAGCCGTCCGACAAGACATGGAGCGGTTGGCCGCCGCAGAAGAGGCAGGCCACCAGGAACAGGCCCTGATAGACGACGCCCTTGTTCAGCTGGATGAACTTGAATCGATCCAGCGCCAGATCTTCGAGCTCACAGACGAAGAACTCGAGACGAAAGGGCCGGCGATGATGCATAAGATGCATGAATTCCAAAGAGCTATTGTTGATGACTTCGACAACTTCAAATTGGCCGAGCAGGCAGAGCTGAAGAAACTGACGGCCGACGCCGACACCCGCAGTCGCCGGGCTGTTGCTTTGATCGTCGCCACGGCCGCTATCGCCCTGGCGGCCGCCTTTTTCGTTGCTTTCGCGGCCAACGAACTCTGATCAGCCACCCTGGCATTCCGGGCAAAAGTGCGTACCGCGACCGGCGACTCTTATCTTTTCGATCACTGAGCCGCATCGACGGCAAGATTTTCCTTGGCGTCCATAAACAGCGAGGCGCTCCAGATATTCTCCGCGCCTGCCTTCTCCGTCCACATATAAGTCAAACGTCGTACCGCGACCGACGATAGCGTCAAGAAGGATGCGGCGCATCTCTGGGTAAATCCGCGCGGCCTCGTCGGCACTCACATCAGCGAAGGGACGCTCCGGATGGATGCCGGCCGCATGCAGTATTTCATCGACATAAATGTTGCCTAAGCCCGCGATGAAAGTCTGGTCGAGCAGGACGGCTTTGACATTACGCTTGCTATTTCCTTTCGCGGCAACTAGATCGAGCCAGTCGGCGGCCGTGAAGTCGGGCGCCAACGGCTCCGGACCGAGACGGTCCAGTTCGGGGAGGACCGCCGGAGCGCCAACAGGGACCAGCTTGATATAGCCGAACTTGCGCATATCGATAAAACGCAGTTCTTCGCGACTGTCGAGTTCGAAGGTGACGCGGGTGTGTTTGTCGGGCGGAGTCCCAGCCGGGACGACCGTTAGGCGACCGCTCATTTTCAGGTGGACAAGGAGACGGTCGCCGGAGTCGAGTTCGGCGATGAGTATTTTGGCCCGGCGAGCGAAACCGCTGAAACGAGCGCCGATAAGCCGCGCCGTAAAGTCCGGCCCCACGTCTTTGAGAGAGCCGGGCCAGCCGACATCGACAGCAACCACGGCCCGCCCGACGACCAACCGCACCAGATCGCGGCGGATAGTCTCGACTTCCGGCAGTTCAGGCATGGGCCAGCATAGAACCTATGCCGAGGACCACGCCGCATTTGGCAATGATTTAGGGCGCGCACTAAGGTGCCGGATGCAAGGCGGACGAAGGCCGCGGCGAAGGAGCGTACGCCAAGTACGTGACCGAGCCAAGGCCGAGGACAACGCCGCAGACGGGGCCTTAGGGCGAGCCCTGCCGCGAACGACGGGCCTCAGGTGCGCTAAGTGCCCATTTCCCATGAAGCCAAGTACTTCTCTTGTTCGGCCGTCAAAGTATCGATCTCGACACCCATCGACTGCAGTTTCATGCGGGCGATATCGCTGTCGATCTCCTGCGGGACGCCGTAGACCTTGCACTCCAAATTCTTGCCCTCGTTCTTCATGTACTCAGCCGCGAGCGCCTGGTTGGCAAAACTCATATCCATAACCGCGGCCGGGTGCCCTTCGGCGGCGGCCAGGTTGACGAGGCGCCCCTCCGCCAAGAGATAGATCTTACGGCCGTCGCTCATCTCGTACTCCTCGACAAAATCGCGAACAGACCGCTTAGAGGAAGATAGTTCCTCGAGCGCATCGATGTTGATCTCGACGTTGAAGTGTCCGGTGTTGGCCACGATGACGCCATCTTTCATAGCTTCGAAATGGGCTCGGTCGAGGACATGCATATCCCCGGTGATGGTGACAATGAAATCGGCGATCTTGGCTGCTTCGATCCCCGGCATAACCCGGAAACCATCCATCGCGGCTTCCAGCGCCTTCAACGGATCGACCTCCGTGATGACTACGCTCGCACCCATGCCTTTGGCCCTCATGGCCACGCCCCGGCCACACCAACCGTAGCCGCAGACAACAAAGACTTTACCGGCTATAAGCCGATTCGTCGCCCGCATAATGCCGTCCATCGTGCTCTGTCCCGTACCGTAGCGGTTGTCGAAGAAGTGTTTCGTTTGGGCGTCGTTGACGGCAACGACCGGGAACTTCAAGACATTCTGGGCGGCCATACTCTTGAGGCGGATGACTCCCGTGGTCGTTTCTTCGGTGCCTCCAATAATGTGGTCCATTTGATCGGCCCGCTCGCTATGTATGATCGAGATCAGGTCGGCGCCATCGTCCATCGTTATTTGGGGCTTACGATCGAGCGCCTGATTAATGTGTCGATAATAAGTCTGGCTGTCCTCGCCGTTGATGGCAAAGACTGGGATATCTTCTTTCACCAGCGCCGCGGCCACATAGTCCTGGGTGCTGAGTGGGTTCGAAGCGCAAAGAGCCACATCGGCGCCGCCCGCTTTCAGGGTCAACATCAAGTTGGCGGTCTCCGTCGTCACATGGAGACAGGCGCCGAGCGAGAGGCCTTCAAGCGGCTTCTCTTTCGCGAACCGCTCCTTGATCTCGCGTAGGACCGGCATCTCTCTTTCAGCCCACTCGATCCGCTGTTTTCCAGCGGCCGCCAGCCCAAGATCTTTTACGTCGTATTCCATTGATCGCTCCTTAGTTGTCATACTACTAGACATACTTTATTCTCCCGTCGCCAACCGATCGCAGCGGCCGTCACATTCGCCGCAACATCTCACGCAACCAGGGCCCTATAGTTTGGGCCGCCGTCGTGCCTATATCTACCACCTCGGAATGGCCGATCCGGTCACGTTGCCATAAGCTGTTTGTTATACAAGACAGCCCTAATACCTTCATGCCACAATAACGGGCAACTATCGCTTCCGGGACCGTCGACATCGTCACCGCATCCGCTCCCGAACGCGCCAAGAACCGCGCTTCAGCAGTCGTTTCGTAGCTCGGACCGCTGACGGCCGCCAACACCCCCCGATGCATCGGAATGGAGAACCGTTTGGCCGCGGCCAGCCCCTGCTCGATCAGACCGGGATCGTAAGCCTCACGCATATCGACGAATGGGGCCCCCTTCTCCTCGTCAACAGCTCCGATCAAAGGATTGTCCCCCATCAAATTTAGGTGGTCCTTTATCAGCATAAAATCGCCGGACTTGTACCGGCGATTCAAACCACCCGCCGCGTTGGTAAGGATGATCCCGCGAACCCCTAAACGAGCGAGGACACGTATCGGAAAAGTAACCCCCCGCATGGTGTAGCCCTCATAATAATGGAACCGCCCCCGCAAGACTAGAACGATCTTATCGCCCACCCGGGAAAGCGAGAGCCTCCCTTTGTGCCCGCTGACACTGGAGACCGGAAAGTGCGAGATATCTTCATACGCCAATTCTTCTTCAACTTCTAGTTGGGAGACGGCGTCATTCAGACCTGAACCGAGAACTACCGCGAGATCGGCCGAAGGAGTCAGGTTCTTGATAATGGACTGGGTCGACTCGATGACGTTATCCATGAAACGATCCAACCCTACTCGACCAGCCGTTTCTTGAGGGATTCTATCCTCTCGACCGGACTAGGATCGATCCCGTTCAATAGAGCGAGATAGATACTGGCAAAGTCGCCGAGATATATTAGCGACAAAAGCCGCGCGGCCTTTGATTCTCCGGTGGACGTGAACTCTTCGATCCCATCGAAATGGCCGGCAATCAGCTCCCGGGTCGCTTCGAAACGTTTCATTATCTGCAAATGCTCGTCCCTATCGCGCAAGAAGACGAGGTGAGCACGCCGGCCAAGCTCTTCCAGCTCCTGCCAGCCGCATATCTCATTATGATCGAGTTCCGGCAGCATGTTCCATCGACCACAGACTTTGGCATTCTCATTTAGCTGGCATCGCCACCTGAAGGCGGCCAGGCCGGTGATGCCCTCCGAACCGTAGACGACCGGCATCTTGTCAAAGAACGCGACAGCCAACTGCTTGGCGGGATTCTCCACCAGCGGTACCGTCGGGCCGTACCGTTCAGCTTCGCGGCCAAGCAGATCGATGGCTTCCTCTATGGCCGGACCAACATCGCCAACGAAGCCCAGTCGTTCTAGAACAACGGCCAGCGGAATGCTGAGATAGCCAAGAGCCGCCCGGGGCTGTAGTCCGGTAGGAATGGTCACCAGCGTCAGGTCGTTTTCGGCCGCGAGTTCGCTGATCTTCCCACCACTGGAAACAACCAGGATCTGCGCGCCCCGTTCGAGGGCGGCGTCCAAGCCCGACAGGGTCTCCTCGGTATTCCCGGAATAGGACACGGCGATAGCCAGCGTCCCCGGTCCGACAAAAGCCGGCAGATCATAATGGCGGTTGACAAAGAGCGGGACTTTCAGCTCGTCTTCGAAGAGGACTCGGGAGACATCTCCGCTGATACCGGAGCCGCCCATGCCCATCACGATAATGTTTACCACCGTCGACGGGTTGACCTTCAATTCTACGGTCCGGCCGACCTCCAGACCTTCTCGGCACTGCCGGTCGAACGCGACAGTATCACCGAGCAGATCGGCTTTGTCTAAGGCCGATATCGCCCCAATATCATCTAGATCGATCGCTGCTTCCCTCAAGCCTTACCCTTCTTTAGAACCGGATCGTCCCCGGCTTGAGGATGGAATCGGGGGCCACTTTGATCCCCCGGCGCAACCAATTTCCCTCGCCGACGACCAGTTTGTCTCCCAGCACGGCGAAATCATCGACGTGGACCTGTTTGCCCACCTCAACCCCTCTGCCTAACACTGAATTACGGACGACCGCTCCCGGCTCCAGCCGGCAATCGGAAAAACAGATGGCCCCTTCCAGCCGGGCGCCGTCGCTGATATGGCAGCGGTCCCCAAGAGATGTCGGCCCGACGATAACGGCATTGGCCTCGATCGTGCAGTTCTTGCCCATAACTACGGGCCCATAAAGGAGGGCGTTCTGGTCCACAGTCGTCCCTTCGCCGACCCAAACGCGGCTCTTTAGCTCGGTCCCGGCGAAATCGAAGGGCAGCTTCCCTTCAAGCAGGTCTCGGTGAGCCCGAATGTACTTCTCGGGTGTGCCGATATCCAGCCAGTAGGACGAAGCCGGGAAACCATAGACTTTCATATCTTCGTCAAGCAAATGCGGAAAGAGGCCCCGTTCGAATGAGTAGTTCTCGCCCAGTGGAGCGTGGGCCAATATCTCCGGCTCTAAGACATATGTGCCGGCATTGATGAGGTCCGTGGTCGCCTCATCCCAGCTAGGTTTCTCGACGAAGCTCGATACCCGCCCATCGCTCTCGAGCGGAACGAGCCCATAGCTCGTCGGGTCCTCAACAGCCGTCAGAGAGATGGTCGCCACCGCTTCTTTCCGGTGGTGGTAATCGATAAGGTTAGTCAAGTTGATATCAGTCAGAATGTCGCCGTTTAATACCAGGAATGTCTCATCTAAGCGGTCGGCAACGTTCTTGACGGCGCCGCAGGTCCCCAAGGGACGATCCTCCGTCACTACTTCTACCGACATCCCGATTTCGCGTGACTCAGTTAGAAATTCAGTGAAGACTTCAGGCAGGTAGCCGGTACTTAATATGACTTCGTTCACGCCGTAGCGGCGAAGATGGGCCAAGACTATGGCGATGAACGGGCGATTGAGAAGCGGCAGCATCGGCTTGGGGATGGTCGTCGTTAAAGGCCGTAGCCTGGTTCCCAAGCCGCCCACCAAGATAACCGCTTTCATTTTGTCCTTTCAACTATCGCTCGACCGGATCGGAGCCCGTTTGACGGGCTTCGTCCGCCTCCGGTGGAAGCAGGGGCTGGTGCTCCTCAGGCTCATTACCGTCCGCGCTCTCTCTCGTGAGAGGGGCCGGAACGACTCCGGATCGGCGCTTTCGATACCAGTCCCATACCACCAGACCGCCACCACGAACCATAAGCCCGCCCGCGACCAGTGGCTTGAGCCACCGCTTATTTGTGTCACTATAGGTCTTGTCAAAGAAACGGTAAAGACTCTTTTGGAATTCGATGATCATTTGTGCGCTCATCTGGCTACTCGTCTTGGCGATATGGTGAATCATCTTGGCGTCAGGACAAAAATAGACCTTCCAGCCCTTCCGCCAAAGTCGGTAGCAGAGATCCATATCTTCCACGTACATAAAAAAACCTTCATCGAAGAGTCCGACCTCTTCGGCGGCGCTCCGGCGGACCAGCATCGCTGCTCCCGAGACCCAATCGACAAGCGTGTCCTCACTGCGGTCCCAGTCGACCATGCGATAATGGGCGGAGAACCTATTCTTCGGCCAGATGGTGCCCAGGAAAGCATGCATCGTCGCGTCCAGAAATGAAGGAAACCGTCGCCCCGACATCTGAACAGACCCGTCGGTATTGAGAAGACGGGGACCGGCCACACCTAGATCGTCGTGGTGCTCAGCATGTTCCACCAGTATATCAATAGCATCGTGATCCACCTCAATATCCGTGTTCAGCACCAAGACATACTTGGCTTTGCTCGTCCGGAGCGCCTGATTGGCCGCCGCCGCGTAGCCGAGGTTGCCGGCATTCTCCAATAGATGGACATACGGAAAATATCGTTTCATCATGTCGACACTGCCGTCGGTCGAGCAGTTGTCGACAACCAGGATGTCGTAGGCGATAAGTGGGGGCGTCCGCTGGATGGTATTGATGCAGGTCTTTAAGAGGTCTTTCGTGTTGTAGTTTATGATGGCTATTGTCACATCTGGCTCTAGCATCAGGCACCTCCGATATGTCGGCGCATCCACCGACCATAGTCGAATGCGACATACCACCGGTTGAACTCCGTCCGGGAAATCCGACGATTACCTTGAATTATACGTCTTTTTCTAATCAGTGCCGGAAGTTCGCGCCAGACTGTGAACCAACCGAGAAGAGCGGGCGGACACCGCCAAAGAAGCGCTGCCGTCTTCAGTGAATCGGTCAACAAGAAGTGGTGGGCGTGGCGGACCATATCGGAAAACGGATCATTTTTAATAAGCATCATGTAGCGGTTCTTATAATTATTCAGTTCGACTACCTTTGTCCGTCTCTTGGCCGTTCCGCCCCGATGATGGTAAGCGACCGCCTTGGGGACATAACGGCACTTCCAACCCCGCAGTTGCGCCCGCCAGCTTAAGTCGGTGTCCTCCAGAAAAAGAAAGAACGACTCGTCAAAGTATTCATCGCCTTCTTTGACATCCTCGAGCATCTCCCGCCTATACAGACCCACACCGGCGCAGGCCCCAAAGACATCGTCGGCCTGATTGAATTGACCTGTGTCCACCTCATCCTCTCCCCGATCGGTAAAGAGCCGGTTCTTATAAATGACATGGCCGGTAGTATCGATAACCTTCCGCTCGCCAACCGGAAACCGGTAAACCTTGCCGATCGCCGAGCCATAGGAGGGGTCGTCGGCAATGGCCTCTACCAGACCCTCGACGTAACCGGACTCCAAGACAACGTCGGGATTGAGTAGGAGCAGCATGTCGCCTTGTGACTCTCTTATTCCCAAATTCATCCCCCCGGCGAACCCAAGGTTCGTGCCGGCCTCAATGAGCCGCGCCTGCGGGAACCGCTCCTTGACAACCTCGGGCGAGCCGTCAGATGAGCCGTTGTCGACAACGAGCACTTCGCGCAACGGGCAGTCTTGCGCGTAGACAGACCGCAGACAAGCTTCTATGAACTCGCGCCCGTTGTAGTTGAGGATCAGGACCGAGACCGGGGCCATCTAAGAACGTGAGATAAGAATGACGCCAAGCGATATCAGTATGGTCCCGCCCAAGCGCACTACCGTGACCGGCTCGTTGAAGAGGAACCGCGAAGCGAAGAGAACGACAACATAACTCGAACCCAAGAGAGGGTAGGCGAAACTCAGCTCGACCCTTGAGAGAACGACGAGCCAAATAGCGGCCGAGACGAAATAGAGCATCAGACCGATGACAACTTGGGGATTGGCAGCAACCTTCGCGATAGTCGACGCTCCGTTGCGGACATCCTCCCCGGTAATGGGGCCAATCGCGTTCATTCCGGTCTTGAGCAAGAGCTGCCCGCCGACCGCCAGCGAGATACTCATAAAGATCAACATTAGCGATTTAGCCATTACTACCCCTAACTAACAAACCGATATTTAACCAGCGCCCACAGGGCCGGTACACCATCGCGCCAGGAGATCTTCTTGCCCTCGTGCATCTCCCGCCCAGCGTAAGATATCGGCACCTCATATATACGAATACCCCGGCGCAGAATCTTGGCCGTGATCTCCGGTTCGAAATCGAATTTATTGGACTTGATGGTGATTCCCTCCAAGGATTCCCTGGTAAATAGCTTATAGCATGTCTCCATATCTGACAATGTCGTATTATATAGAACGTTGGTGAGAAGAGACAGAAATCGATTGCCCACATAGTGCCAGAAGAACATATTGCGCCGCTCACCGGTGAAGCGCGAACCATAGACCACTTTCGCCTTGCCCTTGAGGACCGGGTCGATAAGCTTCTTGTAATCTTCCGGGTCATATTCGAGATCAGCATCCTGGATAATGATGAGATCGCCCCGGGCCTCGGCGATCCCGACCCGGACCGCGGCGCCTTTACCTTGGTTCTGCTTCTGAGTGATAACGCGAACGGAAGAGTCGGCCTCAAGCTTGAGAATGTCAGCGGTACCATCGATGGAACCGTCGTCGACTACGATGATTTCCTTATCAATATCACCTATGTCGACCGCTCGCACTTGGCGGAGTATCTCCTTGATTGTCGTCTTCTCGTTGAAGACCGGCATCACAATCGAAAGCTTCATCAGACTCCTTGTCTGTTTCTCCCTGGAATATTGTACCGCTCTCGTCGTTTCTGGCAATACATCCGATCCGTCAGTCATTTTCCGGCCCACCTTCCCGGTCGTCCCGGCGCCAAAGCCAAATAGTCGCTCCGGCCGTTAGGCCGATCAAGCCCAACCAAAAGAGCGTGAACGGAGTGTCTGCCCGAAACCTCGAATAGGCAGAGCTAGCCACCATCCTGGAGTTCATGCGGATGAAGGGAAGAAAGCGAAGATCGCGGCCGTCAACCGGAACACCGTTGAGGACCGCTCTCCCTTCCGAATATCTATCTATGTGCGTAATACCAACTGAAACAGCAAGGTCCCTAGAGAGATCAGGGGCCTGCAATTCGAGAAAATACCGCTGCCGTTGGGAGTCCGGCAAGGACTTGAATGACAGTTGGTAGAGGGACGCGTTTCGGATCTTCCGTGTCGGCAACCGCAACGTCAGCACACGCCGCTCTTCGGTTGGCTCAATCGAGCCCGACGGAAGTTCATATAGCCGAAAAATTACATTCTTGCCGGTCAGTCTTCCGAGCACCTCCCGTCGCTCCAAGACGGAATCTTTACCTTTCAGCGCCCGAGAAGGATTGAGCCAGATGTCGATCCGATTCAAATTGCGGTCGGTAGAGAAGAACTCTTGCCCAACCCGTCGCTCTCCATAAAGGTTGAATTTGCTCTCGCCATAGCCCCCCTGACCGACAATAGGGACATCCACACAGCCCGCCAGCGACACCAGTGCGACCAAGACAATGAGCGCTTTTAATCCGCGAGCCACGTCAAACGCCCCTTTCCTCGGCAGCCGCACCGGCCGCCTCCCGACGCGTTCTCTCCGTAGCGATGTCAAAGGCCCCACCGTACTTTCGCCACACCAGATATATCAGAGCCAAGCAGGCGGCCGAGAAAAGGCTTCGCCCCAAGCCTACAAGCTGGTCTGCAGGGTAGTACCGCCCGATCCATTCCCCGGGCGAGGCGATAGCCCAAAAAAAAGCGGGCGATATCGAAGCGATCAGATAGCCGGCAAGCGAACGACCCCACTGAAAGGTGTAAATGATCCAGGCACTTACCTGGACCCCGTGGAGCGGCAAAAGCCGGGGAACATCGATGTAAAAGGCGATGAACGGGATGAGCCAAATAAGGTAATGGGGGTGAAAGAAGCTCGTGGCGAAGAACGTGAGCATGACGTAGAAACAGAACCGCTTTAGGTTCTCGAAGCCGAACCGCGGGTGGATATATAAGGACATGATAATGAGCGAGTAGAGAAAGACAAAGATATATAGGTTGTCTTGACCGTAAAGAAAGAACTTCATCGCCAGCGGGTACTCGAGATGCGGCATACCCGCGAAGTCTCTGACTGTCCCGAAATGCACCGAGGATCTACCGATCGACATCGAAACCAGCAAAGGCAAACCGCCGATGGCCGCCAACCTAAGCCGGTCGGTCCAGCGCTCTTTGAGAATAAAGGCGAACGGTAGGACCAGGATTATCGGAAAGACGCGGACCAGCGCCGCCACGCCGAGGGTGAGTACGGCCAAATGCGGTCGCTCTTTCTTGGCCAGGAGCAGAGCGCTCAACAACAGCCAGACAATGATGATATCGAACCGCCCGAATATGTAAGTTGAAAAGATCACGACTGGATTGAACATCCAAAAAGCCGTCGTGCGTGGCGCCTTGGCCGGCTCCACTAAGCTGAGCAACGCCCAAAGAGCCAGGAGTTCGAAGGCGAGATAAGGGACTTTCAAGAGAAACAGGGTGCGAAAAACACCGGTCGTGTTGATGAAGCCAAGCCACTCCGAAACGGCCAGGGACGTGTCCGGTAGTCCGCCCCAAAGGCTTTGATAGGGAATCAGCGGCCGGATCAACCACAAGAAGCCGGCATGCACGGAGTTGAGTAGATTGATACTGGGCCCCTCGGATGCCCCCGCCAAAATCAAGTTGGCCCGCTGATAGATAGAGAGTAGATCGCTATGAGCCGCCAGGGGCATCAAGATGAAGCGGAGCAAAAGGCCCGCAGCCAACCATTTTTTTACTGCCAGCTGCCGAAACGGATGTACCGTCGTTGTTTCCGTCATCTCAAATTACATATAGCCCAGGTCGGCCAGGCGCTTTGCGAGCTCGGCTTTCTCTTCTTCGCTATAGACATCTTCCATCGCGACCGGTTCGACATAGCCGAGTTCCTCCAGCCGCCGAACGACCTGGGCCGCACTCTCTGCTGGGGATTCCTCGTGTGTGTTTATTGTCAGCTCGGGTGATTGCGGCTCTTCATATGGATCAGAAACCCCGGTGAAATTGGTAATCTCGCCCGCCAGCGCTTTTTTGTAGAGACCTTTAACGTCCCGCTCAACACAGACCTCAAGCGGGCAGTTGACGAATACCTCTACGAAGTTGTCGATTGTCTTGCGTGCATAGTCGCGGGTGGTGCGATAAGGCGAAATGGCTGCAGCCACGGCGATCACATCATTTCTTGACAATAATTTACAGACGAAAGCGATCCGCTTGATGTTGGTATCGCGATCCTCTTTGCTGAATCCGAGGCCCTTGCTTAGATGGGTTCTGATAACATCGCCGTCCAAGACCTCGACTTTGACCTCCCGGCGCCGCAACTCTTCCTCGACCAGTTTCGATACCGTTGATTTCCCGGACCCCGAGAGACCGGTGAACCAAAGCGTACAACCTGCCATTGACTCAACTCCGCCTTCCTTTTATTACCGCTCATCATTGTATCGGTAACACTCTAAAGAGTAAACGAAGTCGGTTACAAGCAAATCACCAGTTCAGACGCGGATGAGAAAAGCGCGAAAATGGCCGGCCGGGTTGGACAGACAGCGCGGCCTCGGCGATAATGACCGACAGAGTCGATGACACCTTTACAGGCGAACCAGACCAAGCTGGAATTCATAAAGTGCGACCTCTGTGGCAGCGAGGAAACGCAGCCCGTCAAAGAGATTGACGGCTGGCATATCGTTAGCTGTGACCGCTGTGGCTTCTGCTTCCTTGATCCTCGCCCGGTCCAAGTCGAGCAGGTCTACGAAGAAGTCGACGAGTCGCGTTGGAACCGCCGCGAATCACAGGACAGCCTCCCCCGCGAACTTTTTTTCGCCGGACAACTCAGAGCGATAGAAAAAGCCCTTGGCCCGGTCGACAGAGATAAGCGAATACTCGACTTTGGCTGCGGCACCGGCCAGTTCTTGGACGTGGCCCAGGCCCGCGGTTGGGAAACACACGGCCAGGAACTCGACCCGCTCGCTGAAACGATCGAGGCCCGCGGCCATAAAGCCTACATCGGTCAATTGCAGGAAGCCGGTATCGAAGAGAGCTACTTCGACGCCGTCTTCTGCAGCGCCGTCTTCGAACATCTGCACAATCCAGCCACTCAGCTGCGGTCCCTGTTCGAGATAGTCAAGCCGGGCGGCATCTTGCTAATAACCAGCGTGCCTAATTTCGGCTCAGCCACAATCAAGATGAACATCGCTAATTTCTACGCGAACTCCCCGCCCGGAGATGTCAATTTTTTCACGCCTAAGTCCATGGCGACGATGGTCGAAGCAAACGGCTTTCAAGTATTGCGTGCAACGAGCTATGGTTTCGACTACAACAGCTTCATCAAGCGCCGGCGCCCCAGCCTGGACCCGCAGGATATCATTGAATCCGGCGAAAACGGACCAGTGGTTCCGGTGGTCGAGTCCGAAAAAGCCGGACAAAACGGTCGCGGATTGAGCGCCTCCGTCCCCACCGTGATCTTACGCCTCGGCATCGCGCTATATCAGCATATCGGCTTCTTCGGCCTGGGCAGCAAGATCTTTTTAATAGCCAGGAGACCGAGCTGATACTCTCGCGACCGCTAAGCCTGCTGAGACCCTTGGCGGAGCGACCCAGTATCGGCGCCGCGCTCGTCTTACTAGCCACGGCCCTAGCTGTCACCAGTCAAACCTCCAACCTTGGGATCACCGGCATGTGGAAATGGCCCGCCGCCGCCTTGATCGCCGCAACCGGAGTGGCCGGCGCCATTGGGGCCATGAACGAAAGTGCCGCCGGCCGCCGGGCCCTTTTCTGGCCCCTGACGATCAGTCTTTTGGGGGTGACCGGCGCTTTCGCTTTCAAACAGCTATTGCTCGATGTGGGCCGGATCAGCCTAGACAAGCTTGCCGTCACCGAGGTTGGAGCAGTCCGCGCCGCCGCCTTGAACGACATACCGTTGCTGGGATGGGGGATCGTCGTTGGCGTCCTGTGGGTCTGGAGCCTCTCTGATTCGACCGCTGAAAATGACGCCACCGCCCCTTGGTTCGGCTTTTGGGAAGAACGTTCCGAACGGGCCTGGGCGGCCTTGGCCGCCATAACCATGGCGGCGGCCTTTGTCCGGTTCTGGAAACTCGGCCACCTCGGCCTCTGGTCCGACGAGGGCATAATCTTTATCGCTGCGGATAACATCTTGAAGACCGGCCTGCCTTATCTGCAGACCGGCCTGCTCTACTTAAGAGACCTGCCACACCTCTATGCCGTGGCGGCCTCCCTATATGTCTTCAAAGATGTGGAGTTGGCGCTCCGGCTGCCCAGCGTTCTAGCCGGGGTAGCGCTGGTTCCCGTCACATATCTTTTAGCGTTGCGCCTCTTTAACCAAAAGAGCGTGGCACTCTTAGCGGCCGGTCTAGTAGCCTTCCACCCCTGGATGTTCGAGTACTCCCGCTTCGCGCGCTCATATATGCTGATGCTGCTCTGGCTCTACCTGGCGGCGCTCTTTTTCCAGACGGCCAAGATCTCTCTTTGGGCCCGGATCGGCCTGGCCGTCTCCGGATTTTTAGCGGCCACGACCCACCAAGTCGGCCAGATCGCGCTAGTATTCGCTTTCGTGGCTTTGCTTGACGAAGAGTGGCGCGCCAAGCCGCTAAACCTCTGGCCCTTCCTTGGCATAATAGCCGGCATCGCGACCTTCAAGATCGTCTTCGCATACGGCTACTACTTTTACCAAGATGCAGCCATCGCGCTGACGGTCGGCGAAGCCGTCGCCAGGCGCATACCTTTCGGCCTCCCCCGATTCGACAATATGCTGGTTTTTATGCGAGTGGTGCCGTTCTTTCTGCTCGTCTCAGGGGTAGCCGCACTGACCCGAAGTCGGTGGTTGGGCTTTAAAGACCGGCGCTTTCTTTATTACAGCGCCTGGTTCTCAATCGTCATCACCTCGTTCGTCTTGAGCAAGAAATCTATCTCGCTCAATCGCGGAATACTCTTTTTCTTCCCGCTCTTGGCTCTTGGGACGGCATTCGGCCTGCTCTGGGCGATTCGCGCGGTCCGTTCGCGCCCCATAAGGCTAGGAGCGGGCGCTTTACTGGTAATGTTGTTGCTGGCCTATGGCGCATATGATTTGCGCCTGGCGATTCGTCGAGACTACGGCTCACCGATCAACCCGAATTTCGCCCCATTCGACGGATTCACCTTCTATCACGACAACAAACGCCCCGTCCAATACGTCGCTCGGCGATGGCGCCGGGGCGATCAGATAATCATGTTCGGAAACGCCAATTTCTGGCTTGCCTACAGCGACCTGGAGCCGGATTGGCGCGTCTACACGGGCAATTCGATCACCTACCAAGGGCGAAACATCTTCTCCAACACCCCTGAAATCAACCCGGGTAACATCGACAGCGCGCTACGCGGACGGCGGACGTGGGTGGTGACTTCATACTCGATTCTGTGGGTCCCCAGGATCGCCCATATCGACCCGAATATCGTCAAAGACCTTGTGAATAACTACAGTGGGCAAAAAGTCTACATGAGCAAAGACCCGACAGCCATGGTCTACTTGATCGACCGTAGACGAGAGAAACGTCGGAACCCTTAGGAGTCTATCTAGGTATCTCGCACCGGCTGCAAGCCGCATGCGTTCCCCTACAATGCGTCAATCATCAGCAATGGCGCGCTAGCTACCTACCCACCGCTATCCCATCAATCCCAAATCTGGCCCTACCCGGCGTGCCAAGATTGACGATCTTAATGTAGTGGGTCTTCTTCTTAAAGAAGGTCTTGTTGTAGATGAGCGTTCTTGGTTTGGTCTTTTTAGCGTAGGCATCGACTGTCTTGACGTACTTGCCGTCTATGTAGATCTTGGCTTTACCTCTGGACTTGGCCTTGGTGGTGATAAGGCCAATTGATTTAGCGTTGGGTACTTTGTAGATCATGGTGTGGTTTCTTTTGTAAGAGTACCGAACGGACGAGAGATAGTAGACCGACTTAGAGCCCTTGAAGTAGGCGTTGAAGCCGACTCTCTTTAAGAGATTCGCCCCTTCGTTGTAGGGAACGATCGTCTTCTTGATAGCAGACCATCTAGTATTGCCGGCTCTGTCTTTGGCTTGTACTTTGAAGTAGTAGGTCCTACCCATCTTGCCCTTGAAGACATGTGAGGTTGATGTGGTATTGGCTTTTAGTGTTCTCCAGGTCTTAGAGTTATCTACTCTGTATTTGAGCGTGTATGAGGCTACGGCGGATAGGGCATCCTTGCCTCTCCATCTCACGGTAAACTGTGGTCTCTTTGATTGAGCGGTAGAGACATAGGGTGAATAGACTTTGAGGGTTGGGGCTACTGAGTCATAGATAATCGTGTCTAAATAGGACACGGATGTATTGCCGGCTTTGTCTTTTAGTTGATAGTAGACACGCTTGGTGCCCTGTCCAGTTGTCAGAGTCCAGGACCTGGAGCCGGCGTAGTTGGCCCAGGAGCTCCAGGAGCCGCCCGCATTCATAAAGCGCGTCTTGTCTAGACCGCTGCCTCCTGTGTCTCCGCCGGTTAGGTTCAGAGTGACGTTCGTTGACTTGGTGTAGGTGGCGCCGCTGTTGATCTTGATTGAACCGGTTGGGGGAGCCGAGTCATAGATGATGGTATCTGAATAGGCCGAGGAAACATTGCCGGCTTTATCTTTTAGTTGATAGTAGACTCTCTTGGCGCCGTTACCGGAAGTGAGAGTCCAGCTTTTGCTGGTAGTGTAATTCCCCCAGGAACTCCAAGCGCCGCCATCGTTCTTAAAGCGCATCTTGTCTAGGCCGCTGCCTCCGGTGTCGGAACCGGTCAGGTTAAGGGTGACTGAGCGGCTCTTGGTGTAGGTGACGCCGTTGTTGATCTTGATGGAACCACTGGGTGGATAGTTCTCCTTGTTAACGGTAATGGTTATCATTTCAGCGTCATCAAGATCGCCGTCCGACGCCTTAAAGGTAACTTGGTGGCTGCCGGCTTGGTTATAGGAGGGTGTCCAGCTGAAAGTACGGGAGTTAGTATCAAAGGTGGCACCGACGGGCAGTCCGATAGCGGAGTAGGCTAACGTGTCGCCATTTGGATCGGTGGCCGAGATACTAAAGTTAAGGTTGCTGCCTGCATCCACTGTTTTGTTCCCAATGGAATTAAGGATCGGGGCTTCGTTTGGCAGGATAATGAAAGGACCAAAGTGAACGGTTGAGGTCCAGTTGCCGGCTCCGTCTTTAGTTCTAAAGTTAACGAACCAGCTGCCCGGATCTCGAGGCGAAGAGGTAGTAGTTTCTTCGCTGACTAACATATCTACCGTTCTATCGGGTAGTTGGGTGGTATCTTCGCTCCATGAGATGGAGTAGCCCGTAACCCCGGAGCCGGTATCAGTGGCGTCGCTAACGTCAATAGTTATAGCTGGGGCGGTTGAGGGAATGCCGACGTCGTGACTTGGTGACGAGATACTCGGGTCGACGGGATCGGCTGTATCAATCCTAAACGGTCCGACGTGAGCGGTTGAGCTCCAGTTGCCGGCATTATCCCCGGTCCTGTGGTTAAAATACCAGGTCCCGTCGGCCAAGGCCTGGCTGGTAATCTTATATGTGGGTTGCCTGATTCCGCTCCATGAGGAGACGTCTGCCTGGCCATCGCCGTTGTAGCCCACCGCGACTACGGTGCCGTCGTCTTTGAGGCCGACGGTGTGACGGCTTGCGGCAGCGATCGCCTTTATATCGGCCCAGGAGGAAACATCTGTCTGACCGTTATAGTTAGAACCGACCGCCACCGCAGTCCCGTCTTCCTTTAGGCCAACAGTGTGGATACCCCCGGCGGCGATGGCCTTGATGTCGGTCCACGCGGAAACATCTGACTGACCGTAATAGTTAGAACCGACCGCCACCGCTGTCCCGTCTTCCTTGAGACCGACGGTGTGATCGGCTTCGGCGGCGATGGCCTTGATGTCGGTCCACGCGGAGACGTTTGTCTGGCCACTCGAGTTGCTGCCCACCGCCACCACGGTGCCGTCGTCTTTGAGGCCAATGGTGTGATACTCTCCGGCGGCGATGGCCTTGATGTCGGTCCACGCGGAGACGTTTGTTTGGCCACTCCAGTTGCTGCCCACCGCGACTACGGTGCCGTTGTCCTTGAGACCGACGGTGTGATCGCCTCCGGCGGCGATGGCCTTGATGTCGGTCCACGCGGAGACGTTTGTTTGGCCACTCCAGTTGCTGCCCACCGCCGCCACGGTGCCATCATTTTTGAGACCGACGGTGTGGTACTCTCCGGCGGCGATGGCCTTGATGTCGGTCCACGCGGAGACGTTTGTGTGATTGCCAACGCCCACCGCGACTACGGTGCCGTCGTCTTTGAGGCCGACGGTGTGGTTATATCCGGCAGCGATCGTCGATAAATCGAAGTCTGTCGCTACCGTATCCTCTATCGTATCCGGTACGGCAGTCGTATCGGGTGTCCAGAAAAAGGAGTAGCCGGCCACACCGCTAGAGGAATCAGATCCACCCATCCACGAGATGTCTACGGTGTTGTCACTAGTCCAGGCATCGGTTGGCGGATCGCTCGTAAATCTGTCGACCACCCTTGTTCGCTCGCTATCCTGTTCTGAGACCCCCTCTTCGCTGGTTACCGTGACGGTGTTTGTGTGCACGCCAGGCTCCACACCGGCAGCAGTGACCGTGACCGAGGTCTCCTCCCACGGGGCCAATAGGCCAAGGTTCCAAGAGATTTCTTGCCCGTTGACCGTGGCCGTCGGGTTGCTTGAGATGTAGCTCATGCCGAGCGGCAGGTTATCGATCACGGTCGTGCTAGTAGCGGTGGTATCGCTGAGATTCATGATCTCAATCGTGTAAGTGGTATTCTCGCCAACGACGATCCGATCAAGTGAATCGTTCTTGATAACGGACAGTTCGGACACCTGACTCGCTACGGTGGCTGAGTCTTCGAAGAGGAATATCTCAGAACTCCGGCCGCCCAGCGGGTAGCCATACCATGTCACCCGGCCGTTACTTATTTGCGAACCGTACGCGCTATTACCGTCATTAGCCAGCGGAATAATTCGCGAACCATCATAGAAGTACACCTGATTCCAAGATATTGGATCATAGCCTTCCCAAACCACCCCATTACCGCTGACTTGGGGGTTTTGATCGTTATAGGCGTTGTTCGTTACCTGTTTGACTGTCGAGCCGTCGTATAAGAAAATCTCAGAGTCAGAGCCGTCGTAACCTTGCCAGACCACATTGTTGCCGCTGATTTGAGGGTTGTAATCACCATAGGTGTTGTCGGTCAGCTGCGTGACTGTCGAGCCGTCGTAATAGAAGATCTCATAGTCAGAGCCGTCGTAACCTTGCCAGACCACGTTGTTGCCGCTGATTTGTGGATCCGAATCCCAATTGCTATTATCGGTCAGCTGGGTGACTGTCGAACCGTCGTAATAGAAGATCTCATAGTCCCATTCGATCGAATCATATCCTTGCCATACGACCCTGTTGCCGCTGATCTGAGGGTCCATGTTATCGTAGTCAAAGTAACCGTAGGTGTTGTTGGACAGCTGCGTGACTGTCGAGCCGTCGTAAAAGAAAATCTCATGGTAAAGACCGTCGTCGCCTCGCCAGACCACGTTGTTGCCGCTTATTTGAGGAGCCCCATCACTGCCGCTGTTATCTGTCAGCTGAGTGACCGTCGAGCCGTCGTAATAGAATATCTCGGAGTCCCCTTCAAACGGGTCAGAGCCTGCCCAAACGACATTCTTACCGCTTATTTGCGGATCCCAATCCCAATCGCTGTTATCGGTCAGCTGAGTGATGGTCGAGCCGTTGTAATAGAAAATCTCACCGTCCCAGTCAATCGGATCAGTGCCCTGCCAGACGACATTATTGCCGCTGATTTGGGGGTCGGAGTCATAAAAACTATTGTCGGTCAATTGAGTAATATCCAACGGCTCATTTTGTACTGTATACGTGCGGGGGTCCGCATACTCGCCCACGATGAATTCCCGGGCGGTCATTTCGTAAGTACCATTTACCACTCTTCTGGTATTCCAGGGGAGACTCCAGCCGTCGGCCCCGTTGTAGTCAGAGGCAATCGCTTTCCAGGCGAGCCCACTGCCTGCCTCCCGGTAGTAGAAGCGAACACGGTCCGGCGTTATTGACGGGTCTACTGTCGCGGAGATGTCCTGGATTTCTCCGATTACCGCCCCATCCGCAGGACCGGCCATCGTGACCATCGATTGATGAAAAACAGTCACCGGACCGGAGACAGGCGCGGCCGGCACTCCGGCAGAATCGGCCTCGATCACATAATCGTAGGTTCCTGCAGGCACCAATTGACCGAGACCATCAAGCCCGTCCCAGACGGCAGAGTGCGCGCCCTCACTTTGCGTGACGCCGTCGACCAGCGCCCGGACCGATGTCCCGGAACTGTCGTTAATATTGAGATCAACCGAGAAAGTACCGCTGGATGACCCATAGCGGTCCAGCGTATAGCTGATTTTGGTCGTATCCTTATGGCCGTTGCCATTGGGCACAATGATGGCGGGATTTGCTGAAATATTCTTAATAACGACGGAGGAGCCATTGTTGACAAAATACGTCCGCGACTCGGAGAACTCACCGAGCGTCCCGATATCCCGCGCGGCGACCTCGTACGCCCCATCAGCTAAGAGAGATGAATCCCAGGCAATGCTCCAACCATCGTTTCCGTATCTGTCTGAACCAATGGGCAGCCAGGCTGCACTGCCGGCCTCACGATAGTAAAAGCGAACGCTGTAAGGTATGCCAAGCATTGGTGAAAGAGTGGCGGTGATCGTCTGAACGGAGCTAATTGTCGAATCGTTCGACGGATCTGTTATCGACACGGCCGAGTTCTGGAAGAGCCGTATCTCTCCCGACTGCTGTAGCGCCGCATCTCCTGACCCGGCGATGGCATCGATAGTAAATGTATATGGCCCCCCGGGAGCGACTGTGCCGGAATCGTCCCGACCGTCCCAGCTCTCTCTATGGCGGGCTGCGGTCCTTCGCTCTGCGTCCACTAGGGTCCTGACCGGTGTGCCGGTCGCATCGTATATCCGTATCGTGACAGTCCCATCTTGCGAACCGGCAGTCTCCAGCAAATAACTGACGTCAACCGTATCCTTGAAACCGTTGTCATTAGGCGCGAAATAGAGGGGCTCGGCATTATTGACATCGCTGATTACTGCTGGGTTGCCATTTTGCAGGGTGTAGCCTCTTGGAGCCGAAAATCCCCGGTTGAGCCCATTCACCCAGTGGCGCGTGGCTACCTCGTAGTCACCGTCCACAAGCTGAGATGTGTCCCAATCGATGCTCCAGCCGTCGGCACCGTAAGGGTCTGAACCTATGGCCAGCCACGTTGGCCCCGTGCCGGTGTGTCGAAAGTAAAAGCGGACTCTGTCGGGCTGCACGGCCGAGGTAGATTCGGCAGTAATCATTTGTGTATCGCTCAAGGTAGTGCCGGCGGCCGGACCTGTGATCCAAACATCATCTGTTTGTGCGGACAAAGCGGCATCTATGCCAGGTACTGCCTGCGCGGTCACGACCGAGATAACGCCTGCCGCCGAAAAACTCCCGACGTCATCATAGAATTCGGTGGCATATTTTTTGGTCCAGTGGTTATTATAATCAACGAAGCGAACGCGATAATCATCGTCGGCAAGGTTTTCGACAATATAGTTGCCATCGGAATCCGTCAGGTTGCGAGAGACCCAATTGCCATATGGGTTTAGCACTTCAACAAAAATGTTCGGCAACGGGGTCCCCGAGGCATCGGTGACGCGACCGGATATGGAACTCGATAGAAATAGTTGGGCATCAATGCCCGACAAGGCTATGCCTGGGCCGACAGTAATGATCGAAGCCGTGGCCGTACTCTGCTTTTGATCATAGAACATCGTTGAATAATCAGCAGCAGGTGGTCCGTCGAACCTCAACTTATAGTCACCGGCGGCTGGATTGTCGAATAGGTAGTAACCAGCCTCATCGGTCACTGTATTTAACTGCGAACGTGATGAATCAGGATTGCCGGCCCCATCTACCGGTAAGGCAACTACTACTGCCCCGGCCAGCATCTGATTTCCCGACCATTGTGAGATCGTGGAAACATACCCGGAGATCGTCGGTTCTGAATTGGGCAAAATATCGCGCATATAGATATCGGCATTACCATTGCGATAGTCGGTCCAAATCACCCTTGAGCCCGAGACCCGTGGTTCATCTTGGCGTCCGGTTGCTGTCGTGACCGATATCTTTATTCCAGTACTGAGGTTAAAGAGATAGATGTCCGCCTCGTCACCAAAACCTTGCGTCCAGGCAACGAGATCGCCCGAGATGGCGGGCTGGCGCGCCCACACCGAGCTATTATTGGCATTGGAGTCGACCAATAACTGCACTGCGCCGGAAGTCAGGTTCTTATGATAAAGAAAACCATTTCGCGTCCAAACGGCATTGTCGCCATCGATGGCGGGCTCGTGCTCCCACCAGTAATTGCCCGGCGGACCCAGAATGGAAGCGCTGCCCCCTGCTAGGTCTTTTATATAAACCTGCGATTCCCAGAAGCTATTTAAGCCACGTTGCTCCCAGACGACCTTACCGTTGGAAACATCCGGCTGGAGCTGGCTGCCCCCAATATCAGCGACAATACCGGGCGGTAGTCCCGAGTCGAGGTCCGTGTGGTAAACAGCGGGATCGTTGCGACCAAAGCCGTTTTGCCAAACAACATCCGAACCGGAGATCGCCGGATGAATTTGGCGCGTACCTACAGAGATCGTGGTTTCTGTGGACAGCGATAGATCGGAAAGGTAGACACCGGGTGCATTGACCGGATCAGTCCACACCACCTTACTCCCAGATATCCGCGGATTCCACTGTTGCGTTCCGTTCGGCGGAATCCCTGTGTCTTTGAATCTCGTCTCCGTGCTTTCGCTTAGGTTTCTTACGTACAGCCCAGGAGCATCGAGGCGATTGTCTTCCCAAACCACCTTGCTTCCATCGATATCGCCGCTGAATTGGTCGGCCGGCATGAGCGCCTCATCGCTGTTGACTTGAGAAATAGCGCCCGTGGTCAGGTTTTTCATATAAATGTCGGGGGTGCCGTTGCGATGATCTTCCCAGACCACAATATCTCCCCACACCCGAGGAGAGCGCTGCGCGGCTGTCGAGCTGGAGTCTATCGAGCCCTCTTGGCCGGTAAGCGTATTTCGATAGAACACTCTCGAAACCTCGCCACTGTCGTCCTCCCAGACAACAACGTCCCCGTAGATATCCGGCTTGTATTGCTGAGTGCCGGCGGATACGACCTGCTGAGTCCCAGTTACAAGATCCTTTTCATAGATTCCCGAGCTGGACCCGGGCTGGTTCCAAACCACATCGTCGGCGTAGATGGCCGGAGTCGTATAGCTCAAGGCCTCAGATATGGAGGTGACGGACGAATCGGCCCCCGTTACTAGGTCTTGAGACCAAAGCCCTAAGGAACGGTTGTTCCAAACCGCCCGATCACCCCAAATATCGATCGACTCGTTTTGGGGCATACCGGCCATCTTCTGCACAGCGCCTGTATTTAGGTTCTTTACATATGCTTCGGTGGCGCCCCAGTACGATCCCGGGCTGAACTCATGCCAACCCAGCCAATCATTATGGAGAACAGGGCGTAGTTGGTTGGATGCGTTGGATATCTCCGCGCTCTCTTGGCCGGTCGATAGGTCCTTGATGTATATATCTTCTCCGCCGTTGCGAATATCAACCCAAGCCACGCGATCACCAAAGATGGAGGGGTTGAGTTGATCAGTCGCATTGGAAGTCACGCGTGTCTCATCGCCCGTGGCCAGGTCTTTCATGTAGATATCGTACTGACCGTGACGGTTATCGGCCCACACTATTCTGCCGTCGTAGATATCAGGCTCAATGTGGGAGGCTCGCTTGAGACCATTAGGAGTCAGGTTCGTTTCGGGGCCGAGTGTTAAGCCGGCAGCCGCCGGCATGACGCCAAAGAGAAGCAGATTGGCACTTGATATCAAGAGCATTAGGATGGCCATGGTTAAAGAAATGCTTTTTTGCCTTGCCAAACCTGCCAATACAGCCCCCATATGAACAAGTGCGCCAATAGGCAGCTAGGGCCGAGCGCGGTTCTATAAACAAAGAACAAAGCTATGACTAATTGCAGTGTTTTCTGGCGATCAATACCCCTTAGCTATCGCTAGAGTAGCAAGCAATCGCAGGTAGGTCAAGCTGGCGGCCTTGACAGTCAAAGCCAACTTGAGTTTTATAAAATAGTTGGTATTTCATTGACTTGACGCGGTTATGTCACCCACGTGAAAAAACGTAAGAAAAAACAACGCAAGTCGGAGCGAGCTGCAGCTGCTATCGATTGGACTCTCGTCCGATATTTTTCGGCGTTTATCATTCTCCTGCCAATCATCTATAACCCGTGGGGATTCAACCTGTATGCGGCATTACGGGTCGCTTGGCTCTATGTTGGCACTTTGTCAATTGTCTTTTGGTGGTTATATCGGGCTGTCAAGGATGGTCGCCTTGAACTCACCTATTGGAGAAGTGACTATTCTTTCCTGGTCTTTTTCCTGGCATTACTGGCCTCAACCCTATTCTCTGTCCATAGACACTCCAGTCTTTTCGGACACTTCCTCCGCTACGAAGGACTGCTCGCCTGGGCATGCTATTTGATCATCTTCTTTACTGCCCGTCAGATATTTTCGGAAAAACGCGTGGCAGAGTTCTTCCTGTCCTGGTTAGTCGCAGGTGCGTTGGTTGTCTCAAGTTATGCCGTCTGGCAGCATCTAGGATTCGATTTTATGCGGTGGCAAGAGGGCTTGGTCACCGATCGCGTATTTTCAACTCTAGGCAACCCGGCATATTTAGGAGCTTATTTAGTTTTGCTGCTGCCGATAAGCATATCGCTTGCCCTGCGCCGAGAACCAAAATGGCGATACCTGTACATCATGTCCAGCATTTTCATGCTTTTGGCGCTCATCTTTTCCATGACCCGAGGGGCCTGGGTCGGCTTTACGGTTAGCCTGCTAATCCTGCTACTGTTTAAGTTGCAGCAGGTACCAACGAGAATGCGGTTGACGCTGGTTGGTGGATCCCTCGCGTTCTTGTTGTTGGCCGGCCTCCTTCTCACCTCTTTGGGGCCCGGAGTGAATCCCTACGCGCAACGAGTTGAGGATGCACTGCAAAGAGAAGGTAGCGTAGCCGGTCGCTTGTTAACATGGCGACAGATAATCCCATTAATTATTGAGCGACCGCTGCTGGGTTCAGGTATAGACACACTATATCTAACATTCTCAAAACAGATCACGCCTGAATACGAGCGGTTAATCGTTCGCGATACAGCGCTCGATCGGGCACACAACGAGTTCTTGCAGATGGCAGCGACCGCCGGAATCTTGGGATTAATCAGCTATCTAGCGGTGCTCATTACGATTTTTTGGTCCGGCCTGAGGATCATTAAGGAATCACGCGATAGTGACCGTAGGTGGCTTCTGGTCGGTGTCTTTTCGGGCCTAGTCGGTTACCTGGTCCACCTGCAAACACATTTCAGCACCATCGACGTCAGCCCCATATTTTGGGCCCTTTCCGGGCTCTTGCTTGGCTCTCAAGGTCTTCAAGATTCGGCGCATACCCGCCGTTTTGTCCTACCTAAGCAACTAGCACAACGAGCGCCTACGATGGCAATTGTAATGAGCATCATACTTATTATTGCTGCAGGCTCGTACCTCTTGCCGGTCGGTGCCGACGTTTACTATCGGCGGGCAAAAGAATTCCAAAGAAGCGGTCTGTACCGACTGGCGATCACCGACATGGAGATGTCTTTGAAGCTTGATCGTAAGAATGACTTTTATATGTCCGAACTCTCTAGAATGTATAGCAATAACGCCCCGCGCGCTAAAGACCCCGACATGCTGAAAATATCCACAGAAATGGCCGGAAAGGCCGTCAATCATAACCCGCTCAACTCATATCATCACCTCAGACTTGGAGAAGCCTACCTGTCTAAATATGAGTATTCGAACGATGTTGCCGACTTAAAGCAAGCTAGGCAGGCCCTGCGGGTTGGTCTCATTCTCGACCCAAACTACACCGAGATGCGTTTCAAGATGGGGCTGGCGTATGCTTACGGCGACCAGCCAAGCAAGGCCGAAAAAGAGTGGAAAAAGCTTATTCAACTTTCACCCGGCGCGGTTTCCGGTTACTACAACCTTGGAAGGCTTTATCAGGAGCAAGGCAGGATCGAAGAGGCCCATACAAAGTATAGGCAAGCGCTGGATATCGACCCAAAATTCACGCAAGCGAGAGACGAACTAATAAAGGTTTTCCCCGGACAGAGGATTTGGACCAAGATCTCGGGCCGCGCATCGAGTATTTCAGAAACTCAACCTATCTTAGCGACAGACCATAGTAACAATGTTCTTCTTGCCAAATCGCAATCAAGTTCAATATTGAATCGTCTTGGAGATGACTATATCACCGTTAAATACGGTCCTAAAGGTAAAAGGATTTGGACGAAAAGATATGACGGTTCGGGACGCGGCGATGATCGACCGAGTGCGATTGCAGTCGATAAAAGCAGCAGTGTTTTTGTTACCGGTTCCAGCCAAGGCGAGAACGAAAATAATGACTATGCCACGGTCAAGTACGGTCCTCAAGGTGAAGAACTATGGGTCCAAAGATATGACGGACCCGGCAGAGGTGTTGATGAACCTAGTGCGATCGCGGTCGATCGAGCCGGTAGTGTCTACGTAACCGGCGCCAGCCAGGGTGCGAGCGGGAATTACGATTTCGCTACGATCAAATATGACGCTGGGGGCCGGAAACTGTGGATTCAAAGACTTAATGGAACCGCTGACAATGATGACAAAGCAAAGAGCCTGGCAGTTGGCAGCCAAGGCAATGTCTTTGTGGCCGGATCGAGTTCCGGCAAGAAGTCCGGGCTTGATTTTGCAACGATCAAATACGACGGCAATGGACGCCAGATTTGGATCAAGAATTATCGTGGCTCACAGGGCAAGGACGACAGCGTTCAAGGGCTGGCGATTCACGACGGAAACGCATTTGTCACTGGATGGAGTCTTGATGGCGCCGGGGCGCCGGGGCTCGTTACCGTCAGATACGATGAAAGCGGAAAACTAGAATGGGCCAAGCGATTTAATCGTTCTGCGAAGACGTCCGATCGACCCACAGATATTGGTGTCGATAAGAATGGCCATGTCTATGTGAGTGGTTTGAGTTCAAAAATATCAGAGAGCGCGAGCGAGAACAATAGTACCGCTTTGTTGATAAAATACGCGCCGTGAAATATCCCTAAGGTAAACAGGGGTGCTGAGAGCCAGGCTCTAACCCTGCCAAGGAACCATGAGCCGATAGTTCCTGCGCATATCTACGTAGTCTTCAATGAGTCGCCATCTACCGCCCCACCGCAATCCCATCGATGCCAAATCTGGCCCGTCCGGGGGTACCAAGATTGACGATCTTGATGTAGTGGGTCTTCTTTTTAACGAAGGTCTTGTTGTATATCTAACTTTCGGCGCTCTCCGAGACCAGCTCCGGCTGGGCGGCTTCTCCCTGGCGGCCGGCGCCGGTGACGAGCTTGATGACTTCCGCCAATTCAACCCTGGACACGACGCCAAAGGCGAAGATCAGTCCCAGATAAACAGCCGCCCCGGATATCAGCCCGACCAGTAGATTAGCGCGCCAGTTCAGGGCCAATACAGCGACAACCGAGGCGGCAAAGGACGCGCCCACTATGGGAGCGAGCGAAGCCGCCAGACGACGCCGCGACAAGCCGATCCTGTCGGCTAGAAACCTCAGGTTATTGAGAACAAACGGACCGTGCGTCACCACGGTCGCCAAGGCCGCGCCGAGGGCACCGTACCGAGGTATAAGCAGAAGATTCAGTCCGATGTTGACGGCCACCGAGATCATCATCCAGCGGGCGCGCCGCGGCGCTTCGCCGAGATAGTCCAGTATGGGTGCTATAACAACACCAAAACTGATCGAGAGCAAAAAGAGCGACATAACCCTCAGCGGTAGAGCGGCGCCGGTGAAACCAGGGCCCCACATGCGGACTATGTAAGGCGCCATTACAGCAACCGCAGCCGCTATCGGGATAAAGACGGCGCCCACATAACGTAGTAGGCGATTCACAAATTCGGCCGCCTCTTCGCGAGCGTCGCGCATCATGCGAACGATCACCGGCGCGGCCGCCTGACCGAAAGGCACGGCGAAAAGCGGCGCCGCTCGAGCGATACTCTTGGCCGCGGCGTAGAGACCTGTCTGAGCGAACCCGGAGAAGTATGCCAGCATAATCGCATCGAGTTCTGTGTAGACGATGAATCCAGCTGACGTCAGCATCAGCGGCACATTGTATAAGTAAAGGTCTTTCCATTGAGCAATAAGAGCGGTCGGCCTAGACCAACCTACCCGCCAGAGCAGAAAAATACCGGTAACCGCAGCCAAGGATAGAGCCAAAGCGAAGCCGGCGAACGCCACCGTCACCCCGTAACCGGCCCACACAAGACCCACGACCAGAATTAGCTTGCCGATATATTCGATCGTCGTGACCAGAGTGAGATAGTGGAAACGCTGAAGCCCTTGGAAAGCGGCTTTGGCGAACTCGGTCAGGGCAAAAAAGACGACAGCCAGAGCAACGACCTGAAAAAGTGGCCCCAGGCCTTGGGCCGAACCAGTCCGGCTGCTAACAAAAGAACCGATCGGCCCGGCCGCCCAGAAGAAAATGGCGCCGACAGCCACGGCCAATATGATCTGCAAAGATAATCCGGCGGCGAGAACACCGCCATGGGAGTCGCCCTCGGTTTCCAGCTCGGCCAATCGGCGGCCGGTCGCGTACCCGAGACCTCCGCCGGATAGTAGGCGCAAGAAGATCAGAATAGAGACAGCAATAACGAACTGTCCGTAAACCTCCGCTCCGAGGAATCTGGGAAGTAAAATCAGAAACGGTATTGAGATACCGGCTGAAACCAGCTTGGCAAGCATCGCCCAGCGGGCATTGGCCACGAATTGACGCGCCGTCCCCATGCTAGAAGTCGAAGATATCGTTGCGGACAGCGCCATCCATGGAGTCGAGTCCCTCGAGCCCGAACAGCCCCAGCACATTGGGGGCGATATCCTCTAGGGAGAGGTCTTCGTAGGCGCCCGGCCGGACATTAGGGCCCAGCCCGAGAAAAAGACCGTCGCGGTGATGAATGCCCCGGGAGCCGCCGTCCGACCAACTGATGGGATCGCCCCCGAGGACGGCTTCCTTGGCTTCGAGACTCGAAGCGGCAAAGTCGAGGACGATATCCGGGATACCCTTAACGTACGGTCCGCTGAAGGCTTCCTCGCGGCGATAAGCAGCGATGGGCCGCTCCTCGTTTTCCGCACCGATTTGGACGATCTCGGCAAGAATCGCGTCTCTGACCCGCTCGTAATCGTCGGGTTCAACGATCCCATCGGGCTCCCGGCCTTTAAGGTTAATAGATATTCCCTGTTGGGCCAGGGGCGAAGCATAGGCTTGTGTCCGTTCCCAATCAATAGCTTCCTTGGTCATATTAATAGTCTGGCGGATCATTTTATTGGGCACGAACTTCTTGATGCCGGCAAGATTGAGACGGCGGATAGCGCCTCTGAGCAAACCGGCCGCTCCAGCCGAGGCACTCCCGCCGCTCTTGAAGCTAAGCGCCTCGATCCCCGCCAAGAAATCGTTGGTGAAGAAACCGCCCCGCTCGACCGAAAAACCATGATCGCTTAGAAAGATGACGTCGGTCCCTTCGGGGGCCGCCGCTAAAAGCCGGCCGAGGGCCTCGTCGAGCTTGGCATACGAGTCCCAGATCCGCTCTCTGGCCCGCGAGGCTTTCGGGCTATTGTATGCCGTACTCTTGGGATGTATAAACTGAGCGTAAGCGTGTTGGATGCGGTCCGGCAAAACGAAGACCTTGAAGAGAAAGTCGGGGTCCTCATCTTTGAGTAGATCTAAAGTAAGCGCCATACGATTCTCCATCGCCGCCTCCAGCTCATCGAGGAGCGCCAGGTTGCGGCTCTTGTCGATGCTCGACGTGACGTCAAGACGGTAATCCGGGCGCTCCCGGAGAATACGGTCCTTCAGCTCTGGCGGATAGGTGAACTCGCTTTCCGTCGACGGCGTCATCATCCCGGTCACCATCACTCCGTTGAGCGGATCGGGCGGATAGGTCAAGGGAACATTGACGACCATGCTTTTCAAACCCCGCCGGCCTAACCACATCCACAGCTTATCGCCCTGAAGTGTCCGAGAACTGAGGAATTCGGGTGGGCGCCCCGGCATCTGGCGAACGAAACCGAAGATACCGTGCCGGCCCGGATTATTGCCGGTGATGACGCTACCCCATGCTTGCGGGGTGAACGGCACGACTGACGACTTGAGGATACCGGAAGCCCCGGCATCCATCACCTCTTTCAGTACCGGCATCTTGCCGGCGGCAAAAATCGGCTCGAGGATATCGAATGACGCCCCGTCGAGCCCGATCAACCATACTCTCTTCTTCATCTCTCGCTATCTCTTCTTCGTGGCCGCGTTCGCGGACTTCGTTTTTACCCTATCAACCGGTGGTAAATCTCTTCGTAAGCATCCACAGCCGTCGACCTTGTAAAGGTAGCTGCAACTTCCCGGACTCGCCCGCCTATCTCAGCGGCCACTCCCGGCTCCTCTAAACGCCTGAGCGCCGCCGTTAAAGTCCGCGGCTCGCCGGGATCGATAAAAAGACCGCTCCGGGCGCCGATTATATCAGTAAAGGGCGCCCTGTCCGGCACGATAACCGGGACTCCTAAGGCCATGGCCTCCAAGGCCGCCAGACAGAATGCTTCGACTCTCGATGTGACCAAGACTGCCGCCGCCCTTTTTACTAGTTCATCCTTTGGCTCTCCCGTAACCGGTCCCAACCAATCGACAGAGTCGCCAATGCCAAGCTTCCCGGCGAGGGCCCGCAGTCGGCCGCCTTCGCCTCCGTCCCCGACGATCTTCAGCCGATGCGCCGGGAACTCCCGCCGCGCTTCACTAAAAGCCGTTAGAGCCAAATCGATCCCTTTGACGGGATGAAGGCGGCCGACCATCAGTAAATAAGGCTCGTCCGCGGCAACCTCCCTTTCTTGACCGCTCCTTGCCTCGCTGACTGAAGCGCTTAAGAAATTCGGGACGATAAAGACTTTTTCCGGATTCGAACCGGCGGCCTGGGCCGGACCGACCATGGAAGCACTGACGACCGTATGCGCATCCACCCGGCCCAATGTCTGTCTGGTAATGGCGGCGAGGAGCGGGTTGAGCCGTGAGCCGTAACCGATCGCTGGATCTGTCAGAATGTCGCGTCCGTGAGAGGTAACGACCACCTTCGCGCCCAATCGCCGGGCCATCAGTGCAAGGGTGCCGCCGGGCCAAGCATTATGGGCGTGGACGATATCGAACCGCTCGCGAGCGAGAAGCCGGCGCCACGCCCAGACCCCGACTCCAAACGTCGGGAGAGTCCGGCCGAAACAGCGCTCGATCTGATAGCCGGCGGTCGGTGTCGGACCATCAAGGTCTCCGTAGTCCGGACAGGCAACGATGACACGGTTCCCGCGCTCCGCCAGCTCAGCCGCAACTTGATCGACAACGATCTGCATACCGCCCAGTTTTGGCAGGAAAGATTCGGTTACGTGGCAAATATTCAAAGTACGCCGGCCCGTCACGGACCCGGCTTCACCGCTACGCAAATAAGGCTCGGCTGGGCCGCGCTGGGCAGCCAGCCAAGCGGGGCGGAACGCAAGATCGGTCTGGCCAAGCCCGCCAGGGGCCCCAGCTTGGTGAGCGCCTTGTCGATCTGATAGGCCGGCAACCGGCGCATACGCACGAATCTGGTGTCGAACCCTTCGGAAACCAACAGGCTTCGAAGCTCCCGGGCGGACATCACGGAAGGGTGCCACCGAGCCACTTCAGGGTTCTTTCGATAATAGTAGTCATGAAGAATCCTATTGGGGGTCTTGACGAAGTAAGTGCCTCGCCCGCGTAAGACCCGGTGGACCTCCCGCACGTGAGCTCGCGGATCGGCCAGGTGCTCGATCAGCTCTACCGCCACCACCCCGTCGAAACTGCCATCCGGGAAGGCCATATCAGTAGCGTCCGCTGCTTGGAAATGTACGTCCGGATAGCTCCGCGCCGCCTGCTCAAGGGCCGTGGCGCTGAAATCAGTCGCCGTTACTTCAAAACCGAGTCGGCAGAGGTTGGCAGCGGTGTGACCGCCCCCACAACCGACCTCCAAGACCTTGGCGCCGGGATCAAGTCCCGTTTTTATCGCGAAAACCAGCTCCTCGACAAGGCTATGGTCGGAATGGAGATACGACGAAGCGTCAGCGAGCTTTCGGTCGTGGCCGGCGGCATAATCGACGCTTCCCGCCACTCTCGTCTTTTCCTTAATCTCGTCCATTATAGAACCCTTCCCTCGGCCGTGAGACCCGCTCGTAGGTTTCTATATAGCGCCCGGCCACCGCTGTCCACGAAAACTCCTCAGCCGTCTTCCGACTTCTGGTCGCACAAGCCTCGAGTTCCGCACGGTCGGAACCGAGTTCGATCACCGCTTCGGCAATAGACCCGGGGCTTCCGGCCGCAACTATCCGCCCATTATGCCTAAACAACTCCCGCGTCCCGCCGGTGTCCGTGACGACTACCGCCAGCCCCGCCGCCATGGCTTCGAGCAAAGAATTGGACATTCCCTCGTAATGTGACGGTAAAATAAAGATATCGGCCTGATTATATAACTCCGGCAGCTTATCGTGTTCTACAAAACCCAGCCACTCGATATCTTCCGCCACCCCCAAACGAGCCGCCCAAGCCTTCAATTCGGACTCGAGGTTCCCTTCGCCGACTATGGTCAAGCGGAAATCGCCCAAGGCCGCTTTTACCCGCGGCAAGGCCTCGATTAAATCGCCGACGCCCTTGCGCTCTATCAAGCGACAAACGCTTATCAAGCGTAGCGCTGTGCTCCGCTCCGGGAACGCGGGCGGACGAAACTGCTCGCAATCGACACCATTATATATAATCTCTATCTCCGCCGACTCCGCCGTCCGAAGCGCTAGGTCCCTCAGGCCCTCACTATTGGCCTGAATAGCGGCGGCATCTCGAAGCACGCGGCGGAAGACCGGCCTAAGCAAAGGCTCTACCTTGGCGAGACGAGTATTGAATCCGGGGACATCGGAACCGCGTAACGATACTATATAGGGAGAGCGCACGCGATACCTGCGCGCGATATACCCGCAAGGGAGGGCGAAGAAAGCGTGTATCAGATCGTACTCGCGACCGTCGAGCAACTCCCGCACATAGGAACCAGCCCGGCGACTATAGTCAAGTATCTCTTTCTGCGTCCAGTAGTGTATCCGGTCCTTGCGCACCGGCAGTTTGTGGACGACTATGTTCTCCGACAGTCGTTCGGTCACCGCTATACCATCGGACGCGCTGGTAACAACGTCGACGGCCGGACCGCCCCGGGCTACGAACTCGCGGATGATATGAAACATGGCATTCGCCGCTCCCCCACCGAGCGGCGGATATTCATAATTGAGGATCAGCACACGCATTGGAATAGATTATAGGCGACTTTACTGATACTCTCACGCAAATGCCTAATGTTTGAAAATGGTTCCTACTTGGGAATATTTCCCAATATAATGGATAAAGGCGCGACGCACGCGCCATAAATGATAGGAGGCGGCTGGAATGAGCAACCCGGAACCGAAATCGGATGGACAAACTGTCATTCGCGGCCTAGGATGCGGCAGTCAGCCCAAGCCGGCTGGAAAGATCAACAAGCTCTGCGTTGATTGCGGTGAGAAGTCGCTGGTCGAGGCCGATATATTTCTCTGCCCTATCTGCAAAGGACCGCTGACCTGACCCCCTAGGCCGAATGTCCTATAAATATTAGGAATCATTCCCTATTAAGTCCGCCAAGCACCAAGATTATGCTTGAAACAAGAGGGAGCGACTACGAGAGGGGTGGGGGTATGAGTAGTTTCGCACCGGCGCTCTTAAGGGCAGATTTAGTCAGTCGACGGGGCTTCTGGGAGTACTTCGCAAAACCCAGAACCAAGGAGTCGGCGGACAGCCATAAAACCGATAGCGATGGAGCCGATCCAGACCATCAAAACCGGAACCGACCTGAAAAACGCCACGCGCCGCAGCATAAGTCGAAATAGCAACGACAATTAGACGCCAGAGTGCTCAGTTTGGGCCGGTGTCGCCATTAGACAGAAGCTCTGTGTTTTCCCAATAAACCCCTCCACGGGCATGCCAGAGTAGTGGCACCGGCCCATTTCTCTGGGGTCAGGTCTGGTTTTGTTGCATAAGCCTATGACCTGCGGAATGCAACAAAACCAGACCTGACCCCTAGCGAGGGACAACCTTGCGAGGATCGTCGTCGTCAGGCACACCACCGGCCGGGATCGCTTCTTTCACCACATAGATGGGTTTGCCCTGGGTCTCATAGTAGGCCCGCGTGACCAACTCCCCGACCAAACCGATGGATATCAGCTGGATGCCGGCCGTGAACATGAAAAGACTCAAGACGAGAAGCGGGTTGCCGCTGATGTCCACGCCCTGAAAGATCTTCATCGCGACAGTCATAAAAAAGACTACACCGCCTGTCCCCAAGCCTATCAGGCCCAGCTGGCCAAAGAACTGAAGAGGCCTGGTCCTATATTCGAGTAAGAACTTGACGTTTGCCAGATCGAGCAGGACCCGCGTCGTCCGGGATAAAGTGTACTTCGACTGTCCATACTGCCGGGCCCGGTGATTGACTTCAACTTCCGTCACTCGCGCCCCTCTCTCGTTGGCAAGAGCAGGGATGAACCTATGCAATTCGCCATAGAGACGAAGGTTCTTGATGACTTCGCGACGATAGGCTTTTAGAGTGCAACCATAGTCGTGAATATGGACGCCGGTCATGCGTGAGATGAGCTGGTTGGCGATCTTCGAGGGCAGCTTCCGGCTCAGCCACTTGTCCTTACGGGCCCGGCGCCATCCGCTGACGATATCGTACCCTTCGCCCAGTTTATCAACGATCAACCCGATGTCGGCCGGATCGTTTTGCATGTCGGCGTCCATAGTGATGATGATGTCGCCCCGGGCGCAGTCGAAACCGGCGCTGAGAGCCGCAGTCTGCCCGAAATTGCGGCGGAACAGGATGATCCCTATCCGTTCATCCTCGGCCTGAAGGTCCTTGAGCCGGTCGACCGAACCATCGATACTGCCGTCGTCCACGAAGATGATCTCCCAGGAATAGGCGAGCCCTTCGAGACTTTGTTTCAGTTCGGCAAGGAGCGGTTGAAGGCTTTCATTCTCATTGAAAACAGGTATGACAACTGACAGATCGATCGAAGCTCTATCTTCCTGATCTACCAGCCGCAAGCCTGCCTCCATAACATACTCATAATTCCAGCATAAAGTAGCTGCAACCCGCTGTCAAAAGCGAGAACGTGATCCGGGAAAAAGAGCTTAGAGAGCCTCGATAACTTGCCGTAACTTGTCACTGACTTGTGTGGCGACATCCCCAAGAGAATCGTTCTCGATGGCCTGCATCGAAGCGATCGGGTCTATCGCCGATACTTCTATTTCTCCACCCGAAGTCTCCTGAACGACGACATTACACGGGAGCATCAAGCCTATATGCTCCTCCGCCTGGAGAGCCTCATATGCGGAACTCGGATTGCAGGCTCCCAGTATCCGATAAGGGCGGAAGTCTACTCCAATCTTCTCCTTGAGAGTTTTGGTGACGTTGATTTCGGTCATTATGCCAAAACCTTCCTCCTTGAGCCTCGCCGTCACCCTGGCGATCGCCTCGTCGAACGAGTCCGAGACTGTTTTGCTAAAATAGTAATCCATTTGTCGCGCCTCCCTTTAAACCCTTTCGGAAGCGGCCCGCTGCCCATCTTCCTGTGCAGCGAACCACTCTATTACCAACTTAAGCCCGGTCGGCGTGTCGATCCGCGGCTCGTAACCGAGCCACTCGCGCGCCACCGTCAGGTCCGGACGACGTTGCATGGGATCGTCAGCCGGCAGCGGATGAAAGTCGATCTCAGAGGTCGAACGGCAGAGCTCTTTGATGCTTTGGGCCGCCGCCAAGACCGTCATCTCATCGTCATTCCCCAGATTGACTACCTTCATCCCGGTAGCGCCTTTGTCTAATATCAGTATCAATGCCCGGACCATATCGTCTACATAGCAAAAACTGCGGGTCTGCGCGCCGTCACCATAGACTGTTATCGGCTCGCCCGCCAACGCTTGATTGATAAAGTTGGGAACGGCCCGCCCGTCATTCGCCCGCATCCTGGGGCCAAAAGTGTTAAAGAGCCGACCGATGACCAAGTCGAGAGAATAGCGCCGATGGTATGCGACGGCCAAGGCTTCGGCGAAACGCTTGCCCTCATCGTAGCAACTGCGCTGCCCAACCGGATTGACATTCCCCCAATAGTCTTCGGTCTGCGGCGAGACGAGCGGGTCGCCATAGATCTCGGAGGTGGAAGCCATGAAGAGCCGCGCCCTAACATCGACCGCCAGATCAAGCACATGCTTGCAGCCCATCGAGTTGATCATGAGCGTTTCCACCGGCATGGCCGCGTAATCAGCCGGGCTGGCTGGGCTGGCCAAGTGAAAAATGAAATCGTACGCAGCGCTCTCTAGAGGCTCGCGAACATCGCCCTCGATGAGCGAGAACTCCGCTCGGCTCCGCAAGTGCGCGATGTTCTCCGGCAAGCTGGTTAAAAAGTTGTCGAGACAGGCAACCTCATGCCCCAAATCGACAAGCGCCTCACACAAATGTGAGCCGATGAAACCAGACCCACCGGTCACTAGAATCTTCATTGGCAAACTCCCCAGTCAATACTCAACGGCCGACCCCTTGATACTGAAAACCAAGCCGCCTCAGAGTCTGCGGATCCAGGCAATTGCGAGTATCGTAAATGACGGGCCGGCGCATCGCTTCCTTGACGCGCCGCCAATCGAGCCATTTGAACTTGTCCCACTCGGTTAGTAATAGCAACAGATCAGCCCCTGTGGCCGTATCGTACGGATCGTCCACATACTCAATCCACGGCAAGACTTCGGCCGCATTGGCAGCCGCCACCGGATCGTGTGCCACCACAGTCCGGCCTTCTTGGCGCAAACTGGTCAGAACATCGACAGCCGGTGATTCTCGCATATCGTCCGTGTTCGGCTTGAAGGCAAGTCCGAGGACACCGATCCTGCTCGACGAAGAACCGTTCAACAGAGACTCAGCCTTGGCGGCGATCATCCCCTTCTGATCTTCGTTGATCCCCATGACCCCTTTGAGCAGATGAAAATCGTATCCATGATTGTCGGCGATGGATATCATCGCCCGGCAATCCTTGGGAAAACAAGAACCGCCGAAACCGGGGCCGGCCCGTAAGAACTCGAACCCGATGCGTTTATCGTAACCCATTCCGAGGGCCACTTCTTTCACGTCTGCGTCGACGACGTCACAAATATTCGCCATGGCGTTTATAAAAGAGACTTTAGTCGCTAAAAAACAATTCGAGGCATACTTGATCATCTCGGCACTCGCCGGATCGGTGATAACCATCGGCGCGTTGAGCGACCGATAGAGTTCGTTCATCATACCGGCCGCTTTTTGGCTGCCGGTGCCGACAACGATACGGTCGGGGTGAAGAAAGTCCTCGACGGCCGACCCCTCCCGAAGAAACTCGGGATTGGAAACGACATCGAATTCATGCGCAGTCTTAAGGTTCTCTTCGATGACCCGAGCGACGAGACTCGTTGAGCCAACCGGCACGGTGCTTTTGTTAACAATTACTTTGTAGCGGTCGAAACCGGCGGCAATCGTCTTGGCCACCGTCTTGACGCTAGACATGTCGGCGGCGCCGTTCTCATCGGAAGGAGTTCCAACCGTGATAAAAACGATATCGGCGTGACGGATGCCCTCCATAACATCGGCGGAGAAGGTAAGGCGACCATCTTTGACATTGACTGCGATCAGATCATTGAGGCCCGCCTCATAAATGGGCACCCGCCCGGCTTGCAACTCCGCGATCTTGGACTCATCGATGTCGACACCCCAGACCTCGTGACCGATATGGGCCAAGCAGGCGGCCGTAACCAGGCCGACATACCCCGATCCTATAGTCGTGACCTTCAAGCGACCGCTCCCTTATGACCCGCTCGCTGAGCGTGCCGACTTTCGTTCGTCTGCCGATTCATCGGTTGCATTATAGTCTAATTCTAGGCGTCCATGCTCAGTTCGAGTCCCTCATCGGAATAAGCGACACCATCCGCGCCGTCCGGCTCGCGTTCGGTCTTATCGGCGCGCCCCGGCTCGGCGGGTAACTCATGAGTGTATATGCGCCTGATTGTGGCCACATCGAATATCGGATTGCCTTCTTGGACCAACGGCGGTAACTTCGCCCAATGTTTGAAGATGTCGGCATCGGCGACAGTCCGCGCGGCTTGGATGCGGCGTCGGGCCGCCAACGTCCCCGGTAACCCGACAAAAAATCGCCACCAAGCGCTTAGATAGGTTCGAGCCATAGACCAGTCCCGGTGCTTGATGCTCCGCAGCAAGCCACGGATGTCCTCTTTGGCGTATCCGCGGGCAAAGTTAAGCCAGACACCTTTGGACAGCATCTTGGTGATGAACCGCCAGCGGTTGCTGATGACCAGGCGCCACTTGAACGTCGGTTCCAACTTGTCCATACTGGCGCTAAATTTATGGAAGACGCTCGCCTTCGGCACGGTCACTATCTTCAGTCCGAGTAGGCGGGCCCGGTACGACCAGTCGGCATCCTCATAGTAGAACATGTACTTCGGATCGAGTGGACCGACCTGTTCGAAAGCGACTCTTGGGATCAAAACGGCGCCGAAACAGGCACCGAAGACCTCCTTGAGCTCATCGAACTGGCCGATGTCCACATGACCCAGAAAATTGTCGCTACCCCATCCGCGATTCCGCACGGTGTTCCCGATCCCGTTAAGGAACCTCGGCAACCGCCACAAGAACATCTTCGGAACCATCGCCCCGATATCCTCGCGCCCCATCCCCGCCTCAACCAGGCGGGAAACGGCGTCATCGGCCAGTTCGGTATCGTTGTTGAGCAAGAAATAGTAATCCCCCGTCGCTTCGGCAATGCCGACGTTGTTGCCGGCCGAAAAGCCGATATTCTCTTTCAGTTCGATAATCTTCGCGTCCGGAACGAACCGCCTGGTCAACTCAACCGAGTCGTCTTGTGACCCATTGTCGACCATCACCAATTCTATCTCCGGGTAGTCCTGGCGTAAGAGTGAAGGCAGGAGCGTGCTCAGATGCTCCGAGCCGTCTTTGTTGACGACGACCACCGAGACCCTAACATTGGTGGAGGGTGGGGCAGGTCGGGTAAGAACCGGCGGGACCGGCTCAACCCTCAGCAATTCGGCGGAAACCATCAATCTAAGAATATTGGCGAGAAGCCAGGACGAGATGTGCGTACGCCCCTCCAGCCCCGCCTGGATCTGTGCGGCTGTCGAATCCTGTGCCCTTTCCCAGATAAGATTTATTACTTTGTCGGTCTTGATGCGGGCGCCATTTTGGTGGCGCAGGTAATATCCGTTCTCGGACCGCTTGGCGCGATAACGCTGGTCGCCTGTATAGCGTGGCTCGACCGGAGCGCTCATGCGACCACCTTCGCATAAACCGAGCGAAACCGCTCGCCGACTATCTTCCAAGTATAATTCTCCATCACTTTCCGTCGGCCATTGGCGGCCAGCGCGTCCCGTAAGCGCCCGTCGAAGAGGAGTTCGAGGAGTGCCCCGGCCAATTCGCGATGATCTTTATAGTCGACCAGGACGCCGTCTTGTCCGTCGGTGATAACTGAAGGAACGGCGCCACTGCGACAACCGATGACCGGTTTGCCCGCCGCCCAGGCCTCTAGATAAGTTATTCCAAACGACTCGAACCCCGAAGGTGAAGCGAAAACATCGGCAGCGGCAATGATCTCAGCCTTCTCTTTCTCCTCGAAATTAGGTATCATCACCACTCTTTTCTGTTCCTCTGGAGCAAAACCTTCGATCAGACCGTCCAAGACAAGAGAATAGTTCGTCCGCGAACCGGCGATGATCAGTTTCGCTTCGGGCAGCCGGCGCCAAACTAAAGGCATAGCCTTCAGCAACGTCTCAATCCCTTTATGCCCACCTTGCTGTCCAACGAACGTGATGATCGGGTCATCCGGCCAACCAAGCCGCTCCCGAACAACGGAAGCGTCGACACCGGCAAACTTTTCCGGATCGGTACCGACCCCGACAACATGTATCTTCTTGCGCTCGATATCTTTTCCGAGGAGAAAATCCCGCTCGAAGGTAGTATTGGCGATATACGCGTCGGCCTTGGCAATCGCTTTATATATGACCGGCCGGTCGAAACCCCAGGCGTCTTCGGGATGCAACCCTCCATGCAAGACCAAAGCCGCGCCGGTCCGGCGAGCGGCGATCCCCGCGTAATGCATATGCATAAGCGGAAACGAAGATGCGGCCACGACATCCGCGTCGACCCGGCCAAGATCAGACCAGAGCCCGGGGAGCAGCGGACCGCTGTAGGCGGTGCGAATGAGGTCATTTCGCGGCAGACGAAAACGAAAAGCTGCTTTTTGGGCGGCACTCAACACCGGCGCTAGCCGATTGAAGACCGGGTATCGTTTGACCGTGACGTTGTTGATAACCTCTTCGCCCGCGGTCATCACTTTCGTGCCCGGATGAGTAAAGGCCTCGCAATTATAGGCATTGGTCGTATAGACAGTGACCTCGTCGCGGAAAGTATTAACGAGCTCTTCCGAGACCCGCTGGATAAGGTACTCGGTTCCTCCGATGGCCGGCTGGTAGCCCTGGACGAAGTGGGCCACCCTCACGGCTTGATGGCCTTCTTCATCGAGCGGCTAATTACGCCGCGGACGCCTTCCGTTCGGTAGACGTTCTTAAATTTCTCTATTGCGCTCGGATCGGGAACGGCGACGCCAAGAAGGCGGCTGTGCTCCGCCAGTGTATCGACCACCGCGGCCAACTCTTGGGGCGCGTCGGCGATGCGGTCCGAGGCCAAGTGCGGCTCGGCGCAAAAGTCGGCCAAAGGCTTGATGACATTCTTCCATGTCAATTCGCTGGCCGCCAGCGCCCGGGCCGCTTGGCCCATATTTTCCCGCTTCCTCGGATCATCGAGAACAGAAATGATCGCTTCCGCCAGGGCCCCGATATCGCCCGGCGGGACCGTCAGACCGCACCCTCGAGCAGACAACATCTCCCCAACCGCGTCACCGCTCGACGTTATTGACGGCAGACCGCCCCAAAGAAAGTCGATGACCCTGGTCCGATGGGAGAGCGCCGCTTCGAGGCTCTCCTTATGTGTCGTTACCGCCAGGTCTGACTCGAGATACCAGTCCCCCCGCTCTTCATACGGGCGCCACCCAGTAAAGAAGACGTGTTTATCGACCAAGCCCAACTCTTCCGCCCGCCGCACTGTCCTCTTGTACTCGCCGTCCGGAGCGTGGCCCCGGGGGTGAACGCCACCCATAACGACCAGCTTAGCGGCCGGCAACCGCTCGATGACAGTCGGCATCGCCTCTATCAGCGTATGGGCGTCGAACCAAGGATAGATGCCGCTGAACCATAGGATGACCAGGTCGTCCTCGCCGACCAGGCTGCCGCGCATAACGGCGCGATCTTTGCGAGGCGGGTCCGCGGGAACCCCGAAGGGTACCAACCCCAGAATGCCTTCATCGTAAGTAAGTGGATTAATTCGGCCAAGAGTGTTGAGTACGCCAAGGTAATAGTAGGTCTGCCGCTCGTTGGCACAGACGAAGAAGTCCCCTCGCTTGAGTATAGGGACGACGCCCGAGAGGTAGCCGGCGAAGTCCCGCGCGCCATTGGCATCGCGGGGCTGCAGTCCGATGTTCTCGATCAGGACGGGATCGTAGAGATCGACGGCGGTCGGCACCGTGGGGTCTACCTGCTCTCGATAGATAGTCGATAAACCACTATGTACATGCGGGAGGATGACGCAATCATGATCTTGTGCCAAACCCGGAATCGTCTCCAGGTCCCAACCGACCAAGGAAACGGTGTCGTCTGCGGGTTCGCCAAGATCCTCGCGCGGGACGGCCAACGTCACTCGATGACCGTAGTCGACCGCCAAGCTCCGGGCGATATTCCAATACCGGACACCCGGGCCGGCAGGCAAGGCTCCGGGACCGGGAACAGCATCAGGGCAGATCACCAGAACTTTAGACAACCTGAAAACTTCACCTACTTACCATTCGGTAAATTGCTTGAAAGACGAGCTTATTGTTGCGATTGTACCCAAAAAGAGCTTCCGGGTCATCGGCCCCCGCCAAGGGCTCGATCCAATCGAGACGAAGCGGATGCGTTGAAAGATTCTTTACTCGGACAACACCCGATGAACCGCTTCTCAAGGGCACAGCATGGACGGCCGGCAATCGCCCTAAACGAACGGTCGCGGAACGGTCGGTCGCGACAAAGACAGCTTGGTCCGCAAATTGAGGGTCGAGGTCGGCCAAGACAACCTTGCCGATATACGAGCCGGCCCCGGGCCCGGCGGCGGCCAAATCCAGGCGGCCCTCGCCGGCATCGAGCGCGGTCTCAGCCAGGCGCTGCCAGGCCGGTCCCGACCCCGCCACCAGCCGGAAAGACTCCCCCGCCCGTTCAAGATTTCGACCGTTCAACGATATAGTCAAGTCGCCGCTGAAGTCGCCGCTCAGCCAGACATCATATGAACCGGTCTCGATGACTTCGAAAAAGCTGACGGCCGAGCCGGCCTTGTCGGCCAGATTGAAAGCCGGAAAACCGTTGGCCTCACCATAGCGCCAGTCGGTCGAGTCGGTCCGCCAGGCTGCGGGCTCGATAACAAGATGGGGGAAAAAG
>SDBV01000770.1_pt1 | contig 46527 bp, 77 predicted proteins | sample 2277081 | NCBI WGS metagenome assembly SDBV01 (sample SAMN10402039, study PRJNA504765) | marine sediment metagenome | isolation source: marine sediment core GS10_PC15, 223 cmbsf | place: Arctic Ocean: Southern Knipovich Ridge | collected 2010
GTGGCGTTGCGGAACTTTACCGCTGACTTGAGGGGCAGTTTGAGGGGTAAGCCCAACCTCCGCTCGTATCCAGCAAGCAGGAAGTGCTCGTGGACGATTGTGGATGGGCCAGAGCACAGGAATAAGTTTGTGCCTAATGTTAGCTCGCGTTGGAACCCACTACAGGAGGCGTTTTGGTTTTACCGCGCTGTGTGTGCTGGGCGCATGGAGGTAGATGAGGCTATTAGGATGATTGAAATGACCGATAGGCATTTAGCCTGCCTATGCAAAACCTTCCCGGAGGATGTACGGCTGTTTACAGCTATCTACCAGCAACGCAAGCGCACGCTAGAGTGTTTTGTAAAAGCCTACCTGGGCAAGTTCGGATTAAACGCAATGGAGGAGGTGGCAAATCGTGAGGCCCAAAAAGCATACGCACTGGCCCGTAGTAATACGGCTGCCGGGGCGAGTACCGCCGAGCCAGAATAAGCGCGAGCGGGTAGCGCATTGGAGCATGTTGCGGCGGCTGCAAAAGGATTGGAACCAGTTTGTTTTTGCACAAGTGATGCAGCACACGCGGCAGCAGATGGCGGAGCATACCGGGCCATTCCTTGTAAAAGTAAGCGTGTACCACATCGGGCCAGCACAGGATTACGATGGCTTTGTTGGCTCTTGCAAGCCCGTATTCGATGCGTTGGTAAACAACCGCTTTATGCCAGATGATAGCCGGCGGCACATACGCCGGCAGTACGAGGAGGTATTAGTGCCAAAAAAGGAACACACTGGTACGCTGATACAGATTTGGCCAGATAAGCTAACGGAGTTGGAGCGGGTTGATGCCTAGCCGCACCATATATTACGAGGCGATGTGGACGAGCCAGAAACTTGAAAGCTGCTCTATTTGGGCGCGACGTGAATATCCCTGGTTGTATGGGTTGGCCGATGTAAACGGCAGCTTCGAAACAACAAATCCTCGCTCACTCTGGATGCAGGTGGCACCTATTAGGCCCGACCTCACCTACGAGCTGCTCTGCAAAGTGCTCCGCGAGTACCACGCCCACGGCTTGCTGTTTACGTGGGATGTGCGCGGCAAAGCGTTTGCACACTGGACGGGGAGCGATAAGCCGGGGCGATTGCCCCGCCTAAGCCAGAGAAAAAGGTTCCGCTGGCTTGCCCCTGCCGTGCCCAAAAAGGCTTTGCAGTTGTACATAAACAGGTTTGCTAACAAGCGGATACAGGGCGATGTAGATACACGCTCCAAGCGTGTACCGAATCACGCTCCAGACAGGGGTAGTAATAGTAAAGGTAATAGTAATAGTAATAGTAAAGGTAATAGTAATAGTAAGCGTAGCGCACGCCGCAAAAAGCGGCGTACTTCTTCTACGCCTGCTACGCAGGCAGCCGATGGAACTGTAGTACCTATGCCACAAGCCTTTAAGGGCAAGAGGTTGCTGGTATCAAAACTTAACGACCAACTGCTAAATGAAACCTTTGGGCATGCACTAACCATGCAGCAGATTTACAAGCAAGCTGATTTGTGGTTGGTACACACAAAAAAGCGGAGGCCAAACGTACTGAAATTCCTTAGCAACTGGTGCAAAAAAGAATTGGGTGGTAACGTAATGGCAACCAAAGAGGCAAGCGTAGGGCGTTATGCTGGTACTGTAGAGCCGCGCCAGCCAGCCCAATCAGAAATCCTAAAGCCAACCGCAGCGCCAGCAGTACTTAACCAGGGCCGGTTGCTGTGGGAGGATATACAGAAATTGTTGCTCGCAAAGATAAACCGCCACACCTACGATACATGGTTTGCTCCTACGCGAGTGTGGGATTGGGATGAGGAGGAAAAGATATTGGTGGTGCAGGCACCAAACAAAATGATACTGCACTGGCTAGTAGGAGAAGGGCGAGAAAAGTTGCGCGGGTTTTTGCGCGGCATGTTGGTGGTATTTGTTGGCCCGGATGGTAAAACACAGGAGACTAAGTAATGTGGAACATGCTAGCTGATTGGGGTTTTGTATTGAAACTCATCGTGGTTTTGGGGGCCATCGTTATCATTGCAACAAATGTAAATTTCGCGCCAACACCACAGGCCCCGGTTGTACACGACCACGGGCGCATGCTTATCGTATTTGACCAGTTTTGCGATGGGCACCCGGACAACCCTACACCGCTGCGATGTGCGCGGGTGGTGTGGTGTTGGAGCCACCAGCGCGAGGAGGCGATTGATTGGCCACTGGCCGAGGCAATACCATTTCTAAAAGAACTGGAGGCAAGCACATGGTAGCTTTCAAGGTTTACAACAGTCGCGAGGAACTGGAAGCAGATGGGTACAGGCACAGCGGCAGCAGTAGGTGCAAGGGTAGCACGTGCGGCGCGATGATTGATTGGTACGTTACTCCGCACGACAAGAAGCTGCCGCTCAACCCGGATACGCTGGCACCACATTGGGAAACGTGCCCGGATACGGCAGAATTCCGGGGGCGGTAGGGGCCGCTGGGAGGCAAATGTGAGAAAGGAAGCATTTTCATTGCGAAAGATAATTGCAAATAGGGGTTGACAAATGCGCAACGTTCCTCTAAAATTCGAGCCATGCAACACCAAACTCAAACACGGAGGAACTAGCGATGAACTTTACACCCGGCAGTACAACCGTAGTCGTGAGTGGCAGCAAGGATGTCGCAACCCGCGCCGTGCGCAACGTGCGCCCGGAGTTGGTTGTAACCAAAGTGGAAAACCTCGGCGGCCTCAACAATGCCAAGCTGGCTACCAGCCTGGGCATCGAGGCCATCAAACAACCGCGAGGGCTGGTTATCTACAAAGTCAGCTTCCTCGAACCCAAATGGCGCAAGGCAACCATCAAGGGAGCCAAGCGCCCGTTGCTGTGCGTTGCTACCCTGGGCGAGGGGTACAACCCCACCCGTGGTTACTTTGGCCGCGCCTACCCGGCCCGTGCCATCCACAGCATCAAGCGCATTTGCGCGCTCAACGAGACGGACAAGCTAAAGAAAGCCGGCTTGCCCACCAGCCTGCCCTCCAGCAAAAGCCAGTGGTTCTACGAGGTGCGCAGCTTCGACCTCGCCAACTAATCGCAGGGCAGCACTGGCCAACCGCCGGGGCCGCGTACCGCAAGGTGCATGGCCCCGGTGGTGTTTTTGGAGGCACGTGGTACAGGCAATAATTGTTGGGGTGTGGTTGTTGGTTCTGGTTGTGGCGTATTTAGTATTTCACGATAAGGAGGAGTGATGGTGATATTACCAAAGGCGAGCATGGCACAGGTGCAGGAGTTGATTGCTGGCAGGATTAAGTACGATAAGAACGCCGGCGGGCGCAAATGCAAAGAGCATTATGGGGTGAGGTTTGATAAGCGGCCGGCTACCTGCTCCTACTGTTGCGATGATTTGAAGGAGGCGATTACGGATATGCTCAGTGTAATACGGCAGTACAAGGGGCATTTCCGTGCAATGCAACGACTACTAGCAACGGCACAACTTGCCGGGAGGGCGTAATGACGGAGCACGAGACGAGGGAAATGTTGAAGGAGTTTGCAGCCGCTATAACCACCGGGGCCAAGTTGATAGCCGAGCCGCTTACGCGCATCAATGCAAATTTGCAACGCATTGAGGCGCACATGAACCTTTTGGCAAACACGAACTGCGGCACACGCGATGAGCTGGTACGGCTAAACAATGTGCTGGAAACGACGCGGGATTGGATGAGTCGGATATTGCCGGCGCGCTCGGTTGGGTAATATGGACGATAAAGAACTGGATGCGATGCGGGCGCTGGCTGGCGCACATGCGCTACGGCCACAGATGCGGATTGTGCCCAACCGTTATATCGAGCACACCGACCGCATGTTCATTATTGGCGAGGAGCACACAGGCTCGGTACACCTATCCTATAAGCTATACAACTGGTGGTGGGCTAGCGAGCAGTTTCCCTCGTGGGCGCACTACCTGGGGTTTGTACAGGAGGAGCAATGCCACAAAAAGAAAGACCGCTGGGGATGGCTGCCGCGAGCGAGGAGCTGGCTGAGATTGCGATACTGATTTACGAGGGCAAGGCCAACGAGGCTTTGCAACTGGCACGCGACCTCAATCGTAAAGCCAAACAAGGAACCTTTGTGCTGTTTGCCACTGCTGCCCTGTTTGCTGCACGTATGGATGCAACTGTAGAAAAGAAGCTGGGCCGGCCAACCGGCAAATAAAAAGTGGAGGTGTAACGTGGCACTGAGCGATTACTTGACGGGCGAGGAGTGGGATGCTTGCTACTACGTGGCGATGGTAGCCAACCGGGGGCAAAACCTGGGCGATGCCATGCACGTTACGATTGAGGTGCTGCTAGCTGGTGGTTATAAGTTTTCCGGTCTGGATGAGTATGGCGATAAGCTGCAACAGGTGGGTGATGGCGTAAACGCGCCAAAGATGTGTATCTTTTTGGGGAACCCCTACAAGGTTGACCAGTTGGCGCTGGTGGAAAATGGCCGCCGCTTCCTCAAACAACATGCGCCAACAATGATAACGGAGACGGATGAGGAGTGGGCCGGTTTGGTAGCAAAGGCTAAGGAGGAAAAGGTTAATGACTGACATAACATTAAACGTGGAAATCTATTGTAGCTGCGGCGAGGGCCTGTGCAACCAAACCGATGGGACATCTACGCGCCACCGTAGCGCGCCATGCTTTGTTGTGGAGCCATGCACAAAATGCCTGGAGCGTGAGTACGACCGGGGTTACAGCAAAGCAGAAGACGACTCAGGCCAGCGGTAATAGAAAGATGGATGAGGTTGTACGCAGCCGCAAGATGTGCTGGCCTTGCTTTCAGCGCGGAAGGGGCGTGGTCGAACCCTACGAAGTGATTGACGGCACGCCTATGTGCTACCAGTGCATTTACGAACGTGAGCAAGGCGCGCCTAAGCCTGCTACGCAGCGCCCACACCCGCCGGCTGCACCGCCACGGCGCAAACACCGCCGCAGCCCTGCACTGCCACCTCTACATGCTGGAGGCTGCCCACTGCGCTTACTTGCACCCCCGCCCCCAGCGCCGGCGGTTGGTGTAACAGCCCGCAAGTGGCAACGCATAAACGAAATGTGCCGGCAGTGGTGGCGCAAACACGAGAAGGAGGAGCAACGTGGGCACAATTAAGAATGAGTTTGAGGAGTTGCGGGATAGGATAAATACGCGGCGATGGCAGGTTAAGGGAGAATCATGGAATGAATCGTGTGCCGCAGAAATGTATTCAATTTACAAGCGTGTGCGAGGCGATGGGCGAAAGGATTTGCTGGATGAGATAGTGGAGTACCTGGAAGGCGCTGCCGAGCAGTGCAGGCTCCACTATCCACAACACACACAGGCATACAGGATGGCGTCCACAGTGGTAGCTCGATTGTTGGATGAGGAGGCAAAGAGATGAGTCTATTCCCATCTAATGCAAAGCCCGGAGTATTCCCAAACATGGCAGGCCGAAAGGACTGCGATGAGATACTACGACAAGAGCTAGAAGCCGCTGGAATTCCACCACTCGACCGCATCATTCCAGGTCGAGGCGAAGTTCCGGCGCGAATCTTCGGTGGAATAGACCCACTAGGCTGGAGTTTTAATCGGGCGTGGTATTACTGGGTTGCAAAAGGCCCAGGCATACCACCCGCCTACGCAACCGAGCTGCACCGCCGGCACGGCAAAGATGTGCGCGTTGATGGCCACTGCGCTTGCCCCTCGCCGCTGGAGTGGCACAAAGGCTTCGCTGTAGGCATGTACCACGTCGATACGCCGGCGGGGCTAAAAGCACTGGCCGATGTAATTAAGAACGTGTATAGGCAAGCGCAGTGGGTACCACCACAACAGGAGGCAAAGCGATGAGTATATTGAAACAAAACCAGAAAGGAAGTTCTAGGGTTGCCTGGGTGGGATTCATCCTGGTTGCTGTAGTCGTGATGATTATTCTCAGCGCGTTGTCTCCTTCGCAGCCAGCACAGCGAAGGAGCAACCCAACTATTCCCTCAGTTGGCGCAATTCTCCAGCTCTATGCCTCCACTGGTGCAATCCCTGTTGGCATGACTGGAAATTCTCTTGGAGAACTGGAGAATGCGCAGGTAGCACAAGATGGGCACGGACAGGCTCAACTGGTTAGGTCTGGTAAGATTCTGCTAGTTTCCAACGAGACTAGAGTACGCCTGTTACGCCTGGGATTATTTCAATATGAGGTGAGGATTTTGGAAGGCAGATACGAAGGACGCAAAGGGTGGGTGCCGAGAGAATTTGTAAAGGTATCTACCCGTTGATACCTCGTATCATCACAGGAGGAGCGATGAGTATAGTGAAAGAAAAATTGCATTGGATTGCTGAGTTCCAAGCCCGGCTACTAACGCGGATAATGGAGAACGGTTACGTCTTTGAGCGTTTCCCCCGTGACATAGTAAAGCAGCCGCCCTCAGGCGATAGCGAGCGGTGGGAGGCGTTGGCATTTGCGGAATACGATGATGGCATACAGGTAGCGGCAACAGCTCTTGTAATCGGAGAGTTGTTGAAGTTGCAAAACGATTGCTGCACTAAAGCCTTGCGACGGGCTAAGCAGGCAATCGAGAACGGTATCTACAACGAGGATGGCCTAGATGGTGCGTTGGGTCAGGATGTGTTGCGGGATATAGCCGCCGCACAATCGGCATTGGAGGATGCGTTATGAACGAGCAAGAGATGAAAGCATGGATAGATGCCGCTGGTTATGAGGCCCTGCTGCAAAAATGGCGCTTTGCTCCTGTAGGCTCCCCATATTTTCAAGGCGATATGGGCGATTACTATGCTCAGGTTATGGAGAAAAAGAAAGCAGCCACTCCGCCCGGTGAGCAGGTTAGAATAAGTAAAAGCATTGGGTGATAGTAATTGGATGCCAAAAAAGCATAGCAACGACCCGAACTACCACCACCACTACTGCATTGACTGCCAGCGGTACCGGGGCTGCTACAACCGGCGCTGCCGCCGTGGCCGCCGGCGCACGGTGGAGCTGCATTGGCGCTGCCGTAAACATCGCCGCCGATTTCCAGGGCTGGTAAAACTACTGCCAAAGGAGGCTTAACTATGATTTGCCCGGATTGTGGAGGAGAAATGGAGTTGCGCCACCCGCCCAGCTTGCCAGAGGGTGACCCGGAGGAGCGCGAGCCATACTGGAATTGCCCGGAGTGTGGTACTACGCGGCACGAGTATTAGGGTTTGTGAAACTATTATCAGTGGAGGTGTAAGTTATGGGAATAATCTCAGTCGGGAATCTGAATGATTTTAGTGGCGCTGAGTTCAGTGCATGCGGTAAGTACCGTTACAAGCTGTGGCGCATGTGGGAACGTAGTAAGCCCGCTGTGCTTTTCGTAATGCTTAACCCCAGCACGGCCAACCGCACTACCAACGACCCTACCATCCGCCGCTGCATCCGCTTTGCCCAATTGTGGGGGTACGGCAGGCTACTGATTTGTAATTTGTTCGCTTTCCGCTCGACTGCGCCGGACAACCTGCTGGTTGTAGATGACCCCACGGGGCCAGCGAACATGGATACTATAGCCGCAGTAGCAAAATCCGCCGACTACATCGTTCTTGCTTGGGGCAATCCCCACCGCAAACTTCTACTGCGCGCACAGCTACTTTCTAATAAGTTGTGTGCTACTTACACCTGCTATTGCTTGGGCACGACTGAGGCCGGCCACCCTCGCCATCCGCTCTACATGCCCTACACAGCTCAACCTCAGGCATGGTTGGGATACGAAGCCCAAAAAAATTCGAGCACTCCCTAACCCCCTGCTGCTGCAACCGCTTAACCCCACCTTCCCCTAGTTGCACACTGCACAACACTGCCACAACCCCCTTTACAACACTGCCCTAACTGCTGCACCCTCCCCAACTATGGCGCGCAACAAAAATACCCCACGGGGTACACAGCGCAGTACCCCTGAGGAAAAGCCACACCACATGCAAGCCTTTGAGGCTTACGCTGCTGCACGCGACCAATCATTACCCAATCCCATTAGCCGTATAGCACGGCAGGTATTAGTTTCGCGCACGTGCGTACAACGATGGCGCAGAGTGTTCCGATGGGAGGAGCGGTACGAGCAGCGCAGTGATGAGATACGTGCGGCCATTGACCAGAAATCTACTGCTCCCCTAGTGGCGGTAAAGCTGGAGTGGGCGGGCAAGCTGCACTCTTTGCTGATGGAGTGGTGGGAGCTGCGCTGCGGTACAGAGGAGAAGCGGAAGGCTTATGTGGAATCGTTATCGCTGGAGCAGGCCGAGCAACTGCTTGGAAACTTTTTGCGCCTGCGCGGCGAGCCGGATGTGGTGCACCATACGGAGGCGTTGATTGTCCACAAGCACAGTTGGGTTGACCAGCTTCCAAAACCCGACGCTCTTGCATTGCTCAGCTTTGCAAGAGCGCATGCTGCGAAAGCTATCCCCAGCTAGCCTAGCGCAGTACGGCGAGTATGTGCACGGCTTTAAGCCTGCGCCCCATCATCGCCTGTGGTGCGATTTACTTGAAGATACCACGCTGCAACGGTTGCTCATCGTAGCGCCGCCTGACCATGCGAAAACTACATGGGTAAGCGTAGTGTGGCCGGCGTGGGAGATTGGGCGCGACCCGGCGCTGCACTTTGGCCATGTATGCAACACGGCTACCCAGGCCCAGGCCAACAGCATTGCGGTGCGCGATACTGTCCGCGATAGCGAGTTGTACGGTGAAATCTTCCCCGCTGCTAAGCCTGATTACCTAAAGGGCTGGGCTAACCACAGGTGGTACCTGCAACGCAAGAACCCAGGCGATAAAGACCCTACCTACGTGTGCGCGGGCTTGTATGGGCCTATCCTGGGCCGGCGCTTTAAGCTGGGGCTGCTGGACGATATTATGGATGAGGAGAACAGCGCTACGCACTTGCAGCGCGAGAAGGTGGTGCGCTGGATTAGCACCACTTTCATGTCGCGCATACTGCCCGCGCACGAGGGTGGGCGCGCCGTGGGGGTAATGACGCGCTGGCACGAGCTAGATGTAGCACGCTGGATGGCCGAGCAGGGTTGGGTAGTAGTGCACATGCCCATGCGCGGGTACGGCGGCAAGGCCCTGTGCCCGTTTTGCGCTAAGCTGCCGCCAGAGCAGACGCTACACTTTGAGCGCAGCCCGGAAATGCTTTTCTTTGAGCACGGCATGCTGCAATACCTCCGTAACTCCACCGCGCAATCTGGCCAGCCCCCAAAGGTGCAACTCCGTAGTGCCACAACCGAAAAGCCGCCGGCGTTACCCACGACGCCCGAACGGCTCCGGAACGCCGGCGGCTCCCCTCCTGCCGACGGCCCGGCCAACGGCTTGGCGGCTAAAGGGCCGCTGTTGTGGCCGGAACGGATTGGCGAGGAGCAGGAGCGCGCAAAGCGGTTGGAGCTGGGGCCGCTGCGCTTTGAGGGCATGTGCCAGGGCAACCCGCATGTGCCGGCTGGTGAAATCATCAAGCGCAAGTGGTGGCGGCTGGTTGATAAGATGCCGGGCGGCTACCTGCATGTGGTGCAGATATGGGATACGGGGTACACGGAGAACAAGGGCAGCAGCTACAGCGTGTGCGGCACGTTTGGGTTGATGCCGGGGGCGGTGCTCGTTCTCCAATGGTTTCGTGAAAAGTTGGAGTGGACGCGGCTCCTACCCCAAGCCTACCTGCAATACAAGCGTGCACTGGATGCTGGGTTGATGGTGAACGCGGTTAAGGTGGAGCCAAAGGCCAGCGGGATTTCGTTTGTGCAAGCCGTGATAACAGGCCAGGGCCGGCGGCCCGATTGGCCCCAAGTTCCTATCACTCTGCTGCCAGCGCCCGTGCAGGATAAGGTTCTGCGAGCACAGAGCGTAACCGGGTACATGCAAGCCGGCTGGATGCAGGTGTTGCGGGAGGCCCCGTACACCTACGATTTAATTGAGGAGTGCGCACAGTTTCCAAACGGCCAATACAACGACCAAGTGGATGTGCTCGTGCACGGGCTGCGGTACATGCTGATGGGCGTGGGGCAGGATGAGGATAGCCTGCTGGTGGATGATGCACTGGCGCAGGCCCCGCCCATAAGCGAGGGGCTGGATGAGGCAGACGAATACGGGTTTGGGGTGGTATGAACAGGTTTGCAATGTGCGGCACGGCGGGAGCCACGCCGTGAAGGGCCGGCTTTGGCTGTAAAGGGAAGGGTCAAAGTAGTAGGCCGCCGCACTCCAGTTTGGAGGTGCAGTAATGGCAAACGCACAGCCACAGATAGTTGTACAACTGGAACTAATAGAGCGGGAGTGGAGATTCTTGATGAACGTACTAATAGTTATCGTAAACGGCATGGAACGCGATGGCTATGCTACAAAAGACCCAGAGCGTTTCCGTACTGCCACCGCCCTGCTCCTACAGCTCCAAAACAACGTGGCGGGCCGCAGAGTTAAATCTGAGCCGGTACCATCGCCGGTTACAGATACGGAGGGATATGAGTTCTAATGCTTGATAAATGGGAACCAGAATGGTCGGAGCCGGATGGTACTGGTAGCAAAGGAGCCTACGCGGCGCTGTTTTTGATATTTGTAGTGGTGCTAGGTTTTTTGCTTTTGTGGGTGCCATGAAACGTGCATTGGTAATAGGCGGGCTGTTGTTTGCGTTGCTGGTAGTGGGTTGGGCGGTGCTGTTGATACCGGCTCTGCTCAAAATGAAATAATGGCAAAACGACGCAAGCGGCTGGTGGTAAACGTGACCCTAACGGCAATAACTATCGACTGCCCGTTAGCGGGGCCGGAACTTGTGCAGCGTGCAATGTGGGATGTGGTGCGTAGCCGTAGGCGTAGAAACCATTTACTGAAACTAGCGGCTGCTACGTTGGCCGAGCGGCTTAACCGCGATGTATGGGGGCCGGCGGTGGAGGGGAGCGATGGCGCGTAAAGCAAAGGTGAATGGCAGCGGCAACGGGCACCAACTTGTTGAGGCAGAGGCTAGCATGGTGCACGATGCCTTGCAGGTAATAACGGCAATGGAAACGCTGCCGCCACAGGTAATGCAGGAGGCATTTAGCTCGCAGGCGGCGCTAGACCTTGCGCTGGAGGATAGGGGGTGGCTGCGGCAAGCATTGCTGGGCAGTGAAATGGATTTGCCGGCACGTGAGAACGTGATGCCGATTGCGCGCCGGTACTACAGGCGCGACCCGCTATCAAAACAGGCAGTGCGGTTGTGGACGGCCTATGCGGTAGGTACCGGGCACTCGCTTACCGCTAAGGGCAAGGCCGGGCGGATACTGGAGGATTTGCGACACGATAGGCGCAACCGAGATTTCTTTAGCGCGCAAGGGCAGCAAAAGAGCAGCAATCGCCTGTTGATTGATGGCGATTTGTTCATAACCATTTGGGATACAGAGAGCGGCTTTGTGTTCCGCCGCTTTGATTCCAAAGAGATAACCGAAATTATTACCAACCCCCAGGATGCCGAGGAGCCGTGGTTCTATAAGCGCATGGTGCCCGGCGCAGCCGGCTCCCAGGATAAGGCCACCTATTACCGCGATTGGGCCGCCCCGGATGAGGCTGTGCTAAAGGTGGAGGGCAAGGTTAGGAAAGTTGAGGAGAACGTAGTGGTGTACCACGTGGCTAACGACCCGCTGCGGTTGTGGGGCAGTAGCTTGTTGGAGAGCAGCCTGGATTGGAGCCGGGAGAACCGCAAGTTTATGCAGGCGCGCAGCGCGGTTATACAGGCGGTGGCTCGCTACATCTACAAAATTACCAACAAAGGCAGCTCAAAGGCGTTGAAGGATTTGAAGAACCGTTTGAGCACCACCTTAACCACTGGCACGGGCCGGGAGAGTAACCCCACGCCGGCGGCGGCGAGTACGTGGCTGCAAAACCAGGGCCTCAACCTGGAGCTGCAAAAGCAGGATACCGGCGCACGCAATGCTACCGATGATGCCGATATGTTGATGCGAATGTTCGGCTCCGGCGTAAACCTGCCACTGCACTACTTTGCCGACGCACGCACGGGCAACCTGGCTACGGCTACGGCGATGGAGCTGCCGCTGCTCAAAGGTTTCGAGATGTATCGCCAACTCTGGACGGATGCGTACCTGGATATGTACCGCTACGTGTTGGAGCGGGAGGGCGTAAATGCGCGCCGGGCCGAACTGGATTTGGATTGGATGCCGATTGTGCAAAAAGATTTGCCCAAGTTGGCCGATGCCTTGCAGAAACTGAAGGACGTTATACCGGAGCTGGGCGAGCGGCCAGAGACGGTTGCGATGGTGTTTGCGGCCATCGGGATTAACAACGTAACGGAGATTGTTGAGGCGATTATGAAGGAGCGCAAGGAGCGCAAGGAGGAAGAGGCCAAAGCGAACCGGCTTGCCGCCCCTGCACCTGGGCAACCTGGCAATGCTGTACCACCAGGGGCGGCAGGTGCGCTGGCGCAAACGCCAGAGGCGCAGGTGGCGTTGCTGGCGGCGGCAGTGCACCGGGTTTGCGATGTGATGGAAGGAGGTAGGGTGTAATGGCATACGATACTTACGAGACAAAGGCCCCGTGGATACTGTTCCGTTATACACGCCCCGACTGGTTGGCAAATTGTATTGGCGGCAAGGTACGCATGCTGTGCATCATTTGCGGTAGCATCCGCATGGTGCACATGCCGCCGTGGAAGACTTGGTTCCCCACATGGTTTGCCCGCAAGCACCCCAACCACATGCACCCGGCGCGAGCGGCGTTTTTGATTGAGCACTATCACGCAAAGGAGAACAAGACGCCATTGCTGTGGGCCATACCGTTGGCCAACCCGCAGGGTTGGCGTGAGTGGATGGGGCTAAAAGGAAAGTATGGGACTGAGTCTGCATAATCCGATACTGGCGGAGGCGTTTACGCGCATGCGCCACGTACTAGAGGCGGTAGGGCTGCAAAGCCCGGAGGGTGCGCGCATACAGCGCATCTTGAAACAGGACTTGGCTTTTTACTTCCGCCGCCTGCGTGCGGGCATCGACGACATAGGGCTAGCCCAACTGGTATTGCAGTATGGGCCGCAGCCAGGGGATGCGGATGGGGGCAAGCGTAAGGCAACTCAAAGTGAGGTAGATTTGGGGCGGGCGGTAGCGGAGCAAACGGTTAAGCCGGTGGTGGATGGGCTAACCGAGCTGCTTTTCAATATCTTGTTGCTTTCACTGGATAGCGCCATGCGGGCCGGGCTAAAGCAGGGCGAGCAGGTTGAGTTGAACGAGGCCGGGGAGATGATTTGGTTGCGCGAGCAGAGCATAACTACCTTCGAGTTGCCAGGGCCGGCGGCCATAGAGGCGGCACAGTTTGCCGCCGTAACCGCCGCGCAACTCGTTACCGGCATCAACCGCACGACGCAGCGGCGGATGGCGGAACTGATTGCTAAGGGCATACGGGATAAGCTGGGCGTGGCAGGCACGGGGCGGCTGATACGGCGGGAGCTGCTGGAGATGAGCGTGCGGCGCTCCAACTTGATTGCCACAACAGAAATCAATGATGCGATGAGCGAGGCCATGCTGCGCAAGATGGTGCAACGGAACGCGCCCGGCAAGGGCACCGTCCTGAGCACCAACCCCTGCCCTATTTGCATCGGCAACCATGCCGATGGGGCTATACCCCTGGGCCAAGCCTTCCGCAGCGGCCACCAACGCACACCCTTCCATCCCGATTGCCGTTGCACGCTGGTAACAAAGAGGCTGCCCAGGCGATGAGGCAAGATTTCGATGCAGTAAAATTAAACGAGCGCATCCCTGGCGGTATGCGCCCAGGAGGGTAGGAGGATGACGGAGAAAGCTAAGTTTGAGTGGCTAGATGCACAAGGCAACGAACTCGCGGCTGGGGCAAAGGTAGCCCTAGTTGGCACGGTGGTTGGCCGGCATGGCGGCGGGCGCGTAAGCGTTGAGTGTGCCGCAGGCCAGCGCATTATTTTGCCCGGCAAGGCGGTTGACCAAAGCAAGGGCGCAGGCAAGCAGGCGCTTAGAGAGGTTCAGGCGCAGTTAGGTGCGCGGGAGAAGGAGTTGGATGCGTGCCGCAAAGAGAAGGAGAGTTTCAAGGAGCAACTGGCCCGCGAGCAAGCCAAGTTCGATGATTACGTCAAGGGGCAAGGCACAGCACCCAAAGGAGGGTAGCAGCAATGCCACAGCGTATCCAAACCGTGCTCTTTACTAAAGCTATCTGGACGCCTGCGCGCGCGCGTAGCTGGCTGGGTAGCCACGATTTGCGCAGCGATAAGCTGGATGAGGGCGCGGCCAGCAGCAAGTTCATGCGCTTCCGGCAGTTCGACCCAGCTAACTGCAAAGGCGGCTTTATCGCCCTCACCCGTGGCTTACCCGCCGGCGTAGAGGCCGCGAGCTACAACGTGCCGGCAGGCGCGGCCACGGAGGCGGCAGAGCTGCTACCCCTGCGCTACCGTGAGGCCCTGTTGGTACAGCGGCAGGAGGTGTGTAGCGCGATGGAGCCATTGCAGGAGGCCGGGCCACGCGAGCAGTTGTGCAGCAACGTGCTGGCGATACAGGAGGCGCAGTACGACAAAGAGAAACGCTTGCTGCCGGTACGCATCATCAAGGCAGGCTTCAACATAAGCCGCTCGCGGTATTACCCAGCCGAGGTGCTGGAGCGCGATTACCGTGTTTTTGAGGGGCTGAAAATGTTTGCCAACCACGCTACCGAGGAGGAGGTGCGGCGGCGGCCTGAGGGGGATGTATGGAATTGGGTTGGTAACATTAAGCAGGTGCATTACAACCGGGAGGCGCAAGCGATTGATGGCACGGCAGCCATCATCGACGACGGCTTTGCCCGGCGCTTGGAGAACCTAAGCCAGCACGGATTGCTGCACGAAATGGGGTTGAGCATCCGGGCAATGGGCGAGGGGGAGGTGGCGCATGTCGAAGGTTAAGACTTGGCGTGTGAGTAAACTGCTGCATGGTGAGAGCGTGGATTTTGTAACCTACGCGGGCGCGGGCGGCAGTGCAGAGGCATTGGAAGCTTTACGTGAAAGCGGTGGTGGTTGCGCGGCAACTACTGCTGCGCGCAAACCACTAGAGGAGGCAAGGCAAATGAGCAACGAGCAAGGTAACGCAGCAGAACAGCTTGCAACCGAGCGGGCAACACGTGTTACCGCCGAGAGCGAGCGCGATACGGCAGAGGCGGCGCGGGATAAGGCGCTGGCCGAGGCTAAGGACTCTAAGGAGAAGGTAGCCGAGGCGGAGCGCAAGGGCCGCATTGCCGTGAACAAAACGGCGCTGGAGGAGGCGCTGGGCAAGTGTAAAACCCTGCCCGATGCCTCTAAGCAGCGCATCCGCACACAGTTCACGGATTTCTCCGAGGCCCAGGGCCAAGAGGTTAAGATTAAGGAGGCCATCACGGCGGAGGAGAAGTTCCTGAAAGATGTGGGCGCAAAGACGGTGGGCAAGCCCGCTGCCGGCAACGGCAATAGCGGTAAGCCTGCTGGCGTGCAAGGCATGGGTGAGGCCGGCGGCGGCGCTGCTGGCACCCGCGAGGGTGAGGGTGACGGCGAGGAGGGCGACCCGGAGGCCGAGCACAAGGCGCTCATCGAATCTTTCCAACGCGGCGGCATGACCGAGGCCGCAGCCAAAGAAGCTGCCGAGGAATACCGCCCGGTAGCTGCAGCGAACAAATAAGGAGGGCTAAGTATGAGCCAAACGTGGTTTCAAAAAGGTGATGTACTCGATGTACCGCACGCCGACCTCACGTTTTTCGATACAGGCGATGCATTGGTCAACAGTGAGCAAGTGGTGCTCATTGGCGCGGCCAACCTGCCGGGCGTTGCGGAACTGGATGCGAAAGCCTCTGGCGACTTAATCCCATGCAGCATTGTGGGCGTGCACAAGTTGCCGGTGACTGGTAAGGGCGTTGCCGATGCCAATACGGCAATCGCCTTCGGTCAAGTGGTATTTTACGATACCGTCACCGAGGTCATCAACATCGACACTGGCGAAACGCGCTACGGTATCGCCCTGGGGGCTGTTGCCTCTGGCACTATCGTGGAAATCCCCGTCCTGCTACTTAAGCCGTAATGGGCACGGGCAAAACTTAGGGAGGATATGAGCATGCAACGAGAAGCGATGGAACACATTCCAATGACCGAGACGTTCATTGCGGCCCGCGACCTATTGCGGCAGCGCAACGTGCCACACCTGCAACGGCGTATGCGCGAGGTGAACGACTTGCTCATCGACACACGCATGTCGCCCTTCGAGCGGCGGCAACGGCTCTACAAAGAGGCTGCAACCACCAGTGATTTCCCGCTCCTCTTTAGCAACGTGCTGGAGCGGCAAATGGTGGCAGCGTACAAGGCCGCCGAGCCAGATGTATTTGCGTACATCGGGCAAGGCATCCAAAACGACTTCCGGTCGAAGGATTGGTTGTCGGCCCACGGCGGTGAGGGCGCGTTGCCTAAGGTGCTGGAGCACGGCGAGTACAAGGGTATCAAGATTAGCGAGGGTAAAGTTACCAGTGTGCTCGAAAAGTTTGGCCGTGCCTACCCCTACAGTTGGGAAACTTTGCTGAACGATAACTTGGGCGCATTGGCCCCGGCGGCAAGGTTTGCGCGTGCTGCAAGGCGGACGGTTTGGCGGGAGGCCACCAACCTGATTGCCGAGGCAGCCGGCCCCCACGCTGGCTTGTACGGTGCGCCAGTTACGCACCCCCTCGATGGCAAGTCGATTACCAACCTGGGTAGCCGTGCCCTAACGGTGGATACCTTCGGCTTGGCGGTGCAGGATATGGCCGACCAAGTGGATTTCGATGGCGAGCCTATCATCATCGAGAACCTGCATTTGGTTGTACCACCGGCGGGGCGTACAAAGGCGTTTGAGGTGTTGGAGAGCGAGACGATTGTGGCGGCAGGCACGGCGGGCAGCGTAACCATCCGTGGCTCGCGCAACCCTGCCAAGCTCTTCAATGTTAAGCTGCACGTCAACCCTTACCTGCCCATCATCAACACAACCAACGGTGTAACCACGTGGCTGCTGTTTGCCGACCCTGGAACGGATGGGCCGGCGGCAGTGCTTAACTTTTTGCGTGGCCGCGTAACGCCTGAGGTTGTGTTCAAGAGTAGCGATAAGGTGGCGGCTGGCGGTGCCCCGATTAGTCCTCTGGAGGGAGACTTCTGGGGCGATATAATTTGGGTGCGCGCCCGGCACATCATGGGTGGTGTACGGCTCGACCCGCGACGGACGCGGGCGGAAACGGGCGGCTTCTAATAGAGCCAGCCGCATGTATGGAGCTGGGGGCAGGTGTAACAACTTGCCCCCGGCGCTGTACTAAGGGAGGCAAAAAGCTATGGCTGTGATTACCTACAACCGGGGCCGAGCGCTGGTAGCCGACGGATCGATCGACCTGCTGACGGCGGTGCTGAAGATCATGCTCGTGACGTCGAGCTACATCGCGAATAAGAACGACGACTTCGTTGAGGAAGGGGTGGACGACGCGAACGAGCACGAGCTGAGTGGCACGGGCTACGTCGCCGGGTTCGCCGGGTCGGGCCGCAAGACGCTCGCCGCGAAGGTCGTCACCGAGGACGACCCCAACGACCGGGCGGAGTTCGACGACACCGCCGACATCACCTGGACGGCCATCAACGCGGGCACGGCGGCGGCGGCGATCCTGTACCATCACCTCACGAGCGACCTGCTCTCGACGTTGATCATGTACAACGACAGCGGCGGGTTTCCGATCGTGACCAACGGCGGCGACTTGACCATTCAGTGGAACGCCGAGGGCATCTTGCAGTGGGCGTAATTAGCTAGTACGGCGGGGGCTGGTAACTTTGGTGGCGCGTTGCTCCCAACTAACCCTCGGTAGCCGTGTACACCGCGACCGCCGGCCCCAGCCGTAGCTTTGGGGTTACGCCAATCTATTGGCACGACGGACGAAGCGAAGGTTAGATGAGGCTTCTAGTACAGTGGACGCTGAAAACGCCTGAAGATTGGGCAACCCTAGATAGCTCTGCCTGGGCGAAGTCTCCTAAGCTGTACGAACCTCCGCCGGGTGAGATCGGTGACGAGAACGCTAAGCGAGGCTGGGTTTTTGCCTTAAATGTCCAGGGAGTTTTCTTCATTGGTTACGACCACTACGCGGTCGAGGAACTTTCCGGCGGGGCCTGCCGTGTTACGGTCTGGAAGGACGATCCGCTTGATCTGCCCGGCGACGTGCTCGGTGAGTTTTACGCGCGCGTATGGACGTTCCAACGGCTCGCGCCCGACCCTCGACTCGGTAACGCGTGGAATACCCGACAATCCCAGGTGATATACGGGGGGCCAAAACTTATTCAACATTATCTTGACTTCCCGGTTGAAAACCTCGTGGTTAAGCCTTGGTCGGATTTTATCCCACCCCCGGCGAATATAACGCGGCATGGCATCTGGACGAGCGATGCCAAGTTGGACGCGCACGACGCCGTGCGGGTGCAGAAGGTGGGTTGGCGTCACTGGATAGATGGCGTTCCGACTGGGCTGGTAAAAAACGGGGAGCTGGTCGGGCAACGTCCACTTGGCCGGTACGATAAGCCCAGGGGAACGCGGACGTACTTTCTGCGCGATACGGCGCTGGCGAATCCGCTTCACGTGGCCGACTTTGAGAACGTGATGTCGGACGTCGCCGGGGGCGGTGAACTTCAGAAATTTAGCCTGAGCGGCGGGTCTGCGGGTAACTTTCAATCGCAGCTTAGTCCGGTCGGTGAGCCGAACACGCTGACCTGGCCTATCGGGAACTATCGCTGCCAGCTGGATATGACGGACGTGGGGGTCGATATTTCCTACGGGCTTCGAGACGGCGCGGGGCACTTCGCGCGGGTGCGAAGCGACCTATCGACACACGTTGACGCTAACATCCATCAGCAGATAGAGCCGGCCTTTACGGGTACGGGCCTGAAGCTGGCGACCACGGGGAGCGTGGACTTTAATGATACGGGCGGCCCCAATGACCCCGAACTGGAAGACCGCCTGGAACTAATCGTCCGCGACCAGCGTCTGGCGAGTCACGGAAACCAACCGCTAGAGATTAGGTTCAGCTCCGACTGCTGGGCCGACGGGCCGTGGGCGGCGGCAGGGGGCGTTCCGCTACCACCGCTGCTAGGTCGTCATCTAAAGTTACCGGAGCCGCACATGCTGGCGCGGCTCTAAGGAGGAAATGGTTATGGCATACGGCCACATCTACACACTAAGGCATCAGGCGGTAGTTGCGACCCTCATCAGCATCTTGCAGCTAAAGGCGGGCGCGCTGGTGCCCTTCGAGATACTTAGCGCGACGCTAAGCCAGGGCATCTCAGAAACCAGCGCAGAGGAGGCCATCGAGTTTGTGCGCAAGACCGTGGCGGCGACCGTTACCACGGCGGTGGCGGGTACCCATCTGTTCAAACTGCGTCCGGGCGACCCGACCGCTGGGCTAGACTTAGGTACGGCAGCCACGGGCGTGATTGCGACCGCCGAGGGCACGGATGGAGACATCGTGCTGCGGGAGGCCTTCAACGTTCTAAACGGCTGGAAGCACCTGCCGGTACCCGAGGAGCGTATCTTCGTGCCCGCCGCCGGTATCATCGCGCTCAAGTTTCCGGTGGCCCCGGCCTCGCAGACCTGGCAGATGGGGATTACGATTCGCGAACTAGGTTAAGACTTTTATGCTGAAAACCTTTGTATATCGCGCACCGCCCTCGACCAGGGCACGCGCGCTCAGTATTGCTCCCGTCCTGCTGGGCGTAGCGCCGCAAACGGTTACGCCCAGCGCCGCCCCGATAACCGTTGCCGCGCCCGCCCTGGCGCTTGTAATCGGCGCGATTATCCTTACCCCAGCGGCAGCGTTAATTTCCGTGGCCGCGCCCGCGCCCACCGTTTCTAATCTTAATGTAGTTACGCCCGATGCGGCAGCAATTACGGTCGCCGCCCCAGCGCCTACGCTGGTTCTGGGTGGTATAACACTGACGCCGGATGCGGCCCTGATTTCTGTTGCTGCTCCTGCGCCTACCCTTGTGGTTGGCCCGGTAACGCTGACGCCGGACGCCGCCCTAATTACAGTTACGGCCCCGGCCCCGACCGTCCTTAATGCGCAAACCGCCGCGCCCGACCCGGCTATAATTACAGTTTCCGCTCCCGCGCCTACCCTTGTACCAGGGGCCGTAACGCTTACCCCAGATGCGGCCCTGATAACCGTTACGGCCCCGACGATTATAGTCGTTTCTGATATCACGGTAAGCCCCGATGCTGCGCCAATAACGGTTACTGCGCCAGCCCTAACTCTTTCCAATCTTAATACCGTTACGCCCGTGCCCGCGCCTATAACCGTTGCCGCCCCAGCGCCTACCATCGTACACGTCAACCTTGTAACGCCCGACGCGGCGGTGATTACGGTAAGCGCGCCCACGCCCATAGTTGTTCCGGGCGCTGTAATACTGACGCCCACACCTGCGCTGATTACGGTTACGGCCCCGGCCCTGACGGTTTTCAGTGGCGTAAGTGTTACCCCGGATGCGGCAGTAATCACGGTTTCAGCCCCCGCACCTACCCTTATACCGGGGCCTGTAACGCTCACGCCGGATGCGGCGTTGATTTCCGTTGCCGCACCTGCACCCACTCTAGTTCCCGGCGCAGTAACCCTTACACCTGATGCTGCACTGATAACTGTTTCGGCCCCAGCACCACTTGTCACCAACGCGCAAACCGCCGCGCCCGACCCGGCTATAATTACGGTAAGCGCACCAGTACCTACGCTGGTAGCTGGGCCAGTTGTCCTCACACCTGCGCCGGCGTTGATTGTGCTGACAGCACCGCCACTGGCGCTTGTACCCGGCCCCGTTGTCCTGACGCCCGCGCCGGCGGTTATAACCCTAACGGCCCCGGTTCCAAACGTGTCTAGTATCTTGGGGGCGCTGGTACAGCCCGACAGCGCCGTGATTACGGTAACTGCACCTGCGCTGCGCATCTTTTTTGCCGGCCACGTGCGCGAGGATTTGCGCCGGGCAGCCGGCTTGCCAATACCGCACAGGGAGGCGATGGAATGAGTTTCACATACAACCCAACTCTACCAACCGACAGGGATAAGGTGCGCTTGAAAATACGCGACACTGACACGGCAAACCCGGTGCGGCAACTGTGGCAAGATGAGGAAATTACTGCTGTGTTGGCTTTTGCCAGCGTGGAGGGCGACCTCAACCTTGCTGCCGCCGAGCTGTTGGAGGCACTGGCAGTAAACGCGGCGCTGTTGCACAAGCTGGAGGCGTTAGGAGATTACAAAACCGATACGAAAGGCATGGCGGAAGCACTGCTGAAATCTGCCGCTCTCTATCGGGCGCTGGCTGAGGAGGCCCCGGCCTTTGAGGTGGCCGAGCACACGCACACGGTATTCAGTTGGTACGAGCTGTTGGATAAGAGCGCGATGAGGAGGGGCTAGCACACTATGGCTTTTACGGAGCTGCTAGCGCAAACCTGCACGGTAGTGGAGCGCACCAAAGTTGCAGGGGGCGGCTACGGGCGCTCCGGCTACAGCGAGGTGCTGGTGCCGGATGTACCTTGCTTGATGCAGGCTGATTTGCGCGGGCGCGAAATCAAGGTGGGAGCAGAGGTTAAGATTGCAGGCTTTATTTTGTATCTGGATAACCGCGCACTCACGGAGCAAGACCAGATTGAACAAGATGGGCAGCGGTATGGCGTTTTGCAGGTACAGGATGCCGGCGGCCAGGGGCACCACCTGGAGGTACTGCTGGAGCGGGTGAGGATGTAGGCGATGGCGTTTATAGAACTTAACTTTGAGCTGATACCGCGCCGGGCGGCGTTTAATGCTGCGATGCGCCGGGCGATTGCCGCCGGTATGGAGGAGGCGTTGGACGACCCCATCAAGACGGCAGCCGTGGAGGGCAGCCCCATACGTCGCGGTACCAACCGGCGTAGCATTGATTTTGATGTTGATAAAGCGAAACTAACGGGCCGGCTCTTTACGCAAAGCGGCTACGGGGGCTACCTGGAGGTAGGTACTAGCAGGATGGCTCCGCGCCCGTACATGGTGCCGGCAGTGGAGCGTAACAAAGGTGCAATCGCACGAGCTATAAAGAGACACCTGCGATGATTGATACGAACAAGGCGCTGGTGGAGATACTGCAAGGCAACGGCCCCCTGCTGGCCCTAGTGCCGGCTAGCCGTATCATGGCGGGCACGCTACAGGAGGGTACCGAGTTCCCGGCAATTAGTTTCAGCACGGTAGGCGGCACAACCGACCTGCACTTGCCAGTGCTCAATCCGCGTGTGCAGATACGATGCTGGCACGATACAGACCCGGAGGTAGCGCGGCAGGTGTACCGCGCCGTGCACGATGCACTGTACGGCTTGCGCAATCAAACGCTAAGCGGGTCTGAATTTTTGGTAGAAACCGAGGAAGTAGTACAGGGGCAGGATTTGGTTGACCCGCAGAGTGGGTACAAATCCGTGCTCAGTTTTTGGAGGTTGAGTTTCCACAAAGACTAAGGAGGCATAGCTATGGCAACACTCGCAGTACAAAGTTCACCGGGCAAGGCGGCGGCGCAGATTGCATTAACGGCAGCAAGTGCCACCGATGAGTTTGACAACGATGGGCGTACAGTTCTCTTTATCAAGGGCGGCGTTGCACCTACGGGTACGGTAACGGTATCGAGTACCCCGTGTTCGCATGGCCGCTCCAATGAGGATGTAGCCCAGGTGGTTGCGGCAGGCTTGGATTACTTGATGGGGCCGTTCCCGCCCGCGCAGTACAACGATGCCAACGGCAAGATACAAATTGCTACCTCGCCAACCACCGACATCGAACTAGCAGCCATTAAGTTGGGCTAGCACCCGCAAGGGTAAGGAGGAAACAGATATGGGCGACCGTACGAATTTACTGGTTGGGCCGGGCACGCTTTACATCGCGTCCAAAGGCACCGCAGGGCCGGACGAGAACAACAACATTCTCGTGTGGCCCGCCCCGTGGGTAAACCTGGGATTTACCGATGGTGGCGTTGAGATGGAGTACGAGCCAACGGTTACGAAACACTTCGTTGACCAACTCAAATCGCCAGCCAAACTATCGCTCGATGAGGAGAGCTTCGTTGTGCGAGCGCCACTGGCAGAGGCAACGCTGGGCAACTTGCGCTATGCGATTAGCGCCAGCAAGTTCAGCACCGTAGCCGCCGCCGGCGGTGTAACTGGCAAGGATATCGTTACCGTTGGTGGCGGTGAGTTGGTGGAGTACACGATTGGCTTTGAGGGTGAAAGCCCGGAGAGCCAGGCTGATGGTACGCAAGGTTGGCGGCTCGTGCTCGTGCACATCGTTGTTAGCTTCGCCGCCATTGCCCACTCCTACAAGAAGGGTGAGAAAACGCTCTTCCCGGTAGAGTTCCAGGGGCTTGCCGATGATACCAAGCCTGCGGGCGACGATTTAATCCGCGCAGTTGATTGGACGGCTGCGGCAACGTAAACATCAACAGGCGCAGCGTGCGCCCTATAGATGCAGCAAGCAGGCAATGGGGCTGGCCCCCTCCAGCCCCACACCTGCCAACCCACTGGAGGTAACTGGCCATGCCCCCCGGCAACGGCAAAGAGCAACGCACGGATGAGCGCACAGAGGAGCAACAACTTGTAGAGGCCCCGCTGGTAGTTAAGCTAGGCGGGAAGCGGTACGAGATAAAACCACTGAAAATCAATCCGCAGTACCAGTGGCGGGAGAAGTTTTTTGGGGCCTTTGTTGGGATGGCAAAAAACCTGCGGCCCCCGCGCCCGCCGTTACTCGCCTTCCTCCCCCTGGTTGGTAAGCGGCTAACGCAGCACAACGATACGAAAGTATTTGTTGAAATGCTTAACGTGGGCCTCATCAAAGCACCCAAGATGGTTGCCGATTTGTTCTTTGCGTATGCAAAAGATTTGCCCCGCAAAGAGATTGAGGAGCAAGCTACCGAGCGCGAGCTGGTGTACGCATTCAAGGAGGTAATGCGCTACGCTTTCCCTTTCTACGAGCTGGTGAGTTGGGCCGTGCAGATAGCCAAGCGGGCCAACCCGCAACAGTGGGCGAAGTCTATGAGTACGCCCTCTACGACTGGGGCCTCACCCCGGAGTACATAAACGATAAGTGGACGGAGGAAAAACTTGGGCTGCTTATGCAAAAGCTGGGCAAGCGCAGGCGCAAGGAGATACGGTTGCGTGCCCGGCTGGCAGGAGTAAAGATGCGCGGCGAGGAGGGTGAGTTGTTGAGCAACAAAGATTTCTTCCGTAAACACGGAATCATACCGCACCGTGCTGGGCCGGGGCGGCGGAGGTAAGCGATGGCAGTTGAGCTTGGCGATGCACTGCTGCACTTTGTAGGCAACTTGCGACCGTTGGATAGGGCTTACGATAGAATGAAGAGTAAGTCTAAGGCTGCCGGCGCAACTGGTACAAAAGCCATGCGGCCCATGAATGCAGTGCTGGGCCAAATGAAAAAGTTGGTAGCAGGTATCGGTATCGCCTTTCTTGCTTGGAAAGTATCCAGCATCTTTAAGAATGCCATAAGTGCAGCTGGGCAATTCCAATCAGCCATGAACCGTGTGCGCGCCCTAACCGGGGCCACGGGCGATGAGTTTGCCAAGCTAAACGAAAAGGCCAAAGAGTTGGGCGCTACCACACAATTTACAGCCGGGCAGGTAGCCGATGCAATGGGCTTCATGGCCCAAGCCGGTTTTGATACAACGGAAATATATGATTCATTAAACGACACACTGGTATTAGCTGCTGCGGCGCAGCTTGACCTTGCAACCGCCGCCGACATTGTAACCAACGTAATGGCCGGCTTCGGTTTTCAGAGCGAGGAGTTGGGCGGTGCAGTAGATGTATTGACCGCAGCATTTACAAGCGCCAACACTGACCTCACGCAGTTGGCGCAAGCCATGAAGTTGGCCGGCCCGGTAGCCAAAAACGCGGGCCTGAGTTTTGAGGAAACCACCGCTGCGATTGCCCTGATGGGTAACGCTGGCTTCCAGGGCTCGCTTGCCGGCACGGCCATGCGGCGCGCGATGGCCAACTTGATATTGCCTACCGGGGAAGCGGCAAAGGTTATTAAAGAGCTGGGGCTACGCATACGCGATTCGCAGGGCAAGATGCTACCGTTTGCTGACATCTTGGAGCAGGTTGCCTCCGCTGCCGACCCCGGCGCAACCGCGTTGCGTTTGTTTGGTGTGCGTGCCGGCCCAGCCCTGCAAGCCCTTATAGGGCAGGGCATACCGGCGCTGCGCGAAATGACGGAGGAACTGGGAAATGTAGGTGGTACGGCAGCCAAGATTGCTAAGATACAGATGGAGGGTTTCCGTGGAGCCTCGTTACGGTTGCAAAGCGCGTGGGAGGCTTTACAGATTGCTTTTGCCAGTGCTGGCATCTTGGAAACAGTGACGGAGTTGGCAAGCGGCTTGGCCCGGTTTGCGCGCTCGCTGGCCGACATGGATGCGGCCAAGTGGGCACCACTGCGGCTAGCATTGGCTGGTATGGCCAACTTTGCTAAAGCTGGCGGGCTAGCTTTCGCAAAACTAATACTGCCGGCTATCGCCCTGGGTCTTACGATAATCGTCGGTGCCGTGCAGGCCGTTGTGCTTGCTATACAAGGATTGCTGCTGGGCTTTTCTGAAATTATACGGCTGGGCGCGGTGTTGGCCGGCAAGATACCTTTCCTGGGCGACCGTTTCAAGGAGTTGGCCGGCACGGTTGAGGATGTAGCCGAGGGCTTTAGCCGGCAGCTTGTTGGGGCAGCAAAGGGCAGCGTTGATTCGCTGGCCGCGTTGGTAGATGCGTGGCGGCCCGCAAACGAGGCACTGGCGGCGGGCGCAGAGCAATCAAAGAAAACTGCTAAGGCCATAGGTGAGGTAAACGAGGAAGTAGGCAAGTTGAACAAAACCCTGGAGCAGCTTGCCAAAGAGGGCGAGGTAATAACCGTCGAGGCGCTCAGGGCCGAGGCGGCGGCGGCATTGGAATTCCTCCGGGCGCTTGCCCAAACCGAGGCCGGGGCTTTTGAGCTGAACCAAGCTATCCGCAAACTGGCCGATGCCAATAAGGCACTACGGATTGCGCAGGAGGCGGTGCCGCTTACGTTTGGCGATATACGAGCAGGCATGGAGGAGGTAAAAACCGTTAGCGTAGAGCTGGCAGATGTATTTAGCAAGTTGCTGCCAACAGCGTTTCAGGAACTTGTTGCAGCACAGAAACAATTAGGCTTTGAGGGCACCGGCACGCTGATTGAGGAGCTGGCAAAAGCAGAAGAAGCCTTCATAAAGATGAAGGATACGGGCTTGGCCAGCCAAGCCGACTTGCTGGCAGGTGAGATTGCTATTACGGAGCTGCGGTTGGATTTGCTGCGGCAGTTGAGCATTGCGATTACGGATGAGCAGATTGCCGCACTGGAGGAGCTGCGCGCAAAGCTGGCAGAGATACGCGGCGAGACAGATGCCGGCGTTACATCGGGGGAAATATGGGGCGAGTTTTGGAATAGGATAACACAGGAAGTTGGCCAGGGTGTGAAAGTAAACCTGAGCGACCTTGCCGTTAAGTCGCTGCAAAATCTGCGCGGTGCGTTTGAGCAAGCCGCCGTGGCGGCTATACTAAGCGGCGACTCTATAGGCGTAGCAATGAAAAAGGCAACGGCTGCCGTGCTGGCCGGCATAGCCGCGCAGGCTGCCGTGTTGGCTATATTTGAGACAGCGGCAGGCTTCGCCTCGTTAGCCGTATTAGATTTCCGTGGAGCAGCGCAACACTTCCAAGCCGCCGGTACCTACGCCGTAGTAGCTGCCGCCGCTGGCATTGCTGCCAAAGCATTTGCACCAAAGGGGCAGGAGGCAGAACAGGTTTTTGGCCCCAGCGGGCAACCCGCCGGTGTTATAAGCGGAGCTGCGGAGCCAGAGCCGATAACGATTGAGCGCAGGTTAGCAGAGGGTGGGCTAGTTACCCGGCCAACACTGGCATTGTTGGGAGAGCAGGGGCCAGAGCTGGTTGTGCCGCTGCGTAAAGGCGGCGGGGATGGTAGGGGCCGGGGGGCTGCCGGCGATGGCAGCCGGGGTACAACCATACAGATGTTCATTGAAGGGATAATCAGCGCCGATAATCTGGAGGATGTAATGGCGCGGATGAGTGATTTGGTGGAGCAGAGCGATGTACGGCTGGGTAGCAGCACGAGCCTACGAGTAGTGAGCCGGGAGTAACGGACGATGCCAATACCGAAAATTGTGTATCCCAGCGGCGGCGGCACAACTTTAATTTTCGCCTTCCCGCCCGTAAACGTAAAGGCGCACAACGATAAGGCGGTGCGGCACGATACGGTAATGAGCGGGGGCAAACGGCAAAGCCTGCTGGAGCGGTCAGAGGAGTTCCTAGAGCTGGATATGACGCTGGTACCTGAGGGTACCGATGAGGCAAAAGGCGAGGTGGATGCCTGGAAGGCATGGTGGGATGCGGTCAAGGATGGCACCAACTTTGATTTCTTTCCCGACAAAGACCTGGGCGGCAATACCACCTACATAACCGAAGATACGGAGTTTGAGCCTGAGTTGATGGTGCGTGGCCCGGTGCGCTCGTTTGAGTTCGAGTTGCGGTGGAGGAAGCAGGTTTGATAACAGCAACGGCAAACTGGAAAACCGAGGCGGCCAAGCTAACCAAAAGCGCGCCCATTATCCTGTTCGAGATTACAGGCTACTCGCGCAGCTTTGCCACTAAAGACCCTGGGTTTGGAACCTTTGATGCTTGGATTGCGGCCATAAGCAACCACAGGCAATCCGCCGATGAGCTGGGAGGAGTTAGCACGCTGGGCGATTTGCAGGTAACGGTAGGGGATGTAGCGCAGGCCATAACGGGCGATTTCCCGTTTGTCTTTGAGGGCCGCACAGCTACCATCAAGGTAGGGTTTGTGGGGCTAGCCCAGGCCGATTATGCGCTGTTTGCTACGGTAGTGGTTGATAGAGTGGCGAGCGTAAACAAAAACACAGCATGGCAATTCATTTGCAAACCAAAGGCCCGCAATCTGCGCTCGGTAGTTTATGCAGCCGGCGATGATGGCCAGCCCACGGGCAAAGACCATCCGAAAACCTTGCAGGCACATCCACTGGATATACTCACGGATATTTGGCAGAACGAGTTGGGGTTGCCGTTGGGTGAGCTGGATACCACGACCATCAATGCCTACCGTGATGAGGTGTTTACGAGCATTGAGTTCGCCTTTACGCTCGTAAAGCCTCCCGATGCCAAAACATTTATTGAGAAGCAACTGCTGGCCCCCCTCGGCGGCTTCCTCTACAACCAAGCCGATGGTACCCTAAGCGTGCGCTTCCTTATGCCACTACCCGGCGGCATTGCCAGCCAGCACACACTCAATCCGGCAAACATGGCCACGCTACCGCAACCGGGGCAAGTGGCCCTGGTAAATGTGGTAACGCACCGGATGGATTGGGACGGCGATGATTACCTTGTGAGCAACGTACAGATAGATGCGGCCAGCGAGGCAAAGTACGGCCAACAGGGCGGGCACGTAATAGAAAGCCTGGGGATGCGCACGGCGCTGGGCGGTGTGGGGCTAGCCCGCGTAGTGGCCATCGCGGTTTTTAATCGTTTTGGCGATAAGCAGTTGCGGCTACCACAGGTAACTAGCATGTGGAATGATGCGGCGCTGCTAGAGGTTGGCGATTACTTGAAGGTAACACACCCGCTAACGCCCAACCGCGCCACCGGCGCACTCGGCATTACCGATGAGCTGTTTGTAGTGCGAGCTGTGAGCCGTGAGTGGCTACGGGGGCGGGTAAAACTTGCGCTGGATGATGCCGGGTTGGTAGAGGCTGGGGCTGGGGTTGACCCTGCTGGCCTGGGGCCTTTCAAGATTGCGCCTAATACGGTGTTGGAGTACGCAGCGGCACCGGCAGTTGACCAGGATAAGTACATGTTCGTAAGCGATGATATTACCGGGCAGTACAGCAACGCAGACGAGGGGCACCCACTGGCATAACAATGGCTTTTACACTTGCAGCGCCGCCGGGGTTTGTTGATTTAGCCGATGCAGAGCTGGCTGCCGAGAAGATAGCGCAGGGCCAACACCTCCAAAAGATAATCGAGAACTACAAGTTTGGCACGGTGCGCCCGGAGTTCTTTTACATGGGCCGCTTTGTTGATGGCGATGTAGTGGGATTGCCACAGAGCAAGGTTGATAGGTTGCCATATGCGGCCAGCGAGGTAATATACCTGTGGATGCCCGCCATTACTACCAATCCGAACACAGGTATTACCGGCGGGCCGGGTACGGTGTTGTGGTTTGATTGGCAGGTGGAGCAGTTTGGCGATAACCAGCCTGGGTTGGTACACACCAAAACTATTTACCACGTGCAGGGAGGGCAAACAACCGAAACAACCGATGGCAAGTTAAGCGTGTGGGCAGTTGCCGTGCGTGGCAAAGGCATATTGAGCATGTCGGCAGTGCCGGCGTGGAACAACCAAGCTGATACCGAGCACGACCTAGATAGTGTATGGGATACGGAAAGGGCTACACGGCTCAACGCCAATGCTAAACGCGATGTGGTGCAAGCAGAGTTCTTTGATATGGGCGAGTTTGGGAACGGGCAGACCTTACCGCAGCCGGTCAGCGACGTGGATGGATTTACCTACCCCTATGCCGATGTTTTGTTCCTGCCGTGTTGGCGTTGGACGCCCGCCTTCTCCTCTGGCCAAACCACCGGCCCCGCCGGCCACACGATTTACCGCATGGAGGCAAGCGTTGCCGCCGGCACGGGTGTAGTAACTACCGCCATCGGCTACCGCAGTGGGGCTAGCAGTACCACGGCAACTACAGATGGCCGCGTGCGCGTGTTTGCTTTTTGCTTCCGTGCTGGCCTAACCATAACCGGTACCACGGCTTTTACGGATGTAAACGGAGCCAACCTAGCATCCGGCAAAAAGATGAACGACAAGAACATGGTGGAGGTAAACCAAAGCATAAAATTTGCCGCCCTCCGCCCTGAGTATTTCCTTACCACCCAAGCCCACGGTAGTACTGTACCCCTGCCAACCAGCCCGGTGGATGGGTACACCTATGCGCGCTCCGAGCTGGTTTACATGGCCATCCGGCAGGATACCAGCAATCCCGGCAGCATTGGCAGCTTGCTCACGTTGCACGGTTTTGTGCGGCAGGATACGGGGGTGGTAACTCTTAATACTTTCTATTTTGTGCAAGGTGGTTCTCAAACCAACACCAACAATGGCACGCTGCGGGTTATAACCATCGGATTGCGCAGTGATGATGTGGTTACGGATAGCGACCCGGGCGGTGCCACAGGTGGGGGCACGGGCAGCGATGGCTCCATAGATAGCACCATCATATCAGGCGGCGGTATTGTGCTGCTGCGTAACCCAGACTTCGAGTCGGGTGATAAGAACTGGTCGAAGGGAGCCGGGTTTACCATCGAGAACGACCCGGCCAACGCCTACGATGGGAACTGGGTCGCGAAGCATATCGGCGCAGTTGCGGGCAGTCTTAGTAACAGCGTTACCTTCGCGGCAGCAGAGGGCGACGTTATCATGGCATCCGTTTTTTTTAAGACCTCTGGCGGGGCCACAGGTAACGGGAGCATCTTAATTTCGTGGCTGGATATTGGCAAAGTTCTCATAAGCAGCAGCCAGAGGTTCTTATCCGCCCCGCGAGCCAGCTTTACTCTCTTGCGAAAGGTTGCCTCGGCTCCCCCCAACACGGCGTTTGTAAACATCCGTCTCCTGGTAGATGGTACGGTTAGCGGAGATTGGTTCTTTGACCCGGTTAACGCGGCCTTCTTTCCCATCGACCTCGACGACGTACCCGACGGTACGCGGGAGGCCTTCATCGACGGCACCGAGCATACGGAGGCGGTGGACGGGGCTGGCCGGGCGCGATCGGGCCTGGATACATCGGGCGATTTGGCACGAAACATCCTGATCGCCCGAGCCACCAGCTCTAACCTGCTCCGACGAACGGCGGGCGGCCTCTATGCCGGTGACTTGGCGGCCACGCTGGGCGCGGATTGGCTTAGTGACCTATTAAACCGACCAGGCGAGTTGACCGACGGGCGCGTGGCGGCGGGGTTTGATTCGGCGGGCGATTTACTCCGCAACATTCTAATAGCGCGGGCGAACGCCTCCAACCTTCTCCGCCGCTCGGCGGGTGGACTTTACTCTGGCAGCTTGGCAGCTACGTTGGGGGCTACCTGGGGCGTTGACCTCGGCAGCCGTCCGGTTGAGCTGACGGATGGGCGCGTGGCGGCAGTTCTTGCGGCAAGTGGAGAACTTAAGGCGGTACGATTCAACACGGCTAACTTTGGGATAAAGGTACTGGCGAACAACCTACTCACCAGCAGCAAGAGCAACCCCGCCACCGGCTGGGTAGCCTACCCCATCACGGCGTCGTTAGATGTTCCTCAGGAAACGGTATCGTTAGAACTAGAGATGGTTTTGCCTACTGAGGCAGCCAGCGGCAGCCGGCGAATCAGCACAGGTATTGACAACATCGGCTTTTCCATAACCACCGGGGCGGGGCCGGCAACGCCACAGGTATCCCGTCAGGGAAATGGGTCGCTGACGCAGACCAGCCCCGTCAAGGGCGACGGCAAGACTCTCACCCTCTATATCAATTTTACCACCGGGTCTTTTCTAGTATTTGGCGGGGCCGCAATAAATCAAGATACCGTGCTCCCGGTGGCGATCGGGAAGGTGACCTGATGCGGCTGGCCCTGGTCGAAAAGCACCAAGAGATATACGACGTGCTCGACCAGCACGGCGACTACGACTTCGTGAAGGAAGGGACGGGTTGGCTGCTGCTGATAATACGCGGCAAAGCTCTGTGGTTAGACCTGAAGGCGCACGCACGGGCGGAGGTGCTCCCACCTCTCTGGACTTCGGTGGACAGGCTTCCACCCAGGCTTCGGACGAAGGCGGGGGTTATTGCGCCGGACGCAAAGACCGTGGGCGACGTTCTGCGCGACGTTACCGGCGACGAGGATTTCGGACAGGAGTAGCTATGACGCAAGAAAGCCTGCTGACCGTCCTGATCGTCACCGGGGCCTGGGTCGTCCTGGAGCTGCTGAAGTACGCCTACGCGCAGCTGCTCGCGGTCGCCACCAAGCGAAAGGAGAACAACGTGCGCGTTAAGTCTAACCCCGGAAACAGCGGCATGAGCGCCGGCGAGCTGCGCGACCACCTAGCTGAGGTAAAGCGCCTGCTCGGGGAAACCCGCGACGCGGCGATTGGGGCCAAGTCCTACGCCAAGCAGACGCTCGACGAGGTGAAGAAATGAAGATAGACCGAAGCCTGCGACTACCTTATAATCAGTACAAACAGCAACAAACAAAAAAGAACCTCATAGTACTGCACCACACCGCCGGCGGCAGCGCCCGCAGCACCTACCAGTGGTGGCTGACCGACCCCAAGCCGATAGGCACGGCCTACATTGTGGCGCGGGATGGGCGCATACATGAGGTTTTCGACCCAAAGTATTGGGCCTACCACTTGGGCTACAGCGTGCGCAAAGATGAGCGGCGCTCGATTGGCATTGAGCTGGCCTGCGAGGGGGCGCTGCTGGAGCGGGGCGGGGAGCTCTACTGCTTCGACCGCGTGAGCGAGCAGACCCGGTTCACCGGCGAGAGCTTCGACCTGGGCTCGCCGTGGCGCGGCTATCGCTACTTTGCCGCCTACGCGGAGGCGCAGCTGGCGGCGACGATCGAGCTGGTCAGCGACCTTCGGCTCCGGTTCAACGTGCCGCCCGCCGTTCTCCGAACGGCGCTGACCGGGGTGCCCTCGATCTTTCACGCGAACCACCGGCTCTTCAACGGGATCGTCGGGCACGCCCACCTTCGGCCGGAGAAGACCGACGTCCACCCCGGCTTCCCGTGGCGCTGGTTTGCCCGCGAGGCAGGGCTGCATTTAATGTGAGGTGAGCTATGCCTAAGATGCGAAGTGTTGGAGAAACGCAGACGACGCCGAGGCCGTGGTTCATCCGGCGGTACAACGGAGATTTGACTATCCAGGGAAGGCGCGGTAAAACAACCGTGGCAATTCTCATGCCCTGTCAGCTTTCAGATGCCCGCTTTATGGTCGAAGCTGTAAATAAATTTCGGCGGAGCAAACAAACATGAAGACTCCAAGATGTTTAGAGGGGCACCGGGGCGAGGAGCTGCACGATGATTGGTTCTGGCCTTTCAGTTACGTACCACGAGAGTGGACATCGTTTTGCCGGCGGCGCTTATGGGGCTTGCTGGATTTTAGCCGCCCGCCGCGCTACCTGTGGGGCAACCTGGAGGCTGGGATACCGGGGCACTTTGCGCTCTATGATTACAACGGCGTGAAGGTTTGGTACCCGAACGATATACCGCCGGATGGGTGTTGGTACATCGGCTGGCCGTTTTACATTGTGTGGACGCAGCGCACCCGCGATAGCAAGCGGCTGTGGCGCTTTGGTTTCCGTTATACCAAAACAACTAAGGGGCCGCCCTCCTGGGAGCCTACATCGCAGCACAACTACTACAATTTCCCAGCAGGCCCGGCGCTGCGCGAGCTCTCGCCCGACCTAGCGTTTGCCCTGAGCCGCCAGCAGCTCCGCAACCACCTCCTGCATGCCGCCGTAGCAGTGCCAATCTCGTTGCTCGTGGGCCATTTCGGCGTGTATCCGTGGCTATCCGCCCTGCTGGCCATCATAGCCGTGGCGGGCACTAAGGAGTGGTTTGAGGTAATGCGCCGGCAGCGTAAGGGGCTAGTGGTACACTATTGGGATGGTGTGTTTGATTTTGCAGGCTGGATACTTTTTTGGGGGGTGACATGGTTCGTCTATTCACGATTTGCACATTAGCTTTGCTGTTTGTTTCACCACTACAGGCCGGCGATTGGCCGGCTGCCGAGTTGCACGCCGGGCCAAGTGTATTGCGCGTCGAGAAGCAGGATTTGCTCGGCGGGCAGATTGGCCTCGCAGTAAACCGCTGGGAGTACTTCGGCTTTGTTGGTAGCTTTGGTTACCACCAGGGCAACCAAAAAACCTTCCGCTTCGGCCCGCTCGCGGAACCGCCTGGGCGCTGCGATGATGATAACGGGCATGCAAGCGACCAGGATAACGATAACGACAACGCTTGCCCGCCCCGCCCGCCTCTGTTCGTTACAACTGGTATAGGCGATGTATACACCTACATGGGCGGCATGCGGCTGCGCAAATCTGCCGGGCGGTTCGTCGTATTTGTACAAGGCCAAGCCGGGGGTGTACACGTGAGCGATAAATACGGGCTTGCCCTAGCTGCCGGCGGCGGCGCGCAGGTAGGTATCACGCAGCGGTTTGCTGTAGAGGCACGAGTGGAGTACCTGCCACTGCGCATTGCCGGCGAGTGGGCTACAGACAACGTGCAGGGCACCGTGGGCATCGTTGTACGCTTTGGGCCGTGGTGGGGCGGTTATCGCAAACCGTGACGTGCCATTGGGTTGGATGTGGAAGAGATGTAACCATAGAGGTTGTTCCCACAGATGGTAAACGCTTTGGGTTATGCCGCTTCCACTTTTATCTCCTACGGCGGGCAATGGAGGTTGGCAACGCAGATATACTTGGCCGCCTTCCTGGCATTCGTAGTATCGGGAGGCTTTGGTAAGCCGTGATGCTACACCCGGATTGGGTCAATGTGGTGCGCGAAGTATTCGCTGGCATCCGTAGCCTGGGCGTAGCGGGCCACGCTGGTAGTTTCATCGCAGGCATTGGTTTTTGCGTATTCGCTTTGTACGGGCTTCGTAAACTAAAGATTAGGTAGGAGGTGCGGCAATGATTGGATTAGGGATGCTAAGTGGGTTCCTGCTAAAGAAGGGCCTCGGTATCAACTTGCAAAAGATGATTGGCGTGGGCCTCATTGTTATCCTCATTGCCGGCATGGCTTGGAGGATACGCGCTGCGGGCGTGAGAGCTGGTAAGGCGGAGGCCAAACTAGCCGAGGTTGAAACTCAGGTGGGAGAGCAGGCCAAAGAGCACGCTAGCCTTGCCAGCAAACTCAGGCAGCAAGAGGCGCTAGTTGCGGATGCCAGAGAGCGCGAGGCCGAGCATATACAGGCGCGGCAGGAGTGGGCGCGCATGGTACAAGAGAGCACGCGGGCACTGGCCAATCTGCAAGCCCAGCGGCAGGCCATACCGGCAGCCGTGCAGCGCATTAGCGATAGCGACCTAGCGTTCACCATCAAGCAAACCCTCGGTATGCGGCGGCCCGAAGATTATGGCGTGCCCGGTTATGCGCACAGCGAGGAGCGGGCACTGCTGCAATGCTTGCTGGATAATCCGCTGTGCCAAAAAGAAAACGCGGAGCTAGCCAAGACGGCAGAGGGCTTGCGGGGCGAAGTGCTGGAGTTCGGTAAGCAAGTGGAAGCCATACACGTGCAGGTGGCCGGCCTGCATACTATGCTAGATGCGCACCGCACCTACGAGGGCCAACTGGAGGGGCACTACCAGGGCGCGGTAAACGCGCTGCGGCGGCCTCGGCGCAAGTGGTGGTGCGGGTTCCTGTGCAAGCGCAAAAAGACGCTCGCACTCCCAACGCTCGGAGAGTTGATGCAAGCCAAACCGGGGGCTACGCCGTGAAATTGAGCTACCCAAAGTTCACAATATCCGTGCTGTACCTGAGCATGGCCTGGCACCTGGGGCATACTGCGATTGTGGCCGGGCGCGACCTTACGGCCACTGCCGCCATGCTGGGGGCCATCGCCACCGGCGTGCTCTACTTTGTAGGAGCGGATGTATGGCAACAAGTAAAGAAACCAAAGTGAGGAGGAACAAATGAATACCAAACTTACCACCGGCGCGATTGTTTTCCTTGCAGGTGCCGGCGCTGTAGTGTGGGGAGCTGTGCGGTTGATGAGCGACCCGCTGGGCATCGGATTGCTCCTGGGCGGCGCTGTTACTATAGCAGCCGCCATTTACGTTTTCAACTACAAACCCAAGCTGCCCGGATAGTAATGGCTTGCCGTTGTAGCCGCCGCCGCTGGGTTGTGCATGTTAGATGTGGGAACTATTCTGCTTTCAGCGGATACAGATTTACCCCTTCGGATTACTCTTGTGTCCTGTGCCTGTGTTGTGGTATTTCTTGGCGCACTAAAGCCAATTATGTAGACCAACTACGGGATGCCACTAAAGCAGAGCGCATACGCAGTATCACAGGCTGCAATCATTAAAGTAGGGGGTTTACAAATAGGCAACACTTGCCGTATGCTCCAGGGCTATGGCACACACAAACAAACCCCCGCGTTTACTTGTACGGCTAGCCCCAGGTACCGGCGTGCGGCAGCTCGCCCGGAGCACTGGCCTAGATGCCGGTTTTCTAAGCCGCATTTTCAATCGCCACCACACGCCTACGCTTGCAACCGCACAGCGTATCGCCAAGAAATTGGGATGCACCCTGGATAGGCTCCATGCTGTGCTGCGGCCCCGCCGGCGGCAATCGCCAAAGGTGCGCAAGCCCAAGCGCCGTAAGCGCTGAAAACCGCAAGATGTAGTGGGTGGCCCTGCTCCTACCCACTATAAAAAGCTGTTGCACAGCATGCAACACTACCTTATATATAGCGGCATCTGCTACGTGGGAGGCTGTGCAAGTGGCGCAAAGGGCTACAACAGTAGTTGCCCCCCGAAACCACAAACTCCCACATAGAGTGTGCAGCCCCCGCGTAGCGCCCCCCAAGCAGCTCCCAGGCCCCACCAGTGGCAAGCCCCAGCTAACCAGCCCTCCCGGCGGCCCGTACAGGGCAGTAGCAAATAATCGAACAAACCTCTTGACTTTGCCTGTTGCATATTATACAATGTAGGCATGGTAAATACAGCAAACACGGAGGCAACGGCAATGGCAAAAAAGATATGTAACCAGGGACATGTACCCCACGACCACAGTTGCCAGAACAGGGCAATTTACCACGTGTGGCCACCGGAGGTTGCAAGCGGGCCAGCGGAAGGGCCGGGCGTGTACTCCTGCGAAGAACACTTGCAAGAAAGCAAAACCTTGTACCCGCAGGGTTGCTATGCAACCAACCTCCTTGTTGGTAGCATAGATTGGCATCCCGCCACCCGCCGTACCCCAGCAGAGGAAGGCGAGGCGGCGGGGCGGGCGGAGGCGCGAGCAGCCTTAGATGAAAAAGGCCAACCCTTACACGAGTGCGGCATGGCCTACATGGATAGCCGCAGCGATAATATAAAGCAGCGCGAGTATTTGGAAACCAGCCTGCGCCCAAAGGGGCCAGTATACACAGAGGATGAGGTTGTGGTGCGCCGGATGAGCCGTGGGGGTTGGCGGGCCTACTACGCCGAGTACATCAGCACATACTGCCAGCGCCAGGGCGGTAGCGTGCATGTGCGCATACGTGCAATCTACAACCACGATGGCAGCAAGGTGCAGGCCCCCTCGCTTACAAGCCTGTTGGGCACTTTGGTGCGGTTGCCGTTCCTAGCCGTAGCCCACCCCAACGGCCTAACTCATAAGCGAATGCTGGCCGCAATGGCAGCCAACAGGTATTAGGAGAGGCAATGGCCGAGGATAAAAACCTGCTGGATGTAGAAAACCCTGAGGATGTTTTGCGTGTGGCCGGCGATGTACTCAAATTTATCCACCATCGCACCAGCAAATCCGACGAGGCGTTTGCAATTTTGGAAGCAGCTAAAGCGGCCTTAGCACCTTACAAGGGGAGTTGGGTCTAATGCCATTGATATGTTACCAAGAGAAAAACTTTAGGGCCGAGCGGTTGCAACTGATTGAGGTTTGCAATCGCATCATAGTGGAATACGACAAGCAAGGTTTCACTCTTACCCTGCGCCAGTTGTACTACCAGCTCGTAGCCCGCGATATAATCCCCAACCGGCAACAGGAGTACGACCGCCTGGGCCAAACTATTAACGATGCCCGTTTGGCGGGCATCGTGGATTGGGCAGCCATTGTAGACCGCACGCGCAATCTGCGGGAGCTGAGCCATTGGGAAAGCCCAGCGGAAATAATAGAGTCGGCAGCCAACAGCTACAAGCTGGATATGTGGGAGGGGCAAGATTTCCGCCCGGAGGTTTGGATTGAGAAGGATGCGCTGGTGGGAGTGATAACCGGCGTGTGCCAGCGGCTCGATGTACCTTTTTTCTCCTGCCGTGGCTACACCTCGCAAAGTGAAATGTGGGTTGCCGGCATGCGCATGTTACGCCACGCAAAAGGCGGGCAAGCCCCGATTGTATTCCACTTTGGCGACCACGACCCAAGCGGCATAGATATGACGCGGGATATTTGCGCCCGCCTAAGTTTGTTTGTTGGAGCTGAGATACACGTAAAACGGTTGGCGCTTAACATGAAACAGGTGGAGCGATTTAAGCCACCGCCCAACCCGGCAAAGGTTACTGATAGCCGGTACCAGGGCTACGTTGTAGAGTTTGGCGACAAAAGCTGGGAGCTGGATGCCCTGGAGCCTACAGTCTTGGGGGGCCTGATTGATACAGCCGTGAGCGCGCTACGTGATAATGGCAAATGGAACAAACAGGTACGCAAACAAAAGCAGGCGCGGGCGCTGCTGGCAAAAGCGGCTGGGGATTGGGATAGGATTGCAGAGGAACTATGATGAGTAAAGATACCGGCCCCTGTGTTGGGTGCCGCCAAGATTTCTACAATGGTAACAACGATTTGGGTATAAGTCAGTGCTGGACGTTGGACAAGGCCCGGCTGGTAAAGCGGTGGCGGCTGGGCTGGTGGGTTGTACCAACCGTGGCCGGTGCTTTTGTAGAAGTACAAACCTACAACTGCCACCACGAGCCGGGCCGGTATGCTTTTGAGAAAGAGTTGCCCGTGCATGCGGTGCAGCCAGTGCGATTAACGGAGGGCAAATGAAAATACTGAAAGTAAGCGAGCCGGTGCAGGGCTGCTATAGCGTGGCAGTGCTGGGCGATACGCAGCCGGACACCACCTACTATGTGCAGCACCGGGGAGGCGCGCAAACGATTTGCACGTGCCCAGACTTTTTGTTCCGTGGGTTTATACGGGGCAAGCCGTGTAAGCACATGGTTTTTGTTTACGAGGCGGTACAGCAGGTAGGTGGCTGGGTTGAGTTGTGTGCAGCATGGCAACCACAACCAACAGCAGGAGGTAGCGATGGCTGAACAATGGTGGTTTTGTGATGGCTGCACGTTGTATTTCCAATCCTACCGCGAGCAAGCTGTATGCCCGGAGTGTGGGGTGGCCTCTGAGGTAGCCACGTGTGATTGTGGCGCGCCGGCGGTAGAGGTAGAGCAGGAGCACGATACCGGGGCTAGCTACGCTTTATGCGAGGCACACCCGGCTTGTTGCCAAGCTACGGTTGAGTGGAACCAGTTGGCCGATGGCGGCAAGATTGGCATACCGCGCCCACCGGGCAGGTTGTAGTATGCCATTGCCACGGCTAATCCAGTGGGCGCAGGCTGGCAAGTGTGCGCAGTGTGGCACGCTTACTAGTTGGGTAGATGCAGAACTAACCATCTATGCCTGCTGCGCCACCTGCCAAGATAAAATCCGGCTAGCCAGCAAACCAATCAAGGTGCGCATCCTCGTGCAAGAGTATCGGGGCAGTAGCTACAACAAGCGCAGTAAAAACTACTTTTTGCGCGGAGCAGATTTCGATGAGGTGGTAAAGCGGATAAACTACGCCACAAAAGATTTCCGCTCCAAGCAGATTACTTTGCTACCAACAGGAGGCAAACATGGCAATGAAAGTAGATGAAGCAATACATGCTGGCACACAAGTAAAAGAGGCCGAAAGGTATTTCAAGACACAACTACCGGGTTACGTTGAGGCTTGCACGTTGGCATACGATACGGTGCAACCGCCTATAATGAAGGCAATGGGCAAACAACCGCTTCCTTATTTACTCAGTGGCATATTCGGTGCTGGTTTTGTTGTGGGTAGCCTATTTGCGCAGGGTAAGGGTGCGCAGGCAATGGCATGGCTTGAAAAACAGCGTGGCCATGATGGCGGATAACGACTGGGCTGAGTTGCACGGGTACGTGTACTACGAGTGCCGCGAGTGCGGATGGCGGGGGTACAGCGATGGCGGCGGGCCGGATTGCGAGTGCGGCCCGCCAACGGAGTTTGAGCGCGACGTGGCAAATGGCACGCTAACTAGAAACGGTGAGGAATGAGCACGGTTTACTACGCATGCGGCAAGTGCGACGGTGAGATTGGTTCCGCACATCAAATCACATGGCTTGCAGATGGGCCGTACCACCCGGAATGCGCACGAGCAAAAGAGTTGGCATCTTTAAGGAGGGAGGCAACAATGAAAACCTACACGATAAAGCGGCTACACGATGGTGAAGTAATTTGCCATGTAACAACCTACCGCACCGGAGCCGAGGCGCACCATACAGTAACAAAGTTATTCCATTTGGTGTATCACTCGCCAGATGGTTTTGATACTGGCTACGGCGGCCCCGGGCCGGCAGATTTGGCGTTGAGTATCCTTGCCGATCATTTTGAGGAGCGCGCCGCACTGCAACCGGCTGCGGGGCGGTTGCAGTGTTGGGCCGTGCATCAACTTTTCAAGGAAGTATTTATTTCACCCAACATGCTGGCATCCGGCGAGGATTACGTTATTACCGAGGAGCAGATTGTGGCATGGTTGGCAAGCCTACAGAAATGTACCGATGCGAAACAAGGCTAAGCACCTGCTGGGCACAAACCTTTTTGGCGAGGCCGTACAGGCTAAGGATGCTGGCGGCCTCGCTCAAAAGTTTATTGTGCCACCCTTCACAATACTAGATGCGCGGCAAGGCCCGTGGCAGGAGCGCAAGCGCGCCTGGGTGGCGCTGGGCATAGAGGGTAGCAAGGGCCGTGGTGAAGGCGGCAACGTGTACGGGCCTGACCCTATGCGCGGTGGTGTTAGCTGGTTCCAAGAGGCTAAAGAAGATGGCGTAGTAGCCGGTACCAGTATGTTTGACCCGGTGCTGTGCGAGTTGGTGTACAGGTGGTTTTGCCCGCCAGGGGGCCGGGTGCTTGACCCGTTTGCGGGCGAAAGCACTAAGGGGCTAGTGGCTGGCTACCTGGGCTATGGGTACACGGGTATCGAGTTGCGGCAGGAACAGGTGGATGAAAACTTGCTGCAAGCCGAACGCATACACTTGGAAGCGCAACCTGTGTGGCTACCCGGCGATAGCGCAAAGCTGGATGAACTGTTGGATGAGGACGACCGCTACGACCTAGTATTTACCAGCCCGCCGTATTACGACCTAGAGGTGTACAGCGGCGAGGAGGCCGATGGCTCAGCGGCAATCAACTACGAGGATTTTATGCAGTGGTACGAGAACATCTTTGCCCAAAGCGTACACCACCTAAAGGGCCAACGCTTTGTAGTTGTTAAGGTAGGTGAAATACGTGATGAGGCCGGCTTTTACCGCAACTTTGTAGGCGACAATGTGCGGCTGTTTGCTGCGATGGGTTGCCGGTACTACAACGAGGCCATACTAATTACTGCTGTAGGTAGCTTGCCCATCCGGGCCGGGCGGCAATTCAACGCCTACCGCAAGCTGGGCAAGGCCCACCAAAACATCCTGGTATTCTTTTACGGTGGCGACCTTGAGAAAATCAAATCTAGTTTTGGGGAGGTGCAGGTTGCAACAACTGATTCCGAAGATTGATTTCAAGGTACTGCGCGCTGCGGTAATTGATAACTACATGATGGGAGCTGGTATCGGCAAGGCGGTGTGCTTTAGCTGCGGCAACGCTGCGCGAGCACTGGCAGGACGCGGCATAAACATTCTAGAGATAGGCCCACAGGGGCAGCTCCAGTCCGTGCGTTGGTGGACGCCAGCCGAGATACATCTACTCTGGCCGGATAGGTTTGATGCTACGCCGGGGCACCTGCCGCTGTTCCTAATGCTGCACATTGCTATGGCGATACGGGATGAGTTGGGAGTAATACAGATAGAGGGTGCTGATTATCCAGGCGTGGGATTGCATGTGCCAACCGGGAGCGGCGAAACAATTATGTGTATGCACCTCGCTTACCCAGCGTACAAGTTTGTGGCCGTGTACGATGATAACCACGAAAGCACGCGCTACTTTGCCGGTGCACCACTCAGCGGCGTAGTGGGCCGCATGTTTACCCCTATCTACATAGTAGAGGGTGCCAAGAATTCATTTGAGAACTGGCCAGAGGAGGCACGGCATGGTTAAGACTGGCTTTGTGTGGGCCGGTAACTGCTCGGATAAGGGCAAACCTGTAAGCCGTAAAAAGCTGAAACAGATGATGCCGCTGTTGGAGCAACACCATCGCGCAAAGTATCGCGCCGTGCGCGCCAAACTAAAGGCGATGCGCCGGGAGCGCAACCGCCAAAACGAGCTGCGGCGTGCGGCTGCCAAAACCGCGCAATCGGTACAGGTGCCCGTGGTAGTGCCACGGATGCCGGGCAAACTGGCCCGGTTCTGGCTCTGGCTACGGCGCTGGCTTGGCAGGGTACCACCGCCAGAGGGCCACACGCCCCAGGCCCCGGAGGGCAAGGTACGGCCTACCCCTCCCCGGCACACGCCGCGCGCGGAGGTAAAGCAATGAGCATTTGGCGGCACAACCCGGAGTGGTTTGATGATTGGTTGGAGCAACAGGCGCTCGATGGCCGGTTTGGAAAAGAGTTACAAGAGCAGGCCGAGGCAGGGGCCTTTCTAGGTTACGAGCAGTGGGCCGTGTTGGATACGGATGGCAAGTTGGGGGCCGAGGCAACTGAGGCTTACTGCACAAGGCTTGTACCATAAGGAGGAAACAATATGATGAGTGAAACGAAGCACACGCCGTTGCCGTTGCCGCGAAAAGTAGGCGGGCACGTTTGGCTAATTGAACTGCCGGGGCAGCCCATCACGGTTGCCGACAAGACGATGGCATTACATCTCGTCAACCGCTACAACGCTGGCCCCCTGGTGGAGGAGTTGGTTCGGATGGTCAGGAAATCTGCCGAGGTTGCCGCTTCCAAGCGAGACAGGGCAGAAGCTGCCGCTGTGGTATTGGACATAGTACTACCCCACTTGGGCGACAAAGCCCGCGAAGTCGAAGCGGCGCTGAAAGGTTTACCCGCAGAAAACGTAGATAAGGAGAAAACACCATGACGGTAACACGGAGGAAACTAAAAGAGCGGCGGCCAGCAAAGGCAAGGCCGCAGGCACCACCAGCTCCGGGCGGTACGGCACTGGCAACCACAACCGATGAGCACGAAGCGTATCTAGCGTTTGATGCCATCGACGAACAGTTGTTGCTCCAGGGCGTAACGGCGATTGCAAAGAACACTCCAAAGCCACTCGTCTATAGCTTCCCCGTAGGCGGCAAACAAACCAGCGGTCTCAGTAGCATTGGCGTTGATGTGGCCGTGCGCGAGATGGCAAAGCAAGGCGAGCTGTTGCGTATTGTTGATTTGGAGGAACACCAGGGCTGGAAGGAAACACCAAAAAGCATTTACGCTACAGTGATTGCCACCCGCTTCTCGGTAAATCTGGAGACGGGCGAGGAGCTAAAATTGGATAGCCGGCTGGGTGTGTGCATACAGCCAAAGTTCATGAAACTGCGCGAGGGCGGCGTGCGGTTTGATGATTTTGCCGTTACCAAAGCTATGCGCAAGGCACAACGGAATGCTTTCTCGCAACTCCTCACGCCTAGCATCGTTGCTGCCATCCTACAGACGGCAAAGGCAGCCGGCAATGTGGTAACGGCCAACGAGGCCCGGCAAAGCTATGGGGGCCAACACAACGCAGCGGGGCGTACAGCACAACCGCCGGCGCGCTCGCCAGCAGCACAACCTGTACGTGCAGCTACAACACAGAACACCAAGAGCGCGCAGATGGAGTTTTCCGCACAGGCCGATGCAATCGAGAAACGGATTGGCAAAGAGAACTTTACCCGCGTGTTGGGTGCCTATGGTTACGAAAAATTCCAACAGGTACCCAACGACCCAAAGGTGTGGGCACAACTGTTACATGAGTGGGGAGCTTATGAGCAGCCCAGGCCCGATTTTGGCACGGGCGGTAGTGGCTCTACAGGCAAGTTGTTTTAGGTAATTGAAATGGTGCGGCCAGCCCCCAGGCAAGCACTGGACAGCGCAACCGCCGCCGTGGGCCGTTGCGTTTTGCATGGGTGCGCTGGCCGCACCACCTATAAGGAGGAACACATGGTTCAGTTACTTGTCGGAAATGCTAGTACAGTTTCGCGACCAGCGTTGGTAAAGGTAAGCGTCAAAAGCATGGCTCTATTGTTCCACGGGTGCCTACCTGAGTACATAGAAAAGGTATGCCACGGGCGCTGCTGTACACCCAAAGCTACCGGGCCGCTGGTGGCAATACTGCCGGCGGAGCGGGTAGCGATTGAGGATGCTGGAGGGCAGGTTGTAAATGGGTTACTCAAACAGCAACATGATAAGAGGTGCCCATTCCACTCACGCACAAGCGGCTTATGCAATCTACATAGCGGCGGGTTGAATTGGGAGAGCATACCCAGCACCAACAAGCCGTTCAGTTGTATAGTAAACCCGTTTACATTATCAAAGCGCAACGTGCTCATAGTACGTAACCGCTACAAACTTTTAATTTGCTACCGCAAACCCTGGACGGAGTTCAACAAAGGCAAACCCATGCCGGCTTACATAGCTTTCAAGAGCGGGCTGGTCAGATTGTTTGGTGCAGATGAATACGATTGGATGTACAACCAAATGCACAAGCCACAGGTGAAAGATTTCCTAATGCACATGCAGCCAACAGAATACGAAGCAATGAAATACCGGGAAAAAACGATTGGAGGCAGCAAGCATGGCAAGCCTGGGTAGTTTGTTTACACCTACGCGGTTGGAAATGTTTGAGCGATGCGGCATGCAGTTCTTTTACCGCTACCTGGAGGGATTGGTAGTGCCACCGCCGGCTAAGGCCGCCTGGGGCCGGGCTGGCCACAAGGCCATGCAGCACAGCCTCAATGCCCGGCTGCGCCGGGGCAGGCTTACGCGCTGGCAAAGCCTGCTAGATGTTTTCCGCGATACCCTGGAGTACGAGTTCACAGGCGTAGATGAGCGCCATTACGGCGATACCACCGGCAAGCGCATGCTCAAAGGTAAACTGGTGCATACGGGCATACACCTGCTAAATATCTTCCACTCCAACGTAGCCCCACTGGTAAAGCCCACGGCCACGGAGGCAGCGGTAAGCTACACGGTAAAGGCAGAGGGCGAACTGATACAGATAACAACGCACATGGATGTGCTCACGCAGCGCATGGTGCTCGACCATAAGTGGACGGGCCGCACGCCCCCGGCGCGGGATGCGCTGGATAACGGGCACCAGGGCATCGCCTACTACCTGGGCTTTGCCAAGCTGCGCAAGCGCCCGCCAGCACGGGTGCGCTTTGATTACTACGTGGGCATGAAGCGGCCCAAGCTGGCACAGCGCGAGCTAAAACCAGCAAAGTGGCGCGCCCAACGGTTTTTCCGCCGCCTCGCCTACATGGCACGGGCCATACGTGAGGGCAACTTTCACCCCGCGCCCCCCGGCGCGTGGTGGTGTAGCCGGCAGTGGTGCGGATATTGGGGGCAATGCCCATATGGAGGTAAAAAGAAATAATGAGTATCTGTAAACAATGCGGCTACGAACATACTACCAATCCAGAAGCGCCCAAACTTATACACGAGTGGTTGGCAGATGAATCGCCAAGCAGCTTAGAGGAAGTAGCAAAACAGTCCGGTGTAAACGTGGCGGATTTGGCCTTTTTTATCGAGGGTGGCAAGCGCCGTGTTTCGGAAGGTGGTTTTGTAAGCAGCAGCGACCTCGATGCATTAGCCATTTCGACGCTCCATTTTGGCTACTGGCTGGCAACTAGGGGGCCAAAAAACTAACAAGAGGGTAAACGCAAATGAATGGTGCGTGGGAGGAAGAAACGCAAGAGCATTGCGAGTGGGTACACGAGCCAGGAGAGCACTGCGCCCTCACACGCCTCAGTATCGACTGCGAGCGCCGCGACCACCGGGGCCGGGGTTGCCGGATATATTACCTACCGCGCCTATACGGTGCCCCGGTTAACGAGGTACACGTTACGGGGTGTACGCTTTACGATGGAGGTAAACGCAAATGAAAGGCCATCCGTTGTTATCAGAAGCAGGCAAGCGGTATAGCCATCATACCTACTTAGTTTTTGCAGCGTTTGCATGCCCTGCGTGTGGCTACCTAGCAAAGCCCGACCCGGCGCTGCGGGGCGGCTTTGCCACAGTCAGCTCGGCCCGTGGCAAACTTAACCGGCACTTGTGGGATGCACACCCACCAAAAAGAGGCAAACGCAAATGAAAAGCCTGAGCCAGATACGGGCGTGGGTCAAGTGGCAACAGCAGGAGCGGCGCGCTGGCATTGAGTCGTTCGAGTACATGCTTGCCTTGATTGACAAGGCGGAGAAGGCGTTGGAACACCTGCTATCCCAAAGTGAGCTAACTGAGTTTAATAATGCGTCTGGCACCGCCACTTGTGAGGTGTGTTGTCAAGTAGGAGAGACAGTTCCTACTATCCCTCACAAGCCTGATTGTGCTGTTAAAGAAGCTCGCGCATTACTGAAGGAGCTAGAGCAATGACAC
>SDBV01000771.1_pt1 | contig 46503 bp, 28 predicted proteins | sample 2277081 | NCBI WGS metagenome assembly SDBV01 (sample SAMN10402039, study PRJNA504765) | marine sediment metagenome | isolation source: marine sediment core GS10_PC15, 223 cmbsf | place: Arctic Ocean: Southern Knipovich Ridge | collected 2010
GGGACGTTGGCGCTGGGAAACCATATCGGGCTCCAGAACACGGGCAGGAAGCGCCCGGGAAGAGCCTTGGCGAGATGAGGCCGCGCGGGCAGCAGCAAAACGCTTTTTCCCTCTTCAAGGGCGACGATCGGCTTGTCGTCCAAGGTGTTGCTCACGATGATGTCCTCGGGAACCTCGGTGTCAACTTCCGCCGGATATACCCAAATGTCCCAACGGTTGGCAATCGCGGTTTCCTTCAGCGCCACGGTGACGGTCAATTTGGCTGCCCGCTTGACGCCGGCGAGATCGGCTTCAATCTTCCCCAAGGCAATTCGCTCCGCAGGCGGAATCGAAACGGTCGGAAACGGGCCCGCGGCAACGACTTGGCCCGATTCGTCCTCGATCGACCATATCGGCTCGGCGTTGTCGATCGCGCGCGGGCCGAAATGGAGGATTTCGGCCGTGGCGGCGAAGGTTTCGCCCGATAGGTATTCCCGCTTGGCCATGCGCAACAGCGGAACGGTTTGGCCGCAGAATTGCCGGAACTCTTCGGGCGCGATCACGCCCTTGGAATCCCAGAAGACGTCCAGCAACCCGACCAGCGCCGTTCCGGTGCCGGGATAGTCGTGCAGGTCCAGCAGTTGGAATCCGGCCAGACCCGGAGTGCGCAGGAGCACTTCGATCTCCTCCTTGTAGAGCAGCGCGGAGTGCTTGCCGGTAACGCGCGTGAACGCGGCCGCCTGATCGAGCATGTGTTTGGCCTTCAGGTCGTCGCGCACCAACTCGAAGTTGCGAGGCTTCAGCACGCCGGTGTATTTCTCGATTTCGTCCAGCGCCGGGTAGACGGCCCACTGCCCGATCTCGTGAGAGACCAGCGGAACGGGGAAGTGTTCGACCTGCGCGCTCAGGTCCCCGTTCGTGGCCGGGCCGCCGACTCCCCGCCCTTCGGCGCGAACACGGAATTCGTCCTTGGACGTTTGGGGGCCCGTGCCGGTGCTGGCCGTGTAAAGGCGCCGGGAATCGTACGTTTGCAGCGTTGTCAACAAGGATGTCAGAACGCTATCGGATACGGATAGCTCGTTGCCCGTCGACATCAATACAAAGGACGGATGGTTCCCGTAGGTATCGAGAATGCGAAGCGCTTCTTCCTGAATGAACTCGTCGCGCTGGGCGTGGGTGCCTACATTGGCCCTGGGGGCTTCCGCCTGGAGGAAGAATCCGGCCTTGTCGGCGGCGGCAAAAGCTGCTTCCGGCGGGCACCAGGAATGAAATCGCATGTGGTTCAGCCCGTAGGACTTGCAGATGCCGAAGATGCGCTGCCAGGCCGCTTCATCGGTCGGCGGATAGCCGGTCAACGGGAAGATGCAGCACTCCAACGTCCCGCGCAGGAAGATCTTGTCGCCGTTGAGCACGAATTGCTTGTCTTTGACGGCAAGCTCCCTCATGCCGAAGGTCGTCTCGTGCCGGTCGGTATAAGTGGCGTTCACTCCATTGCCTCTCAGCGCGATTCTCAGCCGATAAATCCTCGGCGAGAACTCGTTCCACAAACCGGCACTCTCGCCCATCGGCAGGCGAACGGTCAACGTCGTCTCTGCATCATTCGCCGTGTACTGGAGCCTTCGATAAGGCTTGTCGGGCAAGCCTTCGCTCGAGGCCCGCAAGACCAACTCGCCCTCGACCGGGTTGCCGGTTTGATTACCGATCTTCAGACGGACTGTGGCTTCCTTTCCCGCGACATCCGAATAGACCTGCACGTCCTCGATCCACACTTGGTCCCGTACTCGAAGTTCGATCCGCCCGACAATGCCGTTCCAGTTAGTTTGGGTTTCTTCGGAGATCGACGAAGCGAACCCACCGAGCGCGTGTTTCGGCTTGTTGTCGACACAGATCGTCAGCCGATGTTTGCCGGGCGTCAGCAGCCGGCTTAGATCGTACTGGTGCGGCGTGCAAAGGCTGTCCTGCGTGCCCGCATACTGGCCGTCGACCCAGACCTTGGTCTGCCAATGACAGCGTTCGAGAAACAGGCCAAGGTGCTTGTCTTTCCACGACGGGGGAATCTCGACTTCTCGTTGGTACCAAGCCGGACCGACGTACGGGTAGATGCGTGTCAGGTGGTTGTAGCGGTCGTTTCCCTCGTTGCGCTGGCCGAGACGATTCTCGTCGGTCGAGCCGGGCAGGCGGACCTTTGTGCCCGCGGCCTGCTCGAACCAGTTGTCGCTTTCACCGACGCCTTGAGGATCGAGCCGGCATGACCACTCGCCCGAAAGCGTTACCCCGGTGTAGCCGAAGACTTGCCCCGTGGTCATTCCTGTTAGTAGTACGGCAAGAATAGTAATCCTAAGTGTCAATGGCGATATCATTTCGAGTCCTGTGCCTTTCGAGGTTACTTCTCCGCGGGCAGCGGCCTAAGCGTGATATCTTTATACCAGAGTTCGCCCGGATGGCCGACGTGGATCTGCAGGCCGATGACGCCGGTCTGGGGGATCGACTTGTCGGGCTCGGTGTAGTCGGCCGTCTTGTGACCGTTAACCCAAATCCGTACATGAGGGCCCTGGCAGCGGATGACGTAGTCGTTCCACCGACCCTTTTTGACGATCTTCTCCAACTCTTCCGGCTTGACCTTGACCAACATCCGGTGACGTCGTTCGTCGTAGAGGTCGCCCCAGGCCGTCGGTCCCGCGTCGACCTGGTAGCCGATCATCTCGCCGCTGTTCGGTACACGCTGGCTGCGAATCTGAATGCCGCCGTTGGGAGAATAGACTGGGAGCGCTCCCGTGACCTGGCTGGGATCGATACGGACGGCTTTGCATTTCAGCCGCAGTTCGAAGTCGTCGTACTTCTTCGTTGTACACAAGTATTCGTTCCGCACGTTCGGCCCCTTGAGCGTTCCGGCGACGAAGGCGCCGTGCTCGATACGAAAGGCTTCGAGGTTTCCTTCCCAACCCTCGAACGATTTGCCATCAGACAACGGCACGGCCTTGCCGTCTTCCGCAAACAAGTTCGGGGTTGTCAGCAGGAAGACGAGCAGCAGCCAAGCAATACATTTCATCCGACATTCTCCCATATTGCAACTGTTCGAGTCTGCGGGGCGCGACCAACGGTCGCGGCTTTTTAGAACGTTATTCGCGTTGTTCGATACGATATAGGTGTGTCTTGGTTCGCAGAATCAGGGCCTTGCCCGCCACGGCCGGTGAGGCCATGAAGCCTTCGTCCAGTTCGTTCTCGGCCAGCAAGGTGAACTCTCGGCCGGGCTGGATGACGGTGGTCTTCGGCTCGTGGCTGAAGCAGTAGATTCGGCCGTCGGCATAGATCGGCGAAGCGGAGTACTTCCCGCCGATCCGTTTGCGCCAGACGGACTCTCCGGTTGTGGCCTCGATACATGAAGCGATGCCGCTGTCGTCGACCATAAACAGCAAGTCTTCGATTAGCAACGGGGAGGGCTTGGCCGACACATTCCGCTCGAGCTTCCACGCCACGTGCGTATCGGTCACGTCACCGTGGCCGTCGCTACGGACGGCCCAAAGCGTCGCCCTGGGGTAACCCGTGTTGATCAGCACCAGTCCGTGGCCGAATACCGGTCGCGAAGTGTTGGACCAGCCGCCGTAACGGACTTTCCAGAGTTCCTCGCCGGTTGTCGGGTCGTAGGCCATGGCGGCCTTGGCTCCGGGACTGATCAACTGGCGGCGGCCGCCGGCGCGGATGACGATCGGCGTGCAAAAGGCCTTGCGCAGCTCGCCGTCGACGTCGCCAAAGTCGGTCGATCGGTCGGTCCTCCAGATCGTCTTTCCTGTGGCCTTATTCAGTGCGGCCAGGTATTGCACGTCGATCCCGTCGTAGTGCAGAATCAGCCGGTCGTCGCACACAAAGGCCGACGAGCCGGGCCCCACGGAATGGTCGCAGTGGAGATCTCGCCGTTGCCAGAGCGTTTTGCCGCTGGGGGTATCCAGACAGGCCGTGCCATAGGTGCCGAAGTGCACATACAACCGCCCCGGTTCAATCACCGGCGTGGGCGAGGCAAAGCTGTTGAGCGCTCCCGAGGCCTGAATGTCTTCCTCGTGATTCTCAAAGACCTTGACGTTATGCAGAATCTTGCCCGTTTGCAAATCCACACAGACGGCAAACATTTCCAGTCCGTCCTCGGTGGCCGTGGTCATCCAGACTTGCCCATCCCAGACCACGGGCGACGAGTGGCCCCGGCCATGGATTGCCGTTTTCCAAACCACGTTTTCCGTCTCGCTCCAAGTAAGCGGCAGCCCGGTCGCATCGCTATGTCCATCGCCGGTCGGCCCGCGAAACTGCGGCCAGTTATCGCCGGCAGTGGCAAGGGTCGCAGAAAACAGGACGAGAAAAACGTAAACAGTGTATCGCAAGATCATCGGTACTCTTTTGCTTTCATTTGAGTTGTTCGATACGATAAAGGTGCGTCTTTGTTCGCAAAATCAGGGCCTTACCCACCACGGCCGGCGAGGCCATGAAACCCTCGTCCAGTTCGTTCTCGGCCAAGACGTTTAAGGCCAGTTGGTTGGTGGCCTGCTCCTCAAACCGCCTCGAAGGGGCCAGCACGGTCGCCTTCTTGTCTTGACTGAAACAGTAGATCCGGCCGTGGGCGAAGATCGGCGAGGCGGAATGCTCGCCGCCGATCCGCTGGCGCCAGGCAATCTTGCCCGTCTTGGCCTCGACACACGACGCCACGCCATGGTCGTCGATTATAAACAGCATCTCACCGATCAACAAGGGCGACGGTTTGCCGGGGATGCCTTTGCCCAGCTTCCAGACCACATGGCTGTCGGTCACATCGCCCCGGCCGTCGGGTCGGATGGCCCAAAGCTCCGGGCTGCTAATGCCCGTGCTGATGAACACCAGCCCGTGTCCGAACAGGGGCCGCGACGAAGTGGAATAGCCTTCCCAATGCGTCTTCCAAAGTTCCTTGCCGGTGCGAGGGTCGTAGGCCATGGCAGCCTTCGAACCGGGGCTGATCAACTGCAACCGCCCGACCGCTCGGATGAGGATCGGCGTGCTGAAGGCCTTGCGGAAATCACCGTCGATCCCCTTGAAGTCGGTCGTCCGTTCAGTCTTCCAAACCGTTTTGCCGGTCGTCTTGTTAAGCGCCACCACGAACTGCACGTCGAACCCGTCGTAGTGCAGGATCAACAGATCGTCGAACAAGAAGGCCGACGAGCCGGGACCACGAAAATGGTCGCAGTTCAGATCGCGTCGCTCCCAGAGCTTCTTGCCGGTCTTGGTATCCAAACAGGCCGTGCCGTATGTGCCAAAATGCACGTACACCCGACCCTGCTCGATCACGGGCGTGGGCGAGGCGAAGCTGTTGAACTCATGCGTGGTCTGGATATCGTCCTCGGCATTCTCGAAGATCTTCAGATCGCGCCGAACTTTGCCCGTGCGAAGATCCACACCCACGGCAAACATCTGAAGCCCATCCTCGGTGGCCGTGGTGATCCAGATCTGATCACCCCAAACCACAGGCGACGACCAAGCCCGGCCATGGATGGCCGTTTTCCAAACCACGTTTTCCGTCTCACTCCAAGTAACCGGCAACCCAACCGCATCGCTCTGCCCATCGCCGGTCGGGCCGCGAAACTGCGGCCAGTTTTCGCCGGCATTGGCAAGAGATGAAAGAAGCAGAACGAACAGAGCGCAAACAGAGTATCGTATGATCATTGGTTTCCTACGGCTTTCCGCTTTCAATCCAGGTTTGTCGCCATCATGCCAAAGGGCCATTATAGCCACTGGCCAGCCCGGCGACGAATGCAATTATCACCCCCTAAGCGGCTTCCCAACGATCCCACGTTATGGAATAATCCAGCTTGAAGATCGATCCGAGTGCTTGGCTCCCAGAGAGGTATTCTTTCACCCCCCCAACTCAACAGGATTCCGAGCCCATGAGCAAAACAAGCCGCTATTGGCCATATATCCGCGCCATTGCCAAGGTACTGACGATTCCGGGAACGAAAATCGGTCTGGAGATCTTAACCGACATCCAGGACCAGCTTTCCGCCGATGAGGCCCAGCGCGAACTCAACGAGGCGTTGGCCACGATCCTCAACCGAATCGACGAGATAGTGGATCGGCTCAAGAGCGAAGAAGATCTCGAAGTCTCGGCGCAGGCGTTAAGCGAAGCGGCCTTGCAAATAGCTGAGGCCATTTATCTGAAGCAGGTTGCTGAGAAATACTTCTACGCCGACTTCAAAGGCATCGAGCAGATGGAGAAGCTGGTTTCGCTGGAGCTCGACGACGTATTTGTCAATCTGAAGGTTCGGCCGGAGCGGTCGGCCTCCGAGCGATACGTGCCGGAGAGGGAATCGCTTCGGGAGCTACCGGGAACAGGGACCGGCGATTGGGAAGACGAACAGTCTGACGATTGGGAAGATTCGGAGTCCAGCACATCGGAGGACTTGGAACAACGCTTGGCCCGACTTGATGCCGAGCGACTCCGCACGGCCAAAGGCGCCGGCCAGCCGGTGCCGATCGACAGTGCCTTGCAGCGCGGCGGCGGTTTGGTGATGCTGGGCGGGCCCGGCAGTGGAAAGACCACGCTGGTCAAACGCTTGGCCAGAAGCTGCGCCTTGGGCCCGGACGCTCTGAAGGAGCGTTACGGGAAGATGCCCTGGTGTTTTCCCGTCGTGGTACCGATCACCGTGTTCGACGACCGCCGCGATCACCAGGGTATCTACGAGTTCGTCAAAGCTCACCTGAAAAACCTCGGCGGCAAGGCCTTGGTGGCCGCATTCGAGGACTATTGGGCGGCCGGGCAATGTCTGCTGCTGTTGGACGGCCTGGACGAAGTGGCCGACACGGGCCGACGGATCGGTTGTGCCCGGGCGGTCGGCCAGTTATTGAAACAGCACGCCGACAATCGCATCCTGGTCACTTCCCGGCCGGTCGGTTACAACATCTGCCGGATCAGCGTCCCCTGCGAACACGTGCAACTCGAGCCGTTCGACCGGACCGACATCGAACAGTTCGCCCGCAACTGGTACCTCGCCTACGATCGGGCCGTCCACCCGGAGCATCCCGACCCCAAACAGGCCCAGAACGACGCCGACGAACTCATCAAAGAGATTGAAAACAACCCACGGGTCGAATCGCTGGCCACCAATCCGCTGATGCTGACGATCATCGCCCTGATCAAGCAGCAGAACGTTACACTGCCGGAACGTCGGGTCCAACTTTACGACATTGTCCTGAACACGCTGATCCGCAGTTGGAACCTTGCCCGCAGTCTGGCCAATCGTCCGGTCGGCGAGCAACTCAATGCGGAAGAGACCAAGAAAGTCTGGGCCGCGGTCGCCTACTGGATGCATAGCGAAAAGAGCACGGGCACGTGCCCACGCGGCCAACTCCAGGATCGACTGGTTAAGGTTTTGATAGATATCGGCAAGGACGAACTCGAAGCGGAACAACTGGCCGAGGCCTACATTGATGCGGCAGCCGAACGGGCCGGACTGCTCGAAGAGCGCGGGGCGGGTATCTTCGCCTTTATGCACCAGACGTTCCAGGAATACCTGGCCGCCCGATTCTTGGCGAAACCTCACAGTAAGGTAATCGAGCGAGTGCTGCAATTGGCTCCCGATCCCCGCTGGCACGAGGTGATCCGCCTGACGGCCGGATACATCGGCGTGATCCAGGAAGACGACGAGATGGTCACCGAACTGGTCATGGCCATCGCTAACCACAACGGCGGACCGCTGGAGCCCTATATGTGCACATCGCTCCGCCTGGCCGCCTCCTGCCTTGCCGATCAGGTCCGCGTAAAACCACCCGAGGCCAACCGGGTAGTGATCGAGATCTGCCGGCGGCTGAAGACGGTTCAATACGGCCAAGTAGTATCGAGTCTGGGGGAGGCCCTGAAGTCGCTGCGCCAGCATCAGCCCAACGCCGAGGCCGTGGAGGCCCTGATCGAACTGTGTAACCAAGAAGCATGGTACTCACGAGTTGAAGCGGCCCGAATGTTGAGTCGCGTCGCCGATCGCAATCCCGAGGCCGCCGATTGCCTGCGAGAAACGTTCAAATCTTGCGACAACGAGTACGTCAAGGCCCATGCCGCGCTGGGGCTCTGGCGAGCCGGTTCGCGGGACGACCTGTCTGTTCTTGAGGCGATCGCACACGGGTTGACGAGTCGTGTTTCGGAAATGCAACTCGGGCCCGAACCGGAACTTCTTGCGGGGATGCGGGAGTTGCTCAAGGCCCCGAACGCCCATGTGCGGTTCAATGCGATCCGCGTGTTGGCTAGTTGGGGGCAACAAGCCACGGCCCTGCCCACACTGTTGGAGTTGCTCGAAGACCAGGACTTGAATGTGCGGTCGAAAGCGGTCGGCGTGTTGGGTGGTTGGGGGCATCAGGCCGAGTTCGTGCCGACACTGCTGGGGTTGCTCGACGACCAGAACTCGATGGTGCGGCTCAGTGCGGCCGTGGTGTTGCGCGGTTGGGGGCTTCAGGCCGAGGCCGTGACAGCACTGCTGGGGTTGCTCAAAGACCAGAGCTCGTTTACGCGGTTAACTGCGGCCACAGTGGTGCTTAATTGGGATGATGCGGCCGAGTTCGTGCCGACACTGCTCGGGTTGCTCGACGACCAGGACTCGATCGTGCGGGTGATTGTGGCCCAAATATTGGGCCGTTGGGGGCATCAGGCCGAGGCCGTGACAGCACTGCTGGAGTTGCTCAAAGGCCGGAACTCGTATGTGCGGTTAAGTGCGGCCGGAGTGTTGGGTGGTTGGGATGGTCAGGCCGACGCCGTGCCGACACTGCTGGAGTTGCTCGACGACCAAAGCTCGATGATACGGGTGAGTGCGGCCGAAATGTTGGGCCGTTGGGGGCATCAGGCCGAGGCTCTGCCAACACTGCTGAAGTATGAGAATCCTGATACCTTGCCGCATGTGGTCCGCATATTGGGTCAATGGGGCGGTGGATGTGAGGCTGCCAACGTGGTGCTAGGAGAACTGATCGGCGACGACAACCGTGCGGTGGTGGAGTATTTCGAAGAGGCGGAACAAGGGACGCCGAAACCGCCTACGACCGAGATGGCCGAGATGCTGGCCCGCGCGATCGGGCCGAAGGGTGACGATTCGCCACGCATCCATGCTCTACGCAAAGTCGTGTTTCACTGGATCTGGCGAACGGTCCGGACGAGTGAGTAGGAGGTTCTTCTTGCGGGGTGTGGTTCTGCGCGGGTGGCACGGACACTTTCCCGCAGGCCGCGTTGTCATCGAGAAGCCCTCGTTGATCCTCTTGTCGCTTCGCGACACGGACAGTTCTCCGAACGAGTTTATCCCAAGGGCAACGTCCCCTGCGGAGAACTGTCCGTGCTACCCGTTTTCTACTTTCATGTCGCGTGGGTCTTCGTGCCTCGACCCACCCTACGTTGTACGTGTTATTTCACTTCCACGCGCACGGCCGCTTGCACGGTGACCGGGCCGAGCAGGCCGGCGGGTAGCAGCGGGGTGTTGGCCGGGAGGGTGTTGACGACGAGGAACGTGTAACGCTTCTCGGGCGGGAGCTTCATGTCGCCGACCAGCCGGTTGTTCCAGGGGTTGATTACCTCGATCTCGAGCACGTTCTCGCCGGGCCGCGCGGCGTTGGTGATGTCAACCCGCCATGGGGCCAGCCACAGTGTGCCGAGGTCTCGACCGTTCAGACGCACCGTAGCCAGATCGCGGACCGTTCCGAGGTCCAGGCACAGACGTTTGTCTTGCAGGGACTCCGGCAGGACGAACTTCTTGCGGTAAGTCGCCTTGCCCGAGTAGTGCCGGATGCCCTCTTCCGGCCGCTGCGTCCAATCCTTGAGTTGCTCAAAGGTTACACGCTCCGGCGCGCCCCAGCCGGGCGTGAATTGCACGTCCCACGGTCCGGCCAGCTCGAGCGGTTCGGGAACCGCGGTCACGTTGAGCGTTTCAATCTTGCCGGCGGCTGTCTTCAACGTGTACTCGCCCGATTGCCACGCCAGGGCTTCGATGCTGCCGTTGTCGTTGTAGGTAAGTTCAATCGCGCCGGCCGGATGGCGCACGCCGGGTCGCGGCATCGAGTTGGGCTCTTTGGTAACCGGCTTCGTATCGAGCAGCAGTTGATCGTTATGCGATACGGAAAGCACACGGTCGGCGGGCTGGGCGTCCTTGCGGAACACCACGAAGACCGAACCGTGCGGCCCGAGGTGAATCGGCATGCGGACGGTTCCCTCGGCCAGATCGTAGACGGCCGGGCGCTCGATGCGGCCCGAGTCGGGCCACCAAAGCTCGGGCGCCTTGCCGCCGACACGGAACACGGCGGTCGTCACGATCTCCTGCGGCCGGGGGTTGGCGACGAAATAAATGTGCGTATCGCCGTCGACGCGATGGGTGTAGCGCAGGTTTGTGTCGCTGGTGAAATCGGGCGCCGTGTCGTCGAGGACCTCCTCGAGGCCTTTGCCCCAGATGACGCGACCTTTGCCGAATTGTCGCTGGCCGGTCTTGGCATCGCCCGGATCACCCCAGAGCTCGTCGGCCAGCTTTCGCACTTCCGCGTCGCAGTGAGGGTAGTCCTGCAAACTGGGCGACCGCGACGGCGGTGGACCGAGCACGGTGGCGCCGGCTTTTACCAGGTCGCTTATGCGGCGCAACAAGGCCGGACGCATAGTCGAGAGCTTTGGCAACACCAGCACGCGATAGGTCGTGCCGTGCGGCAGCGTAAGCAGTCCATCTTTTACTCTGAGTTTCGTCTGAATGATCTCGGCGTTGATGTAGTCGAAGTCGCGACCGGGCGGCAATTCGGGCTCTTGGATGCCGGTCATCTTAGGCGTGTCTTCACCGATGAAGTAGGCCACATCGGCCCCACGGGTGCCTTGTTGCAGCAGGAAGCAGCAGCGGCGCAGGTAGTCGATCCATGTGGTGCTTGCCTCGAACCAGGTGTTGTGCCGGTTGAATTCGGTGCCGAACCATGCGTTGACCCCCGGCTTGCGGTCCTCGGAGGGCTGATGGATGTTTACGTGCAGCACGAAGTGGTTGATCCCTTCGCAAAACGCCCAATCACCGCGTGCCTTCAAGTTTCGCGGTGAGTTTTGGAACGCGGGCCCGCCGGTGAACGATTCGGCCGAGACGATCGGCTTGCCATAGGTGTTTGCACAGGATGAAGCGGCCCGGCACTCGATGGAACCTAGGTCCCCGGTCACCCAGTACTCGCCGCCGATCCCGTCGGATTGTCCGCCGTACTGAAGGAACTCGGCCGGGAAGCCCCAGTGACCGTAGTTTTCCAACCACAGTCGCAGGCCTTGTTCCCGGCAGAGGTCGCGCAGCCCGCCGACGTAATCCAGGGCAATGTGATCGGCCACCAGGCGTCGCAGGTCCCAAAGAAAACGATCCGACGCCTCGGCACTGCCGACCAGCCGGCCGGTCAACACGGGCAACCACGGCGTGGGGTCGTAGCCATAGGTCTTTTGGAACGTTTTGGCGAATCCGTCGGTCCAATTCTGCGAACCCATTTCGTAGCTGTCGGCCACCACGGTCGTGAAGGCCTTACGATCGGAAGCGGGCAGGCGCCGCAGCACCTGACCGATGAAGGCGTCGAAGTGCGACCGGGCCACCTCGCGATTCATCTTGTCGATTTCCAGCCCCTGACCCTCCGGCGACGCGGGTGAGTTTTTCGTGCCGGTCGTGGTCATGCCGGTGCGCACAATGACCCAATCGCCCGGCGGGATGTCCCAACGCAGCGTGCCGTCGGAGGCCAGCTTTCCGGTCAGGTTGACAACTTGCTCGGGTCGAATGGCCAGCTTGGGCGAATCCGGCTCGGGCTGCTGGGGCCAGAGATAGGTATCCCACTTTGGCAGCGGGGTGGGAAGCATCTTGCCGAGTTGTTTCTCGACAAACGATTCGAGCACCGCGGCGGCCGACAGCTTGACCTCCGCCAAGGCGGCCTTGCCGGTTATGCCGGTAAGCAAGAGACGAAAGCGTGTGGCCGTGGTCACCGGCAACGAAACGGCGACCGGGCCGCGCGGCATGGGACCGACGTTAACGACCATGTTCGAGCGGTCGAACTTAAACGTTCGCACGGTTTGGTATTGCCCGGCGTCATCGGCCGCTTGCAATTCACAGTTGGCCGCCCAGGCAGTATCGGAGGGAATCATCGTCAGACTGCGGGCGACAAGCGGCTCGGCCAGTTGGATGTCGATTGTGAGCACTCCGGTGCCGTCAGGAAAGGTGAGCGCCGTGTCGAGCTTACCGTCGAACAGCTTCTCCGTGCCTTCCATGGCCGGCGTGCAAGTCACCTTCGGCGCGTGGGTAGCCAAGGTGTCGGCCTCACTAGGTGGCGCCGGTAGTGCCAACAGCGCGACGTCCTGGAACGGTTCCTTGGGTACGGGCAACTTCTTTTCGAACCGGGCCGGTCCGGTGACGCGTGTCTCGGACGAGACGAGATACCGCATGGCCTGATCGGGCTTGACCCATGGTCCGCCCGACTGGCTCCAGCCGGGGCAGTTGAAGATGCCGATCTTCACGCCCGTGCGATCACCCTCGCGGATGACATGATCGACGAGCCCCCACCACTGCTCGCTTAACACCTTTACCTTCCCGGCCGGCACTTCGTCGAGAAAGATGTTTCCGACAAAGGCCTGGCCGATCCCCACGCGAGCCATTCCCTCGAGATCGCGGGTGAGGCCCTCCTTCGAGAGATTATCGCTGATCCAATACCAATAGCACCAAGGTTTCGTCGACTCGGGCGGCCGGGCAAACCCCCGCTCGAGGTCCACGGCATCCGCACGCGATGTTTGCCCGATGGCAAGGCCGGCCAAGATCGAGAGGACAAGCAGGGAATACAATAAACGTCGCATGGTTGCTTCTCCGGTCGGTTGAAAGGTAACGGTTCTGACCCTCTTTTACGCACGCAACTCTTGACATTTGACGGCCAGCGGTGTCAAATGTCAAGAGCTGCCCCATGTTCCCGCCGTATGTTCCTGCGCTGCGACCGGCCGGATGTTGCCATTGTGGCATAACGAGGAGATTCTGAATGACGCCCGGTAGACCATCGCGCCGCCGTTTTCTTCGGCGCAGTTTTGCGGCATTGGGTGGCGTTGTCGCGCTGGGTCGCTTTGGGCGGGGCGCTGAGGCGGAGCAACCGGACGCTTTCGTTGTCGGCCAGAAGCCGGCGATCGGCGAGCGGGGGGTCTACTTGAACATCCCGGCGCCGCTGCATCCGCTGACCGTGCACGATTGGGACGACGCGCGATGGAGTGGGTATCTCGACACGCTGGCCGCGGGGCGGATTAACCGGCTCTACTTCTACCTCTGGCAGGGCTCGCACAGCGACTTTGCCTGCGCGCCCGAACACCGCGACCGCAATCGACGGCTGCACGAACGGATGCGGTGGGTGATCGGTGAAGCCCGGCAGCGCGGCATGAAGGTCGTTTTTCTGTTTTGTCCGACGTACATCCCACGTGTGCTCTGGCAACAGCATCGCGCGCTGCATGCGGATATCGAATACGTGCGGGCCGGGTTTCCGTGCATCTGTCCGAGCCAGCCGAAGTCGTGGCCGTTGATGCGCAAGGTATGCGACCACGAACTCGAATGGTTCAAGGACGCCGACGGGTTTCAACTCTGTTTCTATGACCCGGGGGGCTGCATGTGTGCGCAATGCCGGCGCGACCTGGCCGCACCGTTGCTGCGGCAGGTCGACGAGTTCAGCCGCATCGCGTGGCAGAAGAACCCGCAGGCGGAGTTTCAGGTAAGTCTCTGGCCGATTTGGGCGTGGGAGTCGCACCTCAACCGCCCTTACGGTGTGGAGTTGCTCGACCGGATGAAAGCACACTTCGGTGCGAAACACGGGCAGATCGCCATCGCTGACAGTGCCGACCACCCCCGTTCGTTCCTGGGCGCCGCAAAAACACTCGGCTTCCAAACTCAGGCGTTTGTGTTCTCGACCGATGTCGAAAGCCCGTTTGTCTTCCTCAATCCACAATTCGCCTACCTGCGCCGGACGGCGGCGCGGATTGCGGCAGAAGGCCACACCGGGGCCTTCGTCCACTCGCTACTGCCGGGCAGCAAGGCGCTGGGGACGTTCGTCGCTGCGCTGGCGCTGTGGAATCCAGAAGTTCCGGCCGACGAGTTGGCTCGGGCGGCGGCCCTACGCTTCACCGACGATCCGTCGGCCGCCAGGAAGCTTGTGCCCGCCTTGCTGGCCTGGGAATCGCTGCTGCTTAACGGCAATCCGAAGCCGGACGATGCGATCGCCTTGCGGCGAAACGTGGAACAGGCGCTGGCGTCGCTCTCTGATGCTCGTCGTCAGGAACTCGAATGGCTGCCCGCCACGACCCGCGCGATCGAAGTGCTGGTCGAGGGCACTGCGGTGCCCGACGACGCACTCCGACAGAAACAGCTTGCCGCCAGATTCCGCACCACGCTGGCGGCCTCGCCGACCTTCAAGAGCTTCGCACCTCAGGCTGAAGTCGTCTTTCCGCATTTGGTGCGGATGGTTGACCGCGGGTGGAAGGCGGCGCATTTCTGATTGCCCGAGGATTCAAGGAAGCACAGCGGCGCAGGCTGTGCTCCCTTCTTGCCTGTGCCGAGCCGGGACAATCGTCTCAAGCTCAAAGTTCTGCACTTTCGGGAAAACCTCGACCTCTGTTTGGCGGACCTTTTTGTCGGGACCTCCTCGACAGCGTTTTCCCGAAACCCAGACGAGTTGTTTTTTGTGGTGCCTGGCGCGACCAACGGTCGCGGCTTTATAGAGCGAAAAAGGGGAGCAAGCCATTCTGGGAGGTAAACAGTTCTGCCCCCCTGTATTCCCAATCGGCGTGAATGGCTACCTCTTCGTTTTGTCGTAGATAATGCGGCACTTGACGATGCGCCGATTCAGCACATCCACAACGAACAGCCGGTCCTTCCAGACGGAGAGTGCGGATATCATTCCGAAGGGAAGCTCGGGGTGCGGATACTTGCTGCCTTTGCCTTGGCAGTCCATGTTGCCATAGCTTCCGAACTGGCCCACCAGCTTGCCCGTCTCGCAGTTGATCACTTGCACACTGTACTTGTCGGCCGCATAGAGATAGCCATTTTCGTCCAGCGTTTGGTGTAGTCTCAATGTACTGCAATGGCAAGGTTCAAACCCCACTTCGGCCGACCCCGTGTAGCCATCCGACGGCCGCGACCAGATCGGTTCGCCCCCGGACGGTGGAAACTTCGACAGGGCAAGATACGCCTCCCAGGGCCTCTCGGTAGGCCGGTGCATGACGTACAAGTTGCCTTCGTCGTCGACCTGGATGCCGCGCACGCAATCCAGAACGAGCAGGCCTCTGGTTTTCAGATTCCCATCCGCGTCGTATACATTGACTTGGCGGTGCATCCGTGTGTATGCACTTACGGGGCGCAGTTTTGGATCGACGTCCACTTTGGCCACGTAGTAGATGTTGCCTTGCCGGTCAACGTCCATGCCGTGGTAGACGTCGTGCCAGAAACTCGCCTGCATGGCGTGATCGACGAACAAGGCATTCGTGCCCGTGGCCTCGAAGGGAATCGGTGCCCCCTCGCGGTCGAAGCGGAGGATTTCCACGCCGGCCTTTCCCGGTTTCCACCGGTAAACCCTACCGTCTTTTCCGAAGAAGGAATCGATAAACAGCGGCTCCTCCGGATAACGGAAATGTCGCTGGTGATTCAACGTTCCCCAAGGCGAGGTCATCTTCACATCTCTGGCATCGAAGAACAGCGGCGGCCACTTCTTGAGCACGGTTCCATCCTGGTCGATTCGGTAGACCGTCCCGTACTGCTTCAGCCGGTAGTTGGAATCGTCCTCGGCGTAGAGGTGTCCGGTTTGCGGGTCGATGTTGAGAATGGGCTGGTTGCCGCTTTGGCGGGGACAGGAAAGTGCTTCTGAGCTGTCGACCCATTCCTTGTTCACCGAAAGATCGTCACCGGTCAGTTGCCGCAAACTCCCCGGGCCGGCGGCATTGGCCACCCACACCAGCGGCGGAGAGACTCCGGCGTCCACGGCGACTTGCAGTACGTCCGGATGCAGGGGCTGGGAAACGGCCAGCAACTGGGGTTGCTGCCAACTCTTGAGCTTGATCAATTTCCTGGGTGCTGCCTCCGGGGGTTTCCTCGCCGCTGCGTCCACATCCTGCTGCACCAACGGCATCGTGCGTTCGACCCGCTGGTCCTTCGGTCTTGGCTGGGCGCCGAGGAGCACATAGAGGTTTTTCTCGCGATCAATCGCCAAAGCGGTTGGGTCATTCAGCGGTTCTTCTTTCCCATCGTGTTGATAGTGTGTTATGGATGCCACCGGCCGGCCGTCTTCTCCGAGTACTTGCAGGCGGTTGTTCCCGGCATCGGCCACGATCAGATGATTTCCGTCGAGGACCAGCCCACTCGGCTCGGCGAAGCCGCCGAAAGAGTCCTGTTTCTCCACCTTGACGCCCGGGTGCATCCGACACTTCCAGACACAGGCCTCTCTTTCCTCGTTCCCGCTCGTTTCCCAGTGGTATCTCACCTGTTGTCCGCTCACTTCGAAGTAGTAGGCGTACTGTTTAGTCGGGCGGGAGCTCTGACCGGCCGAGACGTACAGCAGACCGCCCGGGTCAAAACAGAAGTAGGGGTAGTGAAGTGTGCTAAAGGGCATATAGTTCTTCAGATCCTGAACCATCAACATATTCTGGGTAAAGACGGCGCCTTCGTACGGTTCATTTCGCTCGCGATGGTGAATCGAGGTCCATCCCTCCAGGGGTAAGCTTCCATCAGGCTTCATTCTCCATAATGTCCCTCTATAAATGTTGGACATGATCAGGTCACCGCCCGGCGCGATCGCCATCTTCTGAGGGAGCTGCCACCACTCGCCATACATGGACCACTCGGTGTAGGCCGGGAACAGTATCGGGATCACCAACTCCGCTTCTCCTTCCCGCGCGGTCTTTCGGCAGAGGTCTCGCACGCTCGATCGGGGCAAGGTTGGGTTGGGCGGCATGATCGTCCGCAAATACTCGCCCCGCCGGTCGAAGACCCGCACCTCAGCCATCCCTCTTGCCAGTCGCGCATCGAAGAGCACATAAAGCTCCCCCTTCTGCTCGTTAACCGCAAGGTCCCAGATGAAACCTCGCGCATGCGGATCGCCCGCCAGCAGGAATCCCTCCAGTTCCAGCTTCACCTCTCCCGTCGTGCCAGGGTGAGCGGAACCGGGGCCAAGCTGTATCGTCCGCCGCTGCTCTTCGGCAGAAAACGATCTCCTCGCCGTCGGTGGGGGACGGTAGAGATCGTGGAGTCTCACATAGTCGGGCTTCGGGAAACTCTTCCGTGGGGGGATGCCCGTCAGGATTCCCGTGTCGCCGGGATTCGCAAACGTGCCCTGCCAGCCATGGGTTTCGTCGCCGGGCATGCCGGACCGGCGGATGTTCAGCCCGATCTCCGATGCGAGCGTCTTGTTCTTGTTGAAGATGTCCAACGGAAGAGCGAACTCAGCAGCCCACGCACCGGTACCCTGTGCCACGGCGGACTTGAATTGCGGTTGCCACGTCGGGTCGCGCCAGGGGGGTGTATGTTCGTTGTAAGAACAGACGAGTTTGCCACCATCCTCCGGGGTGATCCGGATCAGGTAGTAGGAATTCCCATCGCCGTTGGAGTCGATTAGCAACTCGACGAATTCGACTTGCTTCGCGGGCTGGCCGGGCATACCCGCCCAGTGGGCCGCAAGCAGCTTGTCGGCTTCGCTCTTTGCATATTCTGCAATTCGCCCGGGCGTGAATGACGAGGTGTGCCCCGGGTCCACTGCCTCGGCCGCATCCTTGCCCGCACAGCTTACACCCACATAGAGATGGTCGGCGTCGCGCAAGATGAACGCCTGCGTGACTGACTTCGAGGGCTCTCCCTGCGTGACCTCAAGCGGCCCTGTCTTTGCCGCCACCTTCCAGCAGGGTTCCTCGAGCTTTCCGTCCACCACCGGCTTGGAATCCGTCAAGGGCACCTGCAGCACGGGTCTCTTGTCAGGCCCGCTTTCCGCCGCGGATACACGGCCAAGGCATAAGAATGAGCCCAGAATGGCAACCGTACGTAACGTTTGTCCGATGGACGGGCCGGTTAAGATCGAAACATCGAACAAGGAATACCACAAACGTCGCATGATTGTTTCTCCGATTGGTTGAAAGTTTATCGTGCCGCGGATGTCGTGTATTCGTCCAGCAGCCGCCGGTAGAGTCGATATTGGTCGATCGTTACGTTGGGCGGGGTCTGGTGGTCGACGCTGGGAATGAATCCGCCGCTCTGCATCAACGGCATCAGACGCTCGAATTCATCGCGGATGGCTTGCTCGCCATGGTCCATCACCATCTTGTTGAAGTGGCCGACCATGCAGAACTCGGGAAACTCCCGACGGATGGCCATCCCGTCCACGCTCGCTTGACGCTCCAACGGCAGCACGCCTTGGATCCCTTCGCGCAACAGCCAGGGGACCATTCGTGTCACGTCGCCGTCCGTGTCGACAATGGCCGGAGCGTTCCACTGTTGCAATCGCGGAATAATCTGTCGGTAGTAAGGGGCGATGAACTCGTCGAAATGTTCCTCGGAGATCATCGGCCCGTGGTTGTACGACATGTCCTCGGCGATGGTCACGAACGTCGGCACGCACGTCTTCTCGACCTGGTCGAGGATTTGCAGGTTGAAATCGGTCAAGTCCTGATTGATTTGGTGGATCAGTTCGGGCTGGTCGTAGAAGGCGTAGCTGATCTTCGTAAATCCCATCAGCGTACGGGGAAACCAGAAGAAGCCTTCGATTGTGATCCAAACAACCGCCTCGCCGTCGGCCTGACGTCGGGCCCAAGGTTGCATCGATGCTATCGATTCGCCATGGTCGGGAAACAAGTTGGGGCGAACCTTCAGGTAATCGTCCATGTTCGAGACGATGCCCTCGACATGGTGCTGCACGGCCTCGATCGTCGGATCGGTCGTAGAAAACCAGAACTGTTGATAGGGGTCGAGCCCGAAGTATTCGGCAATATCGAACACCGACTCCAACTCGCCCGGCAGTCCTTGCCGTTTCCATTGGGCGATCGTCTCGTCCCACCACATGGCCCATTCCCAACGCGGCAATCGATCGACCGGCTGGGAGTTCATTGCGGCGCGAAAGCGTTCGACGTGGTTCATAGTTGCTTGGAAAAACGCGGGGCCCTGCTCTCCAATGAAGGGGCCCCGCCGCTAAACGGTTCTTGTTCGTCATTTGATTGCAGCGGCAGCGGCAAGTAACTGTTGGTGTAGCTCGTCGGGCGCTCGGTTGTCGTAGAGCCGGGAGACGTCTCGGACCGTTGCGGCGACCTGCTGGAAACCCGGTGTGGAATCTTCCGCGCCCAAGTCGACCAGCAGCAACGGCCGCGGGGCAATGGCCGCATAGTAGTCGTCGAAGTCGGTGATCTTGGTGATCGAGGGCAGATAGGGCATGATGCGGTCGAAGGCATGCTGATCCGGCGCGACCTGTTCGGCCCAGGCGCGAACCGTGGCGGCACCCAGGGAAGCCACGGCCGCGATCCGATCATCCAATACGGCGGTCAGACAGGCGTCGATGCCGCCGATACCCCGGCCGGCCGCCACGATGCGGCTGCGGTCGATTTCGGGTCGGGCCAAGAGGTATCGCAAAGCGGCCGCGTTGTCGGCCACGCGCAACGCCAGCGGTGGCAGGCCGACCGTGTCGGCCGTTCCGTACAAGCTCACCAGGGCGTTGTGTTGTGCCGGTTGCCGACTTGCCTCGACCAGCGACGCGTGCTCGGGCAGGATGACCCAGTATCCGGCTTGGGCCAGCTTGCCGGCGGCAAGCACCAATGCCGGGCTGTCGATACACTGACTGTGGTCATGCGAGAGGATCACCGCCGGTCGGTTGCGTTGATTCGGTGCGGCCGTGTGGTAGAGCCGTGCCGGGCAAGTGAAATCGACGTCCAGTCCGAGTTCCAGCGTCTGAACGACAACACCATCGGCCTGCGAGACCGCCAGCACCTTGTCCGGTCCGGGCTTCAGACTCGTCAGATCACAAGCCTCGCGGAGCCAAGTAACGATCTCCGTGCGACGGGTTTCCCAAGCCGCTTTCGACGGGAACGGACCGGGCCGCGATGCCGTCTGCCGGGCGATGCGCCGTTGCATGTGGCGCAACATGCTGCAATCGGGCGACTCGGCAGCGCCGCACGGTTGCGGCCGTGTGTCGGAAGCCGGCAGGGTCTTTACGTAGCGATCGATCCAGGGAGCGATCTCGGGGATGTAGGGTGTGATGTCGTGCGAGCGAAGGTCGCGGATGTGGCGGAACCGTCCGGGCTGGCCGTACATCGCGTAGACCTTCTCCATGGTCTCGATCACCATGTTGTACCCGACCAGCGGCCACCAGTTGTCGCCGGAGTTACTGGCGATCAGCACGGGCCGCGGTGCGATGCAGGAGCCAATCTCCTGCCAGTCGGTGTAGCGCAACACGCTGCAAACATAAGGCGACGGGTCGGACAGCGTCACGCCTTCGAAGGCCGGCATGCGGACCCACGACTCGTAGTTGGTCGTGCCGCAGACGGGCACGGCGTATTGGAAACGATCCTCCAGGGCCGCCGCCAGCCAGGTCTGCTCCGAACCTTGGCACAGCCCGACGATGCCGATTCGCCCGGGATCGATGTCCGTTCGCGTGCGCAGATAGTCGAGCCCGCGCAAGGCGTCGAAGACCTGGATGCCCATGACTTGCGTGCCGGCGGCCGACGCGGTGGCATACAGCCCGGCACAGGGAGCCTGCCGCTTGCCGACGTGGGGATCATTGATGAACAGCACCAGGTAACCGATCCTCGCCATGTGGTAGGCGAAGTTCTTGTAGTAGTTCTGTTGAAGCTGTCCGAACCATCCCGGCGGCATCACGATGGCGGGAAGCCGACCGGTTGCACCATCTTGGCGTACCACGTTGCCGCTGACGTATGCCCGCCCGGCCCAAAGGTAGATCACCTCCTCGACGATCAGATCGCCGTCTTGGCGTTGAGCGGCCACGGCGGCCTTCATTGGCTTGCGCTGGGGAAGACCGAGCACTTTGGACAGCTCCCGTCGGACTTGCGGCCGGCGAGTTTCCCAGTTCTGAAGGTCGTCGGCCACCGCGGGGAGTTCGGCCGCCATCCGACTGGCCCGTTCGCCCAAGTATTGCAGGACGGAGAGCGACTTCTCGGCACCGGCACAGCTTGCGCCGGCGGCGAGCATGCAGCAGGTCAACAAGAATCGACGAATGAATCTTGGCATGATGAGGGAACCCTACTTCGGTTTCGTCATTTGTTTCCAGGCGTCCATCGAACGCTTCAGATTGTCGCGCATGTCGCCTTTGACCGCATAGCATTGCAACCCCACCGGGCCTTTGTAGCCGGCGCGCTTGAGCGTGTCGATGAACGGACCGACGTCGAAGCTGCCCCGGTCGAGGGTTTGGATCAATTGGTCCCAGGGCATCTGTCGGGTGTCGCCGCTGTCGGCTCCGTTGATGCTGAGGAGGACCAAGCACGAAAGCACCGTAGGTCAGGGCTTGCCCTGACGTTTTCCTCGTCGTGTGGCATCGCTCCACTGCGTCAGGGCAAGCCCTGACCTACGGAATTCCCTGACACCTCGCCCTACAGCGACAGGACGAACTCGATCAGGTCGTTGAGTTGCTCGTCGTTGAGGCTTTCGATGTCGCCGCCCTTCTTGCCGTGCTTGCCCTTGGTGAACAGTTCCTTCATGGTGGTGTACTGCCCGTCGTGCATGTAGGGGGCGGTCCGCCAGCACTCGATCAGGGTGGGCGTGTCGAACGTGTCGCGACGGTCGTACTGTCCCCGGCTCCCTACGTCGTGGATCAACAGATCCGTGTACAGCGGCTCGGGATGGCACTTGCCGCAACTGATCTTCTCGCTGAAGAACAGCGCCTTGCCACGCTCGGCGGCCGGGCTGAGTTGGCCGTCGACCAGATGCGGGCTGGGGACCGGCGTGAGCGTCTTGAGATACTCGTCGATCGCCACAGCGTCCGCTTCCGGTCGTACGGCAAACATGATGTGCCTGATGCCCGAGCGAACGGCATCCTCGGCGTTGGGTCGGATACCCGACGACATCGACGGCGGAGTCCGATGCACCAAGAGCATGGTCCTGACGTTCTTCGGGTTACCCAGCCCGTCGTTCATCAGGTCCCAGTTCAACGCATCGACCCGACTGTCCGGGTGACAACTGGAACAACTCTGCCAGTGCTGGAAGCAGATCGTCGCGTCGGCGAAGAGAATCGCGCCGCGTCGCTGGACGGTCAACTCGGGTTTCGGTCCCAAGGCGATTGTGGTCAGCAATTGTTGAGGCTTCGGCTGCAGGTCCACCGCTACCAGCGTATCGGTGTAGTAGCAGGCGACATAAGCCTTCGAGCCCACGATAGCCAGCCCGCGGGGGCTGTTGGCCGGTGATTCTTCGATCGGCGGGAAGGTGAACGGTCCCCCGCCGTGCAAGCGGATTCGGCGTCGCAGACCGACCAGGAAGGCCAAGTCGTTGGGCACGTCGGCCGCGGTGGCCGAGGCATAGACGCCCCGATTGTTGGCCTGCTTGGCCGCTTCTTCATCGGCGGGAATCGAGGCCAGCTTCTCGTGCAACCCAGCCGCGTCGATCACGCTCAGCTCGTGAGTCCCGGCGTGGGTCACGCAGATCGACGCACCGTCCGGCGTACAGGCGACACCCCAAGGGTTGGCCGCGCCCAGATCGACGTCGTCCAGCAGCACCGTGTTGATGGACCGCTTGCCCACCGCGTCGATGATCGTCAGCGCGTTGGTGTTCATCCAGCCGCGTTCCAATTGCGTGGTCGGCATCTGGTAGCGGGCCAGGATGTGCGTGGCATAGGCGTACTTCCCGTCGGGTGAAACGCAGATACCCCGAAGACTCGAACTGCCGTTGGGCAACCGAATCGAGGAAGTCTGATTGGTTGCCGTGTCGACGACCATGACCGACGTGGCCACGTCGTAAGCGTCGGCCCGGTCGATCGGCAAATGATTGCCCACGAACAGGGTCTTGCCGTCGGGAGTGATCGCCGCGGCGATCGGCTCGCGAGTGGCCGGAATTCGGGCCGTCTCTTGCTTGGTCTGAAGGTCGATGACCGATACGTCGTTGTTGAATCGATTGCAGACGTACAACCGCGTCCCATCGGGACTGACGACCGGTGCGATGGCCGTGTGGCCGACCGGGATTTCGGCCGTCACCTTGGCGCCGACGATATCGATGACACACACAACACTCTTTGGCGCGGCACAAGTGACATACAACGTGGCTCCGTCCGGGCTGATCACCATCCCGGTCGGTTTCGCCGGCATGGCAATGGATCCGACCACTTTACCGGTGGCCAAATCCACCGCGGCAATCTGCTTGCCTTCGATGTTGGCCACGTAAACGGTTTTGCCGTCTTTCGAGGCCACCACGGTCGAAGGGCCAAGGTAAGTGGCGCCGAACGTGGTCGCGGGCGCGACCGCCATCATTCCACAGACGGCCAGTGCACCGGCGAGGCCCAGCAACGTGCCGGTAGTCAAGGTATTCTTCTTCATCAGGCAACTCCTTATACCAGTGTGAATGAAACGAGTTTGTCGACTCCGTTGGCAGGGCCATCTAAGCCGCAAACCCCCGGGTGTTTGTTGGGCGGTCGACGCACCTGCGACGACCAATAAGCGCTCAGTATACTGTGTCCACAAAACGTTGTCGATTAGTGCTCGGCAAAATGAGAGATTCCGGCATGGACCATAAACCCCCCTATCGAGCGGCAAGGCGACGGGTGCTTTTCGAGGCTCAATTCCGGGAATTCCAAGCATTTTTCGGATAGTTTTCCTTACAGGGCACGACGGTGTCGACGGGTGCGACGGCCGAAAACGGGTTTTTGCTCGGGCTCTTCGCCGAAGTGGTCTTTGCCTTCGCCGCCTCCTTCTTCGGTAGCCACGGGACGGTCCAGGGGGTCGAAGCCGGTGATCTCCGCACGTTTCAGCAGCCGATTGATCCGGATTTCGACCCGGGTTAACTCGTTTCCCTCCTCGGGCGTGACGAAGGTGTAGGCAACTCCCTGGCGGCCCATCCGCCCCGTGCGGCCGACCCGATGGACGTAGTCGTCACAGAACTGAGGAATGTCGTAGTTGATGATGTGCGAAATTCTCGTCACGTCGATTCCCCGGCCTACCACGTCGGTGGCTACCAGTAGCCGCGTCGTACCGGCGCGAAAGCTCCGCATCACCCGATCGCGGACGTTTTGGGCCAAATCGCCGTGGATGGCTTCGACCCCCTTGATCTTCTTCAGCAGCCGCTGGTGGATCTTGTCGGCGCCCCGTTTCGTACGACTGAAGATGATGGCCTGCTTCGGGTCTTCCTGTTTCAGCAGTTGGACCAGCAAATCGAACTTCTTGCGTGGTTCGACCGAGAAGTAAAACTGCTCGATCGTTTCCACCGCGATGTCTTTCGGTGAAAAGTCGAGCATTTCGGGCTCCCGCATGTAACGCTTCGCCAGCCGCATGACCGGCGGCGGAATCGTGGCGCTGAGCAACAACGTCTGGCGCGATTGGGGACATTTCCGCAGGATCTTCTCGATGTCGGGCCGGAACCCGATGTCCAGCATCCGGTCGGCCTCGTCGAGGACCACGAAACGCAGCGAACCGAGGTTCAATACCGATCGGGCCATCAGGTCCATCACCCGGCCGGGCGTACCCACCACGATATCCACGCCGCGGCGCAGCTTTTCGATCTGCTGGCGGATCGGTTTGCCGCCGTACACGGCTACCACGTGGGCCTTGCTTCCTTGGGCCAGCTTGGCACACTCGTCGCGCACCTGGACGGCCAACTCGCGGGTCGGCGTCAAAACGATCGCTTGCGGCGGTTCGCTCCGTTTGCGAGTCTCCAGTTGTTCGAGGATGGGGAGGCAAAAGGCAGCCGTTTTGCCGGTGCCGGTCTGCGCCTGGCCCATCACGTCCACACCCGCAAGGACCCGCGGAATCAACCCGGCCTGCACGGGCGTTGGCTCAATGTATTCGACCGCGGCAAGCGTCTCGAGTATCGTTTCCGAGAGGCCCAACGCCGCGAACCCGTCGCTCGGTTCCCCCGCCGGCTGGCTTTGCTCGGCGGGTTTGCTTTGCTCGGCGGCCGGTGCACTCTGCGACTTCGGTTTCCCTTGCCGACGTCGTCGCCGCTTGGGGGAGGAGGGGGTTGATTGTTCTTTCTCAGTCAAAGTTTTCCGTCCTAACAAGTGTTTTGTTTAGTAGGTGTTTTGGTGTTGTTCCCGCGCTGGGCGTGGGAAACAGAAGAACGTCGGGCAAGCCCGACCGCTAAACGTTACTGATTTGCCCAACTTTCTAGCATTTGGAATTGCCGATCGAAGCGTTGCTCTTCCACGCCTAGGGGGCTCTTGAAGAAACTGGCCAAGAAGGGCATTTGACCGACATGCCCTCGACGGGCCGCCAACTCCGTGAAGCGGGCCAAATCGAGTACTAACGGGGCGGCCAGGATCGAATCGCATCCCTGCCAGGTGAATTGCAGTGTCATAGGCGTGCCTAGGAAGCCCTTAAAGTGGATGTTGTCCCAAGCCGTCTTCCAGTCACCCATGCTCTCGATGTATTCGATCGAGACGAGAGTTTGCGGCTGGTAGCCGAGGATCTCGCCCAACAGCCGGTCCTTGCTCTGGACCTTGGCCCGTTTGTTGGTCGGATCGTCCAGGACTTTTCCATCGAGGTTCCCGAAAATGTTGTGCCCCACCCAGCTCATGACCTGAAGGTTGCGCTGGGCGAACATGGGGGCCAGGACGCTCTTCATCAGTGTTTCGCCTGTCTTGCCGTCGTGGCCCATGTGTCGCGTGCGTCGAAGCCGAGTCAACTGGTCGATCGCCGGCAACGCGGAACCGAGCGAGGGCGTGAAATTGATGTACGAAAAGCCCAAGTCGAGCGTGGCAATCGCATAAAGCGAACTGGCCGGCAAGGAACACGGCTGGGCCAGCAACGGCTCGAGTTGATCCCAGTCTTCCGGGATGGTAGCCACATCGACCGGCGGTTCGGTCGAGGCCACGTTGACGACCACCACATGATGTAACTTCTCGGCCTGAGCGAAATCGGACAGATCTTGCTTCAATCGGGTGACGGCCTCGGCGGGCGTTTCCTCACGCGGCACGTCTTCGGCAGCCAACGCGGCAATCGTCGGTCCGACATTATAGATCGTGCCGGGCCGAATTCGTCCCTCGATCTGCTCCAGTTCCGACTTACTTTGGGCCGTCAACTGCGGATCGATCGCTCGGTTCTCGGCGACCAATCGGGCGATCTCGTCGGCCAGCGAGAATTGGCGAATCTCGTGTCCGCCGACCACGAAATCGGCCCACTCGACGAGTTCAAGGCGTCCAAACTGCCCCAATTCGCTAACCAGACCAGCCCCGTCGGCCAAACCTGCCTTCAGCGCGATTAGCCCCATAATAGTGGTGGTAGCCACACCACCCTTGGCGCCGATCAGCCAGAGTCCGATACGCGATTTGGCCATGGAGGAAGGATTCTCAGGAAGCCGGGTAGGGGTTACTTGGAAGTTGGTCGGTGAATCACTATCATTGTCCGATGAATGTTGCTGCGAGTCAACCGGCCATAGTCTTAGGGAGCTATTTCATGCCACCGACCATTTCGCGAATTATCCAAGCCATGGAACCCTCGGCCACGATCGCCATGGCGACCAAGGCCAAGGAAGTGAAGGCCTCGGGCAAAACGGTCTACGATCTGAGCCTCGGCGAACCCGATTTCAATACGCCGCAGCACATCTGCCAGGCGGCCCTGGAAGCCATGGAGGCCGGCCATACCCATTACACGGCCGCCAGCGGCATTATCGAGTTGAAACAGGCCATCGTCGAGCAATACCAGCGTGCCCACGGCTTGGAGTACGCCCCCACACAGGTGGTCGTTTCCAACGGGGCCAAGCATTCGCTGCACAATGCGTTCACGGTGCTCTTGGACCCGGGCGATGAAGTCATCCTTCCGGCCCCCTATTGGGTGAGTTATGCCGAGTTGGTCAAGCTGGCCGGCGGGACGCCCGTGATCGTGCAGACCCGGCAAGAAGACGATTTCAAACTGACTGCGGAGCAGTTTCGGGATGCCGTCACGGCCAAGACCAAGATGTTGTTGTTGTGCAGCCCCTCGAACCCGACCGGCAGCATGTACTCGCCCGACGAACTGGGGACCCTGGCCGACATCGTGATCGAAAACGATCTGCTGGTCGTGGCCGACGAGATCTACGAGCAGTTGGTCTATCCGGGGCATACGTTCGCCAGCTTCACCACCGTGCGGCCCGGACTGCAGGACCGAACCGTGCTGGTCAACGGCGTGAGCAAGACCTACGCGATGACCGGCTGGCGGATCGGCTGGACCCTTTCACCGGCCAACGTGGCCAAGGCTATGAGCGGGCTGCAAAGCCAACAGACTTCAAACCCCTGCAGCATCAGCCAATACGCCGCCATCGCCGCGCTCAACGGGCCCCAGGAATGTGTCGGCATAATGTTGGCCGAGTTCACCAAGCGACGCGAGTTCGTTACGGATCGGATCTCCCGGATCCCGGGCATAAGCTGCGCGGAAATGGGCGGTGCGTTTTACGCGTTCATGAAGATCAGCGATCACTTGGGCCGAAAATATGGCGGGGTGCAAGTCGATAACTCGACGCAGTGGTGCCTGGAGCTGTTGGCCCAGCAGAGCGTGGCCACCGTGATGGGCTCGGCGTTCGGCAGCGAAGGCTACGCCCGAGCCTCCTTTGCCACCAGCATGGAAAACCTCTCCGCCGCCTTTGACCGGATCGAAGCCTTCGTGACCGGGTAAGTGGGCTGTTGAAAAAGCAGCCTTGCGTGATTCGTGGACATCCGGGTGGCTGGCGGCTGAGCGCAGCGAAGCCCCGGAGTCGTACATCCCTGGGGCACCGCTGCGCTTTGCCCCAGCCACCCCAGAAACGCTGAAGCATCACCTACGACTAATCCCCGTCGCTGGGCCCCTCGACCGCTTCCGGCTTTTGCGGGCCGGGTCTATCCGGGACCGGTCCCCGGCCGTCGTCCAATAGTTTGTCCAGCAGCGGCAGCGCGATCTGGCGATAGACTTGCTGGGCCAGCGGGCTGTCTTCGAGGGTCTGCATTAATTCGTACGTTCGTTGCCCCTGCTGTGCGTCCAGGTTGGTCTCGACCGTGCGGCCCTCGGCGTCCAGCAGTACACAGGTGTAGGTCCAACTTCCGTCCGGGTTGCCGTGGCGTTGCACTTCGTACAGTTGGGCCGTCGAGACGTCGAACTCCCCGTCGATCGGTGTCTCGGCCGGCCGCTGGGCTCGGGGTTTGGTACCCAACCATTGCTGAAATCGAGCGGCCAATTGCTGGACCGACTCCTGGCTGGAGATCGAGTCGAGCCGCTGGATCTGCCGGGTCAATTCGTCGACGTTTTCCTGGTCGGTTCGCTGCCGAGTTTCTTCGATCACGTCGTTGAGCCTCGGCTCGACCTGATCGACCGAGCGGACCAAGCGTTCCGTTTCCGGTGGCGGCGGTCCCTTGGCAGTTATCGCGCTGGTGCCGGAAGCGGCGGGCGTCTTGTCTTCTGCGGAATCACCCGACCGCCATGGCCGATAGATCAGAAGGAGGACAAGCACGACCGCATGAAAAACCACCGAAGCGATCACTCCCCAGCGAAGCGGTCGCTTGGTCGCGGCAGAAGGCTGACGGTCGGATGAACTCATCGACTTGGTCCGCTACAAGAACTATCACCTACGACTATTGCTGTTTCTTGCTCTTTCGCTTCTTGCCGTCCGCACGATTCTCTTCCGGCTTGTCGTTCGAACCGTTGGTTTGGTTCTTGCGGCGGTTCTTGTCGGCCGAGAGGACTTGACGCAACAAGGCGGAAAGGTCGTCGTAGGAGTGTTCGCTGGGCGGGCCGGGTGTGTATTGAAGCACGGCCTGCGAAATCTTTCCCGAGAGCGCCAAAAGCGTCGAGGAGACGGTGCCGTAATTGCCGCCGACGCGCACGATGCCGCGTCGACCGGCGCTGTCCGGTTTGCGCGAAAAGGCTCGACTGGCCACCGCCAGGAACGCCACCGACGAATCGAGCGTGTGCAACGTGAGCATGCGGCGAACGTAATCCTGACGTGGGTCGTTCAAGTCGTCCAGGTCGCCGTCGGTGAGCACGTGCAGGGCGGGTGTTAGCTCCACGATCTTGATCTCGTCGCCCCCGTAGACCACGGCCCCGTAGTCGAGATCAATACAGACGTAATTCGCGCCGGCGTAGGCCCCGGTCGCCAGTTCCTCGGCCGCATATTGGGCCGCTTCTTCAGCACTCCGCGAGTTGAGCAACTCCCGACACAACAGCCCTCGCGAGCGGGGATCCGCTGGAACGTTCTCTTTCTTTCGATTCGTGACCGTCGCGACCATGCCCCGCTGATTCACTCCCAGCCAGGTGCCGCCGGCCTTGCGGTCAATGCCGCAGACCGTCCGGGGTGTACCCGACTGGATCTTCGGCTGTTGCGTGGGGCGATCGAACGATTCTTCGCGATTCGACGCAATCAGAATGGGGGTATCGTGGGCGACCTTGTAGAGGATGGCCATGACGCACATAGGCTTACCATTGAGGCCGACTGAGCTCGACTGACCGAGCCGGGGACCTGAAATCACATGGTTTCACTGGCGGGGAAATACTCACAAGTTCTCAGTCTACCCGGTCTGAATCCGCGATTGCACCCCCCCACAGAGCTAAATGAAGGCGGAATTCGAGACGAAAAAGTGGGATCTTGATACCAAAAGACACGGCCAGCCAGTCTTTCGGACCATTCACTCCGGCCCGCAGAGGGGTTGAGTGACCGACGAGAAAGCTTTAGGCTGCATGTTTCGACCTCGGCAGGCAGTCCGTCAAGAAGCGGCTACTGTCGACGACCGCGTGTGCCACGGTGTGTGCCACTGCTTCGCAGAAGCAGTGCGGTTTGTGTTCCCAGGCGAAAACACTGCTTCTGCGAAGCAGTGGCACACTGGCACACTCACCTACTGGTACACTGGCAGATAATCCCCGCTAGCATTCCTTCCCTACGCCCAGAGCACCCCATGGCCAGCGAGACCACACAAACCGACAAGACCGAATTAGCAGTGGGCCGTTCTCGCCTCGGAAGCCTGATGGGGGTCCGGCTGGTGGGGATCGGCAGCAGTGTGCCGGACAATGTGGTTCGCAACGAAGATTTGGCCGCCTTGGGGTACGACGCGGAGTGGATCGTCCAGCGGACCGGGATCCTCGAGCGGCGTCACGCCGAACCGGGCGTGGCGACCAGCGACCTGGCCGTCGAGGCCGCCCGGCGGTGCATCGAACAGGCCGATGTCGATCCGCAGGAGATCGACCTGTTGCTGCTGGGTACCTACACGCCCGACATGCTGTTGCCGTCGACCGCCTGCTTCGTGCAAGACAAGCTCGGGCTGTGTGCTCCGGCGATGGATATCAACGCCGCCTGTGCGAGTTTCGTTTATGCGCTGATCACGGGCATGCAGTTCGTGGCAACCGGTTGCAGCCGGTTGGCGTTGATCATCGGGGCGGACTGCAATTCCCGGGTGGTTAATCCTAAGGACGAGCACACGTATCCACTGTTCGGCGACGCCGCGGGTGCCGTGTTGGTGGCTGCCGGCGAACAGACGCAAGGGCTCTTGTCGTATGCCGTGGGGGCCGATGGTTCCGGTGCGGACTTGTTGTGCCGGCCGTTGGGAGGCTCTCGAACGCCTTTCTCCGAATGCGAGGTGGGCGACCCTCGCCATTATCTGCAGATGGACGGGCGCCCGATCTTCAAGTGGGCCATTCGGCTGTTGCGAGAATCGATCTCCGACGTACTTAGGACGGCCAACATGACCCTGGACGACGTCGACCTGATCATCTTCCATCAGGCCAACATGCGGATCATCAACGCGGCCGTCGACGACTTGGGTATCGACCCGAGAAAAGTGTTCAACAACCTCGAGCGTTACGGAAACACCTCGGCCGCCAGCATTCCCTTGGCCCTGGACGAGGCCTTTCGCGAAGGCCGTGTCCAACCGGGTAGCCAGATCCTCTTCAGCGGATTCGGCGCCGGATTGGCCTGGGGAACCGTCCTGTTAAGATGGTGATGGCTTGGAATCTACTGAATGACGAATGTGTTCGTGTTAAACAGCATTTCGTCATTCGTCATTCGTGCTTCGTCATTTCCCCCAAAGGTTTACCATGAGCAAGGATGCAAAACCGCTCCCTCCACGCCACAAGGTCAAAGAGTCCGACACCTGGGACTTAGGTAGCCTGTTTTCCGACGAATCGGCATGGGAAAAGGCGTTCACGAAGTGGGAGAAACGGATCGAGCAGTACGCCCGATACCGCGGCAAGCTGGCCGAGGTGAAGGTCCTGGCCGAGTGTCTGAAGTTCGACCTGGATTTCGATCGCACCGGCGAACGGCTCGGCACGTACGCCTTCTTGAAAACGACCGAGGACACGACCGACAGTCCCTCGCAGCGGATGAAAGGGCGGTTTACCAACGTCGGCTGTCGGGCGGCCGAGGCGGCCAGCTACATCCGACCGGAGATCCTGGCCATCCCCATGGCCAAGATGAAACGCCTGCTGGCCGACAAGCGCTTGGCCCCCTATCGGCTGATGCTTAAGCGGCTGCTGCGGTACAAGCCGCACACCTTGAGCAAGAAGGAAGAGCGGCTCCTCGCGATGCAGATCGAGATGTCGCAGGCGGCCGGGCAGATATTCCGGCAACTCAACGACGCCGACCTGAAGTTCCCGACCGTCAAGGACGAGCAGGACCGTCGCATCGAGCTCAGCCACGCCACGTTCGGTACGCTTCTGCACTCGCCCAAACGGAGCGTGCGACGAACGGCGTTCAAGAAGTACTACGAGCAATACACGGCCCATCAGCACACCTTGGCGGCCTCGCTGGAGGCGTCCGTGCAACGCGATATTTATTATGCGCGTGCCCGCAACCATCCCAGTGCCCTTCAGGCCTCGCTGTTTCCCGACCAGATCCCCGTGAGCGTCTACGACAATCTGGTCGGGTCGGTCCATCGCCATCTGCCGGCCTTGCACCGCTACTACGACATCCGCCGACGGAAGATGCGACTGCGGGAGATTCACCACTACGACACCTACGTGCCGATCCTTTCCCACCTGCAAACCCGACACACGTGGAACCAGGCGGTCCGTGTGATCCTCAAGGCCCTGGCGCCGTTGGGCGGTGAGTATTGCCGGGTGCTGGAGAAGGGGATTTTGGGCCGGTGGTGCGATCGGTACGAGAATCGCGGCAAGCAGAGCGGAGCCTTCAGTTGCGGGTCGTACGACGGTTGGCCCTACATCCTGACCAACTATCAGCCCGAAGTGCTCGAGCACGTGTTCACTCTGGCCCACGAGGCCGGACACTCGATGCACAGCCACTATTCGGCCGGGAACCAGCCCTATGCCTACTACGACTACGTGATCTTCGTGGCCGAGGTGGCCAGCACGTTTAACGAAATGCTGCTGAGCCGACACCTGATGCAGCAGGCACGCGATGAGGAGCATAAGGTGTTCCTGATCAATCGGCTGATCGACGCCATCCGCGGAACCATCTTCCGGCAGACCATGTTCGCCGAGTTCGAGAAGATCATCCACCAGACGGCCGAGGCCGGCGAGCCACTGACGGTGGACCGTTTCCAGGAACTCTACCGCGGGCTGTTGGAGCAATACTTTGGCCCCGACTTCGCGTTGGACGACGAGTTGAGCCTGGAGTGCTTTCGCATTCCGCATTTCTATCGGGCGTTCTACGTCTACAAGTATGCGACCGGCATGTCGGCCGCCATCGCCTTGGCCAACCGGGTGCTTGACGGCGGTCGGCAAGAGCGCGACGACTACCTGGGCTTCCTCAGCGCCGGCTGCTCGAAAGACCCGCTCGACCTGCTGCGCGACGCGGGAGTCGACATGCAGCAACCCCACGCCGTCGACGCCGCCATGGATCACTTCGACACCCTGGTCGACCAGTTGGACGAGTTGCTATAAAGCCGCGACCGCTGGTCGCGCCCCCTATAAAGCCGCGACCGTTGGTCGCAAAAAATGGCGCGGGAAACTCGGTATTAGGCGGCATTCGGGCGCGACCAACGGTCGCGGCTTTATAATCACCCCGGCGGCGCCAAGAGCATTAGCGGATAGACCGGGATATTCCGCAGCACGCCGAACAGCACGGCCCCCACGGCCACGGCGACCAGCAGCCAGGGTCTTCGGGCCGGATTGCCCGGCAACGGTCGGCCGAGCACGCTGCAGCGGACCTCCGACGCCAGCGTGTAAAAAATGCCCGGCAAGGCCAGGATCCAAAACGCGTTATTCTGAATCGCCAAGAGCAACCGCCCGTGCAAGAGATCGTGGGTCGCCCGAGTGGCCCCGCAGCCGGGACAGTGCCATCCGGTGGCCGCATGGAGCACGCACAGCGACAGATGCCATTGCCGCGGGTCGACCCACCATAGGACCGCCAGCGCCACGGCAAAGACCAAGCCCACGGGAATCAACCACCACACGGTCCGCCGTGTGGCGATCGGCGTGACAAGTTGTGCGGGGGACTGGCTCATCGGTTTTCGCCTCTTCAACCTCGAAAGGCTGCTTTGACTTGGTCGTCGCAGAGCACTACTAGGGCCCAGATCCCGAACGGCAATCCCAGCAGGCAGCAAGGTGAAATGCAGGGGATCATGGCGATGATGGCCGCCGCCATGGCGAACCCGTAGCTCTGAAGGTTCTTCATCTTGATTGCCCCGAGAATCACCACGATCCCCAATATGAACGCCACCACGTATTGCGCGGCCATGACACCCATGGGCATCACCATGGGAAACGGCTGCATTGCCGCACGGCCCCCTCCCATCATGCCGATCTGCAGAAACGTGCCCGCGAAGTTCAACATTTGCAAGGTGATTCCCAAGGCGCCGGTGACGATCAGTGCGATGGCCGGGCCGGCCACTCGGCTCGACGCATAGGCTGCCGACGGGGCGAAGGGCATTTGCTCGGCCGGGCCATATTGGGTTGGCGATTGGTAGGGGTTCTGCGGATCACCGGCCGCGGGCGGTTCGGGCCCCGGTGCGGAAAAGGGGCTGCCGGGTGTTTCCGGCGGCGGGACCTCGGGCGGAACTTCCCGAGGCCTCTCGGACGCACTGGGAACGGTCGTCAGGCTCCCACACTCGGGACATTTCGCCTGCTTACCCGCCGTGTCGTCGCCCGTGCGAAGTAGTTTCTGACATTCTGTGCAGCGAAATTCGATTGCCATAAGATCTGACTCCTTGCAATTCGACTGGTTATCCGAGGGGAGTACGAGCCATCATCTGATCGGCGGTCGGCTGCCCCGTGATAGCCAGGTAGGTGATCGCATAAAGCAGGGTCAAAAACGGCGCAACGGCCAATGCCCCCAAGCCGCAGGTGCACACTATGACGAGGGTGCCGAGTAGGGACGCAACAAGGTTAATCGCAAACAGCGTGAGTTTGTTTCCGACCATCAATTGTCGTGAGACGTCCAGCGACTCCATCACGCCGACGTTGCGATCGATAATCAAGTAGTAGAACTGTGCGAACATCAACGAAAAGATAATGCCCGGGATAATCAACAGTAATGAACCCAAGAGCCAAATCAACAGGAACAGGATAGCGGCGCCGAGCACCGGCAGAAAATAGGGGCCGCCGCGGAAGATCTCTCCGATATCTGCCTGCTGGCCCCGGCAGATTCTCAGAAAGTAGATCGCTTGCCCAATCCCCAGCCATATACCGAACAGGGTAGTGACGACGAAACGGACAGCCAAGGCAAGAATCTCGTCTCCCCCGGCCATGCCGAAGAGAGTCGTCCCCACAATCACGGTCACGTTGAAGGCCATGTTGATCAAGAATACGAGGATCACCACCACCAGGCACATCCCCCAATGGACTTTGAAGATCTCCCACGTTCGGTTGAAGATGTCCCCGAAGTCGATGATCGTCGGGTTCAACTCGCCGTGTCCGGTCGCAAAGGGTGTGGCCGGCGCGGGAAAGGCAGCCGGTGAGGCATAGGGATTATTCGGGTCGGCCGACGACGGCTCTGACCCCATCGCGCCGAACGGGCTGCCGGTAGACTCCGGCGGCGGAACTTCCCGAGGCCTCTCGGACGCACTGGGAACGGTCATCAGGCTCCCACACTCGGGACATTTCGCCTGCTTGCCCGCCGTGTCGTCGCAAGTGCGAAGCAGCTTCTGACATTCTGTGCAGCGGAATTCGATCGCCATAGCATCATCCCTCCGGGGCCCGGGAAAAAGGAACTGGACAAGGGAAACTGACCACCTACGCCCAATCGGTCCGCATCATACCAAAAGTGGGGAAACCCGTCCAGCGCAACCGGCGCGGACCAGGGCTTACAGCGGTATTCGTCGGGGGCGGGAGAATCTTGAACAATAAAACAGTTGCGAATGCCCGGGGATTAGCAACGAACCAAACTGTAAACGGCGTGGCTTTCAGCAGTCAGCTATCAGCTCTCAGCAAGAAAAAAGGGTCCGAACGCCAACTTCTGATAGCTGAAAGCTGATTGCTGACAGCCGGATGCAATCCGGGGGCTTTGACACCGAGTTTCCGGCCACCCTATCGGCTTGGTGGGCTACTTGGTAGGCTGAATCGCATGCTCAAACCTGCCGAAATCCTGGGACCTGCCGGTCGGATCGCTGCCCGGCTCGAAAATTACGAACATCGCCAAGAGCAGTTGGCCATGGCCGAGGCGGTCGACGCGGCGGTTGTCGGCAAGCATCATCTGGTCGTCGAGGCGGGCACCGGCGTGGGCAAAAGCTTCGCCTACCTGGCGCCGGCCATCCTGGCGGCGGCCCAACCCGCCAAGGACGAAAAGCCGCGTCGCGTGGTCATCTCCACCCATACGATCAGCCTCCAGGAACAGCTCGTCGCCAAGGACATCCCTTTCCTGAACAGCGTCATCCCGCTGGAATTCACCGCCGTGCTGGTCAAGGGGCGAGGCAATTACCTCAGTCTCCGCCGGCTCGATAACGCCATGGCTCGGGCCGGCAGCCTGTTTGTCCAGGACGAAGAGTACGAGCAGTTGCGGCAGATCAACACCTGGGCCAAGAAGACGACCGACGGGTCACTGGCCGATTTGCCGTTTCGCCCCATGCCGTCGGTGTGGGACGAGGTGTCCAGCGATCACGGCAATTGCATGGGCCGGCAATGTCCGCATCACGCCGAATGCTTCTACTACCAGGCCCGGCGGCGGATGCAAAACGCCCAGATCCTGATCGTCAACCATGCCCTGTTCTTCAGCGATCTGGCCCTGCGTCGCAACCAGGTGAGCATCCTACCCAACTACGACGTGGTCATCTTGGACGAGGCCCATACCATGGAAGCGGTGGCCGGCGCCCACTTGGGATTAAGGGTAACCAACGGGCAGGTCGACTACATCCTGCGAAAACTCTACAACGATCGCACCAACCGCGGGCTACTGGTCTATCACCGCTTGCGCGAGCCCCAGCGGCAGGTCTGGGAATGTCGACACCGGGCCGACGATTTCTTTGGAAACATCGCCCAGTGGTACGAGACCCAAACCGGCAACGGCCGGGTCCGCGAACCGAAGTTGTTCGAGAACGCCCTGAGCGAAGCCTTGGGAAGACTCTCCGGCATGGTCCGCCGCAGCGGTGAGAAACTCGACAACGCCGAACAGCGGCAGGACTTCACCGCCGCATCCAACCGGCTCGAAGCACTGGCTCTGGAAGTCGAACAGTGGCGATCCCAAGAGCTGTCCGAGACGGTCTACTGGGTGGAAGTCACGCAGAAAAGACGCTGGCCGCGGGTCAGTCTGGCCGCGGCCCCGATCGACGTCGGGCCGGTGCTCAAGGAACACCTCTTCGACAAGGTTCCCACCGCGGTGATGACCAGCGCCACCTTGGCTACCGGCGGGAAGAGCTTCGATTTCTTCACCTCGCGCGTCGGGCTCGACGACGTCAAAACGCTCTGCCTGGGCAGTCCGTTCAATTACCAACGGCAGGCCCAACTGATCCTTCCCGAGGGGATGCCCGACCCGGGATCGGAGAAAGAGGCCTACGAGCGTCGCGTGGTCGAGATGGTTCGGCGCTACGTCGGTCGTACGGAAGGCCGCGCGTTCGTGCTGTTTACCAGCTATGCCCTGATGCGACAGATCGCCGCCGAGGTGACGCCTTGGCTGGCCGAAAACGATCTGCAGTTGCTCTCCCAGGCCGAAGGGATGCCGCGCAGCCAGATGCTCGATAAGTTCAAGAAGAACCCGCGCTCGGTGCTGTTCGGCACCGACAGTTTCTGGCAAGGCGTGGACGTGCCGGGCGAGGCGTTGCAGAACGTGATCATCACACGGCTACCCTTCAGTGTGCCCGACCAGCCGCTGCTGGAAGCCCGACTCGAAGCCATCCGGGAGCGCGGCGGGAGCCCCTTCGGCCAGTACCAATTACCCGAGGCGATTCTCAAGCTCAAGCAGGGGTTCGGCCGGCTGATTCGCACCAAGCGCGACACGGGTATGGTCGTAATCCTCGACCCGAGAATCCGAACCAAAGCCTACGGCAAGCTATTCTTAGCCTCGTTGCCCAACTGCCGCCAAGTCATCGAGCCGGTCGACGACTGAGACCAAACCTCTCGACCGCGTGTGCCACTGCTTCGCAGAAGCAGTGCTCTTTCCAACGAACACCAGCGGCACTGCTTCTGCGAAGCAGTGGCACACCGATTGGCACGCGTACTAACCATGCACCAGCGCACGAAGCAGATCGTGCGACGTTACAATGCCGACCACGCGACCGTCTGCGGTCAGCACGGGCAGGCAGGACACGCCATGCTCGAGCATGACTTGGGCCGCCGCGTCCACGTGTGTCTCCGCCGTGATCGTGATCAGCTTGCGCGTCATGATCTGATGCACGCGGCGATTCAACGTCGCCATGTCCTCCGGCCGCTCGGACATCTTGCCCAGGAAGGGGCTCACGTTGCGTAGTAGATTGCGGTCCGAGATCACGCCGACCAGCTTTCCTTGCTCGATCACCAAGAGGTGATGAAACGCGTGTTCCTCGAAAAGGTCCCGTACCATCTGCAGATTATCATCCATCCCGACCGTGATCGTCCCACGGGTCATGATCTGGTCGATGTTCATATTGAGCACTCCCTTGACGGGTGAATGGGCAAAGGGTCTTCGAAGCGGTCACGTGCAACGAAACATATTCAACACGACGCTAGGAGGCCGGAATTGCCGTTGCGGTCTGAGCATATTTCGCGATCAAGGGCAGAAAGGTGCTGCGGTCAACCGGCTTTGTCAAGTAATCGTCGCAGCCCGCCAGACGACATTTCTCGTCGTCGCCAACCATTGCGTTTGCCGTCAGGGCAAGAATCGGCCCTTGGTAACTTGTCTCACGCAGTTTTCGAGTCGCCGAGTAGCCGTCCATCACCGGCATCTGCATGTCCATTAGAATCAGATCGAAAGGATTCCCTTGGTCGTGTGCAGTTTGAACACACTGCAGAGCAACTTTCCCATTTTCAGCCACGGTGACATCGGCTCCCGCCTTTTCCAAGAGAAACGAGATGAGTCGCTGATTGTCGGGGCCGTCTTCTGCCAGCAGGATGCGGCAGTCGAGCTGGACCGTCCGTTTGGGTGAGGAACTCGTCTTCTTCGGGGTATTGGCGATCGCTTCTTGCGGATTGTCCAACATGGGCACTCCGTCGAGCGGGCCTGTCTCGATGGTCACACTGAACGTACTCCCCTTGCCGGGGCTGCTGCTGACGGAGACATCGCCGTCGAGCATTTCTGCCAAGCGCTTACTAATGGCCAGTCCCAATCCGGTTCCCTGATACTCCCGCGTTGTGGACGGGTCGACCTGCGTGAAGGGGCGGAAGAGCCTGGAGACTTGCCCCGGTGTCATGCCGATACCGGTGTCGATCACGTCGAATTGCAGGCAGGGTGGCTTGCCGGCGCCCCCGACAAGCCGTGTCGTCAACCGAACACTGCCGGTCTCGGTGAACTTGATTGCGTTGCCCGTCAGATTGATGAGGATTTGCCGCAACCTAACGGAATCACAGCGGATCGTCTCGGGGATCGGCCCTTCATACTCAATCTCCAAAGCCAGATTCTTTGCCTCGGCGCGCACGCGCATCAGGGAAGCGACGTCCGCCACGATGTTGGCGGGTGAACAGGCGGTACGCTGAACTTCGAGTTTCCCGGCCTCGATCTTGGAAAGGTCAAGGATGTCGTTGATCAGTTCGAGCAGGTATTCGCCGTTGCACTTTATGGTATCGAGGAACCCGGACATCTGGTGCTTTCCGAAATCACACGCACCAAGGCACCCCTCTGCAAGTAGCTCCGTGAAGCCCAGGACGGCCGTCATCGGGGTGCGGATCTCGTGGCTCATGTTGGCAAGGAAGTCGCTCTTGGCTCGGTTGGCTTTCTCAGCCTCCCAGTTCGCTTGTTCCAGCTTGATATTGAATTCCTCCAGTGCAACCGCTTGCTCTCGTGCTGCCTGTTCTGCTTGCCGCAATGCGAACTCCAATACTTGTCGTTTGGCGACGTCGGCCCACAAAAGAGCCACGGCGATTCCCAGCAGCAGCACGGTTCCACAGATTCCCCACACCGTGAATGCTCTTGCAAAACCATCAGCGCCCATGTAGACAGCTTCGTCATACATGAAAACCAAGAACCACTTCTGGTCGCCTGGAATCTCTGCAGGTGTCCACAACGCCGTGTATTCTGCACGAAGGAAGGTGTCTTCCTGGTTTTGGAAGAATTCCGACACACCCTGCGCAGCGAATTGTCTCTTGAACCAGTGTTCTGTTTCCGAAGGCAAATCCTCGCACGAGAAGAAATCGCCTCGCTGATTGACCAGGGCGACCATGTTCGAATAGTTGCCACGCCCCAAGGCCGCGGCAATGTTTTCCGAAGGCACCATCCCCGCCACGATGCCGACCAACTCCCCATGGGACCGGATAGGCACCGACACCACCACGCCCATTTTATCGACACACAACTGCACGGGCCGACTGATCAGTGTCTTCAGCGAAGGATCTTCGGCGAAGCGTCGGATGTGTTCGACTTGTGTTTGGTACTCCTCTTCTTCGCTTTCCAAGGAGTGCAGTTCGTCAACGTGGTGGTGTTCGTCGCCGTGCTCAAAGGTCATGAATGGGCGGGCGGTGCCGTCGAACTCCCGCTGAATTACGTAGATCTCGGAAAGGCGGAGCCGCTCGTAGTTCGCCTCGAAGATGGCTTGGATGTAATCTCGCGATTCTCGGGTCATTGCCACCACTTCATCATCGAGACTGATGAAGCGCAGTTCCATTTGGATCAGGTCGAGGTATTCCTCGACGTGCTCTTTGACGGCTTCCATCTTGAGATGGTTGTGATCGCGAACTTCCGCCGCCAACTCGCGCTGCTGGCGCTGCTGCTGCCAGATGATAATCACCACAATCACGACGGCCAGTGGCACGGAGATCCATTGCAGAAGGCGCAGCAGCCTGCGGGAAGCTTGTCGGGATTCCATCTTGATCGCCCCTTTTTCGATTCGAGAATCGGCAGTCGGTGGGAGTCAGTCTGGGAAGCACACAGAATTCTCAGTGACAACACGATGCGTGTTCGTCAAGTCGATTCTCGCTTGCTTGTAAACTATAGGTCACCTAAACTGCCCGGGTACCGAATTCAAGGTGTCTGTAACCGCCCAAAACCGGCCGTTTCTAACACCTGTAGCGATTTCAACGAGTGCTTCCCTTCGCAAGATGTGGATCTTGACGCTTCTCGGGCGTGGGGGACGGGGTTTTCTTCAGCCAGTGCAGAGCACGGGTGGGCAAGCCACCCGTGGCACCCGTCAGTTCGGGCCTCTTGAGCCACTAGTTCGACTTGCCCTGGCCGATCGGCGTATGCCAGAACGTCTTGTAGTAGGTGCGGTCGGCGTCGTAGACGTCGATCGGGTCCTTGGCCAGATCGAACGACTCGGGCAGCACGCCGTAGCGCTTCATCTCGCGGACGTAGTGGTGGTTGGGCTTGAAGCCCGGCATGTCGAACCGCTTGATCTCGTCGAGCCTTATCCGGGCCGCCTGCAGGTGGGTCAGAATCAATTGGTAATCCGGATCGGCCGTGTCGCTGAAGACGATCGGGTGCTGGATTGCCTGCGGCGGCCGGCTGCGGTCCTCGGCCACCGGCTTGGGATCCGTGATTTCTGCGACCGGTTGCCCGTCGGCATATCCGCCGGCCTGCTTCGCCAGGGTCGCCATGAGGAACATGGACTTCTGGGGTCTGCTCAGGTTGAACACCCGATGTCGCGAGTAACGGCTCAGCGGTCGCATCCACGAGAGCATGTCGTTGTGGACGTTCGTCTGCGTCAGGGCCGTGACATGATAGGGCAGTTGCGCCTTGTCATGGCAGGCGCCGCAACGTCGCGTGACCGCCTCGACGGCCGGCGGGGTCGAGGGCCACTTGTCGGCCATCTCGCGAGTCGGCTCGTTGATCCGCCAACTCCCGCCGATCTGCCCCGTACCATAGGCCGCGTACGTGCCCGGGTAGGTCGCTCCCACGTCGATCCACAGTCGAACCAGCTTCTTTTCATGCGGCGTAAGCTTGACGTCGTAGTGGCTCGGTTCGAGCATCTCGACCAGCGGCGAGGCGGAACTGTAGGTCGAATAGGGCTCGTTGTTACCCGGCTGGCGCCCCGTGCCATGCCGCGGATCGCCCGTGGTGTCCTTGATCTGCCAGTGCAGGTAGAGCGAATAGTAGCTCAACGAGAAGACGGGCCCCCGATCGCCACTGAGGACAACGCTGCCCTCGGGCTTGTCCGGATTGTGACACTCGACGCAATGCCGGTCGAAGATCGGTTGAATGTCGCGGGGGAAGTCCATGATCTGCGGTGCGCCGGCGATCGGTGTGATCTTGCTCGGTGCGCGGCTCATGGCCATCTGCCCGGTGCGGGGACGCTGGCCGGGTGTCTGCTCGCGCGGCTCGTGGCAGCCGACGCAACTGAGCTTCTCACCCGGCTGCAGCGTGACGAAGCTCCGCATCTGCTTGATCGATTTGCCGTTCTCGTCCAACAGGGCGAAGTAGACGCTCCGCATGGGCGGGATCTCGAAGCAGGCCGACCCGTCCGGCTCGACCGGCACGGTGCCGAGGATTCGCTTGATGGTCGAGGTCACGCCGTGGCCGATCGGTTGCGACCCGCCGCCGTGGAAGTTGGCTGGCTTGGGTAGGTCTTCCATCACCAGCAGTTGCTTAATCGCGCCCGGCTCGACGCCCTGCATGTTGCGGCCGAAATAAACATCGCTTAAGAAGACGGTGGCCGCGTCTTTGGCCAGATCGGCTCGCGGCGAGACGGCCTGCTCGCGCGGTCGGCGCATGATGGCCCTCGGCTCGTGCAGCGGACGACCTTCGCCCGTGTAGAGAAACTCGGTTTCTCCCTGGCCGTTCATCAGCGCGATTTCATTCTGGCCGACCAGCACCAGGAACGCATCGGCTGACAAGGGATAGGGGTCGCGGTAGTTCCCGCCCTTGGAGATGTTTTTGATCCCCCCTGGGGCGTTCGGTCCGTGCCGACCGCTGGCAATGGCCATGTACCCGAAATGTTCGTTGCTGCCGTGGCCCGGGATGTTGGACATCACGATCTGGTTGGTGCCGGGGATCGGTTTGGCGTCGATGAACACGCCGCCGGGAATCATGTTGCCGTAATAGACCATCTGCCCGGTCCCGTCCGGGTTCATCGTCCACAGGTGATGGAAGCTGACCGGGTCGCGATTGACATATTCCCAACGCGTGTAAAGAATCCGCCCGTCGGGAAGCACGGCCGGCGTATTCTCGGTGAACGAACCGGACGAGAGCATGCGCATGTTTTCGCCATTGGTGTCGCAGCGGTACAAGATGGCCGTCTCGGCCAGCCAGCAGCCGATCCAGCGATTGCATCGGGTCGAGCAGAAGACGATGTCGTCGTCGGGCAAGTAGGTCGCCTCGACGTCGTCGTAGGGCCCGTCGGTAATCTGCCGCAGGCCCGTGCCGTCGGTGTTGATTTCATACAAGTGATAGCGATGTGTGCCGCCCTTGCGATAGGAGAAGAGGATCCGCTCGGCGTCGTAGTGGACCTGCGGATCGCGGACCGACCCGCCCGGGTCGTCGACCAAATCAACCATCTTGCCGGTGCGGACGTTGAGCTTGGTGAGCTTGGTACCGTCCTCGGCATGGAACCAGACGTCGGGATCGCCGCAGGAGTAGCCGAAGTTGGCGTAGTAGTGCCCGGCGAGATCCCGGCCATGCCCCCGCTGGGCGAAGACGATCTCCTCGACGCCGAACTCTTGCAGCTTCGCAATGGCGGCCTGCCGTTGGGCCAACTGGGCCTGGAGCCGCTGCTGCCGGATTCGCGCACGGACGAGTTCCGACTGTCGCACGGCCTCGACGCGACCCGGCGCGTTGCAATGGGCCTTGATCTCCTCGGCCGAGAGGGCTCGGTTCCAGATCGAGATCTCGTCGACGTAACCACGGAACTGCGCGCCGCCACCGTCGCCCGAGTCGCCGATGCCCACCGCGTCATTCGACCGGCCGATCGTGCCGTCGAAGGTGGCCGTGCCGGTCTGGCGGCCGTTGAGGTAGACGGTTAACTTGCTTTGGGTCGGGTACTCCTCGTTACGCCGGGCCACGCCCACGATGTGCTGCAGTTGATCGGTCATCACCGCGCCGCCATCGCAGAAGATGTACCGCCCGTCGCTCTGGCCATGGCAGAGGCTGACCACGCCGTTGTTCAGCGCGAAGTGATAGGCAAGGGTTGTATTCCATTGCAGTACAAGCCGGTTCCATCCGCCGAGGAGCGTGGGATGGATCCAGGCCTCGATCGTGTAGTTGGGGCCCAGTTGCACGTCGGGCGAGACCTTGGCGGTCAGATACTTCGCATCGCCCGACTCGACCCCCAAGGCAACTGCCCCGTCGATCGTACCCGGCAACTTGTCGGCCGAGACATACCGCGCCGTACCACCGACACCCGTCAGATCGTCGCTAACCTCGCCGGCCTGATCGGTCGTCGCGTTGTTGAAATCCCAATGGGCCACCAGCGCCTCGCCCGAGGGGACCTCGGCCCCGATCGCCGAAACGGCCAGCATGGCTACAACCGAACACGCAAGGAACGACTTCTTCATGGGAGTGTCTCCGACATTACTCGTGGTTTTCAAGTTCATCTATCGATTATAGTCGGTCCGGCAAGGCGTCCGCAACATGGCTTGCGCACGAAACCCCCCGGTAGAACCGGTTTTCTCCTCGGTCACTTCCCAGGCGTTACTCGGGAGATTAGGCTATATCATCATCAATCCCGTCACCCTGCAACTTGAGGTATCGAAAGTGAGAACACCACAAAAAATCGCCGCGGCCATGCTCGTCGTCCTGTTGACCGCCGCCACGGCATGGGCGGAGGATCAAGAGTGGATCCAACTGTTCAACGGCAAGGATCTGACCGGCTGGAAGGTCAAAATCACCGGTTACGACTTGGACGACAACTTCGGTAACACGTTCCGCGTCGAGGACGGGATTCTCAAGGTGGCCTACGACCAGTACGAGAAGTTCGACGGGCGATTCGGCCACATCTTCTACGCGGCGCCCTTCTCGCATTACGTGCTGCGCGTGGAGTATCGGTTCGTCGGCGATCAGGCGCCCGGCGGTCCCGGCTGGGCCTTTCGTAACAGCGGGATCATGTTCCACGGCCAATCGCCCGAGAGTATGCGCAAGGACCAGGACTTTCCCGTCTCGATCGAAGTGCAACTGCTCGGCGGCAGCGGTTCCGGAAAGCGCACCACGGGTAACGTCTGCTCGCCCGGCACGCATTTCGTGATGAACGGGGATCTCGTCACCGCCCACTGCAACAACTCGACCTCGAAGACCTACCACGGCGACCAATGGGTCACGATCGAATTGGAGGTCCATGGCAGTAAACTGATCAAGCACATCATGGACGGCCAGACGATCTTCGAGTACACGCTGCCGCAACTCGACCCGAACGACGCCGACGCGAAGAAGCTCATCAAGGACGGCAAGCGAATCCTCCACGGCGGCAGCATCTCGCTACAGTCGGAAAGCCACCCGGTCGAATTCCGCAAGGTCGAGCTACGGAAGTTGGAAGAGTGATCGGGGGAGCCTGATAGGGTGGGTTGAGGACGAAGACCCACGCGTTAACTCGAAGTTAATCATGCCAGAGAGAATCGTATTCAATTCGCCGGTGGACGACGTCCGATGAAACTTCAAAGAGCTTCGCGATATGGTCTTCGGCGGCATCTCTGACACCGGTGTCGGCTTCGTCAAAGTCAATGCCATGTTCCTGCCCGCGTTCCACGTAATCGAAGAATACCTCACGGAGCTTGTCGGCCGGAACAAGGACCAAGCCTGCAAAGGAAGAGGCGTGGAACTCAAGATAGCCGTATTGGTCTTCCGGTATCACGCTTGTGGCCAGGTGTTTCCACTGGTCGATGTCGTCAAACTTCAATTGGCCGAAGATCTCGGCATGAAGTACGCGGTGGCCAAGTTCGTGAGCTAAGCTGAACCGATAACGGTTTGGCCTCTTCATGTAAACATATTCGTCAATACGGATCTCTTGCAGATCGCGCGTGAGGTAAGCCACGGTATCAAACCCGTCTTGCAGTCCGGGCACGGGAACGATGTCGATCCCAAAGCAAGCCTCAGCGATTCTTTCGATAGGGACAGGAATGGACCGCGGAGCGTGGTGTTCTGCCAAGAAGGCTTCCGCCTGTCGCCGCAGGTCGTCGTACTTGAGAAAAGGTGCTTTGAAGGCCACGTACTAGCTCCGGCGGATCTTCTCAACCAATTCATCCAGTTGTTCGGACGACAATTGCTTGCCGCGCATCGTTCGGAAGAAAACGGGCAGCTTGTCGACGACCTCCCGGTCGGACATGATGTCGTTGGGTATCTGACCACGCTCGGCGGCCGCGAGGTCAAATAACTCCAGCCACCGATCTGAACCCGGTTCTAGTTCCAACGCCAGCGCGTATCGTTCCAGTAGCTCGTGGCTTTCCGGTGGCGGGAACAGGCCACGTTCAAGCTTGCTGTAGTTGCCCGGGTCAAACCCGTTCTTTAGACAGAATTCGCGCAGGGTGAGCCCTTTCTCTAAGCGAATCTGTTTCAGCATGGCAGAGAACTTGTTCGTCATTTGGTATCTCCCGGGTCGTTGCCAAAAGTACGAATCACCCATAGCTATCCATGACGCGCCGCTCCTGTTGTATTCATTGTACAACAATTACAACGATAGTCAAGGCCAGTCCCAGGGGTGGGCCGCCTTTTGCAGACGCGGGGTGCATCTCGCCACCCACCATCCACTTGACCGTCTTGCCCGGGGACCGGGTAGCGCAGACAGTTCTCCGCAGAGGACGTTGCCCTTGTGATGGACTCGTGTCCGTGTCGCGAAGCGACAAGAGGATCGGTGACGGCAAGAAGGTCCTCTCGTGGCTTCGCCACACGGACACATTTGCCGAACAAGCGTTATCCACTGGCAACGCGTTTTCCGGCAAAGTGTCCGTGCTACCCGCTGGGTTCAGCGTTTGTTATTCCTTTTGACCATAATACGCATCCGGACCATGCTTGCGTCCGTAATGCTTGTTAAGAACATAGGCTTCCAACTCGGGCACGT
>SDBV01000772.1_pt1 | contig 46493 bp, 81 predicted proteins | sample 2277081 | NCBI WGS metagenome assembly SDBV01 (sample SAMN10402039, study PRJNA504765) | marine sediment metagenome | isolation source: marine sediment core GS10_PC15, 223 cmbsf | place: Arctic Ocean: Southern Knipovich Ridge | collected 2010
GGCCCCTGCTGGGCATGATGGCCAAGACGGGGCTATGGCCGTCTCCGATGCCGAGCGATGTGGACGGCGGTCGGACCACCAAGGGCAAGAAACGGCAGAACGAAGGCGGGTTGAGGAAGGCGGTTCTCTGGCCGACGCCAGGGGCATCGAAGGCGGCAACAGATACGACGTTGGCAGCCAGCGGGGACGGCAGGGACAAGCCAAACAAGCCCGGCTGGGCAGTTGCTCTCTGGCCGACACCGAAGGGCAGCCCGGATCACTACGGCCAGCCGAGGGAGAACGACCGGGGCGACCTCCAGGCTGCGGCGCTGACCTGGCCGACGCCGACAGCACATCGGCAAGACATGGGAACGCTGGAATTGGCTCGCTACTCAGCGACGGATCGGCGCAAGAAGGGCATCAAATACGACCCGGCAGTTGGTGGGCAGTTGAACCCCCGCTGGGTCGAGTGGTTAATGGGTGTCCCGATAGGGTGGGTCAGCTTAGAGCCCTTGGGAATGGAGTCGTTCCAGCAGTGGTTGCAAGGTTTTTAGGAGGCCAGCCATGACGACAACTACATGCCGGCACCATTGGATTCTGCCCGCAGCCCAGGGACCGGTGAGCGTGGGCGTCTGCCGAAAGTGTCACGAAAAGCGAGAATTCTTTAGTGCCCCGGAGGGACAGTGGGGCAAGACCAGAGAGCGGCGCACCGGGGGGCCAGCTACCGGCAAGACCGGCTGGCAAATGGACAACGCCGACGCGCTACGGCGGGCGCAGGAAGCGTGATGCTCACCGAAGCTGATCTGCAAGCCAGCATCGTCTCGGCGGCGCGCGATTTCCATTGGCTCTGCTACCACAGTCACGACTCTCGCCGGTCGGAGCCTGGTTACCCTGACCTGACGCTAGTTCGGCCCCCGCGGGTGCTGTTCATAGAGTGCAAGACCGACACGGGGAGGCTCCGTTCTGGCCACTTCGGCAAGAAAGGACGATGGATGCCGGGACAAACAAACTGGCAATCGGCCCTCTTGGCCTGCCCTGGGGTGGAGTACGTTCTGGCCCGGCCCTCGAACCTAGATGAAGTTTACGCGACGCTGGCAGCGAAGGAGGCCAACCATGAACCCACAAGGCGCATCTGAACAGATTCTAAGCGAATACCATCGAGCGGCCGAGAAATTCCCGCCGTTCAATTCTCCCCATGAAGGGTTGGCTGTGCTGATGGAAGCGTTCGAGGAGTTGAAGGCTGAAGTATTCCCCAAGAACGCTTCACGAACCCGAATGACCGAAGAGGCGATCCAAGTTGGCGCCATGGCTATCAGGTTTCTGGTGGACCTGCCATGACGAAACCTGATCCCCAGGCGGCGGCGATCTGGTTGATGACGTGGCGGGAGGAGTGTGGTGCAGGGTGTTTCTGGCAGTCAGACGGGGTGTACCGGCTTCAGGACTGGAGCCGTTGCCCCGACTGTAAGGGCTCCGGCCACAAGCACCCGCTACGCCGGGAGTGTCCTGGCACGGTCGATAACCCCGTGTTTCCAGCCTATCACGACGGCAAGGGTAGAGAAGCCTGTGGTTGTCAGGGCCACAAGTTCCTCCCCGTCCACGACTGGGATACCATCGAGGCTGCAATCTGGGCGCGAGGGTGGAGCCTGTATTTACATGCTTATCCGAACCGAAATGGTGATTGGGTCTGCGTTTTTGGTCCTGACCTTCGTGAAGATGGCATTACGTTGGCAAAGGACGGCCTCCGCGGGACGGCTGCGCTTCAGGTGGCGGCTGCCCGTGCGACAGGCTGGGAGGGATAGATGATGAAGCCGTACTTTTGGGAAAAAGAGTGGCAAGCAAAATGGCTGCAACTGCTTACTCGACGCCGGGCTCGGGCGGTTTGGACTATCCGGGTTCTCCAATGTGATCTAGCTATCCTTGAACGAGAGAGGGCTACATGGCAGACGGAACTCGATTCATTGAGCGCCCGTCCGATGCCCACGCGCTGAACCCGTCATTATTAGGGAGAGGAAGATGCTATCTTGTGGATGCCGAGAAGCCTGCTGCCCCCATGTATTACCCGAGAAACCTGACGGGCGATGTCCCGCGTGTGGCGACCTCATATTCGGGGGCGAGCCCTGCCGGGTGTGTGCCGGTCCGCTTGGTGGGGCGCTGAGGACGTTCATGCGGCTACAACTTGCCAAGTTTGTTGCCAGGGACCATCGCCAAGGATGGCGCAGCGTAACCCGCGTCGGCAACACTCTCCTGAATGAACCCGCCGTTCATGAAGGCCTGGTTGCTCACCTTGAAGATGAAGTCCAGGAGATGAAGGACGCAGAGACACCGGACGAAGAGAGCAAGGAAGCGGTTGATGTCGCCAACATGGCCTTCTTGGTCTGGTGGAGAAACGAAGCAAGCCAAGGAGGCCAGAACCGTGCCTGAGACACCGTATAGCCAACGTATCCAGGAGCTCAAGGGCGACCTTGCCGACTCAGCAATCATGCTCCGCCGGGCTTTGCAAGACATGGAGATCGGCTACCGCCGGGGCCAGGCCGACGAGCGGGCTAGTCAGGTTGCTTGGGCCATCGGGGCATTGGATCGTGGCACGGAAGAAGTCATGGCGGGGCCAACGCCTTGCACTGACGAAGGTTTCTGGCAAGGGGTGGAGTGGTGTCGGCGGATGTTGGCCGTTGATAGCCAAAGACCCGCCGTGAAGCCAAAGGAGGCCAATGATGTCAACTGACCCGCTGGCTATCATCTGGATCAAGAGCCCGGACGGGACGCCGAAGTACCCGACGCTGAGTGACGAGTGCGTAAAGAACTTCAGCTGGGGACCATGCCCTGGTGCGGGACAGCCTGTATCATCGACAGGCGACTGCCCTGTTTGCCGTCGCCCGACATGGAAGCCCATGAAAAACGGCAAGGTTAGGCGACATTCTGGGCGACTCCCCGACCACACTGAAGATTGCGTTTGTCAGGGTCAACGCCGCGTCCCGGTTGCCGAGGAGGTCATGGTGGCGAGGCTCTGGGAGATATTGCTGGCACCTACTGACAGAGTCCTGGTAGTGAATCGCAAAGGCAAGGATTACCGCATCCTTGATTTCTACAACCCGATACCCGTAGGTGTTGGCCCAACCCTGCTGGCGGCTTTGCTTGCGGCATTGGAGGCGTGATGGACTTAACGGAGGCGCTCGATGTGGTTTACGGCCACACACAGTGGAACAATCCCTTACGACCATCGTCGATTAGCGGGATCGAAGACACGCCCTACGAGGCATTCCAAGACTTAAAGCCTGAGTTCCGAGTCATCGTGGTCCGATTGATCGGGCACCAGCCAGCAAAGGAGGAATCCTAATGTCTGACCGACACCCGCCCGCCGCAGCGCTGCTGAGTGACGAGGAACTTGACACCATCGAAGGCAATGACACACCTTGGGGCACAACTTTCGTGCGCCCAGTCGCCGACGCTGCCACAGCCAAAGCCTGGGCCGCCGCCCTGGACTCACCGGAAGTGACGGCGCTGGTGGATGTTGTTGCGTCTTTGGGATTCGCCGTTGAAAATCTAGATATCTTTCGTGTTGAAAAGCGAGATCGTGAAGACTTGCGATTACAATTAATTAGGCAGGGATACGACGCCCTGGCCGCGTTCAAGAAGCTGAAAGGGGGTGGCTGATGGTTTCACGCTGTAGTTACTGCTATGGAAATACTATTGATACAAAGTCGCCACTCAAGCTACGTCGTGGCTGCTATGATTATCTTGGCCCGTGGTGGCGGCGTAAGATAAAAGAATCAAAACGGAAGGACACCCCATGACTGACACCTTGACCCGGTTGGCCAGCCGCCTCACCGGTATGGGGCGGGCGATTGGGGCCGAACTCGGTCTCACGGGTGACTTTCGCGTCTTTGGCGAAGGGGTCCGTACTACGCCCGGCAACTCGCCGACCGCTCAGACGTCTCCCCCCCCCCATACTCTTCGTAGCAAACTTATATTTGCCGGGGTCGCGGCCTGGTTCGTGGTCTTGGTAGGAGCGGCCGGGGCCACTATTTACCGAGTTGTCGACGAACCGCTTTTTCGGTCTTTGTTAGCCGAGAACACCGAACTAACCATCCGCAACGGCGAGATAGAGCGACGAAATAGCGAACTTGAGCCGTTGAACGAGCGGCTCGCAGCGGCGAACACCGTTTTACTGGAGGACCGCGACGAGTTGCTGCAACGGGTGGCCCGCATGGAAACCGATCATATTGCCTGCCAATCAGCCGTTGAACCATTCCAGCTGGCTTATCATTATCACGCGACCAGGACGACAAAGGAGGCCAGATGACAATACAGGTCAGGCATCATACGGACGACCGGGAGCGCAAACCGGACGTGACCTCACTCGACATCGAACTGTACTTTTGGCGCCGGGAGGATGAGCAGAACGTCGAGCAGATCACCTTCCGCGCCCCGGGTTATACCGTCGGGTACATGCGGTGCTACATCAGGCGCACGGGAAAGGGCTACGCGGTCGACCTGGCCCGGTGGATCGGCCCACCCGTTAATCTGAATGGGCGTGACAAGGACCACCTCAGCCGCGTTCTGGTGGATAGGCTTCAGACGCACCTACGGCAGAACGTCAAAGCCATCCGGACTGACCTGATCGATCTGGACAGTAGCGACGAGGGGCTCTGATGGCAGAGAACCACAAGAACACCAAACCTCGCTGGACATCAGTCCTGGCCGGGTGGTCGTCGACGGAGCGGAACGGACGGAGGAGATGATACGCTCTAAGGCGTTTTGCGGGGGTTGTGCCGGAGAACCCGTCCCCCCGTTGGCGGCTGACGGCGCTACGGCCAGCACGGTGCCAATCAGGGCCGCACCAGCGGCCGGAATTCAATTAAGCCTAAGCCTGGAGGAATGATGGCACAACAAGAAATGGAACCCGCCCACGATTACCTCTCCATTGCTAAGGACTACTTGGAGTCGGCGAAAGACGCCATGGGAGACGAACAGGTTAAGCCCGAGAACCGGCTGGCTCTTGGCAACTTGGCGGCAATGATCGCCCAAGCCGAGGAGGCGCGCCGGGCGGCCGACTGGCTCGATGAAATCGACAACAGTATCAATTGGTTGACGGAAACGGTGGGCCCAAAGGGCAGGCAGCGGCTTACCGACAGGGAGTATCAGGAGAAGCTAGTGGCGATGGATTCCGAGGAGAACGGTGGCCCGATTGGCAACCCGCTGGAAGACGCTGCCCGTCGGTGGATGCGGAATGGTCACATGATAGGATGCTATCATTCGGATAATCCAGAAGAAGGATCGCCTGATTGCGCGATTGGGTGCACGAACCTACTGGCGGCCCTGGGGATAACATGAGACCAGTTGAATACCTGAGCTTTGGCGGTGGCCCGCCCAGCGTGGCCCTGATGATTCTCAACGCCCGGGGGGGAGATAGAGCCCAAGGGGGCAACTCATGACTGAACCATTACGGGTACTTTCTCTTGGGTGGGGCGTCCAGTCTTGGACCCTGGCGGCGATGGCTGCCCTGGGCGAACTGGACCCCTTCGATTACGCCATCCACGCTGACACAACTCACGAGGCTGCCGCAACCTATGCCCACGCCGAAAAGTGGACGCCCTGGCTGGAAGAACGCGGGGTGCAAGTGGTTACGGTTTTGGCAAATCGCCCTGACGTCGTACGTGAGGATTGGTCAGCATCAATCCTGATTCCGGCCTTTACCATTACCGAGCAACCGGCAGATGAATCCCCTTATGCGCAGGGCGAACGAACGAGGCTTGAGTATAAAACAGGCCAGGTGAAGCGGCAATGCACGCACGACTGGAAGATTATGCCAATCCGTCGGTTTATTCGGACCAAACTCCCACGCCGCCCGTCCCCTTCTTCCGTGATAAGCATTCAGGGTATCAGTCTTGACGAGTTCACACGGATGCGTGATAGCGATGTACAGTACATCGAACACAGCTACCCTTTGGTAGACCGCCGGATGACTCGGGCCGACTGTGTGCAGTGGTTACAAGAACGCCGCTTGGATGTGCCGGTTAAATCGGCTTGCGTCTTTTGCCCATATCGAAGTCTGGGCCAGTGGAAAAGACTAAAACAAGCCGGGGGGACAGATTGGGATAAGGCTGTGGCGGTGGATACGATGATTCGCTACAAGAGGCAAAGTGGCGCGGGGAAACCCGGCCATGAAGTGCAAAGAGGCATAACTCTCTATGTCCATCCAGCGCGCAAGCCACTGCCCGAGGCGGTGGTAATCCCGGAAGACTTTGGGGCTGAACAAATGGAGTTCGAGATGCCCTGCGACGGTGGCACTTGCTGGGTGTAGACGTGTTCCCGATGTGGTGGCATAATGAACGGGTGCAGCGAAAGCAACTGTTTCACGTAGGAGCACGAGATGGCAAAGACTCGGTTTGTCTCTGGTTCAAAAGCTCGGTTCCTCACCGCGCGAGCTGCCTGGCTTGATATTGCCAAGCGCACTGGCGTGGAGCCGACCACCCACAGGTTGCGGCGTGCCGATACGCCCGACATGTTCCGCTGGGAAGTGCTTGGCCGCAAGAAACGCGGGATCAGGACGGGGGTACCCCTTGGTCGCCGCCGTCGCGCCCTCTCTTAACCAGCAGCCCCACGAGCAGCCACCAGAACCCGCCGAGGTGCCCCATCCACGCGTAGTAGTCCAACGTCGAAAGCAGGGTCAACGTCAGCAGGAGCCACCACGCTGTCGCCCCCCGTTGCTTCGTCAACGCCCACCCGGTGACGGCCAGCCACATCACTGCGGCAACGATCCCATTCTCGTAGGCAATCCGGAGCGGGACATTGTGGAGGCCCGGGTGTTCAGCGACCCCGCGGGGGAGTAGCGACGGGAGGTGTGGCATGGCGAGCCTCGTACCGATGTCACCCGAGACCCCGTGCATCGCTTCGCCCACACTGGCGAACCCCGCCACATGGTAGGGTAGGGGCGTGAAAGAAGCAACCAGGGTGACGCCCAGCAACGCGGCCGCGACCCCACCGGCCAACGGCTTCCACGAAATGGTGCGGCGAGCCGCCATGGCCAGCAAGACCCCGGCGCAGACCAACAGGCCCCACCGAGACCCCGTGAACAAGAGCGCTACGAACAGCGGAGGTGTCAGCCAACGGGCACGAGTCGTCATCAGGTACACGATACCGAGGGTGAGGAAACCAGCGGCCAAGTTGGGATTGTGGGACAGGCCGGTTGGCACCTCTCCTCGTATCAGGATGCCCTGTTCCCAGTGCCAGTTGGTGAACCCGCCGTAGATGATCAGGCCCGCGTGAAGCAACCACGCCGGGACCAGAAACGCCCAGACCCGGTCAGTGCCGTCGCTGAGGTACAGTAGGAGTGCCGGCGCCATCCAGACCACGACTCCCGCCGTCAACACCCAGTTGGAATCACCCCAGAAGATGCTGCCGGGGATCGCGAGGGCGTGACTGACGAGGATCCCGACCAGCGCCCAGAAGGCCCAACGCGGCCTGATGGACATGGGGGCGATGAAGAAACCCGCGTACAGCGCTATCCACCCGACGCCGAGCCAGTTGGACGCGAACGACCGGATGAGCAAGCTCGACACCAAGAACAGAGCGAAGCAAGCCGAGGCGACGGTTCGACGGTCAAGCCGGGTGAGGTGGAGGAAGAGTACCGTAGCGACCAGGAGACCGGCGTGGCGCCAGTAGGGGCGGTCTAGGGCTTGCAATGGGTATCTTGCGGTGACGGCAACTCCATGAGCTCGGCTTCGAGGGTGTCGACGGCCGCCGCGATGTCATCCTGCATCTCCACCTTTATCTCTTCCCACCGCATCTTCACCACCTTCAGCAGCACCTCCACGTCGTTGATCGCGTCCACCGGATCGTGCGTCAAGATGGATTCCAACGCGTCGTGGAGCCAGTGGCTGCACGACGGGTCGGCGAGGATTCGCTGAATGAGGGCGGCGCTAGTTGTGGGCACTCGTGACTCCACAACGAAACGCAATCAAGACGATGAGCAGTGTCATTACAAACACCAACCCCGCCACCGCAACGACTTGGAAGTATACCCAAAGCAGGCCATGGCGCGAGAGGCATGGCCTGAGCCCACGTTGTCCGTTCACTTCGTCTCCACCGTCACGTACACCACCGCCGGGTCCAACTCGTCGTTGCCCAGAATCAAGACCCTGACCGCCACCTGGTCCCGGTTGGGCAGGAACCGCGGCGGGGCGTACCACTGAGTCACCTGGTTCTCATAGGGGCCAACGATGCCGCCATTATCCGGTATCAGGGGCCGCCACGCACTGTCGTTGTAGTATTCAAGCCGAAGCCGGATGTGGTCAGGCAGGCTGTGCGCCCACTGTACCCGGATGGCCTGCACCTGGAACAGGTCGAGTGCCCGCCGGCCGATGCCACTGGGCGGCTCGACCCCGAGTGCGGCTGCGTCAGTCAGCAGCACGCCGCCTGGGATGAAGAACAGGTTGTGCGTCAGCGTGGGGTTCTCAAGCGCCGTTGGTGGCGGGTTGATGTACGCCGCTTCGCCTGCGGGCCCCGGCGATCCTGGCAGCCCGGCTTCCCCGATGCCCCCCGGCTCCCCCTGCGGCCCCGGCTCTCCGGAGATGCCTGGCAGTCCTGGCTCACCGGCAGGCCCAGTCAGTCCGGGCTCACCGAGTGCGCCTGGCTCACCTGGCGGCCCCGCCGGTCCTTCTAGTCCCGCCGGTCCGACGTCGCCCGGGTTCCCTGGCGGTCCTGCTATCCCGGTGGTCTCGCCCTGTGGCCCTGGTTCACCAGTGAGACCCGTCGGTCCCTCCGGACCAATCGGCCCCATGCCGGCCTGACATTTGCCGAACATCATCCCCGCAACCAGGATGAGCAGCAGTAGGCCAATGACCGCCTCAGTGTAGAACACTTTGTCGAGGGCCGCGAGGCTGCGTAGTTTGGATGGCTGTGGTTGGTCCATAAGTTAGCCGCTCCATTCAGACTGTTTGTTTTGCCGACGGTATCGCCTAATGGCCCAGAAAAGCCAGATGAAAGAAGGAACCAACCAGACACCCAGGCCGAAGACCAATAGATACTCACCAGACATGGCAGCAAGCACCATGGCCGGCCCGAAGTTTATGAGCAGCAATGCAGTGATGGTTGATGCGCCGATGAGGTTTGTCATGGGCGGCTTCGTTCTCGCGGGCGATCCCAGTAGGGGCTCCGGCATTTCGGGCAAGTCTTGGGGATTCCTGGCTTGCGGGGCACCCACGGGTGGCCGCAGCGCAAGCACCTGAACCCTTGCACCGTTGTGCTATACATGATATGATAAGTATAATAAAAATATCTTTTGGTGTCAAGGCATTAACACACACGGCGTGGCAAGGCAAGGTTTATACCACGATCCGCCACAACCGCACCGTCCCGCTGGAAAATACCAGTTCCAACCACGGGACCGAAGCCGTGACGCTCCACTGATCCGGCGGAGCCAGGTAGTTGCCGGGGTTCCTGCCGTTGATGTCCGGGAACCTTTCGTCTATCAACGCGTACCGAACGCCCAACCGCTTTTGTGCCTCGCCCACGTCGCAACCGGGCAACCACCCCATGATACAACGCCCGGCCTGTTCATCTTCCACGTAGGCCTTGGGCGGCGGCGCTGTGAAGAGAAACGGCGAGCCAACCTTGTTCAACGCCGCTATCCAGAGGGACAAACTGAAACTGTTGGACAGCACTGGGGCATGCGGGTCCAGGGTTTTGACTATCGTGAGCGCCTCGGCCGCCTCAACCCCGACCATCCTGGAATAACTGGCCTGATTCTCGAAGCTCCAGACGTAACCAACGAGCATAACGGCCACCGCCACTCCGAGAAATGCTTTGGCGACGATTCGCGGCCGACGGTCAAACCAGGGCGCCCACTTCTGCGAAACCGCCCAGGCCAGCAACACCCAGAACGTGATGGGCGCAAGGTACGAGGACCGGTAGAAAAGGTTGATCACCGTCTCGTCGTAGCTCAACCAGGGCATCAGCAATCCGAGCACAATCTGGACGATTGCCAACGCCCGCAACCAAGGCTCCCTGGCTTTTCGGGCGACCCAGATACCCAGCGTGATGACCACCACAGCCTGCAGCCACATCACATCGAACGGCCCGGCCGGATAAATCCATGGCCCGTCGAAGTGGAGGAGCGGTGAACCGGGTAGAACCTTGGTATACCAGGGGAGCGCGGTCAGGGCTAGGAGGCCGCCGACGAGGAGGGGAAGTGCCAGGCGCAGCATTACACCCCCAGGGAGAGTGTCCCCTTTCCCTGAGGGCGCATGGCGATGTGGGAATGAGACCCCGTTTCCATCTCTGCGAACGACTGGTCGATTGTACCACAACAGCGCCAGCCCGTAGACCGGTATCGTGATGACGGCCAGCCCGGCCGTCGTCTGGTTCACGAAAGGGATCAACGCCAAGCACGCCACAAGTACGCCACCAACACGCCACGAAAACGCCACGGCGAGGCTGCCCATGGCCCACCACACCATACCAAGGAGTGCGAAAGCGATCAACGGGAGGGAGCCAGTGACGAACATCTCGGCATTGAACCAGTCGAGCAATAGAAAGCCCGCCGCGAACAGGGCGGGAAAAGGAGTTAACCCACCCTGAATGCGACGGGCTAAAAGATAAACGGGTATCGCCGGCAGCAACGAGGCTAAGGCTGACCAGATCTTGTAACCGACTTCGATCCCGAATAGCTCGAGGAAGGGGACCAGGAGCCACCCTGGAGCCAACGGAGGCTTCGGGAACCCGGCGCCGGTGGGTTCGTCGCCCAGGACATCATAGGCGTTTAGGAGGGCTGCGCCACCATCGATACCAAGGTGGCCGGACAAAGTGAGGGCGAGGACAAGCCGGAGGGTTAACGCAAGGCCGACGAATAAAAGAAAGAACCGCACGGTGTGATTATACTACATACCAGCCACGCTGAAAGGCATGGGTTTAAGATAACAGCTATCCAACAGGCGGGCTACCGCCGCTGACATGGAATCGGCCCGTTCCTTGTGCTGCTACATCCCGAGTGCTTATAAAAACCCCTTGCCCACCGAGGTCGCCAGTAAGCCTTTCGGCTTTTGCTTTCGGGCGGCCTAGTTTGCGTCGTGCGAACATCTCAGCAGCCTTACGGGGGGATTCGGCCGCGATGAAAACCAATACCCTCCCGATGCCACGTGCCGTAACCTCAGAAATGGCGAATCGCCGCACAGGAAATGTGCGCCCTCCAATGCGTGTTTTAGGCGTACCGACCCGTTTCCGTCGTCCAATCGTTGCTGCCATTCCTACGCCCCCACCACGCTGAAGGGCACGGTCTTGACGGCCAAGCCGATCTGCCTGGTCCCGATAAAGCCGTTCTGGCCCTGCGCCGCGCGTATCGTTGCGAACCCGCCGAGACGCCGGCGAGCAAAGAACAGGGCGGCCTCGCTCGGGGATGCGGCAGAAACAGTCCCGATCACCACGCCTTGCTTGCCGGGTCCGGTGCGGATCTGGAACCGGTGGACACCGTTCCTGTTGTTGCTCCCGAGCTTCCTGCGCTTGGCCTTGCGGCCTCCAATCCTGCCTGCCATGATCTTCTCCTACAGTCTCGCGGCCAGGATGGGCAAGGTGCTCGCGATGGGCAGCGCGATTGCCGTGCCGGTGAGTTGCCGGATGTCTGCCGACGTTTGCTCTCTGGCCCGTCGTTGGCTTACTCGTGTTCTAGCCCGGCCTCGTGGTTTTGGCTTCCGAACCGTACCCGGCTTTTTGGGTTCTTTGACGGTTCGGGTGGGCTCTTTGCCCCGTAGTGACTTGAGCGCATTAGCCGGTACCACCTCTCGTATCCCACTCTTCGTCTTCACTCGCAGCTCCCCGGCCATCGTGTAGCCGAAGATCTTCACCACCGACCCCGCGCGGACCTTTGAGTCGATGTCCTGGGGCCTGGTTACCTTGGCGAAGCTGCCCAGCGGTAGCCGCTTGATGATGGGCTTGATGCGGCTGGGCATGAAAGTGCCGGGCCGCTGGGGCTTGCTACCGATGCGGGCCATTAGAACTCCCTGCCCGCTGTGTTCGTCACCATTCGGATGCGCCTCCGCTACACGTGTACTTGTCCGATGCGAGTGGCCCCGCCTGCGCGGACCGTACGGAAGACGCTGAAGATGCCGCCCATCGTTTTGGTGCCTGTTTCACGCTGGACGAATATCCGGCCGCTTCGGCCGAAGCGACGCCGGGCTAGCTTCTCCGCCTCTTTTATGAAATCTGCTCCTGTGACAATCGCCGCACTGCGGCCGAAGCGCATTGATGTTCCCATCGTTTTCCTGCCCATCTCTACCGCCTCTTGTTGAACTTCCGCAGTTGCAAAGCCAGCCGGGCCTGTTGTCCGGTGAGTCCAGGTGCCCGTGCTGCTCGATTGAGGAATGATTGCTTGATGGTGCCCCGACGCGTCAACGCCCCGGCGCGACTCGCTTTCAAGGTGAGCGCACCGGGACGCTTTATTGCATCGGCGATAAACGTGACACGCTTGCGGTCAGACCGCCCAAGTTGCCTTCGACGCCCTAACTGCGCCATGTCTTACCTCCGACCTCGACCCTTACGGGCCGCCTTTTTAACACCCCGGGAGATCCGGGCTCTCGTGGCGCGAGACACCGTTTTGTGGGTCTTGCGCCGACGCCTTGCCGCCATATCGGGCCTCCTTCTTGGTTGAATTGGTTGTGGCAGTTGGTAGAGCAACGGGGCTACCCTCCTGGTGCGAGGATAGCCCCGCCTGTCAGCCTACCGGCCCGCCCTGAGAGGTCCGCGGCCTACGATACCGGCTCCACCGAGGGCGAAGAGACCTACGCCGAGCAGCAGAATCGCGGAAATGTAAACCAGCGGAATCAGGTCGTTGATCGAACGAGTGCCCGAGAATGACCCGATATTGGCTGCCGCACCGGTGGTGGAGGCCTGGTCGAGGACCGTAGTCATCAGGACCATGCCGATCACCAGCGCGATAACGCCGCCAACGATGGCGCCTACTTGTGTACTCAGTCCACCTGGCATGTGAAACCTCCAGCGTTACTGGAATGATGCGTGGATAGATCCTAGTGGCCTACCGACTTCAAAGAGGGGACGGCATCGACCTGGAGCCAGATCATGTCTGGCCCCCGCTCGACCCTCATCGGTTGGCCACCAAGGAGAAAGCTGCAACGATAAGCCCGACTCCAATCACCACGGTGAGCAGGAGCACCAGGAAGGTGGAAGTGCCAAAGATACCGTCGAGCGCCGACGGCAGGATGCCCTTGCTCGTGTCCTGAAGCGTGTTCACCTGCGTCATGGCTACGACAAAGACAGCCGGAACGGCCAGAACCAAGCCAAGAATGGTGGCGACAGGCTTCATGTGGGTATTCTGCGGTGCCGGTGAGACGGAATCAATGGGAATTGCATATGCAATCATGATTGTAAAGCCCGGTAGAATCTATTTATAATAGGCACATGGCTGGGCAAGCAGTACTAATACCGCAACGGTTCGAGATGGTCAACTCGTATCGGTCCAAAAAGGAAGCATGCATCGACAGCCTTTTGGAAGCTGAATCAGCAATGGGGATGACGGCATACCAAATGGCGGCCCTCCTTGGAGTCGCAGTCACAAACTACGGCAACTGGAAGCGAGGTCGATTCCGAATAGGCGGCGGCTACATGAGCCGCATCGTGAAGTTGCTGACCCTATATATTCAGGGGGTCAGGGTTGACCATGCAAGATGGATCGACTGGGACAAAGGGGTGATCCATTGGAGGAATGGGCATGACAGTAGTGGAGACAACTTACTTGACGGCGGGTGGTCGCTCCCGGCGAAGAAAGGGCAGAATCGACACGTCACAGCCGACCTTCCTGGTCAATGGGGGAGATCGACAGGCCCACAGCCTGGTAAATGATCCCCTCTTCATTCAGGCAGTGCCGCTGGCCATCGAGGTATGGAGTGAACTAACCGGGGAGTGGAACGAGAACGATGGGAAGTGGAATAAGCCCCCACTGACAGTTCCTGCCCCGCCGGTAAGGGCAGAGAAGCTCCGGATCATCTGTGAGGACAATGCAGTATGGCCGGTCTCGTGTCTCCCCTTTACGGATGAGTTGTCCCAGCAGATGGAGATGGTGACCACCCACCAGGAAGCCTTGCGCCTGGCTGAATCCCGCGAAGCCAGGGCCGCCCATGGGAACATCATGCTCCGGTGGGGGTTCATGGCCATCTTAGCTCTTTGCGTGTTCCTCGTACTCCTGATCGGTGCCGTGGTCGTCCAGGCCAAGTTCATTGATGACCCGGAGCTGTCAGCGACGGCCCGGCCGGTTACCCCGCAGGTGATTGTCCGATGGTAATGGCCTTGGATTTCCTCAAACAGACGAAACCCCAGCCGTTCCGAGCCAGGGGACTTGACGCGTTACCGGACGACCTCCGGGAGCGGGTGGAGGTCTTCGATTACCACGAGGAGACTGGCGAGAAGGCCAAATGGGCCATATCCGCCCCAGTCAAGGTCATCATGGTCAATTTACCAGTCCGGGCCCGGATTAGCCCGGATTACGGCTTCTACCGCAAGGTGGTCGCCGGACTTGGGGCCATCATTGTCTTCTTACTGGCGTTCGCTGTCTCTCTTGGTCTACTCCACGTATACCTCGCCGCTTTTCCCGCTCTAGCCGTTTGCTCCCTCGGTGCGATCATTGGCTATGCGTTCGGCCATCTGGCCGCCCCGGCGCCGTTCTGGATGGTGCGACGGATCTGGCATAAAGACGGGTCTCTCGAGCTGCGACCGATTGTTCACACCTTGTTGAGGGGCGAACCACCATTACGGATGAAGGACCGCACCAACGGCCACCGGGAGGTGGTCAAGGTTGCCGGGTTCGACGCGCCGGCCGACGATGTGTTCGTGCCGCATGTACACCGGGCCACAACCCTGTACGAAGACCTCAAGATGCGGACTGAGCGGGCCGACATGCGGGCCCCGCGTGACACCTGGGACAAGATTCAATTGGGCGCCGTGGGGCTCCTGGCTGGAGGGCTTGTACTGGGGCTATTCTTCCTCGTGGCCGTGACCACGAACTAGGAGAACGTTATGAAAACCGACACCCAACGCGCAGACTTCTCGGGTTCGTTGTTGATGCCTTTCGTGGGGGCGTCTATCTGGCTCGCCGGGGTGGCCGTGCTAATCGGTGGGATGGCAGCCGTCGCCATCCTCGTGACCGACCCGGCAATCCAAGAGGGCAACTTGGTGTTCCGCCTCATCCCGACCGCCGTCATAGGTATTATGGCGACGTTGGGCGTCTCCCTGCTGTCGCTGGGGACGGTGACCCTGGTTGGTGTCGGCCCCATCGCCGGCAACCTTTCACAACAGGATAAGAAGGACTGATGCCAGACACATCCGAACCCATCAAAGAAGAACAGCAACAACTCCCGGTCCCCGAGAAGGGGAGAGAGGCGACCGTCACAAATGAGGGCGACGAGGGGCAGCCGGTGCAGCATGAAGACCGGCAGCGGGTCGGTATCCCCGGCGGTGACGGGTTCTACGTGTCCCCGGAGGGTGGGGCAAACGTCTATAACGCCGCCAAAGAGACCATCCGGTTTCCGTTCGATGACCCAGCCGATTATCTCGCTCGCACCATTATCACGGAGCGCGACCTGCAAAACTATCTGTTGAAGTTTAGCCGTCGGCAGCGGATGTATACCGGGTGGTCTGATCCGCAGCTAATTGATCAGATGCGGTTTGCCGGTAACATTTCCATAGGAGGACAGGGGCGCCTGCAATTTGTCCAGATCACTACCGCGGAACATCAGAGAAACATCATGCAACGCGCTCTTGGCGCGATGGGTGGCGTCCAAGACCGTATCAAACAGCAGTTCAACAAGGGCGAGCAGCAGCAGTAGCCGATGATACCAGTTGTCGGCGCTCTGCCCAAAAGAGCACCACGAGCCACGCCGCGTCACTATTACGGCGGGAAGCCGGCCAAAGCGTCCGCCGTGATGCTCGCCGGCGACTTCCACACCCGTGGTCGGTTCCAGCCCATTATTACTGTGCGTTGGGGCCGTCGGGGCAAAGGCAAGACGCTTTCTCTCACCGCGGCAGGCTATCATTTCAAAAAAGGGTACGAAGCTCGCGGGCTTGATCTTATCAAGTGTTTCGGCTGTAGCACTTATTATTTACCGCAAGCCCGCCTGGAACGGCGTTGCGGGACATGCAACAGACAGGCGCCAACGTGGCAGGCTCCGTTTCAGGTCGTGGCCAACTATCAGGTTGGATATGCCGATCTGACCCACCCCTACATAGTCGAGTCGTTGATTGAGTTCCCGGAATCCGGCCGCAACCTGCATCTCATGTTGGATGAGATTGCCGTCTACTTCCACCGCCGCCGGTGGATGCGGTCGGAGAACCTGGACTTCGAAGCCTTCGCCACGCAGATCCGAAAGCGGAATGTTGAGATCGAGATGGCGACCCAGTTCCCCCAGCGCATCGACTCTGACATTCAGGACCAGATTGACCTTTTCATCGACTGTGAATTGTACGAAGAGGGCTGTGGGAACCCATTGCATCGGTTCTGCGTGGCCCAACGGATACATGATTGGTGGGGACAGTGGACCGGCAAGACGTGGAGGAAGCCCTGGCCGCCCCACCCGTGGGACTACGACCGCATGATGTGGTTCCACAACTGCGACCAGTTCTTCAGCGCCTACAAAGACTCGGCCATCCATGCGGCGGTTTGGCTTGGCGGAGCCACCCGTGACGACATGATTAAGCGAGAGTGGGGAGACGATGTGCCCACCCTGAACGGTCTAACGGTTGAGCAGATGGATGAGGTCGGAGCGGACAAGGCCCCCGCGCGCAAGAAGGCAACGGATGAGATAGAGGAGTGGGATGAGTATGAGCCCGATCTGTCGAAGGGAAAGCCCGGTGAGGACCAGCTAGGCGAGTTCCTGCACGGCAAACTGATGAAGGCCCAGCACCAGGAGTTAAATATCAACGTCATCCTGAAAGAGGCGCAAAACATCGACCCCAACATTAAGACCCGTAGCGAACTCAAGGCCTACTGCCGGGGCAAAGGGTGGTCGGTCGTTGAAGATGGCAGGTACGCGAGCGTGAGGTTGCAATGAAGGACGAGAAGGAGGTTGGGCGGCATGGATAGGGTTAGGCAGCAAGGCTTCCTGAGCGTCCTCAGTGACCGATTTACCCACTGGATATACCAGAACCCCTACAACTTCAAACGTGTCAAAGATTTCCGCGCCTCATATAAAACACGTAGGGCGGATTACCTGGCGCTGAACCCGCCGCCTGACAGGGATGCTGCGGTTGAGGATTGGAGTCAGGGACACCGGCGGCTAACTCTTGTGATCATTGCCTTCGCAACGTGGCCCCTTGCGCTCTACATGTGGCTCGTCTTCACGATTCTTCCGTTGGTCTTCTGGCAATGAACACCCTTTCCCATCTGCCGGCCGTCCTCGCGTCCCTGTGGGGGTCGGTCTACGCGTTCCAGACGTTGAACGAACCCGCCCTCGGTGGCGCGCTGTTCATTCTGTTCCTCGCGGTCATCGCGTCTACGGTCTCGGCGCTCGATGATGACATCTTCATGGCTAAAGGCCGTAAGATGCTGAAGTTCAAGGGGGGCCAGCGGGACAGCCTGAGTTGGACCAGCAAGGCAGCCATCGGGTTGACCGTGGTCATGTTCGCCCTGCTGACAGTTGCCAATCTGGACTTTCTAGCCGAGGAGCCCATCGGGGTTAGCATTGCTTCGCCCACGGGTGCCGGCGGTGAAGTTGAAGTAGCGGTCATCAAGCCTCATACCGCCTTTGGTGAGCTCGCCGTCGCGGAAACCCGGCCCATCATACAATTACAGTTCCCTTACAGCGTCAATCCCCGCCTCGTCACGACGTCCGTCTCAGGATCCGGTACCGCCACGGTTGCCAACTCTTTGTTGACCGTTGCGACAGGCGCCACGGCCTCGTCCAATAGCCTGCTCCGTTCCGTTCTCGACGCCAAGTATGAGCCCGGGCAAGGCATGCTAGCCCGTTGGACCTCGGTGTTTCAAGCCAGTGGGGCTGATGGCGCAGAGGCGATCTCTGGTATCGGCAACGAAGAGGATTTCTTTGGTTTTGGCTACCAAGACACAGCTTTTGGTATTCTCCACCGATTTGCAGGGAAAGTCGAGCATCAAACCCTGACCATCAGCGCAGGCGCCGGCACAGCCAGCGGAGATATCACCATCACCCTTGATGGGCGGGACACTACAGTTACCGTCGCCCAAAACGACTCGGCGCAAGCGGTTGCCCGTGCGATTGACGCTGCGGCCTTCTCAGGTTGGGACACGCAAGCAATTGGTGCCGATGTTGTATTCATTAGCGATCTGGCTGAGGTAAAGGGGGCACCATTCGCCTTCGACGATACAGACACCACGGGCACCGCCGCAACGTTCGCTGAGACGATTACCGGGGCAGCCCCCACCAACGCATTTATCGCTCAGACCGTGTGGAATGAAGACAATCTTGACGGTGACGGAGATGTGGCAAATCCCTCGGGGATGAACCTTGACCACGACACGGGCAACGTGTTCCAGGTCCAGTACCAGTGGTTGGGGTTCGGGCAAGTGCTCTTTGAGGTGGAAAACCCAGCGACGGGCCGGTTTGTGGATGTCCACCGCGTTGAGTATGCAAATGCCAATACCACCCCGTCGATCCAAAACCCCACTTTGCCTCTCTGGGTATCCGTTAAAAACGGGTCTAGTGCGACCAACATAACAGTTCAAACGTCCTCGATGGCGGTGTTTACCGAAGGTGCGGCTGGTGGGTTGCTCGAGGGCTTGAATAACTCCGCGTTTGGCTCTGCAACGGGTGACCTCACGACTGAGACAGCCATCCTAGCTCTAAAGTCAAAGCCGATTTTCCAGGGCGTAGCGAACCGAGTACAGGCGAGATTTGAGGTTTTGAGCTTCTCGGCTGTCGGGGCCGGTGGTGCTAAGTTCACTACATTACGAGCCTGGGCCAACCCCATCCTTGGTGGCAATCCTAGCTTCACCGATGTTGATACGGCCACCAGCATTATGGCTTTTGACACGTCTGGCACGACGGTGTCTGGGGGCAACAAGGTTGCTGAATTTGGCTTTGGAAAGAACGTCGAGAGTTTTGTCCTCGACCTAACCCCATTCACGGGGAACGTGCCGCCGGGCACGCTTATTGTCATTACGGTGGAACTCAGTGGCGGCACAAGCGATGTGGATGTCAGCCTGATTTGGCGAGAGTTGTTCTGATGCCCCGCGCAACGCGAGGGTAGACGATGCTGAGGACGCTCGTTAGGTGGGGCAGGAACATGGGGCTTGCGAGCATTGCCATTGTCGCCCTACTCTTTATCTTCCTCGGCGCTTTTTGGCTCTTCCCGGTGGATGGCCCATGTGGGTTAGAACCCGGTAAACATGGGCACGGGTCGTGGTTTAGCAATGAAATAGAGTGCCGATGAGGTGAAGAATGCTCGCGAGAATAATACTCTATGGCCGAATCAAGAACCTGGAGCGCGTGGCCCGGCGCGTGAAAGACCCGGGGCGGTTGCAGGTCGGGTCGATGGTCCGATACGCACCCGAAACTCGGCCGAACATTGTTTGCCCCCACTGTGAAGCCAACTCCGCAGATATGGGCGAGGCCGAGACGCTGGAATACTTGCGAGGCCGGGCCGGTGTGGTGTGGTTCATCGACGACCCAAGGGGTTTGCCCCAGAAGTTTACGTGCAGCCAATGCTTCAAGGAGAGCGTCACGCCGCCCCACTTCGCGGAAATGTGCGTCGAGGTCCACTTCAAACACGTGCCGCTGGGCGACCCGGCGGCCGTCTGGGCGTTCCCGTCGGAGTTGACGATTATCAGTAAACAGGAATGGCGGCGGGGAGACTTGGCGCCCACGGTTACCCACCGGTGAACACCATCACCCACCTCACGGCGGTCCTGTCGTCTCTGTGGGCGTCAATCTTCGCGTTTCAAATCTTGGAAGAGCCAGCGGTCGGCGGCGCGATGCTGATACTCTTCTTCGGCTTCACCGCGTTCACCGTGGCGGCCGTCGACGATGACGTGTTCCTTGCCTCGGGAAAGAAGATGATGAGGTTCCGGTCGAACACCCGGGAGCCCCTGAGCCCGGCCAGCAAATTGGCTCTGGCTATTACTGTTATACTGTTTGCCATGGCGGTGGCCTCCAGCATATGGGACGGCACATAGGAGCGGTCCATGCGGCAATCAGAGGAGGGGCGGCAACAGAAACGCAGGCGGATGAACCCGTTTGCTCTCGCCGTCTCGATGGCGATACTGGTGGCTTTTGCCAGCGCCCCGCCGGCCTACGCCATCGACAACCCGAACACTATCAGCATCGAGTCTGTCCGGGCTTACGACAGCGTCCTCGAGGACGACGACCTCCTAGTGATTGTCCAGTACAATCTGGCCTATGCGAGCCTGCCTGACGAAGTCATCACCGATGCCTTCATTGGACGATTCAAGCGCGGGACGACGGAACTCAACAGCGTGGAGCCATTCGCTTTCAATGACAAGGGTTACGGTCGCGGTATTTTCAGCCTGTACTGGACCCCGACCCAGAAAGGCACGGACTCGATCGAATTCAACAACCCGAATGGTGAAAACTATACCCTGACGCTGCAGGGCGACGTCGCGGTGTTCACCGGGTCGGTTCCGACGACCACGACCGCCACAATAGAGTATCGGGATTCCTCCGACACCGCCAACCGGCTGTTCAACGATATCAAGGCGCTGGCTCAGAAATTCGAGAACGACACCGGATGGAACGACGACCCTGATTTCGCCTCACTCGTGACCATCGAAGGGGGACTCGACCAGTTTACTTCTGTCGGTGAGGAATATTTCAGCAATGCGGTCGCCAACTTGAACGTGATGATCCCCAGTTTGTTCTCGGCCGGTCGCACAACCCCCGACTTCGAGCCCGCGGAGACCAACAGGTCATTCGAAGATAGCTTGAACACCTTCTGGGACGGCACGGTGGCCGATCAGGGATTTGACGACTTTGCGGCAGCGATTGAAGCACCGCGGGCCGTCTTGACCACGCTGGCCGCCCTGTTGGGCATGGCACTGGTGACCTTCGTTACTGCGCGGTGGCTTTCCGACACCGGCCTGGGTGTGCCCTTCGGCGTGTTGACGAACGCAGTGACTCTACCCCTCGCAACGGCCGTGAACCTCATGCCCCTGGACCTGGCCCTGGTGGTAGGTTTCTTGTGTCTTGTCGCCCTCGGTTGGGCGTTATTCGCGAGGCGAGGTTAGTTCCGTCGTGACAAAACGCATGACATACCTCGTGGCGCCGATGCCAGCGTGGCTGGCGGGTCTCCTTGGGATTGCGCTGGGCGTCACCGTCGGGTTGACCGGCCTAGTGTTCGCTGACGACGTGTCCACTGCCCTGTACTCCATTGTGGTCAACACCACGAACACCGGGGCTTCTGACTGCGAAGACGTGCAGGGCCCGTTCAACCTGTCGGCCGCCACGTTGATTGACGGAGACTTCATTACCTCAGACGCACTGAACACACAGATTCACAAAGGCACCACCGACGTCCCGAACATGCCGCCTACCACTCGTATACAGCTCGAAGGTGCCGTCACCCAAGACGGGGGCGTCTTCACCGATGTCACGTCGGAGGCTCAATCGACGGCCCAGAATGACGTGCCCATCTTGCCGGTGGTCCCCGTGGTGGACGACGCGTTTTACTTCGGGTGCGATAACCCGTGCAGGATCACGACGTGGGACGTCGACACGGCCGGCGTGAACATTCTGACCCTGACCTGGGAGTATTGGGACGGATCGGCGTTCAGGTCGCTAGCGAACGTGGACGACAGAACATCGACTTTCACCGCCCTTGGGCGCAACACTATCTCTTGGGACATGCCCTCCGACTGGGAGACGCGCGCGACGACCGGATCCGGGGTGTCGTCATTCTGGGGACGCGGCCGGGTGTCTGACTTCACCTCCCAAACCACTCAGCCACTCGGGACGCAGGTGTTCTATGAAACCGGTCAGTGGTGGACCTTCATCCCCGATCTCGATGTCGACACCCAAGAACAGGTTACCTTGTTCATTGGAGGATCCACCGCCATCCGAGCTACCCACCAACTGTTCGTCGGGACAGCCGGGCTCACCACTTCCGACGCCGTGACCCTGGAGACTTCGGGTACCTACGTGGCCCATGTGTTCGGGCGCCTGGATTTCTCGGCGGCCGGAAGCAGCACGTTCCTTATCAATAAAACCGGGGCCATTACGGTCAACGTCAGCGGTTCGGCCATCGCCCCGGCAATCGGCACGAGCATCACGGATGCCTTTGGGACCAGCACCGGGGATGTCTCCGGGATAACCGTACCCACGTCGGGGGAGCAGAACATCATCATCGCGGCCGACGGGGTCAACGCCGCAACCTGGGTTGATGCGGGTGGGGGCATGACCTCGTACCAGGTGCGCGGGATAACAGACAACGGAAACAACTGGTCGTGGATCACCGCCGGGGGTGTCGATTACATCGAGTCGATCCGGCTGAACGCCGACGTGGCCAGCACGTTTAACTTTGAGACGAATTTCGCCGACTTCAATTCGGGCACGCAGACGAACACGCAGCCGTATACAGGGAGGCTGGGCCTTGACAACCAATAGTAGGTTTGCCATGGCAACCATGAAATTGTTTCTCCCTTGGGCTTATTCGCCACCGGTGGACGGCGGCCTCCTGCCGCGTTGCTCCGGACACTCGGCCTGGACAAGCAATGAAACTAGCCCTCATCATAACCGCGACCTTGTTGGGGCTCGCGTTGATAAGTTTCGTGCTGCCGATGATCGCGGCGCACCAGGTGGACTGATGGAGAACGAATACCACATGGTGACCCACGATCAGGCGATGGCGCTGCTGCAACGTCATGACCACGACACTGGTTGCAATGCCTCGGCATCCATCCCCGAAACCGGGGAACCTGACCCCGAATCGACCTTCTATGCCAAAGTCGGTATCAAGTTGGAATACAGGCACCGAGATGTTTTGTGGTGGCTGGGGTACTGAATGCTAACCCGGTACACATGGCTGGTCTTCTCGGCGCTCCTGCTGGCCTTGCTGGTTGCGGCCGGAACGTTCCTTTCGCCTGCGCCCACGGCTCAAGCAGCCCCCCTGTTCCGCATTATTGACGTTCGAGAGCACGACGGGCAACTGTTGGTAGAGGTTGAGCACTTCAAGGCAGATGGCAGTTTTGACTACTTTGAAAACTACCTCTGGCAAGGCCGGCAAGGATTGCAGCGCCCTCGCGTTGTCAACGCGCAGGGTGGGCTCTACCTCGACGACGGCAGTCTTGCTCCGTTTAACACCGATGCCTTCGGGAAAAGGCAGTTTTATCGACCCGACGCCCGGACGTGGCTTCGGTACAACACACCGCACATGGACGCAGGTAGCATCCTCAGTGTTGTTGGAGCAATTCACTCAAGGCGTCTCCTAACCGGCTGGACACGCGGGCAAAGCCGCCTCATTGAACCGCCCCGCATTGCCAACCAACGCGACCGTGAAGGCGTAGGCATCCTGGTCTCTAAATTTCAGGGTCTCCTCGGCACTGCTTACGCAACGGGCACCCCGGGAACGCTGTCAGCATATGCCGGCGATCTGCCACCCATCAACCCGGGTCTCGGTTTTATTGAATACGGCACTGTGAGCACCTTCTATCCGGATGCCCATATAGAAACCTCATCGGTCGACGGGCATCTCCTCCGAGATGGTATTGATGAACCCCTGGGTACGATCCGTGCTGGGGCTGGGGTTAGCTTCACGGACTCAGCAGCCACCGAGAACCTAGTTCTACGCGGCTCCTCGACACCCGACCAGTATGACTTTTTGGCCCGCGGTATTATCGTCTACGATTCGTCTGCTTTACCCGACGGTGACGAGATCACTGCGGCAACTCTAGGCTTTGTCGTCGTAGGTAAGACTGATACCTTCACCGACTCTATGGGACTGATTGTTAGTACACCGAACTCTGATATAGCCCTTGAGGCTGCCGATTATGCCCAAACAGGTGGCGGGTCGCCTACGCGACTTGCAGCGGATCTTACTGTTGCGTCCATTACTAGTGACTCGTCGACATTTAACGAGTTCACGCTCAACGCTTCTGGCCTTGCCAATATATCAAAAATAGCCACGTCAAAATTCGCTTTCCGCTTGGCCAGCGAACTGGATAATTCGAACACTTGGAGCAGCGGAGGTACCGAACAAGTACTTTGGGCAGCAGCAGAAGAGGTACTTTCCGGGGATAAGCGGCCGCGGCTGGTCGTGACCCATGCTGCGCCGGCCGAGTCCGCCGCAGTCACGGGTACAATCGGCGACGGTGCGACGGAGCAGGAGGTTCGTGAAGGTGCTGGAACCATTATTATAACTCTCACTGCTGCCACATGGGATGATCCTATTACAAGTGAGCGTCAGAACATCATTGACGGCCTTGACGCTGCAGAGTCAGAAACCAACGGCTGGAACGCTCAGGTGCGGGATGCTATTGGCGTAGGCTCCGTTGCTCGAACTAGCGACACCATTGTCACGATCACGCTGGCGCAAGCGGAGGTCGCAGGTTATCGCATTGACTCCAATGAGACTGTCACAGTTACGGTACCAGCTTCAGCCTACTCCGGGAGTGGTGCCCTGACCGCCACACCAACGATTGCCCTGACAGCGGCAGCGGAAAGCCTTTCTGTCAGCGGGTCTATCCTGAACACCACCCGCCCCGTAGACATCGTTGCTGGAGGGCGGGTGATTGTCTTAGGGCTCACCAATACTGTCTGGGTCGATGCCGGGGCCACATTTAATGCCCAGCGCCAAACCATAATTAACAATCTGGTTGCAGACTTGGCGGACCAGAACGGCTGGAACAACCGCCGCGTTGATTTCGCCGTCGGGGACGTGGCCCGAACCTCCAGCACGGTTGTTACCATCACTCTCTCTGCGTCTTCGGCTTACGCGATACCGGCAACGGAAACCATCAGCGCAACGGTGCCCGCTTCAGCTCTCGTCTTTGCGGAAGCCCTGACGCCCACGGCAACAATCCCAATCGTGCCGACGTTTGCACTCATCGGGAACAGGGTTTCGACCGCCATCGATCTCAGCAGCATAACCGACGTGGCGTCCTGCGCTATCGGCTGGGAGTCCACCACTCCAACCGGGACAACCCTGACGGTGGACACATCAGTGGACGGCGGGTCGGCGTTCTCAAGCGCCACCAACGGCTCATGCCCCACGGGCATCACCGTTGGAGGGAGCCTCGCGGCCATCACGGATTTCCGAGTCCGCGTCAACATGACCACCAGCGTTTCCGGGTCTAGTCCGTTCCTCGACGCGCTGGGATTGGTGATCGACGACACGACGGGGGCCGATCTACGCTACCAGCTCAACACGATCCCCAGCGCGACCATAGATGACCGAACCGGCGGCGGCCACACCGGAACCATGTCGTTCCCGGTTGTCCCGTCAGGGGTGTCAAGCACCACCGCGTCGATGGAGTCTACCCGCGCTCAGGTGACGGGTCAGCAGGCCTTGGTTGCACCACAAGTAGCCTGGGAGGTGAGCGGGGCGGCCACGTCGGCCAACCTGTTCAATCTCGACGAAACCGGGCCGGTCGGTATCCCTGGCCGCCAGGCTATCGTTGCTATCAGTGAGGCCGGGCCCGGCCTCCCCATCCGGTTTGTGTGGTTGATGTTCCTTGGGGTTATAATCATAGGGATGGGGTTCACGACCATCATTTTAACCAAGAACCTCTTCTACTCGGCCCTCGTGATGGCCGCCGGGTTCGGGTTGATGATTGCCATCGGGGACGGCCTGGTCCCCGGATGGACAATCTTTATTTATGCGCCCATGGCCGGCGTCTTGGTGTGGCTCCGGAAAGGCTTGCCTCTATGAACAATAATCATTTCATGTTCTTCATCTTCGTCTTCGTCGGCGGCGCCATCCTGTCTGGTGTCATGGCCGGCGTCACGGGGTTGGCGACCACCGAGTTGACGGTCCGCCTAACGAAAGACGCCACCACCATGACGGTCAATTCAAGCCAGGGCTTTAACGATCAGACGGACGTACTCCTCATTGACAAAGAAAAGATCTGTTACACCGGCCTGACGACGACGACATTCACCGGTCTAACCAGGGGTTGCCGAGGGACCAGCGCCACCACTCACGAGATCGTCGTTGCCGGCCAGAACAACAGAGTCTACAGCCAGACCCCGGCGGTTATCGAGAGTATCATCGGGTTCGATATCGCAGAATCGTTCGTCGGCGTTGACAGTTTCATCGGCTTTGGCATTGGGGCATTCAAGACGGTCTCGCATCTCCCGGAGTTCATCAGCGCCGTGGCGCGGATGATTATGTTTGACCACGAATTCCTCGAAGGGCCATACGTCTATGTCCGGTATGTCGTCCTGGCCGCTTTCTCAGGTGGCATGGTGCTGATGTTTGTGCGGTTCGCGCTTAACAGGTAATTCAGAATGGTAACCAGACGGTCAACACCGAGAGAGATTTTCGCCGCCGAAGAACGCGGCGAGATTACGCCTGAGAAGGCTGCCTCACTCCTGACGAAGGAAAAGAAAGAACCGGAGGCAGCATCCCAACCGCCCGTTGCCGCTGCCCCGGCCGCACCGGAACCGCCAACACCCGACGACGGTGACGACGAACCTACCAAACCGGTCGCTCCTCGCGGGAAACCGGCCCCAAGGAAGTTCATCCAGCCGAGCCAGGCCGCGGCGGCCAAACAGATCGCCAGGGCGGCGGGCGCCAAGCCAGGTGACGTCCTCAAGCAACTCGAGGCCGGTAAGACGCTGGCCGCATCTCTGCTGTTATCGGGTGCCACACCTTCGGCTGCCGCGACAGCGTTGGTCGCCGGGGGGTTCTCCGCCGCCCAGGCGGTCGCAACAGTCCGCAAGGCCTCCCCTGAAGCTGCGAGGCAGTTAACGCGCGAACGTGCTGCCGCGCTGGGTGAAGCTCGCCGTCTGCAAGCCGCCGGGGAACCCACGCAGGCCATTACCAGGCGGATCGACACCCTCACCGCTACCATCACCTCCGCCCAGGGTGGCGCCAAGGCTCCCACGGGTGAGTTGGTACAGGCCCCTGCGTTGATCCAAGAAGGGGCACTCAAGACCATCCGCAGTGTCAAGGGCGTCGAAACGGATGCCGGGTTTGACCTGGTCAAAGCGCTTCAGGGCCGCAACGTTACTCAACAAACCCTACGTGACGCCGGCTTCACCGAGAAGGGGATTCGGGCCGCCGCCACCGCTATTCGTGAACAGAAGGCAACCGCCTCGCTCATCTCCAAGCTAGAACGGGCCCCCGGCGTCAAGACAGATACTGGCTATATCCTTGAGGCAGCTCTGGGGGTATCAGGCATCACGGTGGATCGCCTGGTTAACATTGGGCGTTTTAGCCGAACGGCCGTTGAGGCAGCCAGCAAGCGAGTGAAGGCGCTTGCGTCGATTCCACCCGCAGCAAAAGTTGACGGACAGCCCGTCTTGGCACTGGCCGTCGCGCAGAACGTTGCCGAATCACTGTTGACTGACGCAGGTTTTACCGGCCCACAGGTTCGCCGCGAAGTCGCGCGGCAGGCGCGGCTGACCGCTGACCAACGCGCCGCAGAGGCTGCGGCAGCGGAACGGAAACTCCTAGCTCTGGAGGTTGGGCAACTGCGGAGGCGGGCTAAACGGGAACGCCTCGAGCTGGCCGCAGAACCAGCCAGGGTAGTGAGCCAGGCAGAATCCGACGCCCGCCAACAAGCCGACAGTGCCATACTGACCGTCCTGGACCGCACGAGCCCCGAAGACGCACGGGCATTCCGCGCGGGCGAAGGCATCATCATCGGGGTAGCGATTCGCAACAACGCACCCATTGACGCCCTTGAGACGGTCTTCGGCAAGACGGCAGTGGCCCTGGCTGTCAGAGACGAAACTGCCCGAAATAGAATAATCAGCATTCTCCAAACCGAAGACCTGACCGGGCTGGCTACTGAGTTCGCCCGCAGTGGGGCGCTCTCATTCGTTGAGGCCCGGCAGGCTGGCATCAGTGGGGCGTTGCTGCGGCAAGTGTTCCGTGACCCGGCTGACCCGGAGACGTTCAACGCAGCCCTGAAAGAAGCTAATTCAGAGGTTGGTGCTCGCCGAAGCGTCACTGCACTTCTACGAAGGGCGAATCCAGGCGCTGCCCGCCGGTTCGAGCGTAGTCAGCAGGTTGACCCAGTTGTGGCGATTGACGCTGGAGCAACGCGGCCCCTGTTCAAGCGCCTTCGGTTCGACGATGACGTGATCGACGACGCCTTCGCGTTCACGGCTGCGCGAGCCAAGGTCAACCGTGTTCTGAGCCGGGTCGACCCTATCGCTTTTGAGAAGTTCAAGAACACGGGCGGGTTGGTCATTGCGCAGGGCCTGGAGAACGGGCTCACGGCGAACGACTTCAAGGCACTTGGTTTCACCCCCGCTCAGATTGGCGAGGGAGAGAAGCAGGTCAAGGTACGAAAGAAAGTGGTTGCCATCCTGTCGCCAGAGGACGCTCGTGATTTTCTGCGTACCGGGTCGTTGTCCATCCTCACGGCCCTGCAGGCAACCAAGCGGGTCGCGCCGGGTGTGGGTGGCCCGTTGCCGCCGGCAAAGCGGATCAGTATCAAAGACCTGAAGGTTTTGGGTTTCGAGCAGCCAGACATCGACGCAGCTCGCGCCGCCATCCGGGCGCCGGCAGTTCCTGTGCCGTCGGCCAAGTTACGTCCACCGCCGGGTCAGAAGTTCCCGGTCCCGAGAGATATCAGGATTGCCGTGGAAAACCAGGCGTTGAAGGCAGGGGAACAGGCGGCCGGCGGGCTTGGAGGTGGAACGAACGCCTTCAATCAACTGCGTGTGATGGAGGCGATCACAAAAGATATCGAGTCCGGTAACTCCACTGTCGCCGAAGCTCGAGAGCGTCTACTTGCCATCCAGGACCTACCGTCGGCCAGTTTCCGTGAATCGGGCGGGTTCATTGTGCCCGGCGTCGGTTCCGTACTGTCGATTCAGGACGTGATTAAAAAACGGAGCCTGTCCAACATCTTATTTGCAACCGCGAACGTTGGCGGAGACATCCTGCTATTCATCCCGGCCACACGAGGTGTGCCGGCGGCCATCTTGCGCGGAAGCCGTGCCGTTGTGGTTCGCCAGGCACAGGCTTTGGCGCGCGCCGCTCGTCCCCAATTGGCGAAGGCCCAAGCGACGCTGCGCAGCCAACGGGGATCCGTGTCGTTCGGCCGCTTTGCGCCGCGAGGGCCAGAGCCGCAACTTCAACCACAGCTCGCACCGACGCCACAGAAACCACGGGTCAGGGTGGCGGTGCAGGAACCCCTATTCCCGCCGCTCCCGCCAACACCCACCGCACCACAGGTTGGCCGGAAAGCCGGGGAAAGGCGGTTCCGCCCACCCCGTGAGGAACAGGCGGCGCGTCAAGAAGGTATTACTCGCTTGCTTGACGCCGCCAGCGATGCTCAACTACGGGCGGCGGCAAAAAGTGCCGCGGTCACCCGTGTTCCAGGGGGAGCAACTCCGGTCACCAGGGGGCTTGATCCGACGAGCCCGGGCGACGTTCGGGCGGCCAGGCAAGCGGCGAGACAGAGACGGGACGACCTTGACGAGCTGCTGCGGCCAACCCGTCTTACCCAGCGCGAACAGGATATCTTGTCCCGGCTGCGCGGTAAGTCGACTCCGTTGACGGAAGTGGAAAAGGGGACTCTGAGCAGGATTCAAAAACGTGAACGGTTGTTCCAGACTGAGTTGCCACTGTCCGGCCCGACTATCGAACGGGTTGGAGCCGTGAGGGTGCGGGTCGGGCCGCCGGCCACGTTCCAGGAGCTGCTGCTCGGTAAATCGGCGGTGCCTCAAGCCGATATCGCTGACATCGCCGCACAGGTGACTCGCGCCCAGCGACTGACGCAACCGGAAACTGAGGCCTTCACTAAGTTGCTCGCACAGTCGCAGCCGCTAACGCAGACCCAGGTGCAAACGATAACAAGGCTGTTGACGAAGACGAAGGCGCTCACGCAGGCGGAAACACAAAGCCTGGCTAAACTGCTGGCCGACGCAGAAACTCTTACAGCAACGCGAACGGCTGCGCTCGCCAGGGTTCTCATCCAAACGCAGACAATGACCCAAACGCAAGCCCAAACCCTGACCAAATTGTTGGCCAAGACGAAGACTGCGGCTTTCGCCAAAATAGTGGCACAGGAGGTTGCCGCAGTTTTGCCACTCAACAAACCCGAGCAACAAACCGTTACCCGTTTGCTGACGAAGACCACACCGTTGACCCTACTGGAGGAACGCCAGCTTATTGAATTGATAGAGAGGGTCACCACTCCGGACCCGACAGAAGAACCCGCCGCTATTGTTACTGAACCTGGGGCGGTGGACCAAACACGCATGGTGCCAACAACGGTTACAGAGACCCCGCCAGTTACTGTACCGGAAAAGATCATCGAAACCCCACCGAGGACGCCACCTCGTGCACCGCCGGGAGGACCGCCGGGAGGACCGCCGGGAGGACCGCCGGGAGGACCGCCAGGCGGGCCACCCGGAAAGCCACGGATACCGAAGCCGCCGATACCACGCTTCGAGCTACCATCGGGTAAAAAGTTAAAGAGGGGAGAGTTCCCTGCAGTGGTCCAGTGGGAACAGGGTTTGGTCGGCATCCGCAAAAACCTGCTGACTGGATCTGAGCGGTTCTTCCGGTTGCCTCAGCCGAGCCGAAAGAAGCCGGCCAACACCTTACGCGTTATCGAGTTCAGCAAGACCCCACCGAAGCGGCAGATCCTGGAGCTGGGCCGGTTTGACGTGCTGGTGACACCGGAGAGCCTGAAGTTTGTCAGATCGGCCCGGACCAAGACGCTGGCCGAGAGTAAGGGGCTGAACGAGGAGAGGCCGCTGCGGAAACGTCGCGGCCGAAGCGGGCTGGTGGTGCGGCGGTAGTTGTTGGTCCGCGTGGAGAGATTCGAACTCCCGGTTTCTTGGTCCCAGGCCAAGTGCGCTGCCGCTGCGCTACACGCGGATATTTCGGGTGAACTGCAGCCCCACTGGTCCTCAGGTGATCCAGTGCGTTACGGGGTTGGAAGGCCGCAGTCCACCAGGTGAAGAGGAGAATAGCCCTACCACGGGCTCTTTAGTGCTGGGCCAGGGACTTCAGCGCCGGTACCTGGGTGCGGCCGAACAACGGCAACGGTGGCACAGGGCACAGCCACCGCCACACCGCCGACACATGGTACAGCCGTGCGGCCTGATTGCCGGGTAGCCCTTGGGTCTATCTTTTCTCAACAACATGTCCTGATTATACCTCAGCGCCCGCGCCGCGTTCAAGGTTGGACGGGGCGTGGTATAATTCCTGTATGCCGTCTGTTACCGGCTCTCCATCGGGTAACAGCGATGGCGAGTCCGGTGAAGGCGGTTCTTCTTTTGCCTGACCGCCACCCAGGAGGGGGCAGTGTTACTTCAAGAGCAACTACCGGATGGCGCACAGGCCATGGCCGACATGATCCCTATCATTTATTTCGGGTTCCTGATCATCATTGGCGCGGGCCTGGTGGTCGTGGGCATAACCCGTCAAGTAGACCGGAAGGTCGTCGCGCCCGCGTTAATCGTGTTCGTTGTTCTGGGGATAGTGTTTGCGCCCATAGTGTTCCAGGCAGCGGCATTGCCTGACATCCAGTCGGCTGGGGACACAGCCGGTGGCGGCAGCGGCATGACAGAGACGCTCACCTGCCAAGAAACTGAGCAAGGGCGCCAGTACCTTGCCGACGGTTACGGTGTTGATTACAAACTCCTGCCAGAAAGCAACGGACGCCTACAGTGTTACGCCGAGAAGGACGACAATCTATGGTAACTATCCCTTGACATCACGTAGGCTTTCTGGTATAAACACTGGTGTTGGGGGTTGTGCGAGCCACAGCCCGAAAAAGGAGTGACCATGGACAGGCCCATAGATCTAAAATACGAGATTCACGAGGGCAGAATCCGGAAGCAGGGAGGCAAGAATGAAATTCCTGTTGGCGAACCTCTTTTCTTTTTAGAGGGCAGGATGTACTGGCTCCCGTCGTTCTTGAATACTATGCGGACCTTGTTCTCCAAACCACCAATAATGTCGTCATGGCATCTACCATCAGGAGACAGGCCGGCCGTATGCGTGACTGGCACGGTAGGAAGCTACCGGACTAACTTGAGGGGTGCGAACCATGGGCCTGAATATCGGCCCGAGGCCTACCCAGGAGAGGCCTGGTGCCCCTACCATGATGCTGAGCACACAGAGGACGGATGCCCCCGCTGCATAGAGGTTAGTGAAGGTATTATCTTCGTCGAGACAGAGTCTGACCTGCTATCCAACTAACCGTGGAGGCGCGACCAGTGCAACCGAAGCTGTACCGCCCTCGCATCGCCACACCGTGCACCACAGCCGGAAGAGGTTTCAGCCGGCATTGGTTTACTGGCCGGGGAATATGGGTTCATGAACCATTACCTTGGTGTTGGCGTTGTGGGACAATCAACCCACGATGGGTAGGGGCAATCCCTGAGTACCTCCTATGACCGAGAAGGAATGTTGAGATCTTGATATGACACCTCATCAAGCACATGTAATTGGCGCAATAATGCTGGCCGTAGCGTTTCTTGTTCTTGTGTTCCCCATTCCGGGTTGGCTTGTGAACCACGTTGTTGGCGTCAGTATTGGCCTTGCGATTGCTTTTACAATCAGTGTGATCAACGCTCGACGGCAACGCTCGTGGCGCCCTGCGGCAGAAGGAGACCCCGAGTGTAACGTCCGTGAGCGCCCTCGATGTTTTGATGGAGATGTGTTGTGAGCAAGAAACACAGGGTGGCGACATCCAGTTGGTGGACATGGGGCTTGACAGTATTCTTTGTCGCGTCTGCTTTCGGGGCGGTTTCATTGGCTGAGCATCATCAGCCAATGCTGGGTTACATTACGGAGGACATTGGCCTCCCTCAAAAGTATAGCTTCAATGACGTTTCGTCTTTCCCTTGGAGGGCGCAAGCCCTACATTACTTCGCTATGCTGTGGTTCTTGACTGGCGTTAGCGGCATGGTCGCGTCTTACATGCTGTTGATGGCAGAGGCGTATGCTACAACCCAACTGGGCGCAGGGATAGAAAGGCGCGTACGCGACAAAAGAGGTTGAGCAAAAATGTCCTATCTAATCCTAGCCCTCCCATCTCTATCTGGCCCTGAAATCCTTGTCCTTATTCTTGTGGGGCTTTTTTCTATGTGCTGGATGTCTTGCCATGGGATATATAGACGGTCGCAAAGACGAGAGGAGGCGGCATGAGAGCCAAATCTGAACAGCAGCTAACCCGCAAGAGCTTCGAGTCCCTACTTACGCGGGCATCCCAGCCGAGGGAGCCACAACCGCCGGAACCCGGTCCATCAAAGTCTGAAACATCGGGTCGGTGTCCTTCCGGTGGTTGTAGCGGAAAGAATACTCGTTCAGGTAAGCCTGAAGGTGCTGGGGGCTAACCGAGTGGTACACGCCGGTTAGCCCACGCTTCAAGAGGCTCCAGAAGCCTTCGATGGTGTTGGTATGAACATCGCCCTGGACCCACACTTTGGTGCTGTGGCGGATCGCTTTGTGGTCGTACCCCATCTTGGGAAGCAACCCGTAGCTAGCCAGCTCGTCGGTGTAGATCGTGTGGCCCTCGTGCGCCGGCACGTTCTTCCAGATGATGGGCAGGAGGGTGCGGGCCCTGACGTTGGGCACCACCTTGACCATTACGGAACCCTCTCGTTGGACCATGCCGAAGGTCGGCGTCTTCCCCGCAGCACCGCGGCCACGCTTCCCAGGCCGCTTGCCGCCGATGTAGGTCTCGTCGGCTTCGACCGGCCCGGTGAAGGTGGGGCCGCCCTCTTCCATGAGCTTGCGGATCTGGTGGAACATCCGCCACGCCGTCTTGTAGGTGACGCCCAGCTCGCGTTCCAACTGCTTGGCCGAGATGCCACACCGGGTGGAAGCCATCAAGAACATCGCGTGGAACCAAGACCGGAGGGGGGTGGGAGATTTGTGGAAGATGGTGCCGGCGGTGGGGGAGACGTGAGTCCCGCAGAGGTCGCAACTGAAGACCTTCCTGCCCTGGATACGGAAGTGCTTCGTCACCTTCTCGCACTTGATACACGTAACACCCTCGGGCCACCGGGCTTGAAAAATGTACCCTAGGCAGGCGTCGTCGTTCGGGAATTGCTTGTCGAAGGTTTTGACTGTGTATCGTTGCATCGTAGCTACCCTTCCTCGTCTTCGTAGCTACATTGTATCAAAGAAGGTACGTGATGTCAAGGGATAGTTACCCAATCTATTGGCCTGGTTCGCGGAGTGAACGGTTAGCCATCTTCGCCGGCAGCGCCATGATGCCTGAGCCCCTCTACCGCTTATCGCCATATTCGGTAGAAGTTGGACCTTTTACCCCAACCACCCCTTGACAATGCCTGGTTGATGGTTTAGATTTAGGGTAGAGTCTACCTTGCAACGGGAGCATAGGTACAGGGGCGGCTACCAGAGTACACAAAGCAGGGGCGATGACAAAGAATAACCCATCATTGTTTACTTTCCAAGAAGCTATCGTTCAGTGGGCATATGACCGCGAGCGCGCCGCGATCTTTGCGGATTGCGGGCTTGGCAAAACACCCATGCAACTCGCTTGGCTTCGGAGGATCGCACATTCACCGGCATTGAACTCAAGCCAGAGTATTACCAGACATCCAGCGTCAATATGGTGCGCGCCATGAACCAGCGGTCGCAGTTGCCGCTACCTCTGCAAATCAGCGAAGCCAACTAGAGGATTTACCTCATGACCCTTGTTAAACGCGACACCTCCCTCGCCGAGATCCCGGTCGTCAAGGACGTGCTGACCCAAGGCGAGTACGAAGCGTTCAAGGCCGCGCTACCCCAGTGGCGGGATCAACTCATCGCCATGCTGCTGCGGAACACCGGGCTGCGGATCAACGAGTTGCTGCGGCTGGAGACGCGGCACTTCAACCTCGCCGGCCCCGACTACTTCGTCTACGTCGTCAGGTCCAAGAAGCGGGACAAGGCGCCGCAGTACGAGCCGCTGTACCTGGTCTCCAACCTCGGAGTCCAACTCCGCAACTACATAGCGGGGAGCAGCTATCGCCAAAACGAGCGGGTGTTCGGGAATGTGGACGGGCAAAGGGACGCCCGGAAGATCACCGCACGGGGATTGCGGTTCGCGTTCGCCCAGGCCGGGGTCAAGGCTATCGGCCGGCCAATTGCCACCCGGGAGTTCCGGGCGTTCTTCATCCAGACCCTGGTCGACGGGCGTGTCCCAATGGAGATGGCCGCGGCGATGGTCGGGCACGAGGACGCCAGGACCACGCAGAAGCATTACTACCGGTTGAGCGCGGACCGCCGGCGGATTATTGGGGAAGGGATACCGGTATAAAGGGTGGTCCGGCGGCGTCCTTATTCCACGCCTGAATCCATCGCGCCTTTGGGCACCAAACTTATGAACGTTTGTCAGGAGAGCATACCGGTATGAGCAAACAGGAAGATTGGCTGAGCATCTTGCACGACGATATTATCTGACGAACAGAGGGGCAACACTGCGACGGCGTTTGCTGAAAACGGCCAGGGCTATCAAAGAACCAGCGGGACATAACTGCAATGAGCTTTAACCTTCATCGGCGGACCCGCTTGTGGAAGCCCGGTAGGAGAGTTCGTGCCAGGCCGGTATTTGAAACCCGGGGTGACGTTCACGACACGGGGATGAGCAACCACAACGGGAGCCGGTACCGGCCGTGCACCTGCGCGCGGCGGGGCTACCGGGTTGCCGAAGGATTCGGCTGACAACTGGGTTGTTTAATGGCTTAACAGGCGGCTTGGTAACGTGTATTGTTGGGTTATCAGGCAGGCAGGAGGAACGCAGATGACGGAGATCAGCGATGTGATAGCGGTTCTCAAGGACCAATATGGACGTGCCATCATACCGGAGTTGGCGTACCCCTCAACCACCCATGTGGGCGATATTTTATTTGTAACGGGCAATAAGTTCAGCCCTAGGCCGAACATCCTACGCGTCCTACAGAGCCCGTGGGTGATTGCGTTCTCTGGCGAGGTAACGGACTACATTTCAGTAGCTACCCTCTATCCAGTGTGTCCGGTTTGCCTCGATCAGGAATGCGCCTGCCCCCACATCGTACCGTACGGAAGCTGCCTTAGAACCAGAGTCGCCAACCAGGACACACCCCCGACCAGTGCCTGCGGCCCCGGCTCACCTCCGGGATTGGCGCTAGGAGGCAGGGACGCCAACCCTACCACCGATTAGGACAAATAATGCCAAAAACAACAACCATGCAGCTACTCGAAGCGACCCGCAAGAAGCCTATCCGGGACATCATCACTGACTCCCTGGAAAGCCACCGAGGCAAGCCGTTCCTGGTGGCCCGGGTCCAGTTCGACCTTGGGGTTTCGGACACGACGGTCATCAGTTGGTGCCATCAACTGGGGATTAAGATTAACGACTACCGGAATGGGGCGGAGGCCTGATGCCACGACGCAACTGGTTCCGTTTCTCGTTGGTGTTCGTGGGCTCGTGCGCTGTGTTCTTTGTGTTCTGGCTCCTCCCATTAGGCGCCACACCGTCTGCTCTAGCTGCAGTTGACGCACAGGGTATTTGGGGCGGCCAGTTCACAATACTGGCCGTGGTGTTTGGGTTATTGCCAGTAATATTGATAGGCGGCGCGTTGGGCTTCGCTCTTGAACAGACTGCCCCCTCTCCTCCCGCCCCCGTCTCGGCTGAGCCTCCCCAGCCGGGGCGGGGGAAGTAAAGGCCCATGGACATGGAAACGGTAGTCATTGTACTCGACTGGATAATCCTGGTTGGCGTGATTGGTGCCTCTGCGTCAGCCCTGGTTCTCTTATGCGTGATGCCCTTCTTCTTGAAAGACCTCCGCAAAGAGGTTAGACACCAACGCCGCCTGTCCGACGCCTACTGGAACAGCGGCACGGAGTAGATGATGAACGTCACTGAATGGGCTCTGGTCGGCGTCTCGCCGTACGCGACCATCGTGACAGGTGGGCTGGTGGCGGTCGCATGGGTACTCCTGTTCGATGACGACCAGGCCACAGTCTAAAACAAAAACACCCAACCGGAGAGAGAATTATGACGGAGGCCAAAAGCTTCGCCGCCAGCCAGGTGTTCCCGTGTCCAGATCAAGATTTCGTGGTCGAACAGATCGAAGCGGCCCTGGCTTATGTCGCTGACACTCGGTTAGACCCAGACCCCGCGAAACACCGCCGTTTACTCGCGGAAACGCTGGCCCGACACGTCCTGGCGAACTGGGCAACCCGGTATCTGTTGACGACTCAGGCCCGTTTGCTGCAGTCCGCCCGTCACGTCCACGACCCGGACCGGCGGGCCGAAGGCGCCCTGGGCCTGCTGACGTGCCCAGAGTCGCTGCTGGGGCCAGCAACCGGGACCAGCCCGACGGCAGCGGAACAGGCGACGCTGGATGTGTGACCAAGGGAAAGATATCGGTAGCTATGAACCAGTCACGCAACTAACGCCGGCATCAATGGCCAAAGGGGTTCTATCTGGGGCTTGGAATTGCCTTTGTTGCAATCAATCTCACAATCTTGATTCTGTGGTTGTTCGGCATCTTGCCATGATGGAAAGAGTACCCCCAGGCCCGCCCGGGGCGACGGGCCAGCAAAGGAGAATTGAGACGATGAATGAGACCCTCGAAGAGGCTGTTGGGGTGTTTGCCAGGGAAATGGTGGCGAAGTTCTACCTTCGGGATGACCGCCAAGGGGAAAGAAGTGTTACCCGCGTGGGCAATAGGCTTCTGACTGAACGAGGTGTGCACAAGGGGCTTCTATTGCATCTCGACGACGAAGTTCAAGAACTCAAGGATGCGATAGATCTCTCAGAGGAACGCAAGGAATCCGTTGATGTGGCCAATATGGCATTCCTTCTGTGGTGGAGGGCGATAGCTGTGGATCGCGAGATCAGAAGGGAAGGGCGGGTGATGGACGGAAGATAGTCTTTTGACCCTTCATGTCAGCCCCGGCCTCCGGGGTTGGCGCGACGGGCCAGGGGAGCCCCGGAATGAAATGAGAGGTGCATGATGACTGACCAAAGGTGCTTGGTCTGTGGCGTAATCTTAGAGCACAGTAACCCTTCCGATTGTGTGCCGCACATAGAGCGCGTGCCTAGTTCGGATGGTGAAACCTACGAAGACGAAACCACCACGGGTCATAGCTTCCCTGGATCCGTGATCCCAGCCAAAGCGTTCAGATAGCCCGGAGCCCTAGACTGACTTGGAGGTAATGAGACATGGCAGCCAAAGTCCGGCAATTGCCCAAGGGTTCTCAAGTGCATGCTCAACGACCCGGCCCATGCCGTGATCTGGTGATCGTCGAACAACGCAAGAATGCCGTCGTTGTAGATGGCGGCCCAGTGCGAGTGTTCACGGGCATAGCAATGAAGCTCCTCCATTTGCCCGGCGACTGCCCCTTCCGTCGCCAAGTATAGGGGAGACAATGCCATTCTACATGGTGAGTTTCAATGAAGATCCAGAATATGAGGTCGAACCGACAGCTATCGTCTTAGCAGAGGACGAAGCCGACGCAGTCGCAGGTGCCCGGTACTGCCAGGAAGCTGAGTGGGAGCATCCGCTGGAATTAGTCCGGGTGACGGAGGTAGATGAGGATGAATACTTCGCCTGGAACGAATGCCCAGCCCACCCGGGAGTGATGACCTAACCCCGCATCCGAGTATCCCCAGGCCCGCCGGTGTCGAGGGCGGGCGCAGGGAACCCCGGAAGCAAAGGAGGATTGAGACGATGGACGAATATACAGACGGTGAGGTCATCACAGTGGACGGGGACGGCTGTTTGGTTCTTTGGGACGCCGACAGGCACGAGCCGTACAACTGCGGCGAAACCCTAGAGGAGTTCGGATACCTCACGGACACCGAACGCGAACGGCTCGTCGTTTGGCCTTGACCCTTCATGTCAGCCCCGGACCTGCTGGATGCGCTCAGGGCCTACGCCGCCTGGCTTGACGAAGATGCTGCACCCGATCCCGAAGACATGATACGCGCCGCCCTGGCAGCAGCCGAACCCAGAGGAGGAGAACCCCCATGCCTGAGAAGATGAACATCCGGATTGACCCGGAAGCCCTGACGAAACTGGTGGACGAGGACCGTTTGAGCCTGTGCGTCCAGTGTTCTGGGTATGACTTCGATATCTGGATCCAGAACAAACGGTGCCGCAATTGCCAACCGAAGGAACCTGAGCCAACGGCTATGTTCTACTGGGACGCCCTTCCTCTTGACATGGCCTGTGGGTGCCGTTACTGGAACAGAGCCGGGGAAGCGGCAGTGCGGGTAGCCCACTGCACCCCCAAGCCGCCCCAGGTGCCGGTCAGCGAAGAGGGGTTCAACCAGGTGCGCCACCTCCACGACACGGCCGACATGCACGAGCAAGGCGGCTTCGAGGACGTGCAGAGCTTGTCGGCGCAGACGGCACACGCTCACCACTGGGCCAAGAGTGATGCACCTGGCGTGTTTCATTGCACCGGTTGCCCACAGAGCTGGACGCCATGACCATGCGAGACTTCTGCGCTAGAAACGAACAGGTAGACCCGCCGGACGTGCCGCTGTGCTCCTGGTGCGACGGGGCCGAAACGGTTGAGGTAGTCTCCGTTCGTGCTGCTAACGGAGCAGTGTGGGTGCTGCCAATGCAGACCGGCATCGACGTGCCCTGTCCCCATTGCTGGCGAGACCCAGGCGTCGAGCCGCAGCCGGACCCGGCTGACGATCCGTTGGAGGTGACGCCATGACCATGCGAGACTTCTGCGCCAGAAACGAACAGGTAGACCCGCCGGACGTGCCGTGGTGTACCTGGTGCGGAGGCTTCGGGGAACTGCCGCTGTTTATCTGCACCGATGACGGAGAGTTCTTCGACCTCGACCGAACCACCACCTGCCCCCGCTGCACGAATACCGGAGGGCTGGAGCCCAAGCCGGACCCAGCAGATGACCCACGAGTACCTTGATGCTATGTATGATCCTGGCTCCCACGTACCAACAATACCGGGTCTACGCCCACAAAGACCCCAGACTGACCCGCTACATCCACGGCGAGGACGCCTGGCGTGGGATGCCGCGGGATGTCCCGTTCTGTGTCGTGGGGGCTCCCGACCGACGAGTGGATGAAATACGACAGCAAATGCTGTCCCACGGTTACGTTGAACGGCTTTGCCCAAGAAGTCACTTTTGCACAACAAGTCAACTTCTTGCCCAAGAAGTCTAGCTTGAAGAATAGTTCTCTACATCCCAGCCGTGTTCTGGTCCGTACCAGATTTGTTGCCACTGCAAGTCACGATGTAGCCTTGCGTTCTCTTGCGCCAATAAATCAACGGCGGCGAACAACCGCTGTATTATTAGCCAGTCTTTGGAGTACGAGCCTGACAACACCAAATGAGACGGAGTTGTCTTACCTGTGGTCTCGGCGTTCACGCCGGACAATGCGTTCTGCGCAACTGCGACAGCCGCGATTTGTTCCAGCGCGACCGCCTGCCGGTCCTCAGGGGTCCGCATGCGTTCGACGATGCCGTCGGCATCAAAAAAATCGCCAACCCGGCGGAAAAACCGCTTGGCTACGCCCCCGCGTGGTTCATCGGCAACAGCTGATACACCCTGCTGTTCTTTCATGGCAATCTCCTCGGGGTGGTGCCCGTCCGCCTGCACAGTTGGCGGGCGCCACCCTGCTCCAATTAGATTTAGTTTTTCGATTGTCTGATGCGCTCTCTGTCCCAATAGGGACTCTTGCACTTCGGGCAGATGGCCGGCCTGCGCTCGGATCGAGGAAGCCAGATATGCTCACATCGCCCTCTCCCGGGTCCTGGCCCAGCGGACAGGCGCTCCGATGCCAGTCCTGTTCATCGACGAGGGGTTCGGCAGCCAGGATGCGGCCGGCCGGGAGCGCGTCATGGACGCCATCGGGGCTATCAGCGACGAGTTCCAGATGATCATCGTGATCACCCACCTGGAGGAGCTGAAGGATCTGTTCCCAGCTAGAATCGAAGTCACCAAGGGACCGAACGGGTCCACATTTAGAGTGAGTTAGGAGGAAAAGCATGCCAAAGTTTAGGAAGAAACCAGTGGTGATCGAGGCGGTGACCGAATGACTACCAACCTATCAGCCCTGACCACAACCCAGGTCCAGCACCTGACGCCGGAGGAACTGACCCCGATCCTCAAGGAGGCCTACGGGGCCAGCCACGGGCACCCGATGGACAAAGCCGACATGGACGCGGCTCTCGACGCGGTAGCCCAAAGCCACTGGGCACCGGGCCTCCCTGCCCGCAACGCTCACCCGGCCGGCATGGAGGCCGGGCTGGCGGAACTCTACGGGGAGCCGGAACCGTTTTTATGCCACCACTCGGCAGAACCGGGAACCTGCGTAGAATGCTATGCCGAATTGCGACAGAGGAGGAAGTAACCATGGACCATGAAACCAAGCTGATGATCACCACCCTGGAGGACCGAATCAAGGCGCTCAGTGGGGAGTTGGCCGCCGCGAGGCGCGCGGCCGCGCGCCTCATCTCGGATTTGGAAGATCGGGCGGCCCATCTCAGCACAGTGGCGGCGGCTCAGTCGCAAACACTGGCTGACATCGAGTTGGCCTTCGACAACGGCACCGTCACCCGCAGCATCCGGCGGCGGTGCAACGTCAGCACGAGCGTCAAGGGAGTGAAGACGCCAGACCACACCATCGAAACGGTTGGGTACACCCTGGCCGAGCAAATGGGGGCACTGCACGAACAGGAAGACGCCATGAAAGCAGCGTGGCCCGTGGCTACGGAGGTGAAGTAGTTATGGAAGACACGATGCTACTTAACACCGTGATCCAGGCGAAGGGTAAGGCGCGGAACGGTTCCGGCTGGACCATCACGCTTGAAGCCAAACTCCCCGGCTCCCGATACGAAACCGTCCTGTACGGTCAAGAGTGGGAACAAGTCGAGGGGTGGAACGCGGGCGATCCGGCTGATGTGATGATCCAGCGGGGCAACCTGAAGCAGGACAAGAACCCGGAGTACGCAACGTCCTACTTCTGGGACTTGGTTTCCATCGCCCCAGCGGCCTCCGGGTCCAGCACGGCGGCTGTAGCGGCCCGACCCCAGCAATCGGGCTCTCCGCCGCAACGGGCGGCATCCGGTGGCCCACCTGCGGAGTACCCTGGTGGAGAGGAAGAGGCGAAGCATGGGGCGTCGCCTTTCGAGGAACCGCAACCGTTACCCGTAGCCCTTGGTGCTGCCCAGCGGCAAGCCATGGACCTCATTCAATTGGGGATCTGCCCGATACCCGAGGGACGCGACCCCGTCAACTTCCTTTGGGAGACTCGGGACCGGGTGTATCGAGGCTCAACCCAGCGACCCTACATCGCGAACCCTCACTGGTGTTACGCGCATAATATGCTCCGCCAACACTCAACCAGCGGAGCCTGGGGCCACTTGATGGAAGACGCCGAGCCTTGCGTCGAAGGCAAGGCCACGCCACCTGAGCCCAACGAAATCCCGTTCTAGGAGGAACCGTGAAGTTTCTAGCTGTAAAAACGCCCGCCGGGTTGAAGCCGGTGGACCCGGCGGACATGCTGCGGGAGTTCGGCCGACCTGAAGGATGATCGTCGGGGTGCGGAGCCTGTGCGGGTGCCTGTTCATGCCAACCGGCTACCTCGGCCAGAAGCAGGCGGCGTTGTTCCGGGCCAGGATTCGCGCCCACCATTTCAAGCGGAGCAAGTGTCTCCGGAAGGCCAAACAAGACCCGGTGTGGCAAGCCAGAATGTCAACAGAGAGGTGAACCATGAGCTACCCGCCTGGACTCAGCAACAAAGCGATCTGCCACATGGAGGGACACAACTGGGAGCGAGGCCCGCACTGTTCTTCCTGCGGCAAGGTGAACTTCTGGCTCCTAGGCCAGATGGGGATCGCCGCCAAGCGGGCGAAGAAGGAAGCGCTGGCGAGCCCAGAGGCTAGAAACGTGGACCTGATTCGTGGACTTGACATCTACGGCTGAGGCAGTAGAATACTCGTATGGCAACAGAAAAAGTGGAAATCTTCCAGCACACCTGTCAGCATTGCGGCCACGTCTGGAAAACCGAGAGGGAAAGACCCGGGGTTTGCCCCAAGTGCAAGACCTACCGATGGGATCAACCACCGGCGAAGCCTTGGAGCCTCATCAAGGCACAGCGCAGCAATGGCCTGGATTGAGAGCCACCAAGCCCTCAAGGACCATCCGAAGACCCGGCGGCTAGCCCGGTTGCTGGGAGTGTCGGTCCCAGCCGCGATAGGCCACCTGCATTGCTTATGGTGGTGGGCGCTGGACTACGCCCCAGATGGAGACCTGGCCCCCTTCGACCGCGAGGACGTGGCGGCGGCGGCGATGTGGGAAGGGTTGCCCGAGGAGTTCTTCTCCCATATGGCAACGGCTGGATTCATTGATTACGGAGATTCCACTGGCCCAGGCTATCTCACGACACATCCGTTCATCCACGACTGGATGGACTACGCCGGAAGGCTCGTGGAGATACGGAAACGGAAGGCAGAGGCCATGAGGCAGCGCCGTGGCGGCACGGTGTCGGCACGTTCCGGCAACGTGCCGTTACCAACCGTACCCAACCGTACCCAACCCAACCGTACCGTACCAGACCTAGAGGAAGCTTCTTCAGTCGAAGACGAAACACCTCAAGAGCTTTGGCCCAAATGGTATGCGGTTGGATATTCGGTTCCTGGATGGAAGATTGCTCTCAAAACAGCAGAGACGTGGCGAGTAAAGGAATCAATCCCGGAAGACCTTGCTGAGAGAAAAGCGTATGCCCTTCGGGATTGGTTTACCCCCGCCAAATTGAAGGCGGGACGGAAGCCATACCGCACTTGGCAGTATTGGTGCCGGGAAGACCGGGAAAGGCCCGCTCTGGGCAGCAACAATTCAAAGGCCAATGACCCGGATAAATATGCCGCCTTCGCCGATGAGGTGGAGAAGGCGCAACGAGGGGAATGATGCAATCCACAGCGGGCATGTTCGATACCTACCAGCCGCGGCCCGGTCAGGAGAACCCGCCCGGCGAGGCGCAGTGCCCTGTCTGCTTCTACTGGTTCATAGATCATCCTGACGTTCAGCGCATCTGCCGGGACCGCGACCCATCGGGTAAGTTGCTCAAACTCGCGGCATGTCAGTGCCACCGGCTAGAAGACCAGCAAAGATCGGCGTTGAACCGGCTCCACTCAGAAGCCAACCTGCCCCACTTCGAGAAACCGAAGACCTTCGACAACTTCGAGGCCAGAGAGGGGGCGGATGAGTTAGTCCAGGCGGCGCGGCGCTTCGACAGGGATGAAGGCCCCCGCATCCTTGTCCTTGTTGGCGGCAATGGGTGTGGAAAGAGCCACCTGCTTGAGGCAATTGGCCGGTCTTTCTTGGAGCGTGAGCGGTCAGTCCGGTACGACCTTGGCGGCGGATTGCTCCAACGGTTCCGGAACACGTTCAACCCGGACAATCCTGAGGATCTGGGGGGGTTGATCACCTGGTACGCCTCCCGGCATGTCCTGCTGATAGACGACATCGGCATGGAGCGGGCGACTGACTTTGCTTCGGAGCAACTGACCTACCTAGTCGAACTCAGGCTACAGTCTGGCGGGCGGCTGGCCGTAGCGACGAACCAGACTTTCCAGGAAATGACCGACCACCTTGGCCCGAGGATAGCGGACCGGCTCTACTCGACCAACGCAAGCCTGGCTGAGGTGGCGCTGGTCGTGAGCAAGGCAAAGACGTACCGGCGATAGGAGGCTGAAGGGTGAGCATTATCCGTGTGTTTCCGCGACGCACCTCTCACACGCCGAAGGATTCTATGGCGTTTATTGGTGGGCCGGATTTATTGAGCCCAGAGGCGGACGAGGTACATGTGTCGGTGACGTTCACATGGGACATCCAGCGCGGGGAACACCTTCAGGCATGGTGGGGACATTATTACTCCAAGGTTCTCCTAGGGGGGCCTGCTTTCGACAGCCCAGTAGGGCCATTTATGCCAGGGCTCTACATTAAGGAGGGGGTGACCTTCACCACGCGGGGTTGCAATCTGCGCTGCCCGTGGTGCCTTGTCCCAAAGCGTGAGGGTAAGTTGGTGCTTCAGGACTTCCCGGATGGGTACATGATTCAAGATAACAACCTCCTGCAAGCGCCACGTGATCACATTGAGCGAGTGTGCGACATGCTGCGACGACAGCGAAAGGCGGCCGTGTTCTCAGGTGGTATCCAGGCGTCGCTAGTCACGCCATGGTTCGCCGATCTATTGCAAACCGTTCGAGTCCACTCCCTCTTCCTTGCTGCTGACACGAAGGCGGCGCTGGAACCCCTGCGCTGCGCCGTTGACCTTCTTGGGTTCCTGGGCAGGAATAAACTGCGCTCATTCGTGCTCATTGGCTTCAATGGCGAGACTCCCACCGAAGCGGAAGAGCGCCTTGAGGCCGCCTGGGACATCGGAGTAATGCCCTTTGCCCAGCTCTATCAGCCGCCCGATGGGTTTATCGAATACCCGCGTGAGTGGAAGGCTTTAGCCCGAACATGGTCAAGGCCAGCTGCCATGAAGGCGGTACACTCCGCTGCCAGACACGTTCAGTAGGCACAGATTACCGGCGGTGAGCCGTCGAGGAGGCAGCCCCATGAAGACACTAGGCTCCACCATCGAGTACGCCGGCCTCACGGCGCCCGAGGTCCGGCTGTCCAAGAACTGCCGCAAGCACAACCACGCGGCGTGCCGTGGCGTGGTACAGATCCCAGGCCCGCAGTTGCCCGGTGCCAGGGTGGCGTGCGGGTGTAACTGCCACAAGCATGCTTAATGAGCTGAGTCTGTTCAGCGGGTACGCCGGTTTCAGTCTCGGCTTGAGGCTGGCGGGGATTGCCACCCGATGCGTTGGTTACGTGGAGAAAGATGAATACTGCCAGAAGATCATCCAAGCAAGAATCAACGATGGGTTGCTCGACTGGGCTCCCATCATCCGAGACATCCAGGGCGCCGATTTCAGACCAATGGCCGGGCTGGTGGATATTGTCACTGCGGGATTCCCGTGCCAGCCCCACTCCGTCGCCGGGAAGCGGCGGGGAGAGGCTGACGAACGGGACCTCTGGCCCGACACCCTTAGAGTCATTCGGGAGGTGGGACCGGGAGACGTGTTGCTGGAGAACGTATCAGGCATCCTTGCTAACGGGTATGGGGGCACCGTGGTCGGGCAGCTTTCCGAAGCAGGGTATGACTGTCTCTGGGGTTGCGTTCCGGCTGCGGCCGTTGGTGCCCCGCACCTCCGTTGGCGCTGGTGGTGTCTCGCTACCGACGCCCGATGCGGGGGTGTCCACCCGGTCCAACCGATCAGCCAGCCCAGGCGTTGCGATGCGGCCCCTGCTGGGCATGATGGCCAAGACGGGGCTATGGCCGTCTCCGATGCCGAGCGATGTGGACGGCGGTCGGACCACCAAGGGCAAGAAACGGCAGAACGAAGGCGGGTTGAGGAAGGCGG
>SDBV01000773.1_pt1 | contig 46491 bp, 59 predicted proteins | sample 2277081 | NCBI WGS metagenome assembly SDBV01 (sample SAMN10402039, study PRJNA504765) | marine sediment metagenome | isolation source: marine sediment core GS10_PC15, 223 cmbsf | place: Arctic Ocean: Southern Knipovich Ridge | collected 2010
ACATTTGCGGAGGGGTGGAACCTGGAGGACGTAGGTGAGGTGAAGTCCATTCAGATAGACGGACGCACCTTTACACGGGTGGTCAACTCAGGCCGCCCATCCCTCAACAAGGACAAAATGAAGGAGTACCTAGTATCCAAGGGGGTGAAGCCTGAAGTGGTAATGGCTGCTATTGAAGCAGGGACCACGGTGGGCAAGGGGTCAGTGTCTATTGCCATGACAAAGAAGGAAGGGGACTAGCGTGCGCACGAATTGGCGGAATCTGGACACCGAGACGCGGAACACGTTTCTGGAATGGGTATACGACTCAAACAAAGAACGCAACGCGCTGGGCCGGGAGCGGTATGGGGATACTTTCCAAGGAGACCCACTGGAGCACGCGATTGAGGAGGCCCTCGACCTGCTGTTTTACCTATGGGCCGCCAAACGAAGAGAGAAGGAAAGGGAATAGCTGGGTGCCCTATAAAGACCCAACAAAACGTAAACGCGTGATGCGCGCCGCCAACCGTAAGATTCACCACGGCTGGGACTGGCGCGGCATCGTGGACGCGTGCGGGCGGGTATGCGCCTACTTCGACGACGAGAGCCACGAGGACTTCTGCACCGGGGTTATCGGGCTGGAGCTGCATGAGCCCTTTGGGGAGGTCAAGCACACCCATGTGGACACCCAGATTCAGGGCAAATTGCAGGCCCGGGTGCTATTGTGCAAGCCCTGCCACTCCTGGGAGCATAACGGGGCCTTCAGTATCCACAGGGGTAGTGTGAGCATGTACCTGGAGGACACGGACGCCGAGATTGAAGAGTGTGGTGGGCTGGACGCGTGGCGGGTGAAGTACCGGGTGGGCGAGTCCTTTACAGCTCCAGCCAATTCGGGCCGTGCTTCATAAATACGAGGTGCTGTTTGTTCGTCGCCATATAGGAGAAGTTGGGAGCGGTGTGTACTCCGATGTGGACATCCATTGATTCGACTGCCCTATTGGCACCAGTTATGATCTCCACCACCACTCCCTCGACGGTGGTTCCCGAGATGTCTGTGTTCAGGTCGGTCCTCTTGTACGCGAAGGGCTCTCCGCTTGCCAGGTCCTGCTCTGTGCTGTGGTCGGTGTTCATGTTAGCCAGTATCGTGCCACCTGGGACAAAGCCCGATGCTGCGTATGTCCACCCTGTGCCGCTGTGGTGCCGAAGCCTGATGTTGAAACCCGTGTCGCTGGCTCCCGCAAGCCCAACGCATTCAAGGCTTGTTACCGTGAAGTCCTGGTTGTTGAAGTCCTCATACTTACAAAGGCCGAAGTTGAAGTCGGCGTTGTATGCTGAAGGTGTGCCCGAAACAACCGTGATAGTCCACGTCACCGTGCCAAGCCACTTCTTAACAGTGGTGAAGAACTCATCCGTGGACATGGCGGTGATGTCCGGAGCGACAGTCTCTGAGTCCGCCGCCGACCTGTTGCCCTCGTCGTCTATGCTGGTGCCGCTCACTACGATGGAGACAACGCCCCCACCTGTAACTGACCCCGCACCACCAGCAACCACTGCTGCGTGGGCTGCCTTGGAGACGTTGGCACCCCCGTGCGCGACATTTGTAGGGGTCGTCTCATTCAGATTGGCGTCGGTGGCGGACCAGTCATAGAACCCCGCCACATAGAAGGTGCCAGAGGAACCCGCGGGGGAGTTGAAGTTGTAGGACTTGTCCTGGACTTGGTGCTTGAGGTAGATGTTGCCCACGCCGTTGCGCAAGCGGACTGTGCGGGCGTCGCTAGCAGGGAGAAGCAGGAGCATGTCTCCACCGTTTAGCCCGTTGATGGTATCGAGGTCGTCGTTGGCAGTGTCGCTCTCCGTGTCTACGGAGTGGTGGCTCCCTGTAGTAGTGATCTCCCCGCTGGCGATAGTCAACTCGATAGCGGAATCAAAACCGAGGATACTCAGCTTGATGTCCTTGAGTCCATCAGCCCCATCCCGTTCATGGGAGGTCTGGTGTCTCCACGACGAGTCAAGGATTATGCCAAGGGTGCTGCGTATACTCCACACGGTTAGCTGTTCTCCACACCGGACAGGGTATAATCTAACTGGGTAGCCGCGGAGGCGTCCCCTTCAATCAGGTCTCCCGCCTCCATGGTGATTGACCCCTCCCACTCGTAGATGGCCCCCACCGCTAGGCTCTGGTCCACGGCTGTAATCTGACGGGAGGTGCCGTTGTTGAAGTACAGGTTGAACGTCCGGGCGCTGCTGTCCGTGTTGACCACCGTGATGTGCTTGAGGATGGCCTGGGTGGAGGCGGGCACAGTGTACAGCGTCGCCTTTGCTGCCGCTAATTGCCCATCACCTAGTGTCTTGATTGCTAAGGTAGTCGGCATGTGTTCACCCCATCCACGCTAGTAGTTCCCCGGCGTCTGGATTATCCACCGCCAAACCCCGCATAGTCCTCTCCACCCCGTTGGCGTCAAAGTAATGGAAGTCGGTGCCCTCAATCCAGATAACCCCCGCCCTGTCCGTAGTCACGCCCCACGTCTTCAAGAAGCCGTCCTCATCCACCCCCCGGTAGGCGGTAGCAAAGATGGCCGCAGAGTTGGGCACAGCGACAAGCGCGGGATACGCCGTGTCAGCGGTATCAAACTCTAGGGTGTCCAGGACCACACCAAGGCTGCCACTATCCCTGATTACCAGTGTTACTACTTTACCATCAAGCGCCTCATCGCGGAAGGCGATGGCGTACAGGTCCTTGGCCACCCGTATTATGCGGGGCAATGCGGGCGACCCGAAAATGGCAAAGGAGTTGTCAAAGTTGGTGTACGCGTCGGCGTTGGCGGAGTCGTAGAAGATCGGCATGACGCGCCCACCAGCAAGCCCTATGGTAGCGGCGGACACGCCTCGGAACTGCCTCTGTGTGACGTTGAGTTGCACGGCAGACTCCCATGTAGCTCCACCGTCAGGAGACTTGACATAGAAGATATCTACGAGAGATGTGCCAGCTGTAGCATCGCAGTAGAACACGTAAATGTCGTCGGTGTTCTGGTCTAGGGTCAAGCCCAAGCCTAGCAGCACCTTGTTGGTCACGGCGTTGGTCTTGGCCGTGATGGAGCCGGAGCCGTTGACGTCGTACACCTCTATGTCCCCAGCAGCATTGTTCTGCTGGTTGCAGGCGACAACAATCATGTGTCCGTCGGAGTGGCGTATCTGAGCCTGGGCCATTGGGAAGGCTTCGCCCCCTGTGATGGTATACCCAGAGGCGTCAATCGAGGCCTCCGCCCAGCTATTCCCGCTGTCGTCGTAGGTCTTCAAAGAGACTTCATCAGCGGATACGTCCAAGTAGAGACAGTCGATATCCTGGTCGTCGGCGTAGTTGCCAGGCTGGAGTCGCCAGAAGTCATTATTCCCTGCGCCGGTATCTTCAATAAAGTCTGTTCGCGCAGTCCAGTTTAGGCCGCCATCCACAGAACGGTAGAAGAATAGGTCGGTGCCTGTCGTATTCTGGCTGGCAAGGCCGATGTAGAGATTGCCTCCCCGCGCCTTGACGATGCTGATTGTCCTAGCAGAGCGGCTCCTGCCCGTGCCCTGGGCAGCAAATTCGATGATCCGTAGTGCACCAGTTACAAAGGCGTCGGTGGCTGTGTTAAAAGCCCGATACCAAAGGCCATCACGTGTAGTGCCGGGTGTCGTCTCTCCCTGGTAGGCACAGTAGAGGATGGTGCCGGAGTCCCCGGGGGTGTCCTTATCAAACCAGAGGCCAAAGGATAGCAGGTCTCCATTTTGGCCGTCTATGGTGCCGACCGTGGCCCACGTCTGACCCCCGTCAGAGGTCTTCCATAGAACAAGGTCCTCGGAGGTATTGACGAAGGCCCAGTACCCCACGAGTTCACTGATGTACTTTGGCCCCTCATCGTGCCCCGCCTCCCAAGAGGCGGAGGCGTCCATCGTGTCTGTGACAAGGATATCAACCATCTATTTCCCCACTAGGCCGTATAATACACGAGGGACTGCAAACCCGAAACGTCTATCGCGCCCGCCGCGCTGATTCGCGGAGTTTCCACCGTCAGACTGAAGGTTCCGCCCGCGCTCGTGGTAAACAGCACGGCGTACCCGCTCTCAGCAACGTCGCCTAACTTAAGCAGGTCTATCTGCGTGGCGGTGGGGGCCGTAGTGCGGGTCCAGCTATCCACAACGGGGGTGGTGATGGTGCCGGAGGTGTCTATGTCAATGGTAAACAAGGTGAGAGCAAGGCTCGGCCCGCTGTACAGGACTGCGTAGATGTCCCCCGAAACATTGACGATCTGGGGATACCAACACAGAGAGGAGTCAAACTCGAAGGAGTCCACCACCGTCAGTGTGCCGCCGCTTGAGTCCATGGAGATGGTCTTCATCCAGCCGTCATTGTCGGGGCCCTGGTACACTACGGCGATGTGTGTAGAGGAGAGCCTAATGACATCTGCCCACTTGCCCTGGCCCGTGTCGAACTCCAGGGTGTCTATCACAGAGCTAATCGCGCCATCCGGGGTGATGGTCACCGTCTTCGCAAAGCCGTCGTTGTCCACACCTTGGTAGATTATGCAGTAGATGTCTCCTGAGACCTGGACGATCTTCGGTGTAGCGCCCAGGGTGGTGTCAAACTCCAGCGAGGCCACCACCGCATTGCCTATGGTGCCCGCCGTGGTGATTGTGACGGTGACAAGAAAGCCATCGTTGTCCACACCTTGATAAACGACGGCAAATATGTCCCCGGCCACATGCACAATGTGGGGGTTCCTGGTACGGCTGGTGTCGAACTCCAGCGTATCTAGGACGGCTCCGAAGTCACCGTAGGACAATCAACTACTCCTTGTTACCTGAATCTGTCCGTGCCCACAGGGATTCGGAGGAGCCTGGTGATGTGTAGCTGCTCCATCTCTGTGGCAAGCACGATACTACTCGTACCGCCTGGACGTACACCCCCAACGAGCGCATACAGCCCGTCCACGGCGGCGTTGATGCTGGCCATGTTACGCTCAAGGCGCGCCAGGTCCTGTGTCACCGCCTCCACCAAGCGCGTGTGGGCCTCTGCCAACTGTAGTATGGCCTCTCGTAGAACAGCGAGTTCGTCAGGTTGCTGTGCCATAGCGGTTAGTCCTTTACCCCTCTTCGAGCCCGCCTATCCGGCGTAGTAATTGCCCTGTCAGGGGGGGTTGCAGCTCCTGCACGCGACCGCGCGCTACGTCCAGCCCCAAGAATCCGCCGGAAGCCACGCTGCCAAAGGCGAACTGCATGATCCACCTACCCCCACCCGCTGTGCGCAGGAGAGACCCGATGTTGCCCGCCCGGGTATCCCCCTGGCGTGAGTCGGTCAGGTTGATGTAATCATGGACCTCTTGGCCCACGTGTAGGGGGACCTCAGCCGACCCTTGCTGCGCGTCTAGCTTGTACCTTTGGAGGATGGCCTCAGCTACCAAGACAATCTGGGCTTGAGAAGTCGCCTCTGCGTACCAAAATTCCCGCTTCTCCATGTTGGTGATGTCGCTGGAGTCTGTATCTTCCGCCTCACCGAAGAAGAGGTTATCTACATCGGCTGGGTGTGTAGAGACCGAGATGCGGTTGGGCATCACCAGACGGTTGCGGGTGACCTTGTTGAAGATGTCGTGTGCACCCGCCACATCCAGTGCGTACTCCTCATCAAAGGTGCTCCCGCTCACAGTGGGGTCTAGGAAGTGGAACGCCCCGTCGTCCTCCACCCGCATGACGTTCTTGGTGAAGGTGAGCAGGCGCTGGATTACAGCCAGCCGGGTCGCGTTAATCTCAATTACCAGCAACTCTGCCGGGAGGAATACGTCAATAAGGCTGTCTTCACTATCGAAGGTAGCCGTGAACGCCCGGCAGTGCCCGAAGACTGCAAGGGTGGCCCCCAATACAGAGGTGAGCAGGGTCTTGATAGTCCGGGTATCCCCAGGACCTGGGGTGTAATCAAAGCTGGCGTGGTCCTGTGCGATGTGATCGGCCAACCCCTGCAAGGTCAGGGTAACAGTCAGTATCCCCTGCGAGGAGTGGTTTACCTGGCCCACGACAATCATGGGTGCGGTGGCTCCCCCGGAGTACGTGCCGTTTATTCCGTAGCTGATTATGCCCTGGTAGCCTTTGTAGTCCTGGGTGATGAGCAGGTCGGAGTTGTCCAGGATCACCGTGGCCACGCCGTGGAAGGGCTCCTCAGTGTGAGAGATACTGAGGATGCGCTCCTCGTCGTAGGTGTCGTCGTTGGCGTCCAGGGTTAATTGGATTTTGTACGACGGGGCGAGAGACGCCTGCTTCTGGGCCGCGGTGACGGCAGAGGAGATGGTACGCATATCACCCCCACTGCTCGGCCATAGCCTTAGCAATCCCAGCAAAGGTTCGGCTAACTTCTTTAGGGTCGCGCATGTGTCCCCGGGCCCACTGTTGCCCTTTCCGCCTCCCGGCCCCGATATTGGAAGGTAGCAGGGGCGTCCAGTGCGTGAGCATTTGTGTTGGTTCAAGTAGGGGCAAGTCCTTGAGCCACAGGCACGTAGCTTTAGAGAAGGGGTGGCCAAATTGGTAGGGCTGTATAGTTTGATCTGGATACCGCCACAACTGATTGAGGCGTCCTATAGGGTTCTCAATAGCTACCCTCGGAATCGGTGCAGCGTACAGCGCCAAAACAAATTCTAGCGCCTCTTCTGTTAACTGCTCCCTGCCTGGACGGGTACGCCAACGCGCGCCTGCCCGACTCAGAAAGGTGCAGGGCGGGTGGGCAATGAGCAAATCCCAATCCTCATCCAAGTAGTCGAGCACGTCACCTTGGAGGTGAATCCCTGGCAACTCGGAGGGCAGCAGGTCAACAGAGCACGCAAAGTGCCCACGCGCGGTGAACGCCTCCCGCACAATCCCGCTGAACTCACAAGCTACTAGAACATTCATATCACATCTAAAGGGTCCTTTAGTTGAGGTCTATACCTATGGAGTAGGCTGCTGGCGGTACACCTGTGCCGACATGTAGCAGCACCTCCATGGTGTCTTCGGAGCCCGGTGCAACGGTCCTGGTGTACACGTTGTCCTCCAGGAGCACGACTATGGCCAGCCCCTCGGGGAGTGTTGATACGAAGGTGTAGGTGATGGGCAAGGAGCCGCTATTCCTCACGGTGATGGGCAAGGATCCTGTCATGCCCTGCTCAACTGACAGGGCCAAGGGAAGCGGAGTCACAAAGACCAGTGCTTGTGGCTGCACGGTAATCTCAATCGTCACTGATACTCTACTCAATTTGAATACCTCCGTATCACTCACGTAAGGGTCGCTTCAGTTTGATAGGTCCCACCCGCGGAGAAGGCCGCCGTAACAATCGCGTCGTGGGTGTAGGGTTGCAAGATGTGAATCATCTGCGCCGTGATGAGCATCTTCTCCTTGTCGCCTACCGTGCTGTCAATGAGGATTTGGAACCCCCAGTCCACAGTCACAGTGGCACCCGCGGATACGGTGATGCGTACGTTGTCCGCCCCGCCAGCACTGTAGGAGGCCGCGTGAACCAGGACGACGGTGCGCCATTGGATAATGGCGAGCATCTTGGCGGTGAGCTCTGCGATGATGTCCGCCGTGATCTCACTGATGTCTGCAAGGACGCTTATACTGTAGTCGGCGGCCATGTCATTTACACCCTTGAGTACGTTCTTCGCTGCTTGGGTAGAAGGGGCTTACGAATGTCCCTGATGGCCTGCGACGTCTTGTTCTGACCCCAGATGCGTATCTCACGCGCAGCCGTTCCCGTCTGGAGTTCTACCGACGCCTTCTCCAGGTAGCCCAGCGCCTCATTCACCGACCCTTGGGCACCGGCTAGTTCTGCCGCACCCGTTTCAAGCTGCACCCGTACCTGTGCCAGGTTTCCATTGACCTCTGACAAGAACCCTTGGGCAGTCTCCACCCTGCCGCGGGCCGTGTTGATGTGCTGGGCTGCTTCTGTTGCATACTGCCCAGGGACGTTGGCACCCTTGTTGACGCGGTTCGTGGTCGCCCCCGCATTGTCCAGCGCGGCGGCGGCTTTGGTCACCTCTACCGCCATCTTGTCTATCTCGGTGTTCGCCTCCAGGATGATGGCAGGCATTAGGTCGGCAGCGGTGCGCGCAGAGGCCGCGTCGGTCACCTGCCGCAACACTTTGGCCGCCACCAGCCCCAAGGCTGTATTCCCCGAGGATATAGAGGTGATGGCGGCGCTGATCTGCTGCAAGTAGAGAGCCGCCTTGGTGACGGCCAGCCGCCCCACACATAGATCAACCAGCACCCGCTCCTGCTCAGTGCTCAACGTGGAACCCACAAAGGTGACCACCTTATCGTTCTCCAGGTCATTCTCAAGGGGTGGCCAGAAGTTCACGATTGCCTCATTGGTCGCAACGGTAACATCCGCAGTGCAGCGGTAACGCCCCCGCAGAGTGGCGATGGTGAACTCCTGGCCCGCCTTGATGACCTCGGAGTCTGTCAGGGCGTCCACCACTATTTGCGTAGCGCCCCTGCTATACCCAGCCACCAAGTCCACCGCGCCTGCCAGGTCAGCCATACGGGATACCCAGTGCTGCCTCTTGATCCAGATGTCCACGTCCACCACCCGCCCCCCTAGGTTCTCCTGCTTGGAGTCGGGTATGCTTCCGTCGTAGATGACCGTCAGCACATCGCGGTCAAGGGTGAAGTTACGCTTGTTGGGAGGCCAGCCGCGGGTGGGGTACTCTATGCTATCGACGCCAAAGTTCGGCCCGACGTAATCATCTATGTCCCCCAGGTAGATTTGCCGCTGGTTCCAGCAGTCCTGGTTGTACATGACGTACTGCTCATTCGTGTCCATGATGTCCCGGGAGAGTACCAAGACTGAGGTAGAGCTGAAGGTGACGACGATGGCCCAGGTGTTGTCGGTCACGTTGAATATTACTTTACCCACGTCTGCGGCCAAGAACTGCGATTCCGTGGTGTCGGTGAGGGAGCCCGCCGTACCCGCCGTGTCAAGGCCTGTACGTGATTCAAACTCCCTTGTCAGGAGGAACACGTAGGGGTCATAGGAGGACAACTCGCGTAGTGCCTGATCCAACGCGTTGGCAACGATGCCCGCCGACCAGACGCCGTTAGAGGAGTCTTCAAGCTGCTCCTCAACTTCGTCCACGAGTGCTGCGTGTGCTTTGGCCACCTAATCCCCCTTCAGCTTGTCCCAGATGTCCTCTGCCCGTTTCTCAATTGCGTTCAGGGAGGTCTCAATTCGCTGTAGCGCCTCCGTGATGTGATGCAGATCATTGCCTGTGAGTTTAGTCATAGAGCGGGTGATCTTCACCTGCGCCCAAGCCAATACTGCCAGAGCCGCAGCCAGAAGCCCTGTCAGCCCGTATGTTTCCAGGATGCTAAGCGCCATTTCGAGTTCTATCATGCTGCCCTCATCCCGCGCATCCGGCCTAGAAGGGGCAGGTCTTTCAACGCGTCCAGACCGATGAGGTGCAACTTCCCTATCTCAGCAAGGGACAGTGTTGAATGGGTGAATTGAAAACCAAGAGGCCCACCCCCCATTCTGCCACCAAAGGTATTGAAGCCGCCAAAGTTCGAGCCCAACTCCACTGCATGGCTAAGGCCCTCCATACCTAGATAGGTGCCTTGCTCAGCGGCTGTACTGGCCCTGACTACGCCATCTTCATATATTGTGATGCCGGACGCCGCCGTCGCACCCCCGCCGCCGTCATACGTTATGACCCAATAGTGCAGAACGTTGCTCGATACAAGGGCAACATCTGTTGCGCGGACTGGAACGACCCCTAAGCTCTCATCATATAAGAAGAGCTTCAACAGATCGTCGCTTGCGAGTTGGAGTTGCCACTCTTTATCAGCACCTCCCACCTTTGCAAAAATAGAACGGGCTGTCCCCGCCTGTTCTATAGTCATCCACGTACCAAAGCTAAACCCCTCGCCGGCTGTATCATCCCGGCTCCAGGCGGCTGCGGTAGGTGTGTCAGCCTGCTCGTCTAACCCATCAAATGGCTGATAAAGTACACTACCTCTACCGCGTTGGTAGCTCTTTCCATCCCAGGTAGTACGGTCTTTGGAGTAGGTGAACACCAGCCCATCGAGAGTGCCCCGGCCCTTTGTGGTCACCGTAGTACGGGCAGCGTTCTCAAAACGCGGGTCGCCAATAGGGATAATGCAACTTGGCGAGCCGAGTATGTCTAGGATGGCCTCGTAGTAGTCGCGGACGTAGGGCACTGGCTACTCCTTGGGGAGGGTCTTCGGGTCGGCGTTCACGCTCACATCTATGTAGGCCTCCAGCTTCTTGGCCTCAATGATGACCTCCTCCACTGTGGCTAGAGCGGGAAGCAACTCGCGCACCTTGTCGAAGGCCAGTATTCGTATCTCTTCTACTCTATCTCTTCCCATGTGCTTGCGCTCCTATTCGTCGGGAAGTATCTCTAGCCTCAAAAGGGGCGCACTCCCCGCGGCGTAGGTGGGGGTGCCAGACGCAATGCCCTGGCCGTATATGTAGCCCCACTTGGCCCCCTTGAACGCGGGTTGGACGCGGTACACCTTCCCTATGTTCTCAAGGGAGGAGTCCCGGTTGTCCACATTGTCATTGAATACCGTGAACTGGAGCCGCGTGATGATGGTGCGCGCCTCCGAATCGGCCAGTGCGAAGGCGGCGTCCGCAGCCGTGGGTGTGAAAGTCGCAGAGAGGAGGGCCACATCCACCTGGTTCCCCTGGTCCGCCCTATCCAGCAGGTGCGCGCTCTGTAGCACGCCGGACACAGGGACAGGTATACGGAATGACCCCCCCATCGCGTCTCCATCATCAAGGGCGGCGGTCTGTGCTGGGACGACCACCCACTCTGTAACATGGACAGGCGGCGGTCTGATGGCCACGACCTGCTTTATCCGGTTGATAACCCAACCTACTCCCATGGCATTACTCCTTTGGTGCTGGATGGGTTAGAGAATCCCGATGTCCTTCAACTCCTCCTCAGTTACCTCGGCCCAGAGGTCGCCCATCCGACCTGTGATAGCGGTGTGGGAGGCTACCATTTCCAGGCTGTGGATGGATCCTGGAGGAATCATGGAGGGCGGGGTGTGCGGCACGTAGAGCTGGGACCCACTGAGGGAGGCCACGACAATAGCCGCTGTGGGGCCGATAGGAGACCAGCGATCATCCAGCACGGCCAGGGCCAGGGAGATGACGGCTGCGCCATTGTAGACGCCTTGATTACCCTTCTGGTTGACAACCACAGCGGCAGTTACCAGGTCGTCGGTGGGCTCTGCCGTCCCTTGGGCTCGGTCGCTAACTTGGTGTACGAGTCCCCACTGCGAGAGGGTGGCCCCATTTGCGCCCTGAATGGCGTAGGAGGCCAGGACGATGTACCACTTCCCACCTTTGGGCTCCCCGTTATAGAGCGCCCACGCGGCGGTGGTTGTGGGTACGGCGAGGACAGCGGCTTGAAGCGCGGTCTCATTGGCCCGCCACACCTTACCTTCGTGAGTCCATTTAGCTACTTGAGTATCCCAGTCCATGTCTGTGCTCCTTGTATTGTGATTGGTTCAGGCACTTCGGGATTACAGTCCCAGTGCGTCCAGTTCGGCTTGTTCGAGTTCGGCCCACACAGCACCCATGCGGAGGGTGATGTCCACCGCGGCCCCGACTCCCATCAAGGAGTAGAGTGCGCCCGGGGGAACTTCTATCGGGGGCATCAGGGGTATGTAGAGCTGGGAGCCTGTTAGGGAGATAACCACGGTGTCCTCCGAGTTCCCGATGGGTGCCCAGCGGTCATCCAGGACGGTCTCCCCGATGTCAATAACCGCTGCACCGCCATAGACTCCCTGGTTGCCCCGCAAGCCTGCGACAACAGTGGATGTGACCAGCAGGGCCCCTGCGGCTGGCTCAACAGTCCCCGTAGCCAGGTGAGAGAGCTGATGCACCAGACCCCAAGAGGAGAGTGCTGCGGGCGTGCCTCCCTGAATGGCGTAGGCAGCCAGCAGCAGGTAGGACTTGCCGCCTTCGAGTTCCCCGTTGAAGAATGAGATGCCCGCCGTGGTGGTGGGGACGGCTGTGACCACGGCAGCGAGGGTGGTTTCGTTGGCCCGCCATACCCTGCCTTGGGCTACCCATGCAGCGATTTGCGTTTTCCAGTCCATATCTGTGCTCCTTTGTTTCAGTCTTCTAGCAGTCTACGCCCTGTTCAAGGACGGTTGTGTGCTTCTGTAGTTCGGCCAGGAGTGCGGTGTTACCCGCTTCCAAGCGCAACAGAACGGCCTCAATGGCCGCCAAGGAGGTCGCGCCTACAAAGTCTGAGGCCACCACGTCCACCTTATCGAAGTACAAGGCGTGAACCTTGCGCCTACCACCCCCTGCCCCCGCGCGTATGAACCGCGTATTCCGTATGGTACCCTCTCCGGCAACCGTGATGGCCCTGTCGGGGTAGAGGGGGAAGCCGAAGATGCGCGTGGGCTGGACGCGGATGATTGTGCTGTCCTGGTCGGTCAGGGCCGCGCCATCAGAGTCCCGCTGCGGGAAGGTGGGCACCCAGTGAACAGGTCCGGGCGCATCTGGGTCAACGTAGAACACCGCGCAGGCCACGCCCCCCTTAACGATGGCGGCGGTTGGACCCACTGGGCGGTCACCTACGTTGATTACTTCGTAGCCGATTGCATTGGCCATTTACTTCACCTTACCCTTTGCACACCAGTAAGTGCGCCAGTAGTACTTCCTCAACCGCCACCAAGGAGAACTCACGGAACTCTGCACCACACGCGCCGCAGTTCTCGGCAAACACAGGCAGCAGGGGGGGATCGCTTATGGAGAAGTCCCCTGACTTCGCCGCTTGTATTTCAGCCATGATCTGCAACCGCATCTCGGCCATGAGCTCTGCCTTCAGGCTAGTCATATCAAGCACCCCGCCCACTTGCTGCTGCCTGGTGATCTGCCAGATGCCGTACTCCCGCGGGTGCTTGGGGTTGGCGTGCATCAACATCTGCTGAGTGGAGAGGAACCCCATTAGGTGGCCCTCATGCTCGTTGTACCGCCCATCCCGGGGGCATGCACCCTCCATCTCCCCATAAGCAGAGCACAAGCAGGCAACCTCGCCGTACAGGTTACGCTTGACGGGCACCTGCTCGTAGTACTGGTAATAGAGCTGAATAACATCGGAGGAACCGCAGGATCGCCTCCCCGTGCCAGGACAGATAGGGGTGATGAAACCATTTAGGGAACAACTATTGCAGTGTCTCTTGCGCAGGTAGCGGCTGATACTTGGATTACCGCCACCTGCGTCATAGGCAATGGGTATCTCAGAGGGCACCCCCTCCCAGCTGAAGAGGACCACCGAGGACGGGCGCGCCGCATAGTCCTGTATGTTGGTACGCTGCTTGCCGCTCTTGCGCAGTTCCTCGCTGTAGCCGGTGGGGACTATGTTGACTTGACCCGCCTCGTGGGGGATTGACTGGCCCGCGTCGCGGTTGCGCGGGTTGAGTAGCACATCGTTGGACAACTGCTCTGTATCGAAGGTCGCCATCATGTCGTCCACCTTCGGATTACGGATATTGTTGAGCGTTGTCGCGTTCTTAGGGTCTTGATCGGCCACGGATTACCTCCACTACTTGTAGTTTGCCGTTAGGGCCCTCTTTCATAATGGCCCTAGGCAAGTATAGCATCCTTTGTTCAGCAGGTGTCCTTATGGGGAGCTGATAGCCCTCCCTCTTCCACCGCACACCCGCCTTGATGGCTTCGGCGTGTCGGTCACGGAGCTCGTTTATCCTGCGCTGGATATCGGGCAGGCGGTCGTGCTTCGGGCGTGCGTTGCGCTCATCGGCCTCGGCCATGTAGTCCGCCAATTCGTCTACGGTCGTCTCCATGCCCCCCAAGAAGAATGTACCAGCCCGAGGACCAGCATTGGACGTAGGGAGCTGGTGATGCTCGGTGACGACACGGTTGCGGTCATCGGAGACGCGCCACTCGGTCAGCGTGTTACCTTGGACGTGCTGCATGATGGGCTTTTCGTTGCCCCGGGGGGGTTTGGGGAAGTAGAATTCCACTAGGGGTGCATCCTCTCTATATGCTCTGCAAGTCGCTTGTAGCCTGTCTTCTCGCAGTGGGGGCAGGTATCCCCCGAAGGCGTAGGCACCCCCAGATACACGATCTCCTCCTCCACGTCTACGCCATCATCAACCCGGTAGGGGTAGAAGTAGCGACCCCCACCCGAGTCTGCCTTGTCCAACATGGCTGGTACACCGCTCCCCCGCACCAGCTGGGGCCTGCCCTTTGCATCGTAGAGCGTGACCATCATGTAGGCCGCCCCAGCAGGGTCCATGCTGTTCTCCATCTTCCAGTCATCGTAGGTTGCGCCGTCTTCTGCTTTAGGCATCAGATTGGCCCTTCCCATCAGGCGGGGTCAACTTAACGCCATTCTTGTAGACACTGACGCCATCCTGTAGCCACGTAGCCCCCTTGAAGTAGTCGTCAGGTATCTCCACCTCCTCAAAAACAACCCCACCATCTGGAGAGCGGATAGGCTCCCCATCCTTGTCTATGGTCGCTTGATACATCCTCATAGCACCCTCTCCTCTACTCTGCTGGTCAACTTAAACAGGTTGCGGCCACGCTCCGACCTTTCCAACCGCTCTACGGTGAACCCCATACTCTCCAGGTCGGGCTTGGTCAAGTTGGCGTCTTCCCAGTACACTGTGGGTATACGCTTTAAGAGGCTGAGTAACGGCCTCTTGCCTGCGCGTAGGTGCTGCCAGATAGACATACAGAAGGCTACGTCGAACTCCCCAGCAGGTAATTCCGTATCCAAGTCCATCCGCTGGCAATTCCCATCCAGGGTTGCCGGGTGAAGGATTTTGGCAGATCGCACAATGGCCTCGTCCCGGTCTACGGCGAACACAGTCAGCGCCCCCTCACGCATAGCGCGGTCTGAGAAGTACCCAAGGTTGCATCCCAGGTCAAGAACCCGCTTACCCGTCACATCCGGTTGTAGGATCTCCCACCTGTGGTCGCAGTCACGCTCCCCCACACCCTCTATCTGCTGGTAAGGCAGGTCGGCATGAGAGGTGGCGTGGCTCTCGTCAAAGGGCAGGTTGCGCACGTGGGTGACTACGCGGTGGAACCCCCGGGTAGCAATTCCGGCTTGCATGACGGGCACAGCATACGGGATAACCGCTTGGTGCAGCGGGTCGAAGTCGCACATCCAGGCCAAGTCTGGGTGGAGCCCCACCTGCATGAAGTCGAAGTCAAAGATCACGGCCTGCATAGCCCCCCCTATAACCCACACTCCGTTCACCTTGTGGGTGTCGGTCAGAAGGATGTTCCGCGGGTTGATGTCACAATGAGCCGCGCCGTGCCCGTGCATGAAGGCCAAGCCCCTCCTGATGTCATTCAGGATCGTATCGCCCTGCTCCTCAGTGAAGTGGAGAACCTCCCTAAGTGGTGCCAGCTTCTCGGTGTCGAAGTAGTAATGCCCGAACTCATCCTTGCCTTCGCGGAGTATCTTGATGATGTTGGGGTGCAGGCCCCAAGAGATGACCTCGGCATTGTAGCCGCGCTCGTCCTGGGAGTTGCCCCCCACGTCGGTCTTGCGGACTACTTCGCACCCAAGTGCCTCGACATATCCGAGGTCTTCAAGGAAGGCGGTGGCGCGTTTCCCGTCCGGCTGCGCCCCTTCAAGTGCTCGCTTCTCCCCCCGGGCCCTCTCATCGGCCTCAAAGGTAGCCAGCGCCGGACGCCAGTACTGCTCATACACAAGGTCCCAGTGGCGATCCTTGACTACCATCTTACAGACTGCCGCATGGTACACCCAGTCCTCGGCGTCGAGGGCATAGGCGTTCTCCATCTCTTGGACCCAGGCTTCTACATCTATGAGAGGCTGACCCTCGTGCATCGTAATGGGGGGGACCAACGCGCCCAAGCCGTCCATGGGGACTATCTCGCGTGCTTCGGGCCTGTCCGTGGTGAGTACAGGAGTCCCGCAAGCCAGCGCCTCTAACATCGGCTGTATGGCCATCCCAGGCACCAGGTGGACGTCGCTCGCCCGGTACATGGCCGCAACGGTCTCGTTGTAGTAGCCCATGTGCGACTGGTAGCTGTGGGGGATGCAGAGAGTGTCCTGGGGGAGCCCAATCTCCTTGCAGTATTCGATGAGGTCCAAGGGCCGCTCAGTGTCGGTGTGCAGGTAGAGGACAGCCTTCTCATGCCGCTCGGCAAATATCTTGAAGGCGTCCAGCATCCGCTTCCAGTGCGGATCCACGCCCCCGATGGCGCTCATCATAAAGGCGTCTTCAGGGATAGCGTGGTTGGTGCGGAAAGTTTCGCTGGCCGAGTCTTCCACGGTTGCGGTGAACGCCTCTGCTATACCCCTGGGGACAACAAAGGGCATGACGCCGCTGATACGCTCAAGCTCGCTGGCCTCCTCCTCGGAGACGGCAAGTATACGGCCACACTTCCTGAGAATCTTGCGCGCAATAGCGCCTGGATGCCAGCCCCACCAGGCGAAGTCTGAACCCCCGAAGTCAGGGAAGCGCTCGGCCCAACCCCGCGTGATTACAAGGTGGGCGGCAAGAGCAGCGACGTGGTGCTTGATGATCTGGTTGCCGAAGGCGTCGTCTCCTGGGAGAACCTCAATTCCCTCCCAGGTGATTGTGCCTCCATCCGAGAAGCCATACGTCGGCATCCAGTAGACGGTGTGGAGGTCCTTCTGCAAACGGTGAGCCAACTCGGCCATCTGTTTGGCGTTGGCAGTCTGCGCCCAAGGCGGGTCTGTGACTAGGATTATACGCATTTTCTCTCTCTCTCTAACGTATTTTCCAGTGGCGGAGGCAGACATTCGCAGTGCCCGCCCCCGCCCGCTATATTTGATAAGGCGTTTTTGGCTATGACGCCTCATGTCCGATGATGAAGTCCATCTGGATGTCCACCACATGGATGCGGTGAGAGTTCGTGACACCGTAGGGGCTGATGTGCAGCATGGCGACATCGCCTGCGAGGAACTTCCTACGCGTGGCAGACTTGTTGGTGAGGGAGTACATACTCTTCTCACCGCTCGTACCTCTAGCCGCCCCAGGGGCACCGTGGGGTGCGCGCCAGTTGATACCGGGGATGGCGGCACTGGACGTGTCCTGCGCCCCCGTTCTGATTGCAGCACGCAGTCCTGTGACATACGTGGCTGTCGTGTCGGCAGTGGCGTGCTTCCAAATAGAGATTTCGTCTACACCCGTGTTGGTGGTAGCCTCCACCCCTGTGTCTGGGTTGTCCGCGAGGGGCTGCACCTTCCGCACGTTTGCATACGCCCCGACCAGCTGCCCCGCGAAGGGGAACTTGTAGACGGGGAAGTGTTGTGAGGCCCCCGCGTCCTTGGAGGACTCTCTGACTTCGATAGTTTTCAGCACCGAGAACGGTGCCAGTCTTGGATTGAATCCCATCTCTAGTCCCCTTTCTATGAGGCCTCGTGGCCGATCATAAAGTTCATCTGGATGTCCACGACGTGCTGCCTATGGGAGTTCGTGGCTGCGTAGGGCAGGAAGTGCATCATCACCACGTCCCCCGCCAGGAATTTGCGCCGGGCCGCTGACTTATTGGTCAGGGTGTACATGGTGGGTTCAGCGGAGGTGCCGTGGATCTTCCAGGTGAGTCCGCCGCCCAACGTCGAGTTCTGGTTGCCTGTTCGGGCCGCTGCTCGGAGGGCCGTGACGTAGGTAGCCGTGGTATCAGCGGTAGCATGCTTCCACAGGGAGACCTCGTTCACTCCGGTGTTGGTCGTGGCCAACTGGGCCGCATCCACAGCAGCCGCAGAGGGCTGTACCTTACGCACATTGGCGTAGGCACTCAGGAGTTGGCCTGCGAAGGGGAACTTATACACCGGGAAGTGCTGAGCAGCTGCGGCGTCGTTGGACGACTCCCGCACCATGATGCTCTTGGTGACTACAAAGGGGGCCAGTCTTGGATTGAATCCGCCACCAGCGATCAGCAGAGGGTATTTCTTCCCAGACGGGGATACCCAAGAGAGGGTATCTCCTTGTACAGACATTCGCATATACCAGAGCAGATTGCCTGCCCACACTGCCAGAAGGGTTAGTATCGCCATAATCATTGTCATTGTCTTATCCCTTTCTTTTGCCCCGCCGTGACCACCCGGTGTAACGAGGCCTACTCCCGTTGGAGCCTGCGCTTGCTCTTTCGAGTCTACATCGTTATGACGTAGGCGCTGTAATGTCTCCGTCCCACTCCCGGCCAAAGCCGTCATTGAGCTCCCCAAACCCGTAATCGAGTACAAGGTTGAGTTCAGTCCAGCGGCCAGAAGCGTCAAATTCCGGGTCCAGGTGCTCCGCCTCAAACATATAGATGAGCCCTGCGTCCCGGTGGTAGATGCCGTTGCGGACGTTGGTGGATGACGTAATCAGGTTGGTGGAAAGGTATACAGGTACGCCGTCCACCATTGCCATCACAGGCATTGTGTTGTTGCGGAAGGTTTCGGCAGTCCCCTCGCCGGGGAACACGCCGGAGGTCAGGTTCAGGGGGCGGCCCGCATCGGACAGGTCGTGCCAAGCGTAGGGGTGTATCACCACCCGTATCCCGGGTAGGTCGGTCTGGGGCTCTGAGTTGGCCCGGAGCTGTATAATGCCCGCCCGCATCTGGCCCAGCGCGTGAGCTGATCCATCAGCACCTACCGCGTTCCCGAAGCCATCTATTAGGGTAGCGTAGTCACCCTCCGTCTTCACGATAACGGCAGAGGCCATTATCCGGCCAAGGTCGCGCAACATGCCAGCAGAGCCCACCGTCCGCAGCATCTTCTTGGTGGGGACTACCTGCACACCCACCTCGGAAGCGGAGATGGCCACGTTGGAGTCTGTGACTTGCTGGGCCTGGGACATGTCCACACCCTCGGTGAGGCCGAAGGCGGTGACGGTGTTGAGCTTGGGGGAATTGAACGTGTCGTCCATACCGTCCTGGCCGGTTACGGTCTTAAAGCCGTCCCCGATGACCTTAGTGGTTTCCTGAAGGGTGAACCGCACAGCGCCGATGACCTTCTTCTGAAGGTCATCAATCTGGGTAGTTCCTATTACTCCTGCCATGTCGTCCTACTTTCTTAGCCAAGTTTGCCATTGCGCAGCACTTGACTATATGCTTCTGTGATTGCCTTTTGCTGGGGAGCACCGAACTCCTTGACCCTAAACATAAGGTCGTCGATGTTGTCCATGCTGATGCCCACTCCACCGCCAGTAATCCCTGAGTCAGGAGGCGTTGTGTCGGGTGGTGGTGTAGGAGTCCCCGTCTTGGTGAGCATTGGTGCCAACTCCCGCATCTGTGCCTCGGAGCCATCAGTGTTCTTGAGTAGCGGTTCGATAGCCACCCCGAACTCTGTGGAGATTTTGCCGGCGAGGGTTGCATGAGTCTGCTTACTGACTGCGGCCCTCTCCTCCGTAAAGGTGGCTTGCTGCGTTTTGAGCGTCTCCTGACCCCGTTTCAAGTCGACCATCCCCCTAGCCACCTCACGCTGCGACTGGAGTTGTGTGAGTGCTGCGGGGTTGTCCTTGTGTACCGCGTCCTCCGCTTCGTCCTGTCTGGTGCGGAAGGCTGAGACGTTAGAGTCGTGCTCTGCTCGGTCAGCATCAAGCTGGGTCCGCTCAGTGCCCAAGGTCTGCGCGTCGCGTCCCGCGGTCGAGAGAGCGTCACTCACCGCCTTGTCCATGTCGGCCTGGGTGTGGGTGGGTGTAGGAGGAGTGTCCTTCGGGTCGGGCGTTACTTCTGGGTCAGGGGGCATATTGTGCTCCTTTGTGGTTAGTGTATCGTAGTGGTTTTGGGATTGTCAAGTTTTACGGCCTGAAGAACGACGCTCCACCACTGCCGCCTGTACCCCCGGGGAAGGTAATGGGTTTCCAGAAGCCCAGCCGCGCACCTTCCTTATCAAAGGCGCGGTTGTTCCAGCGATACCAGAGGCGGTCTATTCTACTTAGGGGGGTGTACTTCTCATCGAATGCATCCTCAAAAGCCACAGCGGGAATCCGCTCAAAGTCCACGGCCTTGTTATCTAATGCCGCAGAGTTCAGCCACACATTATTGTAGTAGGCTGAGTTGTCGCGCAGGAAGCGGTCTCTGCTGAATCCCGTCTCAGGGAGTTCGTAGAAGGCGATGTGGTCTTCTAGCCGCGCTGTGGGTACGTGGCGCTCAAGGCCGTCGATACGTCTACGCTCCCAGCGGTAATCATTGTGCGCCAAGAGGAATTTGGCCCGCGCGTCCCCCTCCGTGGGCAGTTTGTTGTACTGGACGTCTATCTCATCCAGTCTTTCCGGGAGTAGACGGCTAACCCGATCCCCAATGGGGCTAAGGCCCTCCACCTCTACCAAGAAGTCGTTCCACGCCGGGTGTAGATCACGGTAGCGGAGTCGCGCCACACCAGACTCAAGGGCGCTGTATTCGAGGTGGAAGGGTACGAGGTCGCGGGGCGGGAGTCCGCCACCCATTGCTGAGAAGGGGATGTCCAACTCCTCGCCCCACTTGTCCATCAAGTCTACTCCGGCCTGGGTCTGGACTTTGCCACCGTAATGCCAGAGGCCGAGAATGGCATCTAGTTCAGGGTTAGTCTTGCGGAGTTCGGTGCGGCGGTCAAAGGACAAGGCTTCATCTTCCAGTAGCCGTGCGAGTTCCACCTTTGACGCCTCGTTGCCCTCTATGCGGGATTCGCGTTCTAGGCGTATGAGTCGCTGGACTGTGAGTATGAACTCCTCCGGAACCACACCTGCGTCCAAGTCGGATTGGGTGAACTGCTTGAGGGGCTTGGTGGGCAGCTCCCAGTAACCCGCGTCGCCAAGAGATGCCCGATCCTTCCAGAGGCGGATAGACCACTCAGGGAAGCCTGCCTCTACTTTGTTCTCTTCAAGGACGAGTCGCACCATATCGTGGACTTCGCGCCCGTAATCCTGCTCAAAGACATCCAAGGCAGTGTTGTAGCCCTCGAAGTCGAAGTCGCCGTTAGGGAGCAGGCGGTCGGGGGCCACCACGTTTTCTATGTAGTCCCAGTAGGCCAGGTCGAACATCTCCGCGTCTGGCAGGCGCTTCTCCTTGGACTCTTCCCACTCAGCGAAGAGCTCCTGGTATTCGGGGGCCTCACGTAGGGACTCGTTCTTGGCTCCGTAGACGTTCATAATGTCGCCGTAGCGGTTACGCAGCCAGAGGGTGCTTTTGTCGTCCAAGTTAACCCCTACATCCACAGCAGCAGAGAGGTTGTCGCGTGCCTCGTTCTTCACGTTTTCGATAGAGGCAGTGTAGTTCTGGAAGGCGGCCCCGCTGCGGAGGAGTGCATCGCGTACAGCGTCGGCGTACATCTCAGCCACCTCCGGGTTGCTGTCTTGGAAAGCGTTAAGCATTTTGACCTTCTGGAAGCGGTTCAGGATGCTCAACACAGAGCTATCCCCAGACTCCAGGGCAGCGGTTTGTTCTTCGGTCAGGTCGTCCACTGCCTGCCACGCGTTCAGCTTGCGCAGAGTGGCGTCAAACCTCTCCCAACGAGTGGTGGGGGATGTACGCCATCCAAAGGTATTGGCAAGTAAGGACATAGGTGTCTCAGGCACTCCAGACCTATCATAGACAACATCCTGCGACATAATAGGAGTGACTTTGGAGGCTGCCCAGCCAGCCCAGTCAGCAACCGTGTCCAACGGGTAACCCAAGAAGTCTTTCTGGGTGGCGGCCTCGATGAGAATGCTGGGTAGGGGCGCTGCCTGTGTCATCCAGCCGCGAATGATGGGGTTCTCCCACTTGTCGAAGGATAGGAAGTCCATAGGCTCGTTTTCACCGATACTGAATGCGGATGCAGCAATGTCGGCACTCATGCGGAGTAGCGAGATGACCGCGCTGCCGGGCCCGTACCAGTGCTCGCCTATTTTGATGGACATGAACTTCTTGCCGTCACGGAAGGGGTCAAGGTAGACCTGATTGCCCGTTGCCTCTGCCCAGGCTGTGTACATGATGACCGAACCCGCGATTGCCTTTGCCAGATCACGCCGTACTTGCGCACCCGTCATACCGCCTTTGAACGCAGAAGCCAAGAAGGAGGAGACGGCTACGCGGTATTGCGGGGCGAAGGACACCCAACCGCGCAGGAGGGCGGTCACGTTAGCGGGCGTGCCCAGTTGCGCGAAGGATGCTTGGCCTACGCTGCGGTCTAGGTACTTGGCAAAGTCAGCGCCCTTGCCGCCCTTTTTCCAAGTGGTGCTGCCTATATCCCACATGAGGTCCTTGTAGACGGTGGACCACATAGAGAAGGCGGCTTGGCCACGCCCGTAGGTTTGGCCCACCACCCACTCGCCGCCGGGGATCTTGCCCGCCAGCTTGGTGACGAAGCCCATGGACTCAAAGAAGTCGGCGGGAGCGGTTGACCCAAGGTGGAAGATGCGGTCGTTCATGGTTGCGGAGCGCCTAGCTATGTAGCGGTCAAATGCGCCAGGTTTGATGAAGGCGTCCACCATTCGCACTGTGGCGTTGAAGGCCTGCCGCGGGTGGGCGAAGTGGGCAATCAATCCCTGAATCATGCCTGCGGATACGTCAATGGCCGCCTCCAAGAGCACGAGAGGGGAGGAGATGCCAGCCCCAACTTTGAGGAACGCGTTGGCCTCGTTGTTAAGAAGCCGCGTTACCTGCTCGGAGATGGCTTCCGGGTAGATTTGATTCTGGAACATTGGATGAGGGAGGCCGCGGGCGGTGAGTATCTGGCCCTCGTGCTTGCCCAACCGGGGGCGGGACACCTCGGCAAACTTATCGGCCCGGGAAGAGCGCGCCTGGAACCAGCGGGGGGACAGGTCGGTGACTTGCTGGGTCAGGTCAGTGCTTAGGTCTTTAAGGAGCGCCCCGCGTTGCGCGTGGGTGTTCTTGTATATCTGCTTGAGCATACGAATGGAGGTGCGCCCATCCGCGTTTATGAAGCGCAGGGCCGTATCTATTTCCCCCGCACGGATGTTGAGGAGAGGAGCTGCTGCCTCACTAGGGACTCCCAAAACCCTGACCTCTAATGCCGCTAACTCCCGTGAGGGAACGTCTTGGTCACGTAGAAACCGCAACCGCTCAAACTCCACCTCCGTGAGGGGTTTGGGAGTCACCACACGTTTGGTAGGTGCTCCTCGCAATGCCAGAATCGTGTTCTTGAACTCTCGTGGTGTCGTTCCTATTTGCTCCCACACCTCATCACTGAAACGGGCAAGCTCTTTATCAAAGGTCTTCTCACCCAGAGAGTATGCCTCATCCAGGAGACGGGCATTTGCAGGGTTGCGGCGACGTATGGCAGCCATTGTGGAGCCAGAGAGGACTTCCCCACGGCGTGCGCCTTGAACATGGCGGAGTGTGTAGCGTAGGTCGTCCATCTGCTTGCGTACCCCGGTCCACAAACGCTCAACACCTGGGTAGAGCGCCTGGAGACGACCCAACGGATCCACGGGAAGTAGGGCCTCTGCGCGCGCTACCACTTCGGCCAACCCCTCGCCCATGCGTTTGTCAGCTATGGCCTTAAACATGTCATCCGTGTAGGTGGCAACATATGCTTCAAGGTTGGTGGAGTACCTAAAGCCCGCCTGGATGCCTTCTATTTGGTTGGTGAAGCGGCGGTGGCGCATGGACTGGACTATGCCGCCCACGGAGCGGTTTCCGGTACGCTTGGTCACCAATAGCCCGTCCGCGTCCACTCTGCCTGTGGTCACCCAGTGTACAAACTCTTGGAAGGGTTCCAGGCCGACGCGCTTGACGTCCACACCCTCTTTGACGGCGAGTTGGAACATGTCCTCTGTTAATGCTTGGGCGCGTTTGGCGTAGAGGAGGCCGTTGGGGTGGCTGAAGATGTAGCGCTCCGGGGCCTGCACGATGTCTCCCAAGGCCAAGGAGTCGAGGGCGTTCCTAGCCCGCACCAGACGCGCGTCCGCGATGGCCAGGTCGTTGATCCCGTAGATTTGCTTGGTGGTGCCCAACTCGCGGAGAGCAGCAACGGCCTGCGCCTTCTGTCCTGCACCTATGTCAAGGATAACTTGGCGCTGAAGGGTCACCTGGGTTACGGCTTGGGTGAGTTCCTTTTCCGTGGCCAACTGCAAGGGGAGTGTGCCTATTTGAGTGGAGGGGGCCAGCTTACCAAGTAGGGGAATACGCTGCGCAATTGCCTTGAACGCGTCGTCAGGGAACATCCAGGTTGCGAGTTGCGCGGGTGTGGGTAGTTCACGCAGCAAGAAACGGCCCGTGGCTGCCCCTGCCCCTCCGCGGACGCCGCCCGGGACACGCTTGGCCAAGAGTTGTGAAGTGAATCTGCCTGCTGTAAAGGGAGCACGCACACCTGCCGTCACCGCCTTGAAGGGGAGTAACTCCGCTGCCTGCACCCCGCGAGCCAAGTTCTGCATGGTCGCGCCCAGTACGGGGACACGCAGGAAGGGGCGAGCCAGCGCGAAGGCTGAACCCCCTATGGGGATGAAGTAGAGAGGGTTGGCCATCTCTGCCACAAACTTAGCGGGCCCACGGACATCGCGCTCAAAGAAGTAGACATCCCACGCGTCGGCCACATCCCCACTGAATATAGCCTTCCAACCGTGTTCCTTGAAGGCCTTATTCATAAGACGCTCGGCAACACTCGTCTCTTGGGCTTCGCGTCCTAACAACCAACGGAGGGGAGCGCCCGCATCTTCAAAGGCGAAACCCAACTCCATGAGACCTGCTTGCCACCAGCCGTCTGTATACTGGAATGCACCAGAGAGGCGGTCCCCTATGGCGGACAAAAAACTGCTGGAGGGTTCGGGGTGCGCAATGAAGAACTCTGTTCTCTCCAAGGTTGTCAAATCGGGGTAGGCCATCTCCAGCAACGCCCAGGTGTCCGCGGTGACGCCGATGTTGCGTATCTCTTCCCAAAAGGCTGCCTGTACGTCTTCGTTCTCAGATGTGGCCTGAGCAAGCACAGCATCCAGGTCCCGGTCAGGGAATATGCGGCGTATGGTGGCCTCAAGTGCAGAACCCTGGCCAAGTGGCGCACCGGTGAAGAAGTCGTCTATTTGGGGCTGTGTGAAGCCCAGTAGATCAAGGATGAACTCGGTGTCTGTGTTTTGGCCCTTGCTGAATATGTCGGTGAGGAACTGGTCTTGGCCCTCTTCAGTAGAGAGCAGTGTCTCAAAACCGGCCAGCACCGCTTCGGCATCCTCGTTCTCATCCCGGAAGCGGGGGATACCTGTGAAGGGGTCCACACGCTCAAATAGTGGGATGTCCAGTGCGGGCAGAATAGAGGTCAGGGCAGTGGCCACCTCCAGCAGGGTGGGCGGAACAGGGGGTGCGGACTCTGCTGGGGAAGGCACAGACGGGTCAACGGGGAGCACGGCTACCTGGGCAGGGGCGGGCGTGATAGGTGCCAGAGCGGGGGGCGGTGTAGTTAGTGGCGCGGGTGGAGGTGGGGTGGGCACAGGCACGGGCGTAGGTGGGGGTGCAGATATGGGCTCAGGCACAGGAACGGTGGTACGCGTAGGTATGGGCGCAGCAGTAATCGGAGCGCGTCGTTGTACCTGCCGTTCACGCCTTTCATTTTCCAGACGCGCACGCCTCTCAGCTGGGGTCTCCGGCTTAGCGGGTGCCGAAGGGGTGGGTGCGGGTAGCGGTGGGCCTACCAATGATTATCCTATTCACCAGCAATATAAATTCTTGGGTCTGATAAGAGCATCCTAATACCTACGCAATCAGGTGCGCACAGAGGGGTTTGCCCGCACCACTGACAGGCGGGATATTCATGGAGACAGACCTTAAAGACAGCTCCTGTTGCCAATGCCTCTGGTTCATCCATCTCTGCCCAGAGACCTATCAAGCCACAACACCCACACCGCCACTGCTCATCTTCAGCTAATGTAGGGCCTATCGGATTTTCCTCCCCATCCCGCAGGGGGATAAGAATATTATGGGGATTCTGCATCATAGCCCGTTGCCGTTGCCGCTCTGGGGCGCACTGGGATTAGGCAGCAGGGGTAACTCGCCGAACGCCTCTTCGCGCTTCTTGTTGCGCCGGTCAGAGGCAGCCCGCATACGATTCGGGTCAAGGATGGGGGTTTGCGCACCCGGGCCTGCCATGAGGGCGGCGCGACGTTGCTTGGCGACGGCCAATGAGTTTAGGAGGTTGTTGTTGAGGTCATCTCTTGTGAAGGCCATTTAGTTCGCCCTTCCTTCTTGGCCGCCCGCATCCCCTTGGAGCTGGGTGGCACGTTTATTAGACTGGGCCTTGCTGCCCGTGTCAAGCAGCGGGGCGATGTCATTGGGGTTGCCGGGTGTAGGCGCGGGGAGTAGCGCCCCTTCAAACTCCCCGGAGGTCAACTGCTCAATGGTGGCTCCCATCTCGTCGGCCAGTATTTGCGCCTCCACATCGCGCTCCTCCTCTATAAGGGCCAAGGCGGTGCGATAACGCATGATGTTGGGGGAGATGAGCTCGGCGTCATCCAACCGCTTCAGCCTACGAGTCTCTGCCGGGTTCTTCACCTTCAGCACGTCGGAGAGTACCGTCTCAATGCCAAAGAATTGCAGGGCCACCTGAGCTATGCTGAACAGGGCCACGTCCGTTTCAGGGGACTTGAGGGTGTACATATACTCTATGGCGTACTCCCCCTTCAAGGTGGCTGTTTTGAAGGTGCGCTCGTGGCCCTTTGTCCCCAGTTCAATGGTGTCCACGTTCAGAGCCAGGAGCTGCTCGATAATCATGTAGGCCATCTGCTGCATGACTAGGCCCTTGGTTCCCAGACGTGGGAGGAAGACTTGACCACTTGCCTCACCCAACTTGACCAGCGCGACGGCGGAGAGGGGGAATTGCAGGTTGCCGAAGTCACTGGATGAGAGAGAACCTTGCTGGACGGCGCGAGAGAGAAGCGTTTGCAGGAGTTGGCCGGCCTGGGTCACGTCACCTTGGGGGACCAGCTTTGCTCCTCCGTCTATGTCTGCGGCGGTGGTTGTGCCAATCTTCCCCAAGCCTTCGGGTACTTCTGCCTGAGTGCCCTCCGCGCTGTGCCAAGTACGGGCGGCATCTACGGACTGGTAGTTGAGTGTCTGGAGGATGGACGCCATACGGTTGGTCTCGTCTATGAGGCCACGGATGAGGAAGAAAATGGACTCACCACGCCGGCTGATCTTGTCCGCGTCCTGGAGCATGGAGCCCATGGGGACTATCTCAAAGACAAAGGGCGGTTTGCCATAACGGTTAGGGCGGGTGCGGACGAGTTTGCCGTCTACATAAACACGGTTGGTCTCTTTGTCCCACACGTCGGTCACTTCAAGGAGACCTTGGGTGCGTGGCCCTTGGGGGTCACCGCTGAACAGAGATCTCGTCAAGTCAACCTCCGGGTACTCAGCCTTAATGAGCCGGGGTGAGCGCCAAGTGGTGAAGGCGAACCAGTTGAGGCCCTCGTCATCCATCTCATAAGTGGCGAAGCGGGTATCCACGGGGAGGATGTCTATAATGGGCTTATTGGCGGTGCCGGACGAGCGGACGGTCACGCGGAAGGCGGTACGGCCACGGATATTGACCTGCTCGGTGGCGAAGGGGCGCACGGTAGGCTCTCCGCGACGACGGAGGCGCACATCAGCAGCCTCAACCGCCGCTTCGATGAGGTCCTCTATCTCCTTGGCCCTATCCTCAATGGTGGCGTGCTCACCCTTGTCTAGGTCTTTGCCAGTGACCTTTACCTGTTGTTCAGCGCCCATTAAGGATGCGTGTACGTGGGCGGCAAAGGTGGCGGGGATGTTGAGGGTCAGATTGATAATACCTGTGACAGCTTCTCCCAAGTCATCCTTCATCACATAGGGAGTTAGGTGAAGGAGGCCTTTGTCTACGTCCATGCGGGCATAGAGGGTGGAGTCCTGGATTCGGATTGCTTCTACGTCGCGGATATCAGCCATCAATCACCTCTGCGCCCTACGTTGCCCGAATAGTCTCCGCGCCCGTTGCCCAGGTGGTGGGGCCACTCCACCAAAGGAGTTGGTCTTCCTCTGCGTGGCCTTGTTGCTGCCAACGCGGTCATGGAACCCTGACAGTATACCCCTTTCCGCGTCCATGTAGTGAAAGCGGCTCTTGTTTTCAATGTCGTCAGAAGTAGTCCCAGTTGCGTCGGGCTTGTAGGCGTAGGAGAGCTTTTCCTTGAGATACCCCTCGCAGTTGCTGAATACCATGATGGCGTTGCGTGCGTGCAAGTCGAATACGCGCTGGATGCCCACGGAGACAGAATTGATGGTTGGTTCCGCGATGGGCCAGCCGTAGTGGGTGTAGTCGTTGCGGCTACTGACTTCCTGATGACTGCCGCCCCGACGCGAGCGAACTTGGTAGCCGTTAGTAAGCCGCTTGAGTCGGAGCACCTGCCCCTGTATAGTGATGCCGCTCGGCTTGCCCTCGTTGATGAGGTAGAAAATACCCGTGGCCGGATCATACGCGTAGATGAGGTAGGCCGGGTTGTTGCTCCCAAAATCGTGACCCACGTAGAGAGGCCAAGAGGTGGGTATGGTGAAGGGCTCGATTACGCACTGCGCCTGGTCAAAGGACTTGTACACCATACCCTCCGGTTTGGCGAACCGGCCCCGGTAGAACATGTCAAATTCGTGGGTAGGCATACTTCTACGAGCCTCTTCAAACTCCGCAACGGAGAACCCGGGATTGGCCGTGGAGTCGAATTGAATAACATTGAATGCAGGGTGCCCCTTCACCCATCGGTCATATATCTCAGACTTCAACCAACCCATGTTGTAAAGCGTAGTTGTAAAGAGGACAGGCCCCCTGCTAATAGACAGACGCCTACGCACAGCCCGCCACGCTGCAAGGGTGAATTTAGGCTGACCCACCTCATCAAGCCAAGCCGCCTTAGCGGTAGAGGATTCCAGGCCCCCCTCAGAATCAGCAGAGCGAAGGATTATGCGCCCAAACATGCGCGCGTCCTTAGAACCCTTATCAGCCGCCCAGAACTTGCCATACGGTTCAAGGTTCTCGGAGAGCTCCATAATCTTGTCGCCCGCCCAGTAGTAGCCTATATGGAGGATGTCCTCGAATAGGTAGCGTAGAGCGGGGAGCATGGAGAGCTTGAACAGGTCGAAGGTAGCTGTAGCCGCTAGGAAGTCGCCCATACCCAGTGTACGAAGCGTGGCTGACATACCAGCATCCACCATAGCTTGGTACACCTTGGATATTTCCCTGTTGAGCCACCAAGGGCCAAAAGAGGTCTTGCCTCCCTGCGAGCCTGCAAACATGGCTGTGAAGCGAGCCTTGGACTCCCAAGTACGGGATTGGCCCTCGTGGAAGTTCACATGGAGGGTGCCGTCATCGTCTATCTCTATAAGGGAGGGCAACTTGACAGAGGTATCGGGGGTGGCGGTAGTCACGCATTCACCTTCTCGCGGGCGTCTTCAGTCTACGCCGCCCTAGGGACACATCCTGCATGACTAATTCAGATACTGTGAGCACAGACTCAGACCAACGGTAGTAGCCGCACTGGATACAGCGCCACCCCTCCGCACTTGCCACGGGGAGCATTTGACCCCTGTTGCAGCGTGGGCAGGGCTTCACCGTTCATCCTCCCCTTCGTCATCCACATACGCGTAATCCGCCTCCACCGCCTCCCCCTCGCGTGTGCGCGCGGGCTCTTCTATCTGGGGCATGGCTGGCCCACTCAGGTGTACGATGACTTGGCGCACAGGGATGGGCCCCCCACCCGGACCAGAATGCTCAACGCCCAAGGTGCCCACCTTCTCCACACCCACGCTTTGGGACTTGAGTATCCACTGGGCGAGCTTTGCGCGTAGGGCGGGATCTGCCGCGTCGGCCTCCAGGATGGCCCTCACCGTCTCTAATGCCGTGACGCCCAGGGCCTTGAAGTTCGTGTCCAGCAGCGCGCGCCACACAGCCGCCAACTCTTCGCGCCTCACCCTGAACACCGGGTCCTTATGTGTCCAGGTTTCGATGGTGTTGGGATGGCGTCCAGCGGCGCTACAGGCCAGGGTGAAGTCGCCTGTGGACTGGTAGACTCGTAGCCAGAAGGCCTTTGCGTGCTCAAGGTCGCCGCCAAGACGGCGGTACTGGCGTGCTCTACGCCGGTCATCCTTCTCCGCAGCGGACATCCTGGGTACTATGATCTCTGCTTGGCCAGGCCCAGGGGGTGGCGGGTCCGTGGCGACACGCAAGGATGTGGGAGGGATGAGGTCCAACAAGTTCAATGTGACCATCACGAGGCTAGGGTAGCACAGGTGGGGGGCAAAAGGAAAGGCCGCTCATCTGTGCAGAGGGAGTACACAAGGATGGCGGCCTCTCCCGAGAAAGGAGGCAGCACGGCCAAACCAGGAGCCACGCCAAGACCATTATACACCCAATTCCATGAGTTGTCGCTCCTCAGCCAGCAAGAAGCCTTCAAACTCCTGCAAGGCCTTGAATTGGTCTACCTGGGCCTGCTCCTCTTTGGGCAACCTGCCCATGCGCGCGCCTACCACCCTAAATCGCGGGTCCTGGCCGTTCATACGCTTGATGAGCACCCTCCAACGCCTATTGAGGAGTACGCGCTCGGTGGGCACAAGGTCATCACGGTCCAAGGCCTGCTCTACCAGCCGCAGCTCGTGCAACACATCGTCCATGGTCTGGGCGCGGTGGTTGACAATCTGCTTGATGGATGTACGCGACCCGCCAAGGGTTTCCGGGTCAACGCTGCCCTCACCGGGTTTGGCCTTCTTGAATTGCTCACCAAGCGGCCTACGCTGCCCATCAACGCCCACCGTGTCCGCATCTATGAGTCGGGACTTGTTCCTACCCACTGCGCCCTCCTTACCTCTTCCTCACCACTGTATCACAACGCACTAAGTGTGTCAACCCCCTTAGAATTTTTGTGGCGTGGTTATATCCGGGTGCCTCCACTAATACAAAGAGTAGCGCACACGACCTACCCCCCCCCCCTCGCGCGTTAAGAGGACTAAGATCCCTAACCCGCGCGTCTCTTAACACGCGTGCGCATTGCTGGGACCAAGATACCCAGTACAGCTCCTCCTTACTCTCTTATACCACTTACTAACTTGAGTGCGTGGGTGTGGTAGTGCGTAGGTGTATTGGTGCGGTAGTGCGTAAGTGCGTTGACCCGTGCGCGGACCTGCACTACTCCACATTAACCCATATACCCCTTGAGATGTGCATATTCTGCTCTCTTACTCTCTTATACCACTTACTGACTATGGTGCGTAAGTGTACGAGTGCGCAAGGGGGAGAGTGCGTAAGTGCGTAAGTGTACGAGTGCGTTGGTGCGTGGATAGGTGTGTATATGGGTGTATGGGGTACGCATGCGCCTGGTGGCTGACGTCTCAGGCGTGAGCAGGCGTGAACAGGCGTGGAGTCGGCACACAGGTAGCGGTCCCGGGAACCTTGAGTGGATGAAGAGTACACGCGCGCGAGATACATGACAATAGTAGGGGTACAAAAGTACGGGGGTTGGATACCGTGTTAGGGGTTGACAACGTGGATAGGGTATGATATTGTGACTACAGATTAAGCAAGTGAGTGAGTAGGGAGGGGTTGAAATGGCCATCACCAACAGTAAACAAGACTGGACACCGGGCAGCACTGTCAAAGTGGGATTCCTGAGCCTACGGGTCCTGAGTGTAGAGGCAGTCCGCGATGGAATGCCAGATATCTACACCTTGGAATCCCTGGACGGTGTCAAGCGGTACGCGTTTATACCACACAATGGGCTATCACGAATCTAGGAGGGGTTGAAATGAAACTCTACGGCGTATTCACCAGCGAACAGTGGGGGATGACCACCAGGAAAGCGGAGGCTATCAAGGTAGCGCGCAACTGGGGCGCCTACGTCCGAGTCATGCCCTATCCCGGCGGTAACTACGCCTGGGATGCCTCAACATTCAAGGTTTGCTCAGAGCTGCTGGCCGACTATCGCATGGCTGACACGTATTAAGTGACGACAGATTAAGTATGGGAGGGGTTGAAATGGCAAAGGTAACAGATGTAGTGTATGTGCCCAGCATCTACCGCTGGGTACGCTCCACAATCAAAGGACCTCAGACTTTGTGGGACGTAACTAAACACGCCGAAGATAAGGGGTATTGGGGCGTTGACGTTACTCTTGACGGCGAGCGTGTATGGTTCCGCCAGTTGGCAGATGGATGGAACGTTATATAGTCTGGGAAATATGAATGGAGGGATTGATATGGCAAAGGTAACAATCGGTACAGTATCGGCGGGCACACTCAGGACGGAGGATTTGCTGAACACATTCAGTAGTGAGCTTGCACACCTGGCAAGGTATGAGCCGCAGAACCAAGCACACTTGCGGCTGGCCTTTGAAGCAGATACAAGCTTTCAAGACTTCGACGAGTCCGACACCAAACAGGTTGAGCAGGCAGAGGAGAGTATTACCGAGTTGATGGACGCACTCAACGAATACTGCCCGCCGTTCGTCTACTTTGGCACTCACCCTGGCGACGGTGCAGACTTTGGCTTCTGGCCGGATATGGACGCCTTACATGAGGCGATGTATTACACCAAACACATCGTTGGCGTAGAACATCCCCCAAGTGACGTTGGCGAACATACTTTTGAGGATATGGGCGTCATCATCCAAATCTCCGACCACGGCAACATCCGGGTCATGGACATGGACCGCAACGAGCTCTGGAGCGAGGTATAGCAGCATGAACACGCAAACCCTAGAAGTACGGTTGGTGAGCGACGCGACCAGGGAGCAGCGCAAATGGGCCGGGCTTTGGGCACACATTGGCCGACTGATTGCATCGTGGAAGTAAGCAGAGAAGGAGAGTGAATCATGGCAGTTTACACGATACGGGTTAACCTGGATGAGAATACAACCCCCGGAATAGAGAAAAAGCTGGGAGAGTTCCTGGACTTCTTCGATAAAGAGCGTTGGACCAAGGCCGTGAGCTACAGCTACGTCGACAACCACATAGAGATTATCTATAAGCGGCGTCCTGATGGGAGCGGCTGGTATATCAATAACGGCCCCGGAGCAACACTCTAGCCTAGAATCGCCCTGACGAGCCCTGAATGGGTGAAACGCCGGGAAGTGGGAGCACCCGGCGTAGGCGATAAACGAATAGGGAGGCAGGACAATGACAACGATACAAGAGTTCATAGACGAGCAACAGGTAACGGCTGAGATAGTGCCAGCGCCCACCAATCCCAACATGGAGGGCATGGTAGAAGGGTCTTACCACTTCCACGCCACCATTAAAGGCTCTCATGGGCAGATGAACACGTTCTACAGCGTAGGACCTGGGATTGTGGAGCATTGGGTAACGGAACGGAGGGGTAAAACCGCCCGACAAGAAGTTGCGACCTTTGGTGAACAAAGGCGTCTATCTCTTGCCAAGCAGTACCGCCCAGCCGTCGCGGACATCCTTGACTGCCTAGCCGGTGACGCTGGCTGTATAGAAAACTCCCCGGCCTTCAATGATTTCTGCGATGACATGGGATACGATACCGACTCCCGGAAAGCCAAGCGCACCCATGAGGTCATCCTGGAACAGAGCGCCAAACTCCGGAGCATCCTCGGTGCTGTCCCGTACGCACAGTTGGTAGAGGACATCGAACGGCTCTAAGCATAACCACCACACAACGAAGGAGGCAAAGAGAGATGGCAACAAGAGATTGGGATAAAGTTGTAGGCAAGTGCGAGTGCAACCACGTAGCCCCAGACCACGCTGGCCCCGGTAGGGGTTTCTGCGGCACACCTGGGTGTCTGTGTGGGAGATTCACTTGGGTTGGCTTTGTCGATAAAGAGACGGGAGAGCCCGCCTAACCCTTCAGCCCTGGCCCTTGGGAGCAGGAGAACGCCGCCTGCTTCCCAGGGGGGAGCGTTGAAACGAGAAGGGAGTACCGAGTATGCCTAAGCACCAGCACAGATTCATTGCGCGCCCCATAACCGGCATGAATGTTGGCCCTAAAGGAGAGCGGGAAGTCTTATTTGGCTATAACCTGGAGTGTGAGCAGTGCCAACGAGCGGCAAAGTCCGGGGATACCGTCGTCGAGGTTAAGGCCTCTGCGTTCAAGGAACTTATACCTGAGAACGTAGCCGTTGAATACGTGGTACCGGCAAAGGAGGCGTAACGAATATGACCATATCCACATTGAAAGCGTTGATACGCCTGCTAGGTCCAGGCTTCAGGGTCAAGGACTTGCCGTACCCCCGTGGAGGAGAACGTGATGGAATCCCTACAGTGCGCCGCCATCAACCAATTGCCTGAAAAGTACGGCCACCTATCCCATGAGGATTGCCCGGGCCTAGTCCAGGTTGGGTTCGCAGGGACTTGGGAGAAGTGTACCTGCTGGCACCACGACCTCAACCCCAGCCCAACAATCCTCACCGTGGTCTGTGCCTGGTGTGGCAAGGATATGGGGTCCAAGCCAGGCAGAGGGGTGGAAGGTGTTAGTCATGGGATATGCGCGGAGTGCGAAGAGAACCTGTTGAAAAAGAGGGGCAAATTATGTTAAGAGAAATCGTTGTAGGCCGAAAGTATCGGCTGAACATTCAGCCAAATGCGGAATATCGGTGCCTTAGCTGCGATAAGGAGATCGTGCCGCAGGAGCCTGGGGCCACCTCTGCCGCAAAGACACTCCAAGCGTGGCAGGGCCGGATTGTTACAGTCGTGCAGTACATCGACGGGCTTCTGCGGCACGGGAGCGGTTGCGGTGGAATATACCCTGCACCAGAGGGTTTGTGGGCTTGTGCCATGGAGCCGGGAGGAATCGAACTAACAACCGTGTACCTGTGGCTTGAACCACTGGAGGAGGAATCCAATGTCTGAACCCACCCACACCCCAAGCCCCACAACAACCTCCACAGAGGCCCGCAACGCGCCTGCCACTACTCTGACTACGGATACGCCCCCACAAGCGGTCCTGGCTCAAGTCCTGCACCATCTGGAGGCATTCGCAAGCTCATATCCGAACTGGAATCTCGATACCCACGCGGCGAGGTGGCGGGTGGCGCAGCATTTGGCCGGGAGTGTGAACTTCGACCAGCGCGCGCTTATTGGGGCCTTGGTGGACGCGCTGCGGGGGCTTGTAGCAGCCAATAACTGCAATTACTCGGTAGAGGCTATGCGCTACGAGGGGTACTTTGCCGCTGCCCAGGCCGCCATCAACCAAGCAACCACGCCTGAGATAGGGCCTTAAAGCATCCCGACCACAACATGTAGGGGCTGTACAAATCCTATATCCACCATGTACACTGTATCCACACAAGGTGGATGTACCTACCTCGAGCTCTACCCGGCAACCTACGAGTAAAGGAGTCTAATCATGGCAGAGCCTGTTCCAACTGAGATAACCGATACCCGGGAAGAGCCCCGGCATTGCGCGGACTGCACCAAGCTCTTCATTGTGAAGACTGGATCCCGGCGGCTGTATTGCGATACCTGCATGGCTACTCGGATGACCAACAAGGGGCGGGCGGATGTGGGTGGCAGGCCGCGCAACGCTGGTGGTGCAGAATGACCCAACGCCTCGACCCCGACCAGCCCACCAATTCGTACAACGTTGAGGAGTTCCGTATCCGCGGCTCCGACACGCAGGGCAACTTCGACCGCATATTCTGTCGCGTCGCCCCGGGGGAGCTCCTTCAGATGACGCGCATAGTGCAGTCCAAACTCTTCCCCTACACAGGCTTAGGGGACTTGTTTCGCCACGCCGTCTATCGGCATGTACGCTACTTGGGGGACCTTGAGCCGCTACCCTCGGTTACCCAGCAGGTAGACGCTATGATGGAGCTTTTGCGGGTGGAGGAGTTTCACCAGAACTTTATGAACATGTTTACGCGCACCGAGGCGGTCATTGGCAAGTACACACTGGCTGGTGCCAACGGGGAGGCGCGGCGGGTGTTGGCTGGCCTTGTCAATCACATAGACGGGATGCCTGCCGGGTATTGGCAGGACAGGTACAGAAAAGAGTTGGAGGAGAAGTTCGGGCACCTAATGGATGGGGGGGAGACGCGGAGTTTGCTTGAGGGAGAAGACGATGACGGAGGAGGAAGTTGATGACTGAACCGAACGGCCACCAAGACACACCCTTATGCGCCTTCCCCGGTTGCGGGGAGGCCCAAAACACCGAGGCTGGACTATTCATGTGCGACGTCCATTCCGGGCTACTGGGGTTCATACACTGGTACTTTAATCACGCGACGTACAACGGGATACGCGTGTGCGACATCTTGGGTACGATTGCAACCCAGATGGAGGAACCGCAGGGACCATCCTTCTTCGGGCCGGATGGTTTACCTTTGCCGCCCAGACCATCTATGTGGGGGAAGAACTGATGGGCCGCCCCAAAAGGCATCTATATTTTGAGGGTGAGGCCTTCTGTGGTAAGCAGCCGCAAATTAGAGCTGCACTGAGCTTAACCGACCAGGCGCTAAAGGTAACCTGCAAGGATTGCCAAACACAATATGGTAAGTGGGGAGTGAGTAGATGACTGAACTAGAGAAGGCCCAAGCAATTGTGGCTGAGAAGTGGTACGTGGAGGAGGAGTGCAGTTGTCGAGAGCTTCACGGTGTAGAAGGCTATCTCAACTGGGTATGGAGATGTGATGAGTTTTTACATTCCCCCAAGTGCAAGTGCGACGGTATCGGCAAGGTCAAGCGGTGGCCGATGCGGGTGGCGTGCGTATGTTGCCAGGGGACAGAGGGAGCGGATTGCTACTGTGACATGAGTGGCGAGGATAGTTGTTGCCACGGCACCGGCTACACCCCCTGTGAGGATGCGCTGGTACTCGCGCGAGTAGCGGCGTTGTGTTACACGAATAGGGATATTCCTCAGGGCGGCTGGCATATTCGGTTCATGGTAGAAAATGACAGGATGGATTGCACCGCGGGGTTCACTGTGGATGCCGACGACCTTGAGCTCGCCATTTTCCAGGCTGTGGCGGAGTGGCTGGAGCATCCCGGGAAGGTGGAATAACTGATGGCTACATTAAAGCAGGCTAGGGCGATATTTGAGCAGGGTTTAGATATGGACAAGATGCGTAGAACCCTAAGAGCAATGGATACCGTGCTGGGCTCTAAGAGCTTGACCAATGCCGAGCACCTCATGTTGGGGCTGACGGAGTTGCGCGTCTGTCTGGAGGACCATGAGGTGGCAGAGGACATTGGCCGGGTGAGTTTGCTCATCGCTGTGTTGAACGACATACTTGCTGAGAATGGCGGCAGGATACGAATACATTGGGTGGCTGAGTCGTGACCGTTCCCCTGCTTCCCCCACCCCCCGCCTTTGCGCTGCCGGACAAGTTCTCTTCTTGGCGGCCCATGCAGGACAAGTCCGTGCTCGAAATCGTAGACCTGGATAAGCGCTTCCTGGGCCAGGTCCAACCAACAGGCAGTGGTAAATCGCTCACGTACATGGCGGCGGGTTACATCTCAGGGGCCCGGACTATCATCCTCACCTCTACAAAAGGGCTGCAATCGCAACTCACGGCGGACTTTGCTGAAATAGGCCTAACCGATATCCGCGGCATGAACTCATACACCTGCAAAGCAGAAACGACCAATGAACGGCGCGTAACGGTAGACGAGGGGCCTTGCCACTTCGGGCAGAGTTGCACCCTCAAGGACAACGGCTGCCTCTACTACGACCAGGTGAGAAAGGCCCAGAATGCGGCGTTGGTGGTCACGAATTATGACTACTGGATGGCCAACAAGCGCTACGGTGGTCTGGAGGGTGAGGGGGGAATAAACCTGGGGGACTTTGAGCTCCTAATCCTGGACGAGGCCCACGCAGCGGCCCGGGAGTTGGCTGACTTCTGCACCATCAACATCAGCAGAGAGGAGATAGAGGGGACGCTCGGTTATCCCTGGACTGATGGTGTGGGCTGGGATACCGCTAGGTGGCGAGCTTGGGCGGGCCCACTTGGTGCACGGGCTCAAGTAGTGTACGACTCCCTGAATGAGGAGGCGCAGGACAAACGGCGCAATGAGGGCCGGATCCCAGCAACCATGGCGCGTGAATTGCGCCACCTGCGCGGGCTTATTCGTCGCTTAGAGGAGGTGTCCAACTTGGAGGGGCATTGGGTAGGTGAAGTGGATAAGGGAACCCTGACCCTAGCGCCGTTATGGCCCGCACCGTATGCGGAGCGGTTCCTGTTCCACGGCATCCCACGCGTGGTGCTGACCTCTGCTACCATTCGCCCCAAGACTATGGACATGCTGGGCGTGGCGGAGGAGCAGCAACGCTTTGTGGAGTACCCGTCAACCTTCCCAGTGGATAGGCGGCCTGTGATTCATGTGCCCACTACGCGGGTCAACTTCCGTTCCACAGAGGCCGACATGCGGCAGTGGGTCAGCCGGATTGACCAGATACTGCGCGCTAGGCAGGATCGCAAGGGCATAATCCACACGGTCTCCTATACGCGGAGAAACCTGATCCTTGGGGGTACGCAGTTCAGGGACAGCATGTTCTCCCACGACGCTCATACAGCTAGAAGCGCCGTTCAGTCCTTCAAGAGGGCGGAACCACCTGCTGTACTCATTTCCCCGGCCATGGTGACGGGGTGGGACTTTCCCTACTGTGACGCAGAGTTTCAAATCATAGGCAAGATCGGCTTTATGAGCACACAATCAGCTATAGAGAAAGCCAGAAGTAAGGATGACAAGGACTACGTGGCGTATGAGGCCATGCAGCAGTTGGTTCAGGCCTGTGGAAGGGGGATGCGGGCAGAGGATGACAGGTGCGAGGTGTTAGTGGTGGATGATAATGCGCGGTGGTTCGTGCCCAAATATAGGCACTTCGCGCCGGACTGGTTTAGTGAGGCGTGGGTGTGGGGGAATACGATACCACGGCCACTCACCAAGTTATAGAGAGGAGGAAGGAGAATTATGGCGCAGAGTCCAGTAGCATACTATCCCAGTGTGGATGGGACACCCGAACCAAGCCAAGGCTACACCTCGGCAGGTTATTATTTCTGGGACGAGACTTGGGCAACCTGCTACGGGCCTTACGACAGCGAGAATATCGCTCTGGAGGCTTGTGCTGTGTATTGTAGAGCAGAGTTGGGGCGTATAGGGGAGCCTATGGGGGAGGAGGTGCCCACTGAAAACTAGAGCAAACATCCCCTTTGGCGCATTGAAAGGAGGTTTCTCAACGCACTAACACAACTGCGCACCAGCGCACCAGTACCCAATAATCGTAGCATAAAACACGTAATCAAGAAAGGTAAAGGAAATTGGCTCCTGAAGAACATTTCGCATCAATGAACCCAGACGACATGGGTGAGGGGGGCGGCCTTCTCAACGACATCAACTTGACTTGGAAGGAGACGCGCTTCGTCCTGTACGACTACAACGGCACTGTGCCCGTCAAGAACCCGGCACTGCGCGTCCTCCTTGTGGATGAGGACGGGGCGGAATTCGAGCAATACTGGAGCGCGGGGGATGCCAAGAACTGGGTGCCCAGCTCCGATGGCAAGAGGCTACAGTCCGTGGAGTCCACGACCTCAGAGGTAAACCGGACTACGAACACCGGCATCCTTATGAAGAGCCTGGTAGATAGCGGGTATGACCGGGCGGCCCTGGCCACCGGCGACGTGAGTACCTTGGACGGCATGGTGGCCCACATGATTCAGGTTCCCGCACCCAAGAGAGATGGTGTGACCGCGTCCGCCGCGCCCAGGGCAGATGGCCGGGTGTTTGAAAAGACCATCCTTGTGGTGGATCAGATACCGCAGATGCCCGGTGAGAAGAAGGCGGCCCCCAAGGGTAGGACAAGGAGCGCCCCGGCAGCCCAGACTAAGTCCGCCACCCCCGCAAACGATCCGACGAGTGACGATGTGGTGACCACCAAGGCCCGGGAGAGCATCAACGCCGTTCTGGAGGAGAACATTGGGGAGCACCCGGAGGGAATACCCAAGGCCGAGCTCGTGAAGCTGGTTTTCAACCACCTCAGGCAGGACCCCGACCGTAACACCATCGTACAGCAGTCGGTGAGCGACGATGAGTTCCTGATGGATGGGAGTCAGGGGCTCTGGGTGTACGAGGACGGGACGGTGTCACTGCCGTAATTGGTCGGGGGTGGGTGCTGGTGGCGAAAAACCGAGACGCAGAAAGGGTGGTGCTCACCATTGCGTGTGAGCCACTCATCCCAGGTAGGGGGAAACGAACTCAACGCTACGCCGTTGCTCCCGTCAGTACCGAACCCTGGGCCAGCGCCCCGCCCCCACAATCACAGTACAATGATTAAGAAGGACCAACATGAATATAGAGCTTCTACCCGACGACGTATTCCCCGCCCAAGGGTCAATAGACTCCGACACGCGGCCAGCCGGTCTCCATGTGAGCGACATCTACTCTGATATAGACCGCACCCTCAACGGTGACCCTGAGCACTGGGAGAACGCCGCCGAGCCCGGGTTCATCTGGGAGGATGTGTTCAGCAAGGCGTGGAGTGACAAGGCGGTGAGACGCGGGTTGATATTCAGGCCGGACCCGTTTCAAGTAGATGGGGTGTGGGTGAGTCCTGATGGGGTGAACCTGGACCCGTTGCGCTTGGAGGAGTACAAGTTCACCTGGAAATCGAGCAACCGGGCCCCAGAGGATAATTGGAAGTGGATGACCCAGATGAAGGCGTACTGCCGCGCACTAGGGCTCACTGAGGCGAACCTGCGCGTGTTCTACTGCAATGGGGATTACCGGCAGAATAGGCGGCCCGTGTACAAGGGGTTCCGGTTCACGTTTGAGGCGGATGAGCTCTTGGAGAACTGGGAGATGTTGCTGAACCACGCGAGAAGTAAGGGGTGGCTCTAATGCAACTACGTAAACGTAAACGCCTATTCAAACTCTGGGTTTACTTAACCCAGCACCCCCATGCTACACAAGCAGAGATGGCTGCTGTGTTGGGCCTGCGTCAGGGACAAATTATTCAAGAGTACCTAGCAGCTCTAGAGGAGCTTGGATATATTACTCGGGAACCGTATAGGTCTCGTACAATCGAGGTCTTAGTGCGGGCTGGACTAAGCAAGTGAGCGCTCACTTACTTCGTAAAACCACTGCTGAAAGAAGGGGGAGAGGAATGTCCGAAGAGATAATGGCTAAGTGCTTAGAGGGGGCGGTACGCGTTGTGGAGGGTTTGCGTAGTCGCAGTGACATAGACCCCAAGTTTCTTGAGGTCATGGATGTAGTCACCATCGCAGCGGCCATGTACCGGGAGAGGATGAGGGTGCTTCCTATTAATACGCTTCCTGGCACTATACAGCCGTCAGGGGAATATAGTTCGTGGGGGAAGCGCTGATGACCACCACCAACAAAACCCAGGTAGACGCGCTAACCAAGGCGGGCTTCGCACCGGCCCAAACAAAGGTGCGCAGGCGTCTGATAGTGAGCATTGAGGGGGAGGAGAAAACGGGTAAGGACCACTTCGCTTTCACTGCCCCGGACCCGATTGGGGTACAGTCCTTCGACGATGGCTTAGAGGGGGTGGTGGAGAAGTTCGTCAACGGCCTAGCTACGGCAGGTGGAATAGCCATCCCCAAGAAACAAATCCTTGTGAAGGAGTACCGACTCCCCCCGAACCTAGCTGCCGAGCCCAACTTTGATTACACCTCAGTGTGGGCAGCCTTTGTAAAGGACTACCGGGCACTCCTGGCCGCGGGGGTGCGGACGGTGATCTGGGACACAGCCACAGAGTTGTGGGAGTTGCTGCGGATGTTGCGGTTCGGGAAACTGGCCCAGGTGCAGCCGCACAACTACGGGCCTGTCAATGGGGAGTATGTGGGCCTGCTTAGGGAGGCGTACAACGCGCACAGCAACCTCATTCTGCTCCACAGTACGCGCGCTGAGTATGTGAATGATAAAGCCACTGGGAAGAAGGAGCGGGCGGGGTTTAATGCGACAGGCTTCAAGGTCCAAGTGAACCTCAAGACCTTCCGGGTGGACAGCGAGGAGGGGAGTGAGTTCTCCATCAAGGTTCTGGATTGCAGGCAGAATGGGCAGCTCAACGGAATGCTGTATGAGGGGATGATGGCAACATTCCCCTTCCTGGCGGTGGATGTGATAGAGGACAGCGACCTATCGGAGTGGGAGTAATAGGAATGAGTAAGTGGTGGCTCTTCGGCCCGATTGCATGGTGGTTTAGCTGCAAACACTACTGGGTATTCACGGACAGGGACCCTGATGTTGTAGCTTTGTGCTATTGGTGTAACGAGGCGCTGCCGTGGGAGGAGCCGCGCCCATGATTACTCTCGACAACAGGGTGGGCTCTAAGGATCTCCTCAAATACATGCCAAAGGGGCGGGCCAAACTTGGGCACCTTGAGTACGGAGATGCCGCCTTCTTGGGCAACGGGCCGAATGAGGAGCCCATCCCCGTGGGCATCGAACTAAAGCGCCTCTTGGACTTGCTCTCGTCAATGGTCACGGGCAGACTCTCCGGCCACCAGTTACCAGGAATGCAGGCGTGTTACCGGGTGCGGTACTTGATTGTGGAAGGCATCTGGAGGCCCAACCCGCAATCCGGGCTACTTGAATACCCGCGTGGGAAGGTGTGGCTGCCCGTTGAACTGGGTAACCGCACGTTTATGGCCCGCGAGGTGGAGGGCTTCCTCAATACCCAGGATGTGATCGGGGGGATGCACATACGGGTGACAAACTCCGCTAGACAGACGGCGCAGGTCATACTCAATCTTTATCACTGGTGGACCGACAAGAGCTGGGAGGAGCACAGGTCACACCTAGCGTTTGACGAGAGCGACACACTCAGTACGGCACTGTTGACAAAGCCCAAGTTACTCAGGCGGATGGCTAAGGAGCTGCCTGGGATAGGTTGGAAGAAGAGTCAAGCGGTGGAGGCGCACTTTGAGAACGTGGTGGAGATGGTCAACGCGGATGTAGGGGAGTGGGAGAAGATTGCGGGGGTGAGTAAGGGGATCGGGGAGAAGGTGGTAGCAGAGATGAATGAAGTAAGGAGGGAAAGATGAGCGGTGTATTTGATATAAGCAGCATCTGGAACGAAGAGCAAATCGAGGCCGCACGGTGGGATCACCACCACGGGCGCCCTATCTCGGTAGACTTGCTATTGGACAAGTACAACGCTCTCCGTGCGGAGGTGGAGCGTGTAGCAGAGTTGTGCCGCGGTGTTGGCGTTGATCCGTACCCCCCCTCCACTGATGGTAGCGTGGAGATCACCATTAGCACAACCTACGGGAACCCTACCACATGAACAACCCTCCTGACTGCCACGACTGCCCTCTCCGCAATGGTGCCAAGCAAGTGGTCTGGGGTCACGGCCCTGACACCGCCTCTGTCATGTTCGTCGCTGAAGGTCCCGGCAAGAATGAGGACCTCAAGGGCCGTCCTATGGTGGGGCAGTCCGGGGATGAACTTGATAAGTACTGCCGGGACGTGGGCATTGATAGGTATGAGTGCTTTGTTGATAATGTGGTCAAGTGCAGGCCGCCCAATGACAGAGACCCAAAGCCAGAAGAGGTAGGAGCGTGTGCGGCTCACCTTACGCGCGCCATTGAGCACGTACTCCCGAAGGTTATTGTGGCAGTGGGTGCTGTCGCCACCCGCGGGTTCTTGGGGGAGCAGGCCAGCCTAGAGATGGTACACGGGATACCGTTCCACATAACCCCTCTGGACGGTATGGAAGAGCAGAACTACGAGACTATCGTCCTCCCCATGTACCACCCCGCCTACGCCCTACGTGAAACAAAGATGATGGCCATCATCCAGGACGACTTCAAGGTGCTGGCCAAGTTACTCAGGGGTGAGGCGGTAATCGGGGGAGTGCAAGACGAGTACCCACAGACAGACTACAGGATAGTGGACCCCACGATACGGGAGTGGGAGAAGAGTTTTGGCATGGTGGCCGTGGACACGGAGACCTATGGGCTGTACGGTGCGCCCTGGTGCATGTCCTACAGCATGTTCCCTGGTATGGGGAGGGTGATAATGGCTGATGATGTTGAGGCACTCGCAGCCTTCGCCCAGTGGGTAGCTGACCCAGACACAACAACTATCCTCCACAATGCACTCTACGACCTGCCTGTGCTGGCCCAGATGGGCATATTCCCTGCCAAGGTAGTGGACAGCATGGTAGGTGCGTACAACCTGCAACGGCTCCCCCAAGGGTTGAAGGCGCTTGCATATAGGCTGGCGGGCATGGAGATGGGGACGTATGCAGACCAGGTGGCACCAGCAACAAGGGAGAAGGCCCTGGTGTATTTAGCAGAGGTGGTCCTGTGCCAGTGGCCCAGCCCCGAGCCGCTCCTTACTTGGGACAAGGGGGAGCCTCACATCAAACAGCCACAGAACATAAGGCTGAAGGCCACACGGATTCTCAAAGATACTAATGAGAAGGGTGCCGACCCCTGGGAGCGCTGGCACAACATTGACCTGGATGAGGGGCGTGGCATGGTGGAAGCCAAACTCGGGCCCATGATTCCCGGCTACTTATCCGACATTCCCCTTGAGCAGGCTGTCCACTACGCTGCCCAGGACGCGGACGCCACCTTGCGCGTCTGGCCCATCATCCAGGGTATGCTCGCCGACGCTGAGTTAGAAGACGTGTTCGACACAGACGTGGCCATCATCCCCATGATAAGCGACATGATGACCACGGGCATGCTGGTGGACAAGCCCCAGTTGGCAGAGTTCAGTGCTGAACTGGGCAAGGCAATGGATAAGTTGACCGGGGAGATTTCCTCGCACATCCACGGGGCGTACATCAACCCGGACTCCCCCAAGCAGGTGTCGGAGCTGCTGTTCGACACACTGAAGCTGAAGCCGGGCAAGAAGACGAAGGGGGGTGCGTACTACTCGACAGACGACGAGATCATTGGGGCACTGAGGGACGCTCACCCAGTGGTAGCCCCCATTCTCAAGTATAGGGAGTTGTCCAAGATCAAGGGGACGTACACCGACCCATTGCAACTCCAGGCAGACGAGAACAGCCGGGTGCACACCACCCTACGCAATACCCGTACTGCGACAGGGAGGCTGGCTAGTGCCGATCCCAATCAGACGAATGTACCGGTACGCACGGAGCTCGGGCGGCGGGTGCGGAAGGCGTTCTTGGTTAGGCCTGGGCATGTATTGATGAGCCAGGACTACTCCCAAATCGAGATGAGAGTGGAGGCCCACGTCTCCCAGGACAAGGAGATGATCGGCGTCTTCCTGCGCGATGAGGACATCCACACCTTCACCGCGGCCAAGATGTTTGGCATTAGGACGGAGGATGTACTAGAGAAGGAGCACAGGTATCCAGCCAAGCGGGTGGGGTTCGGCGTGCTGTTCCACATAGGCGCGGAGCACCTCTTGGCCTTGCTGGAGGAGTACGGCTGCGAGGGCTGGGACGTGGTGAGTGTCCAGAAGCTGATTGATGAGTGGTTCCTGCTCTACTCAGGGGTGAAGGCGCACCTGGAGGGGGTGTACCGAGAGGCCAGGAGGTACGGGTATGTGCGCGATATGTTCAATCGGATGCGCCTCGTGCCAGAGGTGAAGAGCGCCCACCAGCGTATTGTGCAGGCAGGAGAGAGGCAGGCGGGGAACATGCCCGCCCAAGGAGGTGCGCAGGGAGTGATTAAGCGGGCTATGGCGGACCTGACCCACATTTACAAGCAGCTCCAAGCGGAGGGGCACCATGTGAGTCCGTTGATTCAGATACATGATGACCTAGTTTATGAGGTAGGAGAGGACATATTACCTCTGGTGGCCCCGCTCTTCGCCGCTGTTATGGAGAGCGCGGTCAAGCTGCGCGTTCCTATAAAAGTGGAGACCAAAACGGGGCCCAACTGGTCTGAGTTGGTGAAGTATGGCTAAACAATTAAACCCGCGGGCGCTTGTCCCACTAGAGCAGCGATTCTGGCCTAAAGTCGAGAAGACGGGGACTTGCTGGGTGTGGCAGGGGGCCACAGACTCTCATGGCTATGGGCAAATACATGAGGAGCCGCGCGGGCACAGCCAAGCACACCGAGTCTCTTGGGAGTTAGCCTACGGCCCTATACCAGAGGGTCTCGACGTTCTCCATTGCTGTGACAACCCGCCCTGCGTTAGACCTACACATCTGTTTTTGGGCACACAGCTAGACAACAACCTAGATGCTATCAACAAGGGCAGGAATTATTGGGCGAACAAAACACACTGCCTACGAGGGCACCCCTTTGATGAGCAAAACACGCGACACTACCGCGGAGGTAGGCATTGTAGATCTTGCCAGACAGAGCGTGCGCGTGCGTGGGAGAAAGAGAATAGAAAGGAGAAAGTGCTATGACTATGGAGAAGCGTATATTGACGTTGGAGGAAGCGGCAGAGCTTGGGCTGCCGGAGGAGATAGTTGTTGATCTTAAGTTTGGCACCACCGTGCGCATCCAGGCAGCCAACCTAGAGAAGCAGGCGGAGGTGCAAAAGGCGCAGGCCAACGAAATCCTTGAACCCGCCCTACAAATGCTGGCCACATTTGCGGAGGGGTGGAACCTGGAGGACGTAGGTGAGGTGAAGTCCATTCAGATAGACGGACGCACCTTTACACGGGTGGTCAACTCAGGCCGCCCATCCCTCAACAAGGACAAAATGAAG